>Ga0315281_10004623_pt1 | contig 19929 bp, 19 predicted proteins | sample YL17G07_0_MG_FD_204540 | JGI IMG/M metagenome (GOLD analysis project Ga0315281, IMG submission 204540) | Sediment microbial communities from Yellowstone Lake, YNP, Wyoming, USA - YL17G07_0 | ecosystem: Environmental > Aquatic > Freshwater > Lake > Sediment | place: USA: Wyoming | collected... | reverse complement strand
GCCAGAACAATAATTATCAGGGTATTCCGCGCCATGTTCCTATCCTCACAGTCATGCCGCCCAGCTTGTGACGGCTCAACAAATGCCGCCCGAGAAAGCCGGCGGCAATTCCTATAATCAGCATAGCAAATGACAGGCCGAGGCAACCGATCGAATAGCAGGCTTTCGTCTCTTCCTGCCCGGCCGTGCCATTGTCTGCCGGCGCTGGAACGACGGCCGGTACCGGCGGCTCGATGGGTTTAGTGGAAACTACCTCAGCAGGCCGGGTGTTTTCTGCGGCCAGATGCGGCTTTTCTGCCGGTTTCGGCTTCTCCACCAGCCTTGGCTTCTCCACCGGTTTCGACTTTTCCGCTGCCTTTGGTTGTTCGTTTACAGCCTGGGCGGGTGACTCAACCACTGGTGAGGGTGCATCCACGCGCTCGCTGGCCGGGGCACTCATTACCGGATCTGCGCCCAGGGTGATGGACGGACAAGCGAACACCAGGCCCAGTACTAAAAGGAAACGACTTCTCATTTTTTAACGTCCCTCGTCATGCCGCCAGGCCGGAGTGGCGCAGCAGTGCATCGATTTTTGGTTTGCGGCCGCGGAAGCGCACGAACAATTCCATCGGCTCGTAGGCCCCGCCCTGCTCCAGGATATTATGCAGGAATTCCTCGCCGGTTTTGCGATCGAACACGCCCTGCTCCTCGAACTTGGAGAAGGCATCGGCCGACAACACCTCTGCCCACTTGTAGCTGTAGTAACCGGCGGCGTAGCCACCGGCGAATATATGTCCGAAGCTGTTCGGGAAGCGGTTGAACGCCGGCGGGAACACCACTGACACTTCCTGACGCACTTCGTCGAGCAATTGCTGGATGGTCCTGGTCCCGTTCGGGTCGTAGTCACTGTGCAGGCGCATGTCGAACAGTGAGAACTCAACCTGTCGCACCATTTGCATGGCCGACTGGAAGTTGCGTGCTGCGATCATCTTTTTGTACAGCTCGTCAGGCAGCGGCGCACCGGTTGCGTAATGCCGAGCCAGCACATCCAGCGCCTGGCGCTCCCAGCACCAGTTCTCCATGAACTGGCTGGGCAATTCAACCGCGTCCCACTTCACGCCATTGATGCCGGCGACACTCGTGTAGTCGACCAGCGTGAGCATGTGGTGCAGGCCGTGGCCGAACTCGTGAAACAGCGTGGTGACCTCGTCATGCGTGAACAGCGCCGGCTTGCCGTCCACCGGCGCGCTGAAGTTGCAGGTGAGGTAGGCAACCGGCACCTGCACGCCGCTGCTATCGCGCTTGCGCGACATGCAGTCGTCCATCCAGGCGCCACCACGTTTGTGCGGACGCGCATACAGGTCCATGTAAAAGCGGCCACGCACCTGGCTGCTGGCGTCGCGGATTTCATAGAAGTGTGCGTCGGGATGCCACAGTTCGACGCCCGGCACTTCGTGAATGTCGAGGCCATACAGGCGCTTCACCACGTCGAACATGCCGTTCACGACTTGCGGCTCGGGGAAATACGGGCGCAGATCTTCTTCGGAAAAATCGTAACGCTCCTGGCTGAGCTTTTCCGAGTAATAAGGGATGTCCCAGGCCTCGATGGCAGTCATGCCGTGTCGCTCGGCCGCGAAGGTGCGCAACTCGGCCAGCTCCTTCTGCGCCGCCGGACGCGCACGCACGGCCAGATCGCGCAGGAACGTAAACACCTCGTCGGTGCTCTCCGCCATTTTGGTGGCGATGGACAGGGCGGCAAAACTGAGGAAGCCGAGCAGTTTCGCCTTCTCGTTGCGCAACGCAAGAATCTGCTGCATCCCCGGGCCGTTGTCCCAGCGACCGGCATGCGGGCCCAGCTCGCTGGCGCGCGTCGCCGAGGCTTCGTAAATCTGGCGGCGCAGTTCGCGCTTGTCGGCGTACATCATTACCGGCAGAAACGACGGCATGTGCAGGGTGAGCTTCCAGCCGCTCTTGCCATCACGCTCGGCCGCCTGACGGGCCGCGGCACGCGCACTCTCCGGCAACCCGGCAAGTTCCTGCTCATCGGTGATGAAAAGTTCCCAGGCATTGGTGGCGTCGAGCACGTTCTCTTCAAACTTGCTCTGCAGAGTGGAGAGTTCCTGCTCGATGTCTTTGAAACGCTTCTTGTCGTCCGTGTTCAACTCAGCACCGGACAGGCGGAAATCGCGCAGGATGTTGTCGATAATTTTCTGTTGAGCAGGCGTAAGGGCGGCAAAATCCGGGCGCGCGGCGACAACCTTATACGCGCGGTACAAACGTTCGTCCTGCTTGAGCTCGGTGCCGTAGTCGCTGAGCTTCGGCAGGCAGTTGTTGTAGGCGGCACGCAGCGCCTCGTTATTCATTACCGCATTGAGGTGCGACACCGGCGACCACAGGCGGCCAAAGCGCTCGTTCATGTCTTCAATCGGCTGCACGAAACTGTCCCAGGTCGGCTCGCGCACCTCGGCAATCAGCCGCTCGATGGCGGCACGATTGGCGGCAAGCGTGGCATCCACCGCCGGTTCCACGTGTTCCGCGCGAATGGCGGAAAAATGCGGCAGGCCAGAGAGATCGAGTAACGGATTGGCTGTAGAATCGTTCATGGTCGAAAGGTTTTTACAGCGTGACGGGTTCAGCCCATAATCTAGCATGCTTTACCTGCCTGCCCCACCTCCCAACGCCCGCTTAGCTTGAGGAATTCCACCGCGTGTCCGCCACCCATCCGTACGCCGCGCTCACGCCCGAGGTAATTCTCGACGCCGTTGAAACCTTCGGACTGCGTTGCACGGGCGCGTTGCACGCACTCAACAGCTACGAGAACCGCGTGTACCGTGTCGAGACCGAGGAGCAGGGTCCGGTGGCCGCCAAATTCTACCGCCCGGAACGCTGGTCGGATGAGACGATCCGCGAAGAGCACCGGTTCGCGCTGGAACTTCTGGAACAGGAGATCCCGGTGGTGGCACCACTCGTGCGTGCCGATGGCGACACCCTCGCCACCCACGCCGGTTTCCGTCTGGCGCTTTTTCCCTGGCAGCCGGGACGCGTCTCCGAACTCAACCTGCGCGCCGAACGTGAAATACTTGGACGCTATCTCGGGCGCCTGCATCGCGTCGGCCACAGCCGACGCTTTGAGCATCGCCTGGCCATCACCGTGGATGGCTACGGACGCGAGTCGGCAGAATACATTCTCAAGAATGGCTTCCTGCCTGATTACCTTGAAGTCCCCTACCGCACGCTTACCGATCAGTTGCTCGAATTCATCAGCACGCGCTTCGAGGTCATTGAGCCGCGACAGCTGCGCCTGCATGGCGACTGTCATCTCGGCAATCTGCTGTGGACCGAACCACGCAAGGACGACGGAAACGATCAGGCGCGCAGCGTGCACATTGTTGATCTGGACGACTGCCGCACCGGCCCGGCGGTGCAGGATCTGTGGATGCTGCTGTCCGGATCACGCGCCGACATGGAGATACAGCTCGGCGACATTCTCACCGGTTACACCCAGTTCATGGACTTCGACGCCTCCGAGTTGTCACTGCTCGAACCGCTGCGCACCCTGCGCCTGCTGCATTACAGCGCCTGGCTGGCACGCCGCTGGGACGACCCGGCGTTTCCCATGAACTTCCCGTGGTTCAATACACCGCGCTACTGGGAAGAACAAATCCTGCACCTGCGCGAGCAGCTTGCACTGCTGGAAGAACCACCGCTGGCATGGCGGCCTGATTGATATAATGCAGTAAAGTACGGTGCGTTCCACGACGTGCAGGGATACACAAGTGCCGCGAAGCGCATGGATGCGCGAGAGCGGCCGAACCGAACAACAATAGGTGCGTGGAACGCACCCTACGCGAGGAGGTGTTCATGGCCATCCGCCCCTATAAAGGAATCCTGCCCAAACTCGGCGCACGCGTGTACGTGGACGAATCCGCTGCCGTCATCGGCGATGTTCAGCTCGGCGAAGACGCCTCGGTGTGGCCGATGTGCTCGGTGCGCGGCGATGTAAACAGCATTCGCATCGGCGCGCGCAGCAACATCCAGGACAACAGCGTCATTCATGTCACGCACAAATATTCCGAACTGCCCGAGGGTCGTGCCTGCGTCGTCGGCGACGACGTTACCGTCGGCCACCAGTGCGTGCTACACGCCTGCACCATCGGCAATCGCTGCCTGATCGGCATGGGTTCGATTGTGCTGGATGGTGCCATCCTGCACGACGGGGTACTGCTCGGCGCCGGTTCGCTGGTTACCGAAGGCAAGATACTCGATGGTGGTTATCTGTGGATGGGCAGACCGGCCAAGAAAGTGCGTGCATTAACAGAACAGGAATTGGCGTGGTTCGTGTATTCAGCGAAGCATTACGTGAAGCTGAAGGATGACTACCTCGGCCACTGACCCGCACTGCGCGCCCGTTGACTCTATATTTATGTAACTACAACCGCCCTTCGACAGGCTCAGGGCGAACGGCAAACCACCCTCTCCCTGGCTGTTCCCGCCGGGGCGCAAGAACTTCACTTGCGCCCGTTCGGCGGCAGGAATGTCCACTGGACATTCCCGACTTCCCCGCCTCACCTCCCTCAAGGGAGAGGGGATGGTTAAGGTTGGCGCGTGCAACGCACCCTGCGCTCCCCTACCCTTCCGCCCTTAACCTCTCAATCACACTCCGTGTCTCCGGCCGCACCCCGCGCCAAATCAGATACGATTCCGCCGCCTGCTCGACCAGCATGCCGAGTCCATCTTCCACCTGTTTGGCGCCGTGCACCGCCGCCCAATCGAGAAATGGTTTGCTCTTCTCGCCATACATCATGTCGTAGGCGAGCGCGTTGGTGGTGAACAGGTTGTCCGGCAGTGGCGGGACTTCGCCCTTGAGGCTGGCCGCGGTGCCATTGATGACGAGGTCGAAGTGCTTGCCCTTAAGCTCCTTGAATCCGGAAGCCTCGACCTTGCCGTAGTGCGCGAATTCTTCGGCTAGGTCCCGTGCCTTCGACAGCGTGCGGTTGGCGATCACAATCAGCGCCGGGCGATGTTTGAGCAACGGCGCGAGCACACCGCGCACCGCACCGCCCGCCCCCAGAACGAGGATGCGCCTGTCTTTGAGCGGCACACCGAGGTTCTTGTCGAGATCGTGCACCAGCCCGGTGCCATCGGTGTTGTCGCCGAACAGGCGGCCGTCCGGTTCAAAGCGCAGCGTGTTAACGGCCTGCGCAATCTTGGCGCGTTCGCTCAAGTGATCGGCAAGATGGAAGGCCTCCTGCTTGAACGGCACGGTGACATTCAGCCCGGCGCCGCCGTTGGCGCGGAACTGTTCCACCGCCTGCGCGAACCCGCCGTCATCCACCTGAATGGCGGTGTACTCGATGTGGTGTTTGAACTGGTGTGCAAACAGCGTGTGAATGCGCGGCGACTTCGAGTGCGCCACCGGATTGCCCATGACGGCATAGCGCGCCGGCTTCTCGAAATCGAATGGATCGGCCATTATGCAGCTCCCGCCACGGGTGCGCGGAACATGAAGTAGGCTGCGCCAACCAGGCACAATCCGGCCCACAGAAAATCCAGACGCAGCGGTTCTTTCATATAGAACAGCGCGAACGGCACAAACACCGTGAGCGCAATGATCTCCTGCATGATCTTGAGCTGGCCGAGATCGAACTGGCCGTAGCCGGCGCGGTTGGCCGGTACTTGCAGAAGGTATTCAAACAGTGCGATTCCCCAGCTGATGAGCGCAGCAATGATCCACGGCTTGTCACGCAGCTCCTTGAGGTGCGCATACCAGGCGAAGGTCATAAAGACGTTGGACAGTGACAGGAGAATAATGGTCTTCATGGCGCAGCACGGCGTTCCGTTTGCAGGGTCTTCTTCGGAAGAGACTCGGGGTTGACCGGCCCCTTCACGCGGTGATTGTGCCGCAGTTCCCGTGGCAACTCTAGCTGCGCTGAGCGCGGCGCAGGCTCAACGCAGGACAAAAACACCCAGGCTGCCGCCCACCACGGCAGCCAGGAGTCCCGCCATACCGAGGCGGCGACTGCGCGGCGGTGAAAGCAGCAGACTGATGACGGCGAGCAGGCCGCCGGCGATGCTGAAAAACAGCGGACTCACCAGAACTGCCGCCGGCGCGGCGACGAGCGACAGCACGCCGGGGATGCGCGCAACCAGCGGCGATGGCAAAGCGCATGCAACGGCGGCATCCGTGCAGTTTGTGTCGTGCGCGGTTCCATTTGAACTCATAAATCTCCTCTTCCTCTGAGTAGTTATGAAATGCTGCGACCATTCATACCCGAAACCCATGCCGTTGGGAAGAAGGGGCCGCGACGGTACATCGTAACGACTACAGTAACCGGAGGGGTGAATATCGTCCTGCTACGTCGCGGCCTATTCCAATTGAAATCAACCGCTTAAAACCGGTCAAGGCGAATTACACCGACATCTCATAGAATGAATCAAGGTCGGGCGGGGCACGGTGTGGATCCATTTAGCTTGTTGGGTGCGGAAATGATCTTCTCCGCGTCCACACAGGGCGATGGAAAAAAGAGTCGGGCAATGCAGTGGTGCCCGCCTCTACCGGGATCGCAACGAATTCGAGGGCAGGAAGCGTATGGGCCTTTCCTGTCTGAAATAATAAATTAAGAAACGGAAACCAGTTTGTTCAACCTCCGCATTTCCATGCGTTTCACGCTCGGCGCGACTATCGTGCTGATGGGACTGCTCGGCCTGGCGCTCGCGCTCACGACCGGTGAGATCTACCGGCATCAAACACTTGAAAGCCAGCGCGCAACGCTCGAGGAGCTGGTGCAAATCACCGTCGACGAGCAGTTGCGTGACCTGGAGGAACGGGCGCGCGACTTCGGGATGGCCATGCAAAGTGAACCTGGATTCCGGCGCGCGTTCGTCAGCGGCCGGCGTGATGTGCTGGTTCACCAGTTACTCAACCAGCTCCGCCAATATTTCGTTACCGCCAACATCATCAGGCTTGAAAAGCTGGTGGTCTACGACACCGGCTATCGCCTGCTGGGCACGGCCTACCCCGGCACCGTGGTTGCAAAAAATGACGCCCCCGGTTGCCCGACGGGCATCGATCGTGCGCGCGTGCGTGCCGCCGCCGAACAATTGAAGTCTCTTGCGATACTCTGCCTGAACAACAACCAGGCGCGCTACACCGTGCTCGTTCCAATCGGGGGACTGAAATCGATCGGTTATGTCGAGGTTGTCACCGACCCCGTGCCAACTCTGGCGCGCATCGAATCCCGGCTTGGATTTCCGGTGCGCATTCGCGACGCCCGTGACCGTCGGGTCTTCAGCTCGGAGTCCTGGCCGCCGCCGAATGCCATGAGCAATACCCTGGTAGCGGAACATGTGTTGAACGCCACAACAGGCGAACCGGCACTCAAGATCGCCGTCTTGCGCAATGTCGAACTGTTGCAACGTGGTCTCGCCAAGACACGCTGGCTGGTCATGGTGCTGGCACTGGCTGCCACCTTGCTGGGGGTGATCATTGCTCTCTATATTCTGGAGAAAACCACGCTGCAGCCGCTCAATAACCTCGCCATGCAGCTGCGCCGGGTGGGCAGCAACAAGGTTCACCTCGGGGAGCAAGTGGAGACCGGCGGCATCGCCGAAATCCGTGAGCTCGGTGAGGACTTTAACCAGATGGCACGCGAGCTCGACCGCCTGTACGGTAGCCTGGAACACATGGCCTTCACCGATCCGCTCACCAACCTGCCGAACCGTGCACGCTTCCGCGATACGCTCGAAGAATCCGTGCGCCAGTACACACTCGCCCACCAGCCCTTTGCGCTGTTACTGACAGATCTCGACCGCTTCAAGGCTGTGAACGACACCCTCGGTCATCAAATCGGCGATCTGTTGCTGCAGGAAGTGAGTTCGCGTCTGCGCAGCGTACTGCGCGAGTCCGACACCGTAGCGCGTCTCGACAACGAAACGATTATTGGCCTGGAAGGCAAGATGGTGGCGCGTCTTGGTGGCGACGAATTTGCCGCGATCCTGCCGCGCGTCAGCAGCATCGACGACGCCAGCGCAGTGGCCCGCAAACTGTTGCTGTCCATGCAGGAACCATTCATGGTCCGTGGCCACGCGATTTCAATTGGCATGTCGATCGGCATTGCGCTCTACCCGCTGCACGGCGAGGACATCGATACCCTCATGCAACGTGCCGATGCCGCCATGTATTTCGCCAAAAATAACCAGTGCGGACTGGCCTTCCCCGACACCATGCAGCAGACGGAGTTGTTGTAGCCCCGGTTGCAGGGTGCGTTCTACGCACCATGTTATGTCGATCGGTGCGCAGAGCGCACCCTACATTTCCAGGTGCGACGAGACGAAGTCGCGCAGCGCTGACTTGAGTTCTGCCAGGTGCCCGTGAAAGAAGTGCCCGACGCCCGGCAAGAGCAGTGTCTCTGGCGACGGCGCGACACCGGACAACCACGCGTGCACGGTCTCAATCGGCACCACCTCATCCGCCTCACCCTGAATCAGCAGCCACGGGCATGACGGCAACTTCAAACTGGAAAAATCATAGAGGTGCACGGCCGGTGCTACCGTGACGAGACCATCCACCTGCGCCGCTGTCGCCGCGCGCAATGCAACATACGCGCCAAACGAAAAACCGGCCAGCCAGATGGGTGTGTTGGGGTGCTGTTCCCGCGCCCACGCGATTACCGCCAGCGCATCTTCGGTCTCGCCCACGCCGTCCGCGAAGTCACCCGCGCTCGCGCCCACGCCGCGGAAATTAAAACGTACACTTGCAACCCCAAGCTCGCTGAAGCCACGCGCCAGTGTGTGCACCACTTTGTTCTGCATCGTACCGCCGTGCAACGGATGCGGGTGCAGCAGGACGGCCATGGCCACGACGTGGCCGGCCGGGCAGATCGTTAGCGCTTCAAGTGCGCCGGCTGGGCCATCGAGCGTGATTGCCTGATTACAGGGGAATGCACGGTTACTCATGGTTATGACAAAACGCTCACCAGGTGAGCGTCAGAAAATAGGCGAGATAGCACAAGCCGTTGAACACGAGATGCCAGGGCCGCAAGTGGCCGCGTCGCAACATAATAAACAGGTAGCAGCTGGCCAGCAGAGTAAGCCCCACACCGAGCAATACTTCCGGGCGCGGTTCCCAGGGTGTGAGCATAATGCCGAGCGCCGGCAACAACGATCCCTGAAACACCATGGCACCGGTGATGTTGCCGAATGCGAGCGTGTCGCGGCGGCGGCGGATCCACAGGATGCTGTTGATCTTCTCCGGCAACTCGGTTGCGATCGGCACAATGAGCAATGACAGCACCAGCACCGACACGCCGATCCAGGCCGATAATTCCTCCACACCGAGCACAAAACCCTTGGCGCCGAGCACAATCAGCGTAAGGCCGAAACCCAGCTGCAGAATAATCGTTGCGAGATTCTCGGGCAGTCCGATGCGTGTCAGGTATAAGGGATGATCAGCCTCGGTGCCGTGCCCATCCACCACCAGCTTGGCGGAGGCACGGATGGTGAGCAGCAAATAGACGAAATACATGAGCACCAGCGAAAAGGCCAGCAGTCCGCGTGTAATCGCTGCCTGATGTGGCACGAATATCGCGACCACCGACAGGCCGAACGCCGCCAGGAACCAGGTCAGGTCGCGTTCCAGCCCGGTACGTTCCGGACGGAACTCGCCGCCCCAGCCGCGCTTATGCGCCGCGAACACCGCCATCAGGAACAGCGTGAGCGTCGAGAGCATCATCGGCGCACCGATAATCGCACCCACGCCGACCTCTTCGCCGATGTGCAGGCTGTCACCATTATTGGCCAGCACCGCTACCACCGGCACGATGGTCTCCGGCAATGCCGTACCAACGGCGGCGAAAATTGAGCCAGTCACGCCCTCGGAAATTTTGAGACGCGCACCGAGATGTTCGAGCGCATTGGTGAACGCCTCGGCGCCGAACAGGATGACAAACAAGGTAATAAGGAGCAGTCCGATGGACATGGTGTTTTGCCTTAACTACTAATAGTTTTTAGCCACAGATGAACGCAGATATATACAGATCAACAGTAACACCCACCTGGGTTTGTCAGCATTTATCTGCGTTCACCTGTGGCTGCCTTGGGGTTCCCGTATGCAACCGCCATTCTAACCGATGCCAAGCTCGGACCAGAGCGCGTCGATGCGCGTCTTGACCTCGGGTGACATCACGATCGGTCGACCCCACTCGCGGCTGGTTTCGCCCGGCCATTTATTGGTGGCATCGAAGCCGATCTTGGAACCGAGGCCCGATACCGGGCTGGCGAAATCCAGATAATCAATCGGCGTATTTTCGATAATGGTGCAGTCACGCGCCGGGTCCATACGCGTACTGATTGCCCAGATGACGTCCTGCCAGTCGCGCACATTCACATCGTCGTCGGTCACAATCACGAACTTGGTGTACATGAACTGGCGCAGAAAGCTCCACACGCCGAACATCACGCGCTTGGCGTGCCCCGGATATTGCTTCTTCATGCTCACGCACGCGACCCGGTACGAGCAGCCTTCCGGCGGCAAATAGAAGTCGGTAATCTCCGGGAATTGTTTTTGCAGCAGCGGCACGAATACTTCGTTCAGCGCCACGCCCAGCACTGCCGGCTCGTCCGGCGGGCGGCCGGTGTAGGTGCTGTGATAGATCGGATTCTTGCGATGGGTGATACGCGTGATGGTAAAAACCGGGAAGCGTTCGACTTCGTTGTAGTAACCGGTGTGATCGCCAAACGGGCCCTCTTCCGCCATCTCACCCGGCACAATGTGACCCTCGAGAATAATCTCGGCGGTCGCCGGAACCTGTAAGTCACAGGTCGAACACTTCACCACTTCGGTCTTGGCGCCACGCAACAGGCCGGCGAACCCGTATTCGGAAAGTGAATCAGGCACCGGTGTCACCGCTGCCAAGATGGTCGCCGGGTCGGCACCAAGCGCCACCGCCACCGGAAAGTTTTCGCCCGGGTGTTTTTCCTGCCAGTCACGAAAATCGAGCGCGCCGCCGCGGTGCGCCAGCCAGCGCATGATCACTTTGTTGCGCGCAATGACCTGCTGGCGATAAATACCGAGATTCTGGCGTTCCTTATTAGGACCACGTGTGACAGTCAGACCCCAGGTAATGAGCGGGCCGGCGTCGCCCGGCCAGCAGGTCTGAATCGGGAACATGGCCAGATCAACGTCATTCGCTTCGATCACAACTTCCTGGCAGGGCGCGTTACTCACCACCTTGGTGGGCATGTTGAGCACCTGCTTGAAAGTGGGCAGCTTCTCCCACAGGTCCTTGAAACCCTTCGGTGGTTCAGGCTCCTTGAGATATGCGAGCAGCTTGCCAATGTCGCGCAAAGCCTCCACCGACTCCGCGCCCATACCCAGCGCGACACGCTCCGGCGTGCCGAACAGGTTGCCGAGCACCGGAATAGAATGTCCCGTCGGATGCTCGAACAATAGCGCCGGGCCCTTGGCGCGCAGCGCACGATCGCAGATCTCGGTCATTTCAAGATTCGGGTCAATCGCGTGCGCGATGCGCTTGAGCTCACCGCGTGCTTCGAGTTGCGCCAGAAAATCGCGCAGGTCGGCGTATTTCATTTTCTACTTTTTCAGTTCCGGCGCGAGGGTTTCCATAAACGACGGGCGCTGACTGATAGCAGCAAACCAGCTGGCTAATTTCGGGTGCTTGCCGCGCCAGTCGTGCGCGTAACGCAGATCGACATAGCCGAGCGCCGCGGCCAGCGTGATGTCGGCAATGCCGATGGTGTTGCCGGATATAAACCCACCCGACGGCACGCGCTCGGCGGCAAACGCGAGTGCCGCCGCAATGCGCGCCTCGTGTTTCGCAGCATTCGTTGCATCCTGCTTCTCGGCCGGTTTGCGCAATTCGACAAAGCGCGCCACAGTCGCTTCCATCATGCCCTGACCGAGGGCGTGCCAGCGCAATGCCTGCCAGCGTGCTTCGCCACTCGCCGGATAAAGGCGCGGCTTGTCGTTCAGGCTATCGATGTATTCGCAAATCATCGGTGAGTCGAAGAACACTTCGCCGTCATCGCGCTCCAGCACCGGTATGGCGCGCAGCGGATTGAGACGCACCACGTTGCCGACGGCATCGGCGGGGCCTTCGACCATCAGCTCGCAGGGCAGGTTTTTTTCCATTAACACCATGCGTACCTTGCGCACGTAAGGGGAAGTGAGCGAACCATATAGTTTCATGTCGGAATCCTCAGTAAATAATCCAGCACCAGACCGGCGAACACCACGGCGCCGAACCGGTTGTTATTCAGAAACGCACGGAAGCAGCCATCGCGCGTGCGCGTGCGCAGCAGCCACTGCTGCCAACCTGCCAGCCCGGCGGCCAGCAACAGGCCCATATAATACGTCAGGCCGAGCCCGGCGCGCGCGCCGACCCAGACCAGCAGTGCAAGGGTGAGTGCGTGGAACAGCGCAATCATCAGCCGGTCGGCGCGACCGAACAAAATGGCGGTGGATTTCACGCCGATGCGGATATCGTCGTCCCGGTCCACCATCGCATACGCTGTGTCATAGGCCACCGCCCAGCAGAGGGTCGCCGCAAACAAAATCCAGGCATTCGCCGGCACACCGCCGGTCTGTGCCGCAAATGCCATCGGTACACCCCAGCCGAACGCCGCGCCCAGATAGAACTGCGGCAACGGCGTCCAGCGCTTCATGAACGGATAGCTGACCGCAAGCATCGCGCCTACAAACGACAACAGGATCGTCAGCCGGTTCATGCTCAACACCAGCATGAAGGCGCTCAGCGCCAGCACCACAAACAAGACCATTGCCGCACGCGGGCTAATGCGGCCAGCGGCCAGCGGCCGGTCGCGTGTGCGTTCCACCTGTGGATCGAATCCGCGATCCGCATAATCGTTGATCACGCAACCGGCCGAGCGCATCAACACCACACCGGCGACGAACACGAACAGCACAGGCAGCGCCGGCTCGCCTGCCGCCGCTATCCACAGCGCCCACAACACTGGCCAGAGCAACAGCAGAATTCCAATCGGGCGGTCGAGACGCATCAGCTGCACATAATCGCGCAGCCGCCCGGCCGTCACGGACACGGCGGGATACCGGGCAGAAAAATCTCGCTGACCAGCAGCGGCTTGCCGCCCAGCGTGAATAACGAGCGCCGTCCCCAGATTGTTTCCGGACGCTGGGCCAGAAGACGGATGGCATCCGGGTAGAGCCTGTCGCAGGGCGAGAGGCGTGCGATCTCGACTGGACCACGCTGCATGCTCGGGTCGGCGAACAACACCGCGCCGAGCGGACGCGATTTGAGCCGCGTGAGACAACGACGCGGACCGGTGAGCGTGGTGCGCGGAATAACCGTGCGCGCGAATACCCACGGGCGATCATCACACAATAGATGCACTTCGCGCACGAAGCCCTCGCTACCCTGACGCATGCCCAAGGCGCGCGTCTCGTTGAGCTGCGGTCGCGCCCAGCCCTGGAACAGCACCTCGACACGGAAACAGCCAGGACAGGCCGACTGGATGCGACGCGTGAGTGATGCCGGATCAAGCAGCCAGCGCAACACCGCTTCCGGCACCTCACGGCGGTGCAAACGCGAGGCCACACGCCATACCGGTTCAGCACGGTGGCAGACGCCGCGTGGTCGGATTACATCAGTGGAGTGGCCGGGACGCTTCAAGGTGGCGGTGCTCATGGCGGTATTATGCGCGACCGCCATGGATGGCGGAAGTGCAGAAACCGCAGGAGCAGTTCTTCCGCTGACCGACACCCGCGGGCCAAGACGTGGCTTATGGTTGCAGCATCTCGACCAACACAAGCTTGACGACAAAACCGAGCAACCCGAGGGCGAGCGCCAGAAACAGCACAAACATCCCGAACTTGCCGGCCCTGGATTCGCGCCCGAGATTCCAGACGATGAAGGCCATGAACAGAATCAGGCCGCCGAGGCCAATGATCAGTGACCACTCTTCGAATTGTTCGATGGTCATACACACTACCGCCCGGAAAGGTCGCGCAGTTTAGCATGTTGGACGTAGGATGCGCTTGCGCTATGCAGGGATACACTAGTGGCATGAAACGCACGAAGCGCGAGGGTCGCCGCACCTTTCTCGATCACAACTCACCATCGTGCTCGCATAAACCCTGCGGTGCGCAAGCGCACCCTACATGTGCTGGTCCCTTACACTTAACAATCGCACGCGTAGGGTGCGCTTGCGCACCGCGTCTTTCAAACTCTCCACCGCATTTGTTACCATAAACCATGCCCAACTACCGTCGTCCTTTCGTGCCGGGCGGTACGTTTTTCTTCACCGTCACCACTAACGGCCGCCAACCGGTGCTGACCGAACCGGCGATCTTGGCCACCCTGCGCAACGGTGTGCGGGAAACCCGCTGCACCCTGCCCTTCACCATCGTGGCGTGGGTGGTGCTGCCCGATCATGTGCATACCATCTGGGAACTGCCGCCGGGCGATGCGGATTTCTCGTTACGTTGGGCGCGCATCAAGCAGGCCGTGACGCGCGTATACACCGAGTTGCCGTTCGCCCGGGAATCCAGCAGCCTTTCCCGTACCAAACGTCGCGAAGGCACGTTATGGCAACGCCGTTTCTGGGAACATCAAATCCGCGACGAAATCGATCTCGTACGGCATGTCGAGTATATTCATTACAACCCGGTCAAACATGGCCACGTGGCGCAAGTGCGGGATTGGCCGCATTCCACCTTTCACAAATATGTGCGGTCGGGGATTTATCCACCGCAATGGGGAGATGAGGGATATGCCGAAGAGTCTGGGGAATACGGAGAATGATGCGGTGCGCAAGCGCACCCTACGCAGACTACTGCACCTAGTTGTTGACAGGAAGTACAGCAGATTTCTTTTGTGGGTGTGTGTTTCGAGTGTTTTGGTTCTCGATGCTTCTGCTGCCGAAACTCAGCAATTGAACAATGGGCTACAGAAATTCAAGATTCAAGAAGGTGGCTATTTGTTAGAAGCCTATATAAATGTGTTGATGCGTACGCATGAACCAAGGGGCGCCGCCAAACAAATAGTCGATCCGCAGTATTTCCAAGCAAATAGGACTGCGGGCGGCTACAGGCTGACATTGCTAAATAATTTCCACGAAGGATTTTTGTCTCTTGACCTTGATGAAGACGGCAAATCGTTGAATTCGAAGATCGACGGGATCGTTAGCTCTTCAAACTTCTTGCCCATCGATAGCAAGAGTTTCTCAATTATCTACCATGGCAAGAAGTTGATCTACAGATACATAGGCAATTTAGCGCAATTCGTGAATGAGCAAACTATAGCGGGCGTGTATGTTGACTCCAATAACGTACGGTATCAGTTTACTAGTGATGGTTTTGCGGTCTTTCCGGACAAAAAGTTCAGATTTTCAGTTGAGGTCGACCCCATCTCATTCACGAGCTTCGAATTTTACTACGAAGAAGCACCAACGCACCCTTGGCCCATTTTCGGATTCAAAATCAAGAATCGAAAACTACTGATCTATGATGTCTTGGGCGATGGGCCCGGGGAATTATCGAAAAAACCGCGGTTGGTTCTAGTACGCACAACTGCTCACACTTCGCCGTAATGCTCTCGTTACATGTAAGACCTGCGAATAAACGGGGTCATACGGTGCAGATACTGTTCCATCAGCAGCGTGCGTAGGGTGTGCTTGCGCACCATTTCCGCTCATACCTCACCATAGTGTTCACGCAGACCCAACCAGCGACGGATAAGCGGCGCGATGTGCTGCGGATATTTCTCCTGCAACAGGCGCGCGGCATGCTCGATATGCGGCAGCATGGCCTGATCGCGCAGCAGGTCGGCAATATGAAACGCCTGCTCGCCGGTCTGACGCGTGCCGAGCACTTCGCCCGGGCCGCGCATTTCGAGGTCGCGGCGCGAGATCTCGAAACCGTCGTTGGTTTCGCGCAGAATGCTGAGACGCGTGCGTGCATTCTCCGACAACGGTGCGTGATACAGGAGTACACACGAGCTCTGCGCCGCGCCGCGTCCAACCCGGCCGCGCAGCTGATGCAACTGTGACAGACCGAGGCGTTCGGCGTTCTCGACAATCATGAGCGAGGCGTTCGGCACGTCCACGCCGACTTCGATCACCGTGGTCGCGACCAGCAGTTGCGTCTGACCATCCTTGAAGGCACGCATCACCGCTTCTTTCTCCACCGGTTTCATGCGCCCGTGTATCAGCGCCACGCGCAGCTCCGGCAAGGCAGCGGTGAGTAGCGCTGCGGTTTCGGTGGCGGCCTCGGCCTGCAACAAATCCGACTCCTCGATGAGCGGGCACACCCAGTAGGTCTGACGGCCCTCGCGACAGGCAGCATGCACACGCGCCACCACCTCGGCGCGGCGCGTGTCCGGCAGCACCACGGTGTCGACCGGTTTGCGCCCGGGTGGCAGTTCATCGATCACCGACACATCGAGATCGGCATAGAACGCCTGCGCGAGCGTGCGCGGAATGGGCGTGGCGGTCATAATGAGCTGATGCGGCACGCGTCCGTTCTGCCGGCCCTTCTCGCGCAACAGCAAGCGTTGATGCACACCAAAACGATGTTGTTCGTCCACCACCACAAAACCGAGTTTCGCGAATTCGACTTCGGCCTGAAATAGCGCATGCGTGCCGACCGCCACCGGCGCGCGCCCGGAGGAAATCAGTTCCAGCATGGTGCGCCGGTTGCGCGCGCTGAGCTTGCCTGAGAGCCACGCGACTTCGATGCCGAGCGGCTGCAGCCAGTGATTGAAGTTGCGCCAGTGCTGTTCGGCGAGCAGTTCGGTCGGTGCCATGATCGCCACCTGAAAACCGTCCTCAACAGCAGCGAGCGCGGCGAGCGCGGCCACGATAGTCTTGCCCGAACCGACGTCGCCCTGCACCAGGCGCTGCATCGGATGGTGTCGCGCCAAATCGGCGCGGATTTCGTCCAACACTTTTTGCTGGGCAGCAGTAAGTGAGAACGGCAACGCGTCGAGCAAGATCTGCGCAAGCTTGCCGTTGCCCTGCAACACTGGCGCCTGTTGTTCTTGCAGGCGTGCGCGCAGGTGCTTGAGGCTCAGGTGATGGGCGAGCAGTTCTTCGAATACAAGTCGGCGTTGCGCCGGATGCCGCCCCTGTTCCAGTTCCGCGACATCGGCTTTGGGTGGCGGGCGGTGCACGTACAACAACGCCTCCTGCAACGTTGGCAGTTTCATCTCAACGAGCAGCTCATTCGGCAGCAACTCGGGAAGGCGTGCCAGGTAATGATCGAGCGCCTGCGCCACGAGCTTGCGCACGCTGAGCTGATGCACACCCTCGGTGACCGGGTAGAATGGCGTGAGACTGGATTCCGCCAGTGGCGTCGCGGCCTCGCCCAGCACTTCATATTCGGGATGAATCATTTCCAGCCCGGATGCGCCGAGCCGGACCTCGCCAAAAATGCGCAGCGCGCGCCCACGTTCCAGATTCTGCTGTTGTGCGCCGGAGAAGTGGAAGAACCGCAGGGTAAGATGCCCGGTGCCATCGCTTACCCGGCACAACAGGCTGCGCCGGCCACGGAACACGACGTCGGCCAGTTCTACCTTGCCGGTAACCAGCGCCTCCTGCCCCGGCCGCAGGCTGCCGAGCGGCGTGAGGCGCGTTCGATCCTGGTAGCGGAACGGCAGATGGAACAACGCATCCTGAACTGTGCGCCAGCCAAGGCGCTGTTCGAGCTTGTCCTTGAGCTTCGGCCCGACACCCTTGAGCGTCGTGATAGGCAGTGCAGCAACGTCCATGTTATTCAATGCAGCCACAGATGGATACAGATCAATACAGATAAATACTCATTCAGTCTTGCCCTTTTGATCTGCATCGATCTTTGTTCATCTGCGGCTACGCTTGGCCTTTTTCTTGACCTTCTTTTTTACCGTTTTCTTCGCGCGCGGCGCATCGAGCACCATGACAGCATCCATCTCCACCTGCGCACCACGCGGCAGGGCGGCGACACCGACCGCGGCACGTGCCGGATACGGTTCCTTGAAATACTGCGCCATGATCTCGTTGACCTGCGGGAAATTCTTGAGGTCGGTGAGAAACACGTTGAGCTTGACGACATCCTGCAGGCTGCCGCCCGCGGCCTTGGCGACAGCCGCAAGATTGTCGAACACGCGCGTAATGTGCGCACGAATCTCGCCGGCCACCATCTCGCCGCTCGCCGGGTCGAGTGGAATCTGGCCGGACAGGTAAACGGTGTTGCCGGCCTTCACGGCCTGCGAGTAGGTGCCAATCGCTTTTGGAGCGTCGTTGGTTCTCACAATTTCTTTTTTCATGGTGGGATCTGGTTATTGTTGGATGTTGGGTTGAGTTCATATTACTCACCGCGTAGCGCCACATCCACTAAGAACTCATAACTAAAATCTAATCACTGGTTTTGAATTATCCTTTCATGCGATTGATACGTATCACCGGCTCAAGAGACCGCAGCCGGCGCAGAATGGCGGCAAGGTGCACGCGATCACGCACTTCGACAATGAAATCGATGGCCGAATTGAGGCCGTCGCGCTCTTCGATGCTGACGGTGTCGATGTTGGCGTCAAGCTCGGCGATTACCGCCGCTACCTGCGCGAGCACGCCGCGCTGGTTCTTGACCTCGACACGCACATTTACCGGGAACACGCCCTCGATGTGTTCTTCCCAGTGCACATCGATCCACTGCTCGGGATGCTTGCGGAATTTGACCACGTTCGGGCAGTCTGGGGTGTGCACCGTGATGCCGCGCCCGGCCGACAGGAAACCGAGTATCGGATCGCCCGGGATCGGCCGGCAACAGCGCGCATAAGTCACCACCACGCCTTCGGTACCGCGAATGGCCAGGTCGGACGCTGCCTGTTTGGAGACAGCACTGCCGACATGCGCCGCAGGCTGCAGCTGCAACGCCACCACCGTCGCCAGACGGTTGCCGAGGCCGATGTCCGCCAGCAGGTCATCCCAGGTCTTGAGCTTGAAGCTCTTGAGAATCTCGTTCTTCTGTCCCTGGTCAACGGCCGTCAGGCTAACCTGGGAATCGGTCAGCGCCTTTTCCAGCAAGCGTTCACCGAGGGTCACTGACTCATCTCGCTTGAGGTTCTTGAGGAACTGGCGGATGTGTCCGCGCGCCTTGCTCGTTACCACATAGTCTAACCACGACGGACTCGGCCGCCCCCACTTGGAGGTCAGCACCTCCACGTGATCGCCATTGCGCAGCACCGTGCGCAGCGGCACCAGCACGTGGCTCACCTTGGCGCCGACACAGTGGTTGCCGATGTCGGTGTGCACGTCGTAGGCGAAATCGATCACGGTGGCGCCGCGCGGCAGCTTGCGGATATCGCCATTCGGCGTGAACACATAAACCTCGTCCGGAAACAGATCGACCTTGAGGTGATCAAGGAATTCGTTGGCATTGCCGGCCTCGCTCTGAATTTCGAGCAGGTCGTGCAGCCAGGTGAGCGCATGCTGCTGGCTGTTGTCGGCGCCACCCGGCTCGCTGCTCTTGTAGAGCCAGTGCGCCGCCACGCCGGCCTCGGCCACGCGATGCATTTCGCGCGTGCGAATCTGCACTTCGATCGACAGGCCGAACGGCCCGAACACCACGGTGTGCAGCGACTGGTAGCCGTTCGCCTTGGGGATGGCAATGTAATCCTTGAAGCGTCCGGGAATCGGCTTGTAGAGATTGTGCACCACGCCAAGGATGCGATAACAGGTGTCGACCCGGTCGGTAACAATACGGAATGCGTAGACGTCGTACACCTGCTCGAACGGCAACGACTTCTCGTGCATCTTGCGGTAGATGGCGTACAAACTCTTCTCGCGCCCGCTTACTTCGGCTGGCAGATCGTCCTTGGCAAGCTGCGACTGAATGGCGGCACGCACCTTCTCCACAATTGCCTTGCGGTTGCCCAGGCGTTTGCGCATGGCGTCCGCCAGCACCCGGTAGCGCAGCGGGTA
>Ga0315281_10004622_pt1 | contig 19932 bp, 20 predicted proteins | sample YL17G07_0_MG_FD_204540 | JGI IMG/M metagenome (GOLD analysis project Ga0315281, IMG submission 204540) | Sediment microbial communities from Yellowstone Lake, YNP, Wyoming, USA - YL17G07_0 | ecosystem: Environmental > Aquatic > Freshwater > Lake > Sediment | place: USA: Wyoming | collected... | reverse complement strand
CACAGAAGTTATCTTTGATGGACTGACTATGGCTGACTGGCATATGCCCAATACTACTGCCACGACCACGATAATAACGACGACCCCGGAAATTATAGTTAATTATCAGTTGCTCGGCGTCTATGCTGACACACAACTCCTGGGATTGCAGATTTATGGAGCTTACTATCATAGCAATTTCTCAACACCGGATTTCTCTTATAATACAGTAGAGTATGACGCGAAGGGGTTCCCGGGCTATATGTGGTTTGGAGGGTTTAACACAGGAGATCTGATTTCTTCAAACATGCAACTGACTGTTGAGTTGGCAGATGGCAGTGATGCATGGATTAATCCTTTCAACTACCGCGGGTATAGGAGAAAAGGAACTGTATTGTATCCACAAAATAACTATTTCTTTGATACTACCGGTAGTAAAGTTGGAGGATTCTATCCGTGCAATGCCCGGATTTGGGACATTTACTATGACTACTACGCCTGGAAGAACGTACGTTTCCGCCTCGGATACATGGATTTTAACTATTCCAAACATAAAACGGAAAAGGATGAAGATTTTTCTTTCTTGGGAAGCTCGAAATATAAGCATGAGTGGTGGCCGTACGCTGAGGTCAATATCAGTTTTTAGGGTATAGAGAGTTTTTGCTGAAAAGGCCGCCTTCGGGCGGCCTCATTCTTCCCATCCAAAATACAACCGCAAATTTAATACTTATCTTTAAGGAGGCATCTCCAATTCCGTGATTGGAAAAATATCTGTCTTATTACTTTTCTCCTTATATACGCTTAATAACCGAATAGATGTCATCCCAGCTTGTCTGGAATCTTTCCGAAACAGAAGGATTCTGGACAAGCCAGAATGACAATGGGAAGGGAAAGGCTACTTGTAAGGCAAAAAAGTTGACTAGTTTAAAGATTCGCAAAGACTTCTCTCTTATCACGAAAAAAGAGATGCTTATGCATCTTTAACTTTGTTTTATTATTAGTTTTACATAACTGCTATAATATATTTTTTAAATATGGATGAGGCAAGAGCTCATGTATTCATTGAGGGAAGGGTGCAGGGGATCTTTTACAGAGCCTTTACAAGGGATGTCGCATATACTCTCGGCCTGAATGGCTGGGTGAAAAACCTTCGGGACGGCAGAGTTGAAGCAATATTCGAAGGCAAAAAAGACCTCATAGAGAAGGTTATTAAACAATGTTACGATGGCCCCCCTGGCGCACGGGTTACCAGTATAGAGGTCAAATGGGAAGAATCCCTGGGAGATCTGAAAGGATTTGCCATAAGGTATTAGGTTGACAATATAGATATTTGTTTATTATTGCTAATTTGTTTTTTTCAGTAGATGCTGAGGGAACTGAAAATAAAGAATTTTGCCATAATTGATGACCTTACAGTAAGGTTCGAGGGTGGATTCAATGTACTTACAGGCGAGACCGGAGCTGGCAAGTCAATAATCGTGGATGCCCTTGGCCTTGCCCTTGGCAGCAGGGCCCAGTCAGATTTAGTCAGGTCAGGGGAAAAGGAAGCAACTGTTCAGGCATATTTTGAAGTGGAGGGAAATAACATACCTGATCTCGGCATTGATACATCTGATAGCCTTATCCTGAGAAGGTCTGTTGCCCATGGCGGAAAAAGCAGGGCATACATAAATGACACAATGGTAAGCCTGCAGAGTCTTCTGGATATGGGAAAGTCTCTTGTTGATATCCACGGACAACATGAACATCAAAGCCTTTTGTCAGTGGATAAACAGAGATTCCTTCTTGACTCATTCGGCAAACTTCATAGTGACAGGGAGATGATTGAATCTCTCTATAAGGAAGTGCAAGCACTAAACAAAGAAAAGGATGATTTAAAACAAAAGGTAAATGAAAGGGCTCAAAGGCTTGATCTTCTCAGATTTCAGATTCATGAAATAGACGGAGCTTTTCTGAAGCCTGGGGAGAAAGAGTCACTCACAGAAGAAAAAACAATTCTTTCAAACCTGAGCAGATTAAGGGAATTAACAGAATTGGCCTATTCTATGCTCTATAGCTCTGAAAACTCTTGTATGGAAAAGCTTTCTTCTATTATGGCAAGGGTGAGAGAAATGTCTTCAATCGATCAGGAGACATTTAGTATCCTGAATTTACTTGAGTCAGCTTTTCCTTTAATTGAGGATGCAGCCATCTCCCTGCGGGGATTAAAAGACAGATACGACATTGAACCTGATAGACTTTCTGGAATTGAAGAAAGACTCGAACTCATCAAAAATCTCGAAAAGAAATATGGGGATGGGATCGAAACAATTCTCAGTTACAAGGGTGACGCAGAGAAAGAACTTAAGGTACTTGAGCTGACAGATGAAAGGCTTGATTTTATAGAGGCTGAACTCAAGGAGAAAGAGGATAAGCTTATGAAAGCTGCTGATGCCCTCTCTGAAAAAAGAATGATAACAGCTAAAAAGATAGAAGAGCTTGTTATGAACGAACTACGGGAACTTGCTTTTAGTAATGCAGAGTTCAGGATAGACACAAGAGAGGTACCTGTGGCCTCAACAGGCATAGACAGGGTTGAGTTTTTGTTCTCTGCAAATCCTGGAGAACCCCCGAAACCACTTTCCAGGGTTGCATCAGGAGGTGAGCTTTCGAGGGTCATGCTTGCTCTCAAGAGCATCTTAGCAGGAGTTGACAATATACCTGTTCTTATTTTTGATGAGGTTGATGCAGGAATTGGAGGAAGGACTGCTGAGAGTGTTGGAAAAAAACTTAAAGCAATATCAAATAAACATCAGGTACTCTGTACGACTCATCTGCCTCAGATCGCCTCTCTGGCAGATTTCCATCTGAAGATTAATAAGAAGCAGAGAGGCGAAAGGGTATGCGTAGAGGTCAGAGAACTTGCTGGCAGGGAAAGACTGGATGAGATAGCAAGGATGCTTAGTGGTAAGATCACAGAGGTTTCACTCAAACATGCAAAGGAATTACTGGGGAGTACTATTTGAGGGGAATGAAGAAATCTCGTGTAAGTGATGTACAGACCGAACGTCATTCCAGCTTGTCTGGTCTACGACTCATAGAGAATCTTTCTGAAAAAAGAAGGATTCCGAACAAGTCGGAATGACAGAAAAAGAGAAAAGATTTCCAAATGAAAGGCATGATCATAATTGACAGGGAGTTATGCAAAGGCTGTTCATATTGTGTGGATGCATGTCCGTTAGGAGTTATTGCTATTGAAGATACATTTAACAAAAAAGGTTTTTTTCCTGCTCATCCTGAAAATCTGAAAAAATGTACAGGTTGTGCGATATGTGCACAGATGTGCCCTGAAATAGCAATAGAAGTGTATAAGGAAGGGGAATGAGTAAAAGGCTTGCGATAGGCGTAGATCTCGGTGGTACAAATCTAAGGGTGGCATTAGTTACGAAGGATGGTGAGATCATCAGGAAGATGAAGGAACCAGTGTCCGGAGGGGTAATTGATCTTACTATTCGATTAGCAAAAAGTTTTGTTAATGAAGAAATTGCAGGGATTGGACTTGGTGTGGCAGGGCTTATTGACAGGGAGAGCAGTAAAGTTCTTACCTCACCAAATCTTCCTGCTGTGGAGGGGGTTAGCCTCGTAAATTCAATTAAAGAAAAATTCAGGGTTCCCGTGTTCATTGAGAATGACGCGAATGCTGCAGCCTTTGGAGAGAAATGGATTGGCGTTGGAAAGGAATTCTCAAACTTTGTCCTTTTTACTCTTGGTACAGGTATAGGGGGTGGAATAATACATGATAAAAAACTCCTTAAAGTGGCAGCAGAGATAGGTCATATAACCATCCACGCAGATGGTGAAAAATGCCACTGCGGTAATTCCGGATGTCTTGAATCTTATGCATCTGCAAGGGCATTACTATCAAATGTTATATCAGCCCTTGAAAGTGGCAGAGAAAGCATTTTAAAGGGACTTTTCAACGGGAACTTTTACAAGCTTACAGCAGAGGATATTTACAGGACAGCCCTTGATGGAGACATCCTCGCAAGGGAGATGCTGAAAGATGCAGGGAAGAATCTCGGTATTGGAATTGCCAACATTATTAATGTGATGAGCCCTGAAGCTATTGTTCTTGCGGGAGGCCTCACAGGAGCATGGGATATATATATCCAGGAGGCGATAAGGGAGGCTTCAAGGAGATCGTTTAAGGAACTCTTTAATAAAGTAAAAATCATCCCTTCTCTCCTCGGTGATGATGCAGGTGTTATTGGCTCAGCAGGAATTGTCTTTGAGAATATGATAAACAGGAGGATATCTGAGTGAAAGATAAAAAAAGACTGATCAGAGAATACATTGAGGCTATACTCATAGCCCTGCTTCTTGCCCTTTTTATCAGGGCATATATTATACAGGCATTTAAGATACCTTCTGGTTCGATGATTCCCACGCTTCTTGTTGGTGACCACATACTCGTAACCAAGTTCATCTATGGAACAAATGTCCCTTTTTCTGATAAGCATTTTTTAGTATTAAAGAGGCCGGAAAAAGGAGATATAATAGTCTTTAAATATCCTGAGGACCCAAAGAAAGATTTTATCAAGAGGGTTATTGCAACGGAAGGTGATTTACTCGAATCCAAAGACAAAGTTATTTATGTGAATGGAAAGACAGTTATGGAAACCTACACATACCACAGTGATCGGAATATCAGACCCAGAGGGAATGACGTAAGGGACAACTTTGGACCCTTGGTCGTCCCTCCGAATAAGATTTTTGCTATGGGAGATAATCGTGACCAGAGTTATGACAGCAGATATTGGGGATTCGTTGATGCAAAGGATGTTAAGGGCAAAGCACTCATACTCTATTGGTCGTGGGACCCAAAACACTGGCTCAGGTTTAACAGAATAGGGAGGTTAGTAAAATGAAGAAGGCAATCTTTTGGCTTTTAATCTTTGTTTTCCTTGCATATTCGGGCATTAAATTCGGTTTTCCTTATTACCGTTATTTAGCTTTCAAATCCGATGCAAAAGAAATTGTGAGGGTTTCCATTGAAGCCAAGGATGAAGAAGTGATAAGAAACCTCATATTTGAAAGGGCGCAGGAGTTGAAGGTGCCCATAGATAAGGGAGACATTGAAGTTTTCAAGACTGAAGGGGATATAAGGGTTAAGACATCATGGTTCGAGGTAGTTGACATAATCGGGGTGTATCAAAAGACTCTCAAGTTTAACGTTGATACTGCGTTATAATGTTTACCGGAATAATCGTAGAAATGGGAGGAGTAACCTCTGTGCAGAAGAAAGGTGGTATTGTACACCTTTTCCTGAATTCAAGTGAAGTCCTTAGAGATGCAAAGATAGGAGACAGCATCTCAGTAAATGGCACATGTCTTACTCTTGTCGAAATAAAAGGAAATACCATGAGATTCGATCTCTCCGAAGAAACCCTGGGGAGTTCTAATCTTGGTCTCCTTCAACGCGGTGACCGAGTAAATCTTGAACCCTCCCTTCGCCCTGACTCAAAACTCGGAGGGCACTTTGTATCAGGACATGTAGATGACATAGGCAGTATAAAGTCAAAGACAAAGATAGGAGATACTTTTAAAGTAGAAATAGAGGTACCTGACAGGATTCTCAATTTTCTTATAGGGAAAGGCTCTGTTGCAGTAGATGGAATCAGCCTTACAGTTGTTGATATTCTAAAAAGAAGTTTTACTGTGATGATTATTCCCCATACAGCAAAGCTTACAACGCTTGGATTCAAGGGGCCTGGCGATACAGTGAATGTCGAGATAGATATGATAGGGAAATATGTTGCAAAGTTTTTACATAGAGCGATGGACAGTGATTCGAAATTAATGAATACTCTTACGGATAAGAGGTTTATTAAGTAACAGGATTCAAGGGGTCAAGGGGTCGAGGGGATGTGTATTCAAAAGCTTGAATCCTTGAATCCTCGAACCCTTTGGAGGAACTGGAAATGGAGAAGTATAAATTCAATACAATTGATGAAGCCATAGACGATGTAGCAAAGGGCAAATTGGTTATCCTCGTTGATGATGAGGATAGGGAGAACGAAGGCGACCTGTGCATGGCTGCAGAGAAGGTGACACCTGAGGCGATCAATTTCATGGCAAGGTGTGGAAGAGGCCTCATCTGTCTTTCCCTTACTCCAGAGCGGGTGGAAGAACTGAGGCTACCGATGATGACAGAGGATAATACATCACCTTTTGGTACTGCTTTCACGGTTTCGATAGAGGCAAAAAAAGGAGTAACAACAGGCATCTCTGCAGCAGACAGGGCAACAACAATACGGACCGCTATTGCCCCTGATACGAAACCTGAAGACCTTGTAAGACCTGGGCATGTCTTCCCCCTGAAGGCGAGACCTGGAGGTGTGCTTCAAAGGGCAGGACAGACAGAGGGTTCGGTTGATTTATCAAGGCTTTCAGGGCTTTATCCAGCAGGTGTGATCTGTGAAATCATGAATGATGATGGAACGATGGCAAGGGTTTCAGAACTCATTGAGTTTGCAAAAAAACAGAATCTCAAGACAGTCACAATAAAAGACCTTATAAAATACAGGATGAGGACAGAATCATTTGTAAAAAGGCTCGTATCCGTGAAGATGCCCACAGAGTATGGCGGAGAGTTTAATGCTATAGCTTATGCCAATGAAATAGACAACACAGTTTATATTGCCCTGGTTAAAGGGGAAATAAAGCCGGAAGATGAAGTTCTTGTCAGAGTCCATTCACAGTGTCTCACAGGGGAAGTATTTGGTTCAAAGAGATGCGATTGCGGAGAACAGCTCCACAGGGCAATGGAGATGGTCAGTAGAGAAGGCAAAGGGGTTATCCTCTATGTTCGACAGGAGGGCAGAGGCATCGGGTTAATAAACAAGCTTAAGGCGTATGAGTTGCAGGATAAGGGTCTTGACACTGTTGAGGCTAACATCAAGCTGGGCTTTAAGCCTGACCTCAGGGACTATGGTGTAGGTGCACAGATACTCGTTGACCTTGGAGTTAGAAAAATGAAACTTATGACTAACAATCCAAAGAAGATTATAGGACTTGAGGGGTATGGTCTTAAAGTTGTTGAAAGAGTTCCCATAGAGGCAAAGCCACATGAAAAAAATATCATATACCTTAAAACAAAGAAGAAAAAAATGGGGCATTTGCTCGATAATGTGTAGCATATTAAAAGGATTCAAGTGGCTAAATGACAGAAAACAGATGGATATGTTGTTGTTTTCTTATGCTAATTGTCATTGCCGCTTGTCGGCAATCCTTCTGAAGAAAGATTCCGGACAAGCCGGAATGACAGACTGAAAAAGGGGGTTCTATGAAGATCTTTGAGGGTGAGCTTCAGGCCAAAGGAATAAAATTTGGTATTGTGGTCAGCAGATTTAATGAGTTTATTACAAGCAAGTTACTCGATGGTGCCATTGATGCCCTCTTACGGCACGGGGCAAAAGAAGAGGACATAGAGGTTATCAGGGTCCCCGGCTCTTTTGAGATACCTTTGTTAGCAAAAAAAATGGCTTTGAAAGGGACATATAATGCAATAATTTGTCTCGGTGCTATTATCAGGGGCTCGACACCGCATTTTGAATATATTGCAGCTGAGGTATCAAAGGGTATAGCAGCAGCATCAATGGAAACGGGTATTCCAATAGCATTCGGTGTCATAACTTCCGATACCATTGAACAGGCTGTTGAAAGAGCAGGCACAAAGAGCGGCAATAAGGGATGGGATGCAGCAATAACAGCTATTGAGATGGCTCAACTCCTTAAAAAGTTATGAGCATAGAGCATAGAGCACTGAGCACAGAATCCAGACCTTTACCTTCACCCCCTCCCTTGCCCTCCCCCCTCGAGGGGGAGGGATGGGTGGGGGGGGCTGTGTTCTGTCGTCTGTACCTTAACCTCTGTCATCCGCTTTCATGAAGCGTCGCAGGGCAAGAGAGTATGCACTGCAGATATTGTTTCAGATAGATTTTAAAGGGAAGGAGATTGCTAACAAGGATCTTGAGGCCTTCTGGTCAGATAAAGATGTAAGCGAAGATATCAGGAAGTTTACAGAGACCCTTGTCAAAGGCACCTTACAGAGACTTGAAGAGATAGACTCGAAAATTGAAAAGGTTGCAGAAAACTGGATACTCAACAGAATGGCAGCAGTAGATAGAAATATCCTTAGGTTTGCTGCATACGAAATACTTTACATTAAAGACATCCCCCTTGCAGTCACTATAAACGAGGCCATAGAGATAGCAAAAAAATTTTCCACATCCGAAGCAGCTCCTTTTATTAACGGAATTCTTGACAAGCTTGCAAAAGAAGCTGACAGGGCCTGATGCGTTACGCCATACTTTCTGATGTCCATTCAAACCTCGAGGCACTCGAGGCTGTGTTGAGAAATGTGGATAAGAGAAAGGTTAAAGACGTATTATTTCTTGGAGATGCTGTTGGATATGGTCCCAACCCGAATGAATGTATAGAGCTTCTTATTGCCCGGTGCAAAATACTTCTTGCTGGCAACCATGATTGGGGCGTACTCGGACTCACAGACATCAACTACTTTAATGAATATGCAAGGGCTGCTATTGAGTGGACAAAACAGGTGATTACAGAAGGAAACCGCAAGACACTGAGGCCCCTCCCTGTTAAAAAAGGAATCAATAAGGAGGACATGATACTTGTTCATTCAACACCAAAGGAGCCGGAAGAGTGGCATTATCTCCTAACGCTCTGGGATGCAGAGATCAATTTTCACTATTTTGATAATAAATTCTGTTTCCTCGGCCACAGCCACTATCCGTTTGTTATTGAGAAGCTTCTGTCAGGAGAGCTTGTGGCATATAAAGAGGCAGCTGTTATGGGAAAGACAGAGAGGTATATCATAAGTGTGGGAAGCGTGGGACAGCCCCGGGATGGTGACCCAAGGGCATGCTACGCAATTGTTAATGATGAGAGGATGGAAATCATAAGAGTTCCCTATGACATTGGGTCTGTTCAGAAGAAGATGATCAAAGAGGGCCTGCCTCTGTTTCTCTCAGAAAGACTTTCAAGAGGGAGATAGGAGGGTCTGATAAAGTGCCATCGTTTTTTCAATATGAACCCCGAAGGAAAAATTCTCGGCTAATCTTCTTGCTTCAAAACCCATTCTTACATTTTTATCCCTGTTCATAAGAATTGTAACTTTTTCAGCCAGCATATTGATGTCCTCAGGTTTATCGATAACAAAACCCTGTACACCTTCCTGGATTATCTCAGAGGCGCCGCTAAGCCTTGTTGTAATGACAGGCAGTCCGCTTGCCAGTGCCTCAAGATGCACATTACCAAAGGGTTCATACATAGTGGGGAAAACAAATATGTCAGATGCCGCATAGTATTTGTGAATTTCTCTTTGAGGACCGCAGAAGATAACCCTCTGCTTTTTTATGTATCTCCTCATTTTTTCTTCAGAACCTTTTCCCACGACGAGGACTGTTATCGGCTCTGAAACAACTTCTGAAGCCCTTAAGAGGTACTCAACCCCTTTCCTTTCAAATCCGGAACCGACAAAGAGAACCACAAAATCATTTTCCCCTATTGAATGTCTCCTCCTTATTTCATCTCTATACAGGTTCCTGTTTTCAGGATGAAATCGTCCAAGGTCTACTCCGTTATAGATAACCTCTATATCCCTTTCGTCCACATGGTAATGTTCCAAGATATTCCTCTTCACAAGCTCTGATATAGCAATAATCTTTTTAAACCTGTGGCCTTTGAAAATCATTCTTTCCATTGTAAGAATGAGCCAGTGATATGGATTCAAGAGGAAGGATAATCTCCCTAAGAAGCCTGTCCTTTTCCATCTCTGTCTCAGCCATTCGATATGGCAACCATCTCCAGCACGATAGATGTCTTGAAAAAGAGTCTTGTCGTGGCTTTGAATGATATCAAAATGTCTACGTTTCAGGATGAGATATGTGGATATTGTAAATGTCAGATCTCTCAAGAAGGAGTTAAAAGTAATGGCGGGAACTTTGTGAAAATGGATATTTTTTGGAAGGCCAGAAGTATCCCACATTATTGCAAAGATATGCACCTCATGACCTTCTTGCGCAAGCTTTCCTATGAGGGCTTGTGAAAAACCTTCTGAGCCACCGTGGAAGGTATATTTTTTACGAACAATTGCAATATTCATATGAGAAATTAACCGGTTAAAGATTTTGGCCTATGTTTCAAAAGGGCAGCTGACATGCCCAGCATTGGGGCAATTCGCCTCAACGGAACGGACAGTACAAATGAGTTGACGATTGCAGCCCCGACTATTATACTCAGAAATGACAAGGCAAGTAACCTCCTATCCTGAGTTTCATTTTTCACAATAGTGGTAAGGATAAAAGTGGTTGAAAGGAGTAAGAATAAATAGGAAAGGAGACCAGCGATCCCCTGGTGGAAAAGTATACTTATGAATGTGCTATGCAGTCCTCCCCTTAATTCCCAATTTGGTTTTTCAATACCTTCAAAAGGCCTCCTGTCTCTATATAATTTGTTTCCGTAGCCCCACCCGAAAAAAGGTCTCTTTTTAACAGATTCTATAGCCGGTTCCCAAAAGTAAGCAGTCCTCATGGTGAATGTGCTGATATCTTCCGGGAATGATAATAAATGTTCTCTAATTAATCCCGACCACAGACTAAAAGAGAAAATCACTAATAAAGCAAAAAGAAGGGAAACTTTCAATACTGTTTTTAAGTGTTTCTTTTTAAGGATGAATGTAGCCCAGATGAGAATGGCAACAAAAATACTACCTATTGCACCCCGGGATGCAGACAACAGGGTTCCAAATATTCCCCAGATCGCAGATAATCCCCATGTCCCTTTCTCCAGCCCCTTTTTGCTTTTGAAGAAAAACATTATAAAAAAAGGGGAAAAAAGGCCAACAAAAAAGCCGAATTCATTTTTATCAAGGGAGAGAAAAATATTTTCAGAAGTATAGTAACCTGTCCTCCCTAAGAGGAGGCTGTGGAAGCCGAAAGCAAGAATAATTATGCCAGAAACGCAGATAACTTTGCAGAGGCGAAGGAGCATCTTTGTTTCAAAATATGTTGAAATAATTAAAAAAGTGATAGCAGACTTTAAGATATCGCGTTTGAGGGATTGTAAGGAATAAAGAGGTTCTATAGAGAAAAATGAAGACAAAATAGTAGTGATTACAAAAGCAAAAAAACTTAATGTAATAACATCAAAAGACATGGTAATCTTTTTGAGAAGAAAAAGGGCAAGCCAGGCAGTCAAAGCACCATAGAGTCCTAATGTCCTTAGCCCTTCACCTCTATCAAAGAATAGAAGGAATATATAGAGGTATATGCCATATTCTGTGACGAGAGAGAGAGCGCACACTAGGTGATTTTTACATTTTTGACCGCGAGTATGAATTGGTGAATCTTCAGTATCTTCCATTAATTCATAGAGCCTTTTCTTTGAGAATAGATAGATAGAGAGATTGCCATTTCTGTGCAATTGCCTTGATGCTTAAATTATCGTGCACAAGATCTCTTGCCGCCTGCCCCAGTTTTGCTGCTAATCGGTCATTACTGATAAGTTCTTTGATAGCCTTTGAGAGAGATAGGGTGTCTCTGGGTGGAACAAGAAGCCCATTGAACCCATTTTTAACTATCTCAGGGATACCCCCTACTTCTGTTGTAACAATAGGTTTACCCATCGCCATAGCTTCCAGTAGGGCATTTGGAAGACCCTCTGCAATAGAAGGCATTACAAAGATATTAATACTGGCGAGAATCTCGGGTATGTCCCTTCTTCTTCCTATAAATAGGATGTTATCAAAAATATTGTTCTTTTTTGCCCTTTCCTTAAGCTCTTCCACAAGGGACCCCTCTCCGACAATGAGAAGTTTAATACTTTTAAACTCCCCTTTTAAATATGGGAGGGCATCCAGTAGGTATTCTAATCCTTTAGCAGTGACAATCCTTCCTATGAAGCCGATAACGATATCGTCTTCTTCCAATGAAAACTCTTTTCTGATATCAGTAGTATTTTTCTCTGGATTAAACCTTTCCACGTCAATACCATTCGGTATAACCTCTATTTTAGAAGGATCAATCCTGTCATATCGCATGATGTCTTCTTTAACATCCTCTGAGACAGCTACTATCTTATCCGTAATTTTTGACAGAATGCGATTCATAATTCTTCTCTTAGGCCGCTTATCAGTCCTGTAATTATCATGAACAGAGGCTATTATAACTGGGACGCCTGCAAAGAATGCTGCAAGCCTGCCATATAAGTTGGAGCGGTACCTGTGGGTCCTGACTACGTGGATCTGTTTTTTTTTCATTAACCTGTGCAGTTCTAAGACAATTCCCGATGAAAATCTGTTGTACCGCAATTTATTCAAAGGGATGAATTCTATTCCTGTCCCTTCTATTTCCTTACCCATCTCTTCTTTAGGGCCAAGGCAGCAAAAAATAGGATGAAACCACTCTCTGTTGTATGCCTTGAGTAAGCTTAAAAGCTGCTGTTGAACACCGCCTATTTTTGAATTCTGATAAATATGTAAGATATTGATTTTTTCCATCTATATATATGACAAAAAAATTTATTAAAGCAAGTTTTTGTTTATTTTTATAAAGTACAATTTAGCATACTTAAAGAATGTATACATTGCTGCATACGTGCCTAAAATAAATCCTCTGGTTCCATCAAGAAAATTCTTTTTCAGAAAATACCATTTTATAAATGCTGCAAAAGGATTCAATAATAAACTTTTTAACCCTACTGTCCCGGCTTTGCTGGCATTACCCTCAGCATATCTGGTTGTATATTTATTCAATTTGACATAAAGGTCATAAAGGGAGGCTGTACTGTCATGCGACAGACTCCCCTCAAGCCAGTAACATTTCTTGTGTCCTGTTGGCTTATCATGAACAGGTTTTTCATTAAACCTGACATATTTGCGGTTAAAAAATCTTACAATCCTGTCTGGAGATGTTACAGGGTAAAAGGCATGTACTGGTTTGCCGAGAAAAAACCATTTTCTTCGGAGACGGAATGCCTCTTTTCCATCAAGCCCCTCTTCTTTCAATCTGCATATATGCTGTATCATATCATTATCTAAACATTCATCAGAATCTATGCAGAATACCCAGTCATAGGTGCATAATCCAATGGCATAATTCATCTGTAATCCATGATATTTGTATTCTTTAGAATATGTCTTATCGGTAAATTCCTTTACTATTTCAATGGTCCTGTCAGTGCTGAAAGAATCAACCACTATTATTTCATCTGCTATCTTCTTCACACTCTCTAATGTTTTTCTGATTGTACGTTCCGAGTTAAATGTCAAGCTACAAAAACTAACGGGTATCATGTTTTTCTCATCCTTGCAACAAAAGCTTTGAAATTATGATTTTTCAGTAGTATTTTTTAAAGGGAATGTAATTTTTGTATTTCATACTTTATTACTTAAAATATCTTCATAAAGATTAGTGTATTTATCTACAGTGGTTGTTATATTAAAATCTGAAAATGCCCGCTCTTGTGCATTATTACCAAGGGTGACAGCAAATGTTTTATTGACCAGCAGGGATTCAATTGACGAGGCGATTGCAGGGCTGTTTCTCGCAGGAACAAGGATGCCAATCTTTTCAGTATTAATTATTTCTCTAACAGGAGGGATATCAGATGCTATGATAGCTTTGCCAGCAGCCATAGCCTCAATAAGAGCAGTCCCTAATCCTTCCCAGACAGAGGGTAAAACAAAAATATCCATTGCCGAAAGTAATTGGGGAATATCCCTACGGGTTCCTAAAAGGATTGTATTCTTATCTACACCGAGGGCTCTTATATGATTCTCCAGCTCACCTCTCATAGGACCATCCCCAACGATTAACAGGAGTATCTGCGGGATTTTCTTTTTCAGTGCAGATACTGCATCAATCAGGTATTTTTGTCCTTTTTGTAAGGTGAGCCTCCCGACAGTACCTACAACAGGGGCTTCTGAAGAAATACCAAGTTTTGATCGTATCAGGCTTCCATTGAGATTGAAAAATCTGTAGGTATCTATTCCATTGTAGATAACTCTTACCCTGTCTTCTGAAAGACTGTCATAGGTTAAAACATCTTTTTTAACGGTTTCAGAAACAGCAACTACTGTATCAGTGCATCTTGCCAGGAAATTATTTATTAATCTCCTATGAAATTTTCTGTCTATGGTATAGACATTATGGACAGAGGCAACTATGCACGGCACCTTGGCCAGCCATGCAGCAAGTCTCCCATAAAGATTTGCATGGTACTGGTGCGTGCGAACTATTTTTATATTTCTTGTTTTGATCAGATTATATATGTCTTTCACTATTGACCAGTCAAATCTGTGTTTGAGTTTTTTTAAAGGAATAACCTCAATCCCGCAATCTTCTATTTCCTTTCCGATTTCTCCTTTATCAGAGAGAGAACATACAAAGGGACAAAATTTTATCTTGTCATATTTCCTGAGAATCATGGAGAGTTGATTTTCAACTCCCCCTACTGGTAGTTTTGCTATCACATGGAGGATATTTATCGGGTACATATCATGTTAAGCTAAATTTAGTAAATGTCATGCTGAACTTGTTCCAGCATCTAAAATAAGTGCATTATGAGACCCTGAAACAAAGTTCAGGGTGACACGTGTCTAAGCGTCCTATCAATGCTTAAATAGAGTTCTCTTATCCTTTTCAAGTTCTCTCTGATATCAAAAAACTTTTCAGCCTTTATGCGAGCATTCTTTCCCATCATATCTCTTAGTTCATTATTTGATAACAACCTCAGGACTGCATCGGCTATCTTATTTTCATTTTTTGCTTCGACTAAAATGCCGTTTATTCCATCATCAATAATTTCAGGAGTCCCCCCGACTTTTGTGGCGACAATAGCCTTTGCAGTTGCCAAAGATTCAAGTAAAGTTCTGCTGCACCTCTCTTCGAGAGATGGCAGGACGATAATATCAAGACTGTTGAGAGGATAACTTATATCTGAAAGCTCACCGGTTAAGAAAATATCTGATTCCAGATGTAATTCTTTTATTAATTCCATAATTCCTGAAAAATAAGCTTCATCATTCTTTTTATAACCACCTATTATGATAAGCTGACATTTATTATATTTCTCTTTTATAAGAGAAAATGCCTTTATGAGGTATTCCAGTCCTTTCCTTTGTGTAATGAGACCAATATAGCCTATTAACCTGTTACCAGCATCTATGTCGAACTTATCAAAAAGGACAGTACTTTTAAAAGGTCTAAAAATATCAAGATCGACTCCATTATAAATGATCTCAATACGAGATCTTTTATCAGGCAAGAGAGTTTCCCTCGTATCCCTGTCAACAAATATGATCTTTGAAGAAAGCATTTTAAGCCAGAATCTGAGCCTTTTGCTCCTCGATATCATCGGATTTTCTCTGACGAACCATACAACGGGAATTCTTAATAGGAAACCTGCGATACCGGCATATTTGCAGAAAGGAGTCAGGGTATTAAGATGAAGGATATCTATCTTCTCGGATTTCATGATCTTTACAAAATTAAAAATATATTTAATCCCCAGAAAACCCTTCTTCTGCAAGATGTAATATTTAATACCAGCTTCTTTTAGCCACCCGATAACCGGACCTTTTTCTTTTGTTGCAAATACTGGAAGAAAGTCATCTCCGAGCCTTGTCATCAAATGAAAGCAACTTATTGGAGCACCAGTCAGGGAAGCTGTATGGTTAACAAAGAGTATCTTCATAGGCTGCTTTTAATCATCTCGAGTATTTCTTTTGCCCTGTGGTCGTAGGTGTGTTCCATTAATACCCTATGATAGGCAGCCTCTGCTATCTGAGCCCGTTCATCAGGATGTCTTAGATAATACTCGATGAGTCTTTTCAGTTCATCAATCGTCCTAAAACATATGATTTCACTGTTAAGTTTAAATGCCCTCTCCATATCAGTTTTTAAATCAGCAAGTTGAAACCCCCTGCAGGCTGCAATATCAAACGTCCTCCTGTTTATACCGTGGATATCATTAAGGGGGTGGTGAGGATTCAAAGATATCGCTGAGCCGCTGATCGCCTTTACCTTCTGTGTCCCCCTGATATCTTTACCCCGGTACAGTTTCAGAATCTCCGTATTCGATATCCTTGACCATCCCCTCCCCCAGATAGAAGGCCTGAATCCTGCAAGTTGTTCAAGTAATTTCAATCTGTATGGATACATTGAGCCTATGAGTGAAAGGTCAGAGCAGTATGTTTTTTTCTCGTGTTCATTCAATACCAGGGGCTTGTGCACATCAGGATCAGAACATTGAGGGAGGTAGAGGACGTTTTTAAAACCAGCCCCCCTGAGGATGGATAGGATATATGAATCCTTCACAAAGAAGTAATGACATGGTTCTATTGCCTCAAATTTCCCCATGTAGAGAGGATTATCAGGAAAGACATTTAATATTAACGTGCTGGACTTTTTCCTTATTTCCCACAGAGTATCAGGCTGTATCGTCTCACCTTTAAGAATCATGAGGACATCAGGCCGGAATTTTTTTACCTGAGCAGTTAACCTCCTATTCATATAGGAACGCCATAAATCTTTTACGTGTTTATTTTTTTCAAGAAAAGCAAATTTCCCTTTCTTTTTATAAAAAAATGACTCGGTTTTTACACCAAGTTTTTCAAATGCCCTCTTAAACGACCAGCCTTTATCGTCCATATACCGTTCGTCTTTCTTAATCTGTTCTACTCCAACTATTAAAATAGTCATAAAAGCAACTTATTGTAAATATTTATAAGTTCGTCCCTGTATCTCTGCCATGAATACTGCTTTATGTTTTCTATGGCATTCGTACTCATTGTTTTAGCAATTTCAGGATTTTCAAACAGGTAAGAGATTTTTTCTCTTACAGCCTCCGTGTCTCTGACAGGGATGATAAAACCATCCAGTCCGTTTCTCACCACAGAGCCGCTATTTTTTGTTGTAATTACTGGAAGGCCTGCAGCCATTGCCTCATAGGTAACCTTTGCACTTCCTTCCTCCAGAGAAGGAAATACAAAAATAGATGATTCTTTATATACACCTGATACATCTTTTAAAAACCCTTTAAAGACTATATTTTCAATGTCATTATATTTAGACAAAATTGGCTTAATATTATCATCAATACTTCCTGCCAATACAAGTTCTGCATTCTTCAGGTTCAGTTTTTTCCATGCTTCAAGAAGGTACTGGATTCCTTTTCTTAAGGATAGCCTGCCAACAAAAAGCACCTTAAATTTATTGTCTTTACTCCTGTCTGGCTTGAATTTTTCCAGATTAACACCTCTTGGTAACACAAAAAGTTTGTTCTCATTTACCCCTGCATCAGTGAATGTTTGTTTGGCGAAGTCAGAGGGCAGGAAGATAAAGTCTGAGAGAGTAAGCTCCTCAAGGGATGATTCTCTCGCATAATCAGGTGACTTAAGATGTTTGATACCAAATCTCTCATATTCTTCATTTAATATCTTTTCTCTAAAAAATCGATGGGTAGAGCCACACTCCAGGATAGCTTTTGCACCGATTCTTTGCGCAGCCTTGATACCCCTCAGGGCCTGGTTGTTCCACCCGTGAAATATGCTGCAACCTTTTTTGAGGATGATTTTTGATGTAATGTAATCAAAAAAACCTTTCCGCAGAGGTCTATAATAGTGTCTTGGGAGGAAGAATAAAAGCTTTGCAGGATTGCCGGGCAGGGCAAGCAGATGAGATGCAGGTATGTCAGATTTATTGCCATATGAAATAGCCATTTTGAGGATTCCTCTGTCAAGGAGCGCCTTTATTGCATGGTATGAGACAGTCCCCAATCCAGGGCTTCCAATTTTTGTTGCAATTGAGTATATGATACCTTTGCTAATCACTTCTTTTCAGTGAACTTTAGTAGCAGATTTTTTTGTTTCAATAAGGAACTGTTGGACTTCTTTCATGACGTCATCCGGAGTTATCTGAAGAAGATTTTCCTTAATGTATTCCTTCCTTTTAATCCCTTTTCTGCTAACAGCTTCCTTAAAGAGGACAATATGCTTCTCACACCATGGTCTCCAGCTCTTAACCCCTGCACCAAAAATAGCAATTACAGGTGTGCCAACAGCTGCAGCAATATGCATTGGCGAAGAATCAACACCAATAAATATATCCGAGGCATCAGCTATGGCTGCGAGCTGCTTTATTGTTGTTTTTCCACATAGGTCTATTACCCCCCCTATGCCCCCCCTTACTAAGGGGGGGATGTGAGGGGGGGTGAGTTCATCGACTAAAGATAATATATTTTTGGCCTTTTCCAGTTCATGCTTTTCTGGTGAAGATGTCAGGATAACCTTTGATCCATTATCAATCAGCCATCTGATGACCTCTGCCATATGTTTGTCTTTCCAGCATTTGAAGAGCCATCGTGATGTAGGATGGACATGGACAATTGTAACCCCCCTTTGCCCCCCCTTGCTAAGGGGGGGGTGGGGGGGTAAATTGTTTTCCTCAAAAACCCTTTTTACAAACAATTTTGCATCTTCCGGGATGAAGAAATCCAGTTGTTCATGTTTTGTATCGATACCGAACTGTCTTACTACTTCAAGATTCTGAAGAACCATGTGCTGCCCGGCCTTTTTTTTGGCAAGATGGGTATAGAGATATCTTTTAGCCAGCAATCCCTCTTTCTTGGGTGAATAAGCAATTCTATATTGCGCTCCGGACAGAAGAGAGACTATTGCAGCCCTGTCGCCACTTGTAAGGTCAACAGTCATATCAAATCCTTTCATCCGTATCTGTTTCAGGAAGGATAATTCTTTGATGTATCTCATTGCAGTATTCATCTTTTTGATATTTCTGTTAAAAATAAATATTTCATCGATTAGCGGGTTTCCGCTAAGCACATCCTCAGTGCCAGAATTTACAAGTGCAGCAATATAGGCATTGGGGAAACTCTCCCTCAGTGCCCTGAAGACAGGCACGGCGAGCATGACGTCACCGATATGACGCAGTTTTATAACGAGAATCTTTTTAACATTTCTGAAATTCGTGGTCTTCATAAGTTATGGTAAAAAGAGGAATTTTCCTTACGTACCCATTATGCCATCTTATATGTTTTTTAATCATGATTTCCTCTAACTATTTTGTTGAGAAAATATAAAATTTCCCTATTTTAACAAAATCAGGTATTTTCTTGAAAAAGGAGGGTTATAATTTCAGCTTTTCAAAAATATTTTCTTTAATCTTATTCTTAAAGATTTCCCGGTCCCACTGAAGCGCATGATTCCTGATTGCAACTGGATCGAAATTCTTCTCGAACTTGCAGAAAAGCTCCACAGCATCGATTAGAGAATCGACGTTCTGTTCATAAAAAAATAAACCTGTAGGAGCCAGTTGCTCCATTTTTACTTGTTGATTATAAGATACTATCGTTTCCAGTGCACCTCCTCTGCCATAGGCTATCACAGGTTTACCAGATGCCATCGCTTCTAAAGGAACAATTCCAAAATCTTCCTCCCCGGGGAAAATTAAAGCTCTACATTGTGAATAGTAGTCTGCAACTACTTCATCCGACTGCCATCCGAGGAATTGCACATTTGATTTAGCCATCGCACTGAGCCTTTTTCTTTCAGGACCAGCACCAATAATTTTTAAAGGATATCCTAAACGGTTAAAGGCTTCTACAGCTAAATTAATTTTTTTATAGGGCACAAAGGAAGAGACAATGAGAAAAAAGTCTTCTTTTTTATTTTGGAGTTTAAATCTCTTAATATCTACAGGAGGATGAATAACTTCTGCTTCTCTTCTATAGAATTTTTTTATGCGGTTTGCTACATGTTTTGATATACATAAAAAATGGTCAACCCTCTGGGTTGCTGTTACATCCCAGATCCTTAAATAATGGATGAAAAGCGGAATCATTCTGTTCCTTTTTCCCATGAAATATTCT
>Ga0315281_10004621_pt1 | contig 19932 bp, 19 predicted proteins | sample YL17G07_0_MG_FD_204540 | JGI IMG/M metagenome (GOLD analysis project Ga0315281, IMG submission 204540) | Sediment microbial communities from Yellowstone Lake, YNP, Wyoming, USA - YL17G07_0 | ecosystem: Environmental > Aquatic > Freshwater > Lake > Sediment | place: USA: Wyoming | collected... | reverse complement strand
GTGAAGCTCTTCATCGTCTTCGCTTCCGGGACCTTCTTCTGTCGAACGGAGAAGTCGGAGTTGAGCGTTGCGCCTGTCTCCTCGGCGACGGCGGCGAACCCGCACTTCTCGTAGACGCGCTTGAGCATCGTCTTGTTGTAGACGCCGCCCGGACTGTCGCCTATCGTGACCCTGGGCGTCACCGTCATGATCTGCTCGACCACGGCGCGCACGACCTCCGGGTGGGTGGTGACGGCCTTCTCCGGCGCCGCCGGTATGAGACCGTTGACTTTAACGAAGACAGACTGGCCGGGGCTGACGACGGCGCCGGGGCCGCCGAGGAGTTCAAAGGCGCGGGCGACGCTCTCCTGCACGAGCCCGCGCTCATAGCTCGAGCAGCTCACCGCGGCTACGTCCTTTATATCCAGTGTACTCTCCTCCCGTATCACTGCCCGGCTGACAGTCTAACAGTTTAAGCCCGCATAAATCGTATGAAACACCTGTAAGAACCCAAGTCAAGCCAGCACTTCTCCCTACACCACCTTCCGGTGGTTCTCCCGGAAACGTATGTCTTGCTTGGGAGGACACCGGGCCGGAAAGGCCGGAATCGTGATAGGATGTCGGTCTTGGGGGAGGCATATGGAGAATACCGGATTAATAGGAGACGAAAAGATGTCACGCGAACTAAATACGAATGATGGGTTTGACTTAAGGGAATCGCCTGGAAAGGGCGAAGGGATTTTCGCTACTAAACCTTTTAAGGTTGGTGACATAGTAATGGTTGGAATTATTAAAGAAGTACTGAGCGGGAATCACACTCATGCTTCACAGATAAGCGAAAATGAGTATGTACTTCACGCCGGATTAATAAGTAAGGTTAATCATTCCTGTGACCCCAATTGTGGTATCAGAGTAAATGAAACTGGCGCACATGATTTCATTGCAATGAAAGACATAAGTGTTAACGAAGAAATAACGTTCGATTATGCTATGAGAAACTATACTATCGACCATTTCCCGCAGCAGTGCATGTGTGGCTCTAAGAGATGTCACGGTAGGATTACAGGATGGAAAGATTTACCGGACGAGAAGAAAAAAGAGTATGAAGGTTTTGTGGCTCCTTACCTGCTTGAGTTGGATGCCAAGCATTCTTGCGATAAGGTGTAGGACATACAGACTTGATAAGAATTTCACGTACCTCGTAGTTCTCTAGGACGTACTCTAGGCCTAGAATCAGACTCTCGTATTCCGCTTCATTGCTGCTGTTTATGGTCAGATAATACTGCACCGGTTATGGTCACCTAAAAGTGCACCAACTAGAGCAACCAGTACAATCCCTCTGAGAGTCATTTCAAATGAAACTCAAGGAGGGATTGGATGTACAGGAAGGACACCTGGGTGAACGCCAAAGCCATGCGTTCCCAGGGCATGAGCTACAACGAGATAGCGAATGCCTGGGAATCAACAAGAGGACCGCCATCAAGCTCTGCAAGCGAGATGAGATCCCGACGCCGGCCCCCAGGGAGCGGCCCTCCATCCTCGACCAACGTGGAGGTCTTCCCGGGAGAGCTTCTGGACTATCTCCCCTTCCCGGTGATGGGGATCCAGACGGACGACGGAAGCGAGTACATGAAGCATTTTGACGAAGCGCTGGAGAAGCTGGGCATCACCCACTACTTTTCCCACCCCAACTGCCCTCAGGAGAACACTCGCGTGGAGCGGAACATCCAGACGAGCAAGCAGGAGCTCTGGGCCCACAGGGCCGGCTACGACGTCGGCGAGCTGAACCGGATAACCTCGGAATGGAACGAGACCTACAACGACTATCGTCCGCACCAATCGCCAGGTTACCTCACACCGAACGAGTTCTTGAAGTCATGGTACGATTTGAGCAAGCGTAGGGAACATGTGTCCACTATGTAGTGAGCCAGCGCACTTGCTGGTCTTATTCCCTATTAAGGTATATTAAGAGTGTCGCGATTGGCGACATCAAAGCTCTGTGAGGCAGTAAGATGCAGAACGGCAAGATCGAGCTTGAGTCAGGTGGCCTGACCCTGACGGGAGAGTTATCGGTCCCCGAAGAGCCGACCTCCTCCCTTGTGGTTCTCTGCCACGGCATCCCGCTGAGCCGCCCCGACCCGGCGGACGGGGGCTACCCGGAGCTCGGACGCAAGATATGCGAAAACGGTTACGCCTCTCTCTTCGTTAACTTCCGCGGCACCGGTGATTCTGGCGGCAACTTCCACCTTGGTGGCTGGTACAGCGACCTCGAAGCGGTGATGGGACTCGTGGCGGGCGAACTCGTGGAACGGTTTTCACGGGTTTACCTGGCCGGGTTCTCCGCGGGCGGTGCGCTCGCCATCAGGTACGCGGCCGAGCACGGTGGCATCCAGGGTGTCGCCACGTTCGCCGCCCCGGCCGAGTTCTCGAGCATATTCCCGGAGGAGCACCTCTTTGCCTTCCTGGAGCTCGCCCGGGACGTGGGGATAATAAAGGAGACAGGCTTCCCGCCCACGCCTGACTGGTTCTACCGGGAGATAGAGGATTTGCGGCCGGTCGAACATGTCTCGCGGGTAAGCCCGGTACCGCTGCTGCTCGTCCACGGTGAGGAGGACGATCTCGTCCCCGTAGCCGACGCCGGCAGGCTTTTCGAGGCGGCCTGCGAGCCGAAGGAGCTTGTCCTGCTTCCCGGTGGGCAGCACCGACTTCGGCAGGACCCGAGGTCTCTCGACTGCCTCCTCGGGTGGCTGGCAGCCCTCACCGGTAGCGGTTAGCGTGATACTCTATCCCTGAGAGAGGAGCAGGGGAGAGACGTAGTCTTCGCCGAACACCGCCCTAGTGGCCTCGAGCCTCTTCCTCTGCTCGTCGAGGGTGGTGAAGAGCACCTCGGGGATTCCCCATTCACTGCGGTAGATGGCCTCGATGCGGTCTATCTTCGCGAGCTGCTCCGGGATGCGCAGGGTGAACTGTTCCTGGTACTGTGCTTCGGTGTAGTGGATATCCAGCCCCTCCCTGAACAGCCGGCGGAGGTCCTTGTACGCCGGTATCAGGCCGGTAGGGGTGTTGAGGGCGCCGAGCTCTCCGTTCACACGCTCCTCTATCCAGAGCATCCAGACCTTCTTGTCGTGCATCGAGTTCAGGTATTCTCCGTCCGGGCCCTTGAGGAAGTAGTTGACCGAGAAGATGGCGGGCGGCCTGGAGAGGACGGCCGCGAACTCCAGGTACTTCTGGAGATACGTGTCGAGTGAAGCCGCGAGGAAGTCCAGGTTGGCCATCGGGTTGAACTCGCGGACACCTTCCTTCCCGAGGGTGGCGGCGGTCGTCTCCGACTCTACGGCGGCGGCCTTGGTGATTACGCCGTGTGTCCAGTTAAATGCCTGCTCCACCGGAACGTAAGTGTCCGAGTCCCTGCCGCCGAATATGATTCCCTTGACGGGGACCCCCTCCGGGTCATCGAGGTGGGGGTCGCAGTTCTCGAGCTCATCCATCTTTGTGGTGAAGCGCGCGTTCTTGTGGGAGGGGTCTATCTCCTTGCCTTTCGCGTCACTCTTGCCCCTGTGCCAATCGCCGGAGAAGTTGAGCCCGCTTTCCGGAAGCTCCTGCCCCATGCCGAGCCAGTAAGTTACCCCGTCCTTGACGAGCACGTTCGAGAATATGATCTCACCGGACGCCTTGAGCGCCTCGTAGATTGCCGGGTCATCGGAGGGGTTTATGTCCTGGATGATCCCGAAGATCCCGCACTCCACGTTGACCGCGCGGACCTCGCCGTCGACCTTCTTGATGTAGGCGATGTCGTCTCCCACGATTGTCTGCCCGGATATCATGGCGGTAGAGGTTTTCCCGCACATGCTCGGGAAGGCGCCGGTCAGGTAGGTCTTCCTGCCCCCCTTGTTATGTACTCCCACGATGAACATATGCTCCGTCAGCCAACCCTCTTTCAAGCCTTTTTGGATGCCTAGCCTCATCGCGAGCTTCTTGAGGCCCATGGTATTGCCACCGTACTGGGTGTTCGCGCTGTAAACGGTGTTCTCTTCGAGGTCGATGTAGACGCGCCGCTTGTCGATGTCGGCGCATACGCCGTTCTCGAGCCTCCCGGCCGAATGCAGGAAGCGGAAGTGTTCCACGCCCGCCCTTGAATTCTTGAACTGCTCGTATCCCGGCCGGTACAGGAGATCCTCGCTGTGCGCCACGTAGAAGGAATCGGTTATCTGGCAGCAGAGCTGTGAGAAGATCGAGTTCCCGGGCCCGAGACAGTAGAAGCGGACTATCATCTCCTTGTCCGCCATGGCGCCGTCAAGAATCTCCAGCACCTCGGGAAGGCCTTCGTCCCTGAGCTTGAAGTTTATATGCTCGCCCAGGTGGACATTGGGGGGCAGCAGGTACCTGGTGTTCTCCTTGTCGCGGCCCTGGTCGCGGATCCCGTCGAAGTGGCAGGTGTGTCCCGGGGTGGCTAGCTCGAACTCCTCGCCCCGGGCGAGCGCCTGTGTCCGCACGTACTCCCGGTCCTCGTCGCTGTCCGTGGCGATGAAAACGGTGGCTGGCTTGCACAGCTTTTCCGTCTCGGCCACGAACTTGTTGATATCGGCCTGCCCGAGCTCCGCCAGTTTCTTGTACTGCCCGGCTTCAAGCACGCTTTTCAGGTACTCGAGATGCTCGTCACCCATTTCTCTTTCAACCCTTTCCCGCCCGTCACAGTCATAGCGCTTACCCCTCGGGTTCTTCTCTGGGGTGATGGAGCCGGATTACATTTTCACTTGCGACGTATCATAGGAGAAAGCGGCGTTAATAGTCAAAGCACCGACCACCGTCACGAGGACGCGAAGGCTTCTGCTTGTGCAAAAACGGGGTCAGACCCCTTTTGTTGCACCGAGCTGCTCACTGTGGGTACGATGGTATTTGCTTGACTTGCTTGGCGCCCCACCGTATAATTTGCTTGTATTGCTGCTCATTCCTCTCCTGATAGCTCCAGGGATACACGGGGGTCAAGGATTAACCAATTTCTTATGCGCTGGCGAAGGCCTTTACTTCTTTCAATCCTCTCCCTCATAATCCTGCCTTTCTTCATGGTGCTCCCCGTTCCCGGGGTCCAGGGCGGGCCGCAGGGAGGTTTCATATGGCCGGTCGACGGCCGGACCCTGCGCGGCTTCGAGGAGTCCACCGGCCCGTATGGAGAGGGCGGGCACCAGGGCGTGGACTTAGCGGCTGAAAGCGGCACCACGGTCAGGAGCGCGGCCGAAGGCCGGGTCGAATGGGTCGGGGAGCTTCCCCGCGGCAGGTTCGTCGCGGTCTCTCATGCGGGCAGTGTGAGGACCACCTACCTTGACCTTGACAGGGTCGATGTCGTGCGCGGCCAAAGCGTGACGAGGGGCCAGCCTATCGCTACGGTCTACGGCCGCAGGGACGGATCGTCGTCGCTCGCGCACCTGCACTTCGGTGCCTACCTGCGCGGGACCCCGATTGACCCGAGGCTGCTGTTCAACAGCCTCGAGGCGGAGTCTTTCATACGCCTCTGCCCGGTGGAGCGCCCGATAGGCTCCGGGCGAGCGAGCCCGCTCGAAGGAGACGATACCGGGGGCTTCTGGCAGAGTCTCGGGAGAGGCCTCAAGAGTGTTTTCTCCTCGGTTACCCGGCCGACGGGATGGATGTGGCGCGGCCTCAAGTCGGGTGTTTCGGCAATGTGGAGCGGCGCCGCGAAGCTCTGGAGCCGGTACATATTCCCCGCTCTGGAGAAGACGGGCCACGCGGCCGCGAGGGCTCTCCGTTGGATATGGAGCAACCGGTGGGTGAAAGCGGTCGTGGCGGGGATAGCAGCGGCGCTCGCGGTGGTGGCGGTGATAGCACTTGCCGTTGTCACGTTCGGGCTCTCGCTTGTGGCGGCCACTATTGCGGCGGTAGCCGCTTGCATCGCCGCCGTCGGCTACTCGCTCTATTACGCCGCGACCCACGCGGCGAACTTCTCGTTCCTTTCCTGTTTCGCGGGCAGCCTGTCCGCGGGCGCGGTCGCGGCGGGCCTGGCGGCGAGTGTTGTGTCGCTTGCGGGCGCATTCTCCGCGGGCTGGGCCGAGCTCGGCCTGTGGGGCGCCACCAAGGCGGCGCTCTGGAACGGGTCCCTCTCCGCGTTGTTCGAGGCCGGCACGAGCTATGTCACCACGGGACACCTGTCCATCAAGAGCCTGCTCGTCGCCTTCGCCGTGGGCGCCCTTTCCGGTGCCGTCGGGAGAACGCTGGGCAAGGGTCTGTACGCGAGTCGTGCCGCGGAGATTATCTCGGCGGCCGCCTCCCCGCAGCGCTCGCGCGTCATGGAGCTGTGCCGGTCACTCCTGCTTGCGTGCAAGGAGAGGATGGGACGGGCGTTCGGGCTGCTCCTGCTGGTAAAGGATCCGGCCATCAGCATCGGCACGAAAATCGCCTACCTCGGTTATTCGGGAACATTCGGCGTGACCCTCAACGCCTTTCTCTGCGCTCTTTCGGGCCGGCCGATGACCGTCTCGGGGGCACTTGCATCTTTCTTCACCGGTGTGACGATGGGCGCGGTGGCCCTCTCTTACAGCGGGCGTGGAATAAGCGGGATGCTGGAAAAGTTCAGGGTCTTCCGCGAGGGCCTGGGCAGGGCCTTCAAGGGGCTCGCCGCGGCGGTCATCGGCAAGAGCCTGAGCAAAGGTTTGAACCTTGGCTTCAAGAACCTGTTCAAGCGGCTTCTCGGAGAGGAGGTAAAGCAGTGAGGAAGCTGAAGGATAAGAAAGATTTTGTAGAGTTCGCCGTGCTGGCGTCGCTCACCCTACCTGGGCTCGGGCTCTCCCTGGGCGGCTTGAAGCTCTGCGAAGGCGCCCGCGGCCTCACGCCTGCCGGGACGGTGCTTGTGGCCCTCGGCGGTACGCTCATGGTTACCGCGGGATATTATCATTATCGCAAGGACTACGCCCGGGAGAGCGGGGGGCGAGGCTTTTTGACCTTCGCCCTCATAACCGTGATCTCGGTGGCCGCGGCGCTCGTAGCCGCCGGCGCACTCATGCACCTGTTCAGATAGCGCCGACCCCAGGCTCTTTCGCCGGCTGCGGCCTGAAGCCCGACGTTATGGCGCCGTTCGGGCACTCCTTTTTACACTCCAGGCAGCGGATGCACTCCGGCGAGTTAGCGTTGTCGTAGATATTGATGTCGACGGGGCAGACATCGCGGCAGGTGTCGCATTTATCGCACTTTTCGTAGTCGACTCGCATGCGGTAGAGACTCACGGGATTAAGGAGCGCGTACATGGCTCCGAGCGGGCAGGCCGTACGGCAGAAAGGCCGCTTGCTCGCCACCATCCACAACAGGAACGCGACGAGTATGCCTATCTTCAGCCAGAAGAACCATCCTACCGGGGGAAGGGGCGTCTTCGGCGGAAGTACCTTCAGCGGTATCGCCCCCTCCAGCGTTCCCGCGGGACAGAGCCGCGAGAACCAGTGCACGCCGGTGACATACGGGATGAGCATCGCCAGTATGACGAGCGTCGCGTACTTGCCAAACCGGGCCCAGCGGGGTATGCGCAGCTTGGGTGAAGGAAGCTTGTATAAGAGGTCCTGCAGGAGACCGAACGGGCATACCCAACCGCAGACCAGGCGTCCTGTCAGAGCTCCAATAAGACCAACGAAACCGACGACGTAGAGGAAGGCGCTCATAGAGAACGCCCCCGCGTGGCGAACCGCTTCGGCGACCTGACGGGATGCGCCCGCTGCGGCGTCCCTCTGCGGCGACATGATGGCAAACGAATGCTGGAGGCTCCCTATCGGGCAGGACATCAGGGCCAGCGGGCATGCGTAGCAGTTGAAGCCCGGAAAGCATACCCCCTTCGCCCTTCCCTGGTAGATTGCCCTGCTGCCGAAGTAGGCGAACCACGGGTTTGCCGCGAGCGTTCCGGTAACTTGCGTCCAGCGCCGGGTCCGCATGATCTATATGAGCCCGATGCAGTCGAGGCAGATTACTGCCGCGTTGGCGAACACACTACCGAACCCTCCGGAGAGAAGGCCGAGCGCCAGCGTTACAAGGAATACGGTTATGAAGAAATACGCGGGCCTTATCCGCCGTAACAGTGAACCCATAACGTGCCCCTAAGGGGTCGGGGTGACGGGTAAAGTCTGGACCGATGACGAGGACTGAGTCGCGCCGGGTGGAATCTGCGTGCCCTGTGGCATCACATTCGTCGCGCTGCTCGAAGGCTTCCGCTTCGATGGTATGAAGCTCTCTATCGCCATCGCCAGCATCTCCTCCTGCGCGGAACCCATGAAGGTTTCCTTTATCTGGCCCTTGGTGTTCTTCATTATAAAGGTGGGGTTCATCGAGACGTGGTATTCATCGATCCTGCCCTTGTTCTTCTTGTCGTCCATGTTGACGTCTATGAAAATTACCTTCCCCTTGTATTTCTTCTTGAGTTTGTCGATGATCGGCTTCATGTCCTTTGCGGACTGGCTGCTGTTCCCCATAAAGCTCATGAACGTCGGCTGGCTCTGCCCGCAGCCCGCGAGCGCCGAAAGAAACGCGGTCAGCAAGATTCCGGCCAGTACCAGCGAGAAATATCTATTAACCCTTGTGTTCATTTACGACCTCCTCAAGGCGTTTTCCGTGTATCCGGGGGATATGGTAGCACCAAGGACCGGCTTATTTCAAAGGCCGGGTCGGGTGGTTGCGGGCCAAACTCGCCCACTGATATTATCTTGACACCGTTTCGGGAGAAGTCTTGACGATGGCGAATGGAGGTACCTCATGTACGGTTATGCGGGCAAAGTCCTCGAAGTTAACCTCACGACAGGTGACATGTCAACCAGTGAACTCGACCGGCAGGACTGCCGCGACTACCTTGGTGGCTCGGGCCTCGGCGCGAAGATTTATCTCGACCGGTTTCCGGGCGATGTCGACCCTTTAAGCCCCCAGAACCCGCTCATTTTTATGACCGGGCCGTTGACCGGGAGCCGGGTGCCCGGCGGAAACAGGTTAGCAGCCGTGGCCCGCTCGCCGCTCACCCGCTTCTGGGGTGAGGCCTCGTGCGGAGGCTACTTCGGGGTCGAGCTCAAGGCAGCCGGGTACGACGGCATAATCTTCACTGGCGCCGCCGACAAGCCTGTTTACCTCTGGATAAACGGCGATGATGTCGAGCTTCGTGACGCCGCCGACCTGTGGGGCAGGGACACCTACGATACCATCGATATCCTGTGGGAGAGGCTGGAAGAGCAGGAGGGCAAGAAGCCGAAGGTAGCGGCGGTAGGTCCGGCGGGGGAGAAGGGCGTGAAGTTCGCAAACATAGTGCACGACAAGCACCACGTGTACGGCCGCACCGGGATGGGTGCCGTTATGGGGTCGAAGAACCTCAAAGCTGTGGCGGTGCTCGGCGCCGGAAAAAAGATGGAGCCCGCTGACCCGGACGCGCTCAAAGAGTGGCGCAAGAAGGTCATGGACATGTTCGCCGAGTCTATCGTTGTCGAGTCTCTGAGGGCTTTCGGCACTAACGCGAACCTGGAGATCGGCGCCATGCTCGGCGACGTACCCTTTAAAAACTGGCAGCTCGGAGAGTGGGACGAGGGACTCGCCAAGATCAACGGACCGACTTACAGCGATGAGATACTCGTCAAGAACTACGCCTGCTGGGCCTGCCCCATCGGTTGCAAGCGAATCATCAAGGTGGATGAGGATGCATACAAGGTTACGGAGGGCGCCGGCCCCGAGTACGAGACTATCTGCATGCTCGGCTCGAACCTGATGAACGACAACCTCGCCTCGATAGCCAAGGGTAACGAACTGTGTAACCGTTACGGCATGGATACGATAGCCACGGGTGAAGCGATTGCGGTCGTCATAGAGTGCCAGGAGAAAGGGCTTCTGAAGCCGGACGAATGCGGCGGCGTATCGTTGGATTGGGGCGACCCGGATGGAATCATCAAGCTGATAGAGTTGACCGCGTCCAACGAGGGGTTCGGCGCCAGGATGGCCGGGGGGAGCCGGGAGCTTGCCGAATCGGTAGGAGGCGGGGCGCCGGCAATGGCCGTACAGGTACGCGGCCTCGACCTTCCCGCGCACGACCCGCGCGGGTTCCACGGTTTCGCCATCGCGTACGCGACGAGCGTTCGGGGCGCGTGCCACTGCGCCAGCATGAATCTATATATAGAGCAGGGCAGCAACGTACCGCTTCCAAAGATCGACCTTGATGGCCCGTTCGATGAGCAGTCGAGCATAGGCAAGGCTTACCTTACCGCTCGGGCGCAGGAGCTGGCCCAGATTTTTAACTCGGCGGTTGTATGCCTGTTCGCAGCATGCTCCTGGGACGAGGACCAGATACTCGACGCGATGAACGCGGTAACAGGCTTCGGCTACGACCTCGACGGCCTGATGGCCGTGGGGGAGAGAGTCTGGTTCATCAAGCGCGGCCTGCAGTTCCTCTTCGGCTCTACGGGGGAGGACGATGTCATGCCTCCCAGGATCGGCGTTCCCGTTGAGGAAGGGCCTCACGCCGGCTCCATCCCCGATTTCGACCTCATGAAGAGTGAGTACTACGAGTACCGCAAGCTTGACGCGGATGGGAGGCCCACGCGAGGCAAACTCGAACAACTCGGGCTTGGATCGCTTGCGGACCGGCTCGATGTTTGACCTTTCCGTGACCTCTAGACTTGATCGGCCTGGAGGTGCCTGTGGCTGAAAGGCGGGCTGGAAGGGCGGTCGTCATAGGCGCCGGCCTTTCCGGCCTGGCGGCGGGTTACCGGCTGTCGCGCGACGGCTGGGATGTCCTTGTCCTAGAGCGTGACAGCGAGGTCGGGGGCAGGTGCAGGACGGTAAAGGTGGGCGGATTCCAGTTCGACACCGGCGCCCAGTACTTGCGTGACTCTTACGACGCCACGCTCAAGACCGCCATTGAGATCGGCCTTGGCGACAGGTTCCGGATACCGGTCAGCGGGGCGGGGGTGTTTAAACGCGGCAGGGTAGTCCCCTTTTTCCCGCGATCCACGAACCCTTTCAAACTTCTGCCTTGGTGTGCACTCGGCCCAAAGGGCGCCTTCGACTTCCTCTCGCTTGCCATCCCTTTCCTCCGCAGGTACCGGAGCTACAACATAAGGTTTCCGCACCGGTGGACCGACGGCGACCGGCGGACGGCGGAAGAGTTCCTGGTGTCAAGGACATCACCCGATTTCATACGCTCACTGGCGGAACCGCTCTGTCGTCACGCACTCGGTGCTGGATCTGGAGGGGTCTCCGCAGCCGCATTTATGGCGGCCCTTCGCACGACCTTCGCCGACCGCATCGGATGCTTCACCGACGGGATCGGCCTTCTTCCCGGGTCGCTCGCGGAGCGGACGCACGTGATTTGCGGCATGGAGGCCCGGCAGGTGGTTCAGGAAGGCGGCAGGGCTGTTGCAGTCGATGCAGCACCGACCGATGGTGGCAGGGCGAGGAGCTACCGGGCCGACCTTGTGGTCTGCACTGTGCCTGCTCCGCGGGTCACGGCGATAACAGGTGGACTGGGGAGCGCGGCCGGGCGGGTGATATCTGAGACGGAGTACTCGCCGGAGATAGTGGTGAACATTGGCTTTCCCGAAGAGGTCAGAGGAGAGGCCGGGCCGGTACTCCTGCCGGCGACCGGGGGCTTCCGCGCGCGCTGGGCTCTTACCCATCGGAGCAAGTCAATCGAGTATGCTCCTACCGGGGCTACTGCCCTGACGCTCGTCTACTCGTGGAGTGAGGCGGCCTCGCTTTCGGGTGAGGAGGACGGTGCCATCATCGAGGTCGCTCTCTCCGAAGTGCGAAAGGTCTTCGGACTTGCGGGGCTGTCACCCGTCGCTTGGCGGGTTGACAGGCATGAGTTTGGACGTCCCGTTGCATCGCCCGGGCACGCGGCCCGTGTCCGCGAACTCTTGGCCGCAGGGAGCGGCATCGAGAACCTTTTACTGGCCGGCGACTGGACGAGGTCACCCACGATAGAAGGCGCGATCTCAAGCGGTTTATACGCTGTCGACCCCGCCGTCTTGCGCCGGTAGGGTGCCAGGTATAGATTACTGGATACCGTTTTACGCCAGGCCGCGCCAATCTGAGGCGTGTTTTCGATTCGAGGTGAAGGAGGCAGGCATGCACAGGAAAGAGAAGGAAGGCAAGGCCAAGAAGAAGAGGAAGAAGCTCCGCTGGCTTGTCCTGGGGATCGGTCTTGGCGGCATCGCCTATTCAGTCGCGAACAGGCAGAGGCCGGGCCCCTGCGTGCCCGCGGGCGGGCCGGACGAGAGGGTCATCCTGAAGGACGAGGAGAACATCGGAGGCCTGGGCAGCATCATGGGTGCCCTGGTCAAGGAGCTTCTGAAGAACCCGGAAAAACTCGCGCTGCTCGACCGGATGAACCTGATACTGGCGATCGAGCCGACAGAGATGCCGGAAACCGCCATTACCCTCACGTTCTCAGACGGTTATATCGTCATAGAACCTGGCGTGGTGCCGGAACCGGATATCCATATAAGTACTACCATGGAAATCCTGATGCAGATGTCCGGCATGGGCTCTGGCCTCGATGCGCTCAAGTTCTTCCAGACCCCCGAGGGCAAGCAGTTCATGGAGAAAGTCCGCGCGGGTGACCTCAAGATCAAGGGCCTCACCTCGCACCCCGTCGCCATGATGAAGTTCAGCAAGTTCCTGTCCCCGAACGCGGCCTGACGCTTACGAGAGTGCTGAAAAAGAAGGGGCAATGGCAAGGGAGATATATTCCCGGGATTGGGACAGGATGACTATCAAGGAGCAGAAGGAGTACCAAGACAGCAAGCTCTGCTACTTCATTAGGACTCAGCTTTATCCTTACAGCCAGTTTTACCGGGAGATGTTCGACGAGAACAAGGTGGAGCCGGGGGACATCCGCAAGGTGGATGATCTAAGGAGGCTTCCCTTCACCTACAAGGCCGACATCGCCCCGAGCGCCGAGGAGCCGTCGCGCTTCCGGAAGTTCGTCCTCCAGCCCGAGGAAAAGATGATCGAGGAGTTCATGCCGCGTCTACAGTTCGCTCGCATGAAGGTGGATAAGCGTTTAAAAGGCGAGGAATACGTCAAGAGGAGTCTCTGGAGGAAGTACGGTCCCGTTCACATCCAGTTCACGACGGGACGCACAGGCCAGCCTACGCCGGTCCTCTACGCTGCGGACGACGTTGAGAGGATGGCCGAGGCGGGCCGCAGGATCCTGGAGCTCGCGGGCTTCGGCAAGGAGTTGCGCTACGATGACGCCGTGCTCGTCAACGCCATGCCGTTCGCGCCGCACCTCGCCTTCTGGATGGTAGCGAAGGGCCTCGACAAGGCCGGGGTTCTCGCGCTTCACTCCGGTGGGGGGAGGGTCATCGGGACGGAGCGCATCGTATCCGCGGTCGAGAACATGAAGGCCACGGGAATCGTGGGTATGCCCGGATATGTCTATCACGTACTGCGGACCGCCGAGGAGCAGGGACGCGATTTCTCCTCGGTCAGGCTGGTCCTCGTATCGGGCGAGCGGGTCACAAAGGGCATGAAGGAGAAGATGGGCAAGTTCCTGGAATCGATGGGTGCGAACAACTTCTTCGTGCTCGGGGCGCTCGGCTTCACCGAGGCACGCAAGAGTTACTCGGAATGTGTCCCCGGTGGAGACACCGGCTACCACCTCTTTCCCGACATGGACTACATAGAGCTGGTCGACCCCGAGAGCGGTGAGCCGGTCGGTGAGGGGGAGGATGGCGAGCTCGTCTACACCTGCCTGGAGGGGCAGGGGACCGCGGTCTTGAGGTTCCGCACCGGTGACTTCGTCAAGGGAGGGATCGTCTACGAGCCCTGCCCTTCGTGCGGCCGCACGGTGCCGCGGCTTGGGAGCGACATCTCACGCTCCGGGACCATCAAGGGTTTTTCGCTCACGAAGATCAAGGGAGCCCTTGTCGACCAGTGTGCCTACTTCTCTGTCCTGACTGATCACCCGAAAGTCGAAGAATGGCAGGTCGAGATACGCAAGGCCGGTGATGACCCTTACGAGATCGATGTCGTGGATGTCTACGTAGCGCCACAGAAAGGGGTCGACCTTGAAAGCCTGCGCTCCCAGCTCGAGCAGGAGCTCCAAACCGCGACGGAGGTCAAGCCGAACGTGATCGGGTTCCTCCCGCTGGATGAGCTAGTGAAGCGCCTCAAGACGGAAAACGAGATGAAAGAGGTCCGTTTTGTAGACAGGAGACCCGAGACCTAGGGGCGTAATAGGGAGTCGCGATTCAAAACCTGACCCCATAAGGGAACCGGCGTATAATTCCTAATAGGAAGCACTTCAGAAAAGCGGGAATACTTCCGAAGTGAATAGCGGGAGTGTTTGTATTGGCTGAAATCATAAAGAAGACTAAGTCGCTCACAAGCCTGCTGGTCGAGGACGGGCTGGTGACCCAGGAGCAGCTTCTCGAAGCGCTCGAGAAGAAGGAGGAAACCGGCAAGTCCCTGGCGCGCACGCTCGTAGAGATGGGCATAGTCTCGGAAAAAAAACTTACCGAAGTGCTGGCCCACCACCTCGATCTGGAGTTTGTCGACCTCGGGGACTACCACGTTGACATGACCGCCGTTGACCTGCTGGACGAGAGGATCGCGAGCCGGCACCTGGCCCTCCCTATCGGCTACGGAGACGGCACCCTGATAGTCGCGATGGCCGATCCGACCAACGTATTTGCCCTCGATGACGTGAAGATGTACACGGGTCAGCAGATAAGGCCGGTGGTGGCCACCAAGGGGGATATCCAGGAAGCGATAGGGACCTACTACCGCGACTCCGAGGATACCGTCGCTGAAGATATCGAGGTCGACGAGCTGGACGAGTCCGATCTCGCCGACGCCATAGGTCTGGCGGTGGACGATGCGCCGATAGTCAAGTTCATCAATTCCGTGATAAGCGAGGCCGTGACGAGAGGCGCAAGCGACATCCATTTCGACCCACAGAAGAAGAAGATCATCATCAGGTACAGGATCGATGGTGTTCTCCAGGACGCCAGGAGTCTCCCAATCAGGAGCCTGCCCGCGCTGACATCCCGCGTGAAGATCATGTCGGAACTCAACATCGCGGAAAAGAGGATCCCCCAGGACGGGCACTACGAGAGGGTCGTCCAGGGCAAGCCGATAGACTTCCGTGTCGCAGTTCTCCCCACCGTCTTCGGGGAGAAGATAGTGCTCCGCGTCCTTGACAAGTCGAGCATCCTGCTGCGCTTGAGCGACCTTGGATACTCGGGCGATGCACTGGCGACGTACGAGGAGGCGTTCCGGAAGCCCAACGGCGCGATACTAGTGACCGGTCCGACCGGCAGCGGAAAGTCGACCACTCTGTACGCGACCCTCAACGTCTTGAACGACGAGACGAAGAACATCACGACTGTAGAGGACCCGGTCGAGTACCGCCTCGCGGGTATAAACCAGATACAGATAAACCCGAAGGCGGGCCTTCATTTCTCGTCGGCACTGCGTTCGATCCTGAGAACTTCTCCCGACATAATAATGGTCGGCGAGATCCGTGACCTGGAGACGGCGCAGATCGCGATCGAGTCGGCCCTCACCGGGCACCTCGTATTCAGCACACTGCACACTAACGACGCGCCGGGGGCCATCACCCGACTGACCGAGATGGGGATAGAACCGTTCCTCACAGCATCCGGCATCGTATGCGTGCTTGCGCAGAGGCTGGGACGCAAGCTCTGCACCTGCAAGCAGGAATACGAGCCCGAAGAGGAGCTTCTCGAGCGGCTGGAGTTCCCGCACAAGCCGGGCAAGAAGGTGAAGGTCTACCGGCCAAACCCCGAGGGTTGCGCGCGCTGCGCGGGGATGGGGTACAAGGGCCGGATAGCACTGGTCGAGATAATGACCATGACCCAGGAGATAGAACACCTGACCATCGAGGAGGCGTCCACCGCGGATATCAAAAGGGTCGCAGTGGAGCAGGGCATGAAGACCATGCGGGTGGATGGCTGGGAGAAGGTGCTGGAGGGTACGACCTCCATCGAAGAAGTCCTGCGAGTCGTAATCTGATGGCCTTCAAATGATTCTCCTGCACGCCGATATCGCACGCCCGGCGAGCGGCGACACCCTGACAACGTCGCCTGTGTGCGGCGCGTGAACGAACGATCCCCCACCGATATATATCCCGACGTGCCCGTTGCCCCGGAAGAAAACGAGGTCCCCGGCGGCAAGTTCCGCGACGCTGACCGCCCGACCGACGCGTACCTGCGAGTAGGTGACCCTCGGCAGGTGAACGCCGATCTGTGCGTACACATAGCAGACGAGCCCGCTACAGTCGAAGCTGTTCGGGCCGGTCGCTCCACGGACGTAAGGCCGGCCCAGGTGCTGGAGCGCTAGAAGGACTACCGTAGTCGCGGCGTTGCCCTGGTCTCTGGCCGCCCCGTCCAAAGAGAGTCCTTTGAGCCACGAGGAGCTGCCGGTGTCTGCAGACCAGGTGCCGTAGCTCCTCAGAAGCGCCTCGACATCTACTTCCGCGGCCGCCCGCGCTATGACCTCTCCCGGCCCCATGCCCAGCCTCCTCAGCATTAGCGAGTGTGGTTTTACCGTCACCTCGACCTGGACCCGTTCACCACCTTGTGCCACTTCGATACTATCGAGAGAAGCGCCGTTGATGGAGGCGAACCTCTCCGCGGTGAGCCGCGGTTCGTCTCCCGTTGTGAAAAGGGGGAACGCCTGCTGGACGGCGGCCAGCGCGGCCGCGTCCGCCGCGTTCTGCGCCTGGTACTTAGCAGCGAGGTAGAATCCCACGTCCGCCGCGAAAAGAGAGAGAACAAGCACGAGCACGATGCAGGCCATCAGCACGAGGCTTATCGACCCCGACTGGTTCTTTGTCCTTTTATCAGAGAAGATCATCTATTGGCCCTTCTCGAGCGCCATGCATGTCGTTTTCTTGAAGGTCGCCTTGGGCACCAGATGCCCGACGATCGGGATGAGCAGGGGCATCTTGTATGAAACGGTCACTTTTACAATGCTGCCCTTGCCGCGACCCTCCGGGAACTCCACGTCGATTCCGGCGGGTTGTCCCGGAAGCCCTTTCGAAGCATTGCAGGCCGCTTTTTTCGTCTCCACGACGTCGTTGGTCTCCGCTCCCCGACGGGCACCCTCCCTGCTCGCGGCGGTGACGACCAGATAGCAGTTGAGGCCCACGGCTACCTGGCAGACGGCCACGGCGACGAGAATCAATACCGGGAGCGCCAGGGCAAGCTCGACCGTCGACTGACCCTCCAAGCCCCGTTTCAACAAAAACATCACCTTCTCAGCCAAAGAGATTGACGCAGGCGGCTGTTATCAGGCCGAGCGAGAGTGGCAGCGCATAAGGCATCCTGATTTCTCGATACTCAGAACCCGCGGGCCACTTCAGCGAGTCGGGAGTGCGCCATAGCCCGGCCTTGAGCAGGACCAGCCTCTGCCTCAAGCGGGCGGGCGACCTTTCGTGGGCGAGCATAAGGAGAATCCCAATGACGCCTCCCAGCGCTGCCCCGGCTAGAAACGAGAACCACAATACCCGCCAACCGACCAGGGCTCCGGCCGCTGTCAAAAACTTCACGTCACCACCGCCGACCATGTGGAGAAGGAACGGCACCAGCAGGATGGACAGCCCGAGCAGGCTTCCGGCCAGGCTTCCGGCCAGACGACCCGTGCCGCCTCTCAAAACGGAAAGCGCGAAGCCGCTGGCGAGGCCGATCCCGTTGAGGTAGTTAGGGATTCTCCCGAAACGGATGTCCGTATATACGGCGGCCGCGCAAAAAAGCACCAGCGCGCACAGCGACATCACTGCGACCAAGCGGCCTCCTAGAAACCGCTCGTGAGCTTTTCAAAGATCTTTCCGAAGAAGTTCTTGATGGCGCTACCGGAGGCAGCCCATGTTATGAGCGCGCCAGCTACCGCCGCCGCGCCAAGGATGACAAGCGCGTACTCAGCCGTGGTCTGCGCTTCCTCCTCTGTGATCAGCCGCTTCATCTCTCCCATACATTGACCCCCCTTAAAGAAGTAGCAATACAATCAAATACTAGCACAAGCAGAGCAAGCAAGTCAATATTGGGTTCAGGTCTCGCCGGGCGGGCGCGATTTCACAGGCGACCGATAGGCAGGATGTCTTCCTCCGGGCTATAGCGCAGGAAGGAATGGACGAAGGAGGTACTGAATATATCAATTAGAAAAACCGCGAAAGGCGGTAAGAAAAGGAGGTCGTAGATGAGAAGCAAGAGATTCGTCGTTCTTGTCGCTTGTTGCTCGGTGCTCGTGCTCATCCTCGCCATAGGCGCCGGGTGCGGAAAGCAGAAGGGGCCTTCCATCACATCGATTGCGCCGGACACCGGCCCGGCCGGTACCGAGGTCAAGATCACTGGTGAGAATTTCGGGGCCTCCCAGGGGAACGGTGTCGTCCACATCGGTTCTGGCATTGCGGATGTGGTCGCCTGGTCCGATACCAAGGTAACGGTCAAGGTCCCGTCAGGGCTCGAGGCGGCGACACAGGGGCTGACTGTTCTTACCGACGCGGGAGAGAGTAACGAGATCGAGTTCACGGTGGCCGGCGGCCAGGCAAAGCAGCCGGAGAGGAAAGAAGGGGAGGTCGAACACATCTCCGCGGTCCAGGCGATGGTCGCGTTCGAGCAGCAGAAGGGCATGAGCACGGAGGGCATGACCTTCAGCGTTGTGCAGATAAGCGACAAGGACCCGAACTGGAAGATCGATGCAGCTTCCAAGCCTGGAGCGGCCCCGATATATTTCTTGCTCCACAACGAGAACGGCAACTGGGTCGTCAAGGACGACGGCACAGCGTTTACAAAGGCGGAGTTGCAGGCGAAGGGAGCTCCGAGCGACCTCTACCAGGCACCGCAGCCGGCAACTCAGGCGCAGGCTTTTCTGGACTATCTAAAGAAACAAGGGGTTGACCCGACCGGCATGACCCTGACCATAACGCGGGTCAGCAAGACGGACCCGAACTGGCAGGAGGGCAATGCCCATAAAGCTGGCGCACAGGACTCCATGGTCATCTTCCACAAGGTTGGCGGTAACTGGACCGTTGTGGACATGGGCACGGGCTTCACCGACGCGGATCTTACGAAGCTCGGGGTTCCCAGGGACCTCATCTACACTCCGACCGAGGCGCAGACCATTTCTACCTTCATTCAGTCCGGGAATGCGGAGCCCGGTGTCACAGCGACCGGCTGGGCCCTGTCGGTGTACAAGGTCAGCAGGATTGACCCCGACTGGGAGGTAGTAAAGGGCGTTCAGACCGGAGCCGCGGGTGTCGATTACTTCGCCCTCCACTGGGAGAACGGCCAGTGGGTGGTTAAGGACGACGGCGGGCAGATTACGGCGGGGAGTATCCCCGGCATGCCGAGCGATATTACTGCCCCTTAGACTGTACTAATCTATAGATGAAGCCCCCGGCGCCATCGCGCCGGGGGCCATAAAATGCAACATAGGGGCCAGGCCCCTATGTTGCATTATTCCTTTAGCAGTGCGGCCAAGAGTCGGACAAAGAGAAGCACGATGAGCGCCCCGACGAAGGCCACAAGGAGGCTCCACCAGTTGAACCCCGTGATTCCCCTCGAGCCGAGGTAGTTGAAGATCAATCCACCCACCACGGCGCCAACGATCCCGGCGGCGATGTTCAAGAGGCAGCCCATCTGCCTTCCGAGTCCTGCTATGAGGCTTGCCAGCCAGCCGGCCACTCCTCCGAGTACGATCCAGGCCAGTATGCCCATGATGCCCCCCCCAACTTTCGGTCTCGTCAAACTTTTCGTCGTCTAATTATCTCGAAGTTACGGTGGCGATTTCAATAAGGCAGAAACGGGCTGGCCGGTTCCTAAAACCTGTGCATCATGGTTGTGAGGAAGGTCGGACCGACCGTGAGAATCACCGAAGCCGGAAGTATGAGGAACACGAGCGGAGCGAGAAGCTTCAGCGGGGCCTTTGCGACAATGACCCTCAACTGGTCCCGGCGGCGCAGCCTTA
>Ga0315281_10004620_pt1 | contig 19938 bp, 13 predicted proteins | sample YL17G07_0_MG_FD_204540 | JGI IMG/M metagenome (GOLD analysis project Ga0315281, IMG submission 204540) | Sediment microbial communities from Yellowstone Lake, YNP, Wyoming, USA - YL17G07_0 | ecosystem: Environmental > Aquatic > Freshwater > Lake > Sediment | place: USA: Wyoming | collected... | reverse complement strand
GCAGGTCCTATTGGTAGCTATACCGCTTATCAGTTAGCAAAAGATGGTTTTGATGTACTGGTAGTAGAGAAGAACAAATCCTTTACGAACCCTCCTGCATGCACAGGCATCATTGGTTTAGAAGGATTTGAAAGGTTTAAATTACCCAATGATTCCATCTTATCCACAGTTAAAGATATAAAGTTTATATCACCGTCTGGGCTATCTCTATCTTTTTGCCCTACTTCTACGATTGCATTTGTAGTAGACAGAATTAAGTTTGATAATAGGCTCAGGGAGCTTGCTCTAAAAAACGGAGCGAGTATTCGACTGGATACCTCCTGTGAGGGAATAAAGATTAAGGATACATATGCAGAAGTGAATGTCAACGATTCCGGAGAAACCATTAAGGCGAAGGCTATATGTATTGCATCTGGATACAATTGTAGATTGAGTGAAAAATTTGGCCTGGGAAGGCCATCAGATTACGTTCAAGGAGTACAAATAGAAGTCGCAATAGAGGAGCTTAAAGAGACGGAGATTTATATAGGTAATAGTGTTGCACCAGGTTCATTTGCCTGGGCTGTAAGACTAAATGACGGACAGGCACGCATTGGACTTACTACTAAACATAATGCTTCTATGTTTCTAAAAAGCTTCTTGAAAAGCCATTTTTTGAGGGATAGGATAAAAGAAAAAGGTGCTATTATAGGCAAAATTATTCCTGTTGGGACTCTTCGAAGAACATTTTCTGACAGAATACTCGTGATTGGCGAGGCGGCCGGACTGTTAAAGACTACTACTCATGGGGGCATTTACTACGGGCTTATAAGTTCTCAACTTGCAGTGGAGACATTTAAAGAGGCTTTTAGAAGAGGGGATTTTGGTATCTGTTCAATGAGTAGATACGAAAGACTTTGGAGGAAGACGCTTGATAGAGAGATAAGATTAGGAACTGTGGTTCGGAAGGTTTTCTCACATTTTCATGACGAGCAGATTAACAGACTTTTTAAGATTGCCATGAGTGACGGAATTATGGATCTTATATACAAGAAAGTCAAATTCGACTGGCACAGTGATTTAGTCTTTTCTTTAATGAAGCATTCCTTATTTAAAAATATTTTTAGAATGGGAAGGAATCACCTCACTCCTCATTAAGCCCATCGTAATATAGAATATGTTAAACAGGATAGAAATGAGAATTAAGAAAATTGTATTTATGACCCCTCGAATACTTGAATTACTTAATGAATAAAAAAATAAGAACTTATAACATTATATTCTATTCAATCATAGCTGCATCTTTTATATTTATCCTTCTTTCAAACCCTTTCCTCAATATCACTTATGATCCCTGGCGTTATCACCTTCAGTGCATAGCAAGTTTTTACAATGGTGGAAGTAAAGGAACTTTATGGCATCAAATGTGGGCTAATGTTTTTAAAATCATTGGTATAAATAATATTTTTAGCTGGGCAAAAATAATTCATGTGTTTCAATTCTCTCTCGCGGCTGTAATAGTTTTTTATTTCTCCAAGACTGTTTTAACAATTTTAATCAAATCCCCCCTTGCCCCCCTTTGGGAAAGAGGGGATGAGGGGGATTTTAAAAAGGGGTTGGAGGGATTTTCAGGTGAAAAAGATACTATTCACATAAAATTTTTCTCTCTTTTTTCTGTATTTCTCTGGTTTATCGGAAATGGGACGTTTTCAGTTGACTATCAACAGGCATGGATAATGTGGTATTCAGTGACATACCAGGGATTATCAATACCATTATTATGGTATAGTACTGCTTTAATCCTGAAAATATTTTATGCAGATTTAACTTCTAAAGAGATAATATTCTATATAGCTCAAATTGAGGTAGTATCTCTTTTATTAGCAAGAATTCATCCGAGTGAATTAATCTATTATCTCATCCACATACCAATTATTTTTTTAATCAGTATTAAAAGGTTAATAAAATCTAAAAATATAAAGATTTTATTTTTTTATGCTCCTGTCATGTTTCTTCTCATGTTTATTGTTCTTAAGTATTTTACATCTTATAAAGGCAGGACTTATAAAGTGCCTCTTTTTGAGATTGTCTCATCAAGTGAAAATATAGGACAAATATTGCAAAAAATTAATGGCCTGGGGCACGCAATTGTTTCCGGATGGAACCGGTTCCCGAACTCTTTTTCAGAGATTGCACTTATATCTTTAATCGCAATGATAATTTTTAGAGTTAATTATTTGTTTACAAAAGATAAAGATATTTCTTTTAATAGAAATGTTTTCGACGTCTTATTAGTATTATCTCTCTTATTTTTCTTGATTCCTATGGTTCCATTCCTGGCAGGTTTGGCTGGATATTTAACTAATGCTGGGGTTGTTTATAGATTCTTTTTTGCTTCTCCCTGGTTTGTATTTCTACCTTTTTTAATATATAGGGTTTTAACAATGAAGGAAATACACATACCGCTTTATAAACTCATCGTACTATTAATTCTGATACTTTTTTCGATTGTTTCTTTTCATAAATATTTTTCCCTGCAATACACCATTCGTAATACAAAATCGATAATAGCTTCATTAGATAAAGAAAAGGTTGGAGTTCGGTATCAAAATATAAAATAAAGGCAATTGGAGAAGTTATGGGTAATCGGTGATCGGTAATAGATAAGAAATAAATATGTTCAAGGTTCACAATTTAGTGATTGACAATAGGGCCGCTATGAGTTATACTTTGGTATGAAAATTATCATACTTGGAGGAAAATGTGGGCAGGTCCGTCAAATTTGCGATTAGCATCCCAGATAAGGAATACAAAGAACTGGAAACCTTCAGGAAGAAAAAAGGTATAAGCAGGAGTAAATTTATCCTTGAGGTTATTCAGCTCTGGAAAGAGACAAAAGACAGGGAAAGACTTATTAGAACGTATGAGGAAGGTTATAAAAAGTTACCAGAAAATCTTAGGAATATAGAGTCCTGGGAAAAGGCTTCTCAAAGTGTATTTTCCGAGAGTGACTGGTAATGCGAAGAGGTGAAGTATGGTGGGCAGAATTACCGTTACCGCTCGGTCGGCGACCAGTTGTACTCCTTTCCAGAGACGAGGCTTATGCCGTCAGAAATGCTATAACAGTGGCAGAAGTGACTACAACCATGAGAGGCATTCCCGTAGAGATTGCTCTTGGGCCAGAGGATGGTCTCCCCAAAAGGTGTGTTGTGAATTTAGATACTATAGCAACTATAAGGAAGGAGCTGCTGGTTGAAAGGGTTACCATTCTTCGGAATGAGAAGATAGAACAGATTAACATTGCTATAAAATTCTCCTTATCAATTCCATAAAATTATTCGGGGTCAACCATTGAAAGCCTGTTGAATCTCGACAAGATTTCTTGTATTCTTACTACTTATGAAGGTTTTTTTTTGATAATCTTCTTACTCTTATCATTGAAAAAATGTGTATCATCTATGAGATATCGATAATATCTTGGAATCATGATCAATAAAAAAGTCCAATCATTCCTCTTATCTGTTCTCATGATCTTAGTAGTACTGATCATTGTCTCTTCGTTTCTCTCTTCTTGCGCGCAGAGCAGAAAGATAGTTTATACCATGGTAAATGTATGTGACGAAACGCAACAGGCTGATGCTCATATAGTGAGGTTTCTGAACGATACGGTATATGTAATAGATGCGGGTATGGGGCATACAAAACATAACCTGGCGTCATATTTAAAGAAGAACAATCTTACGACAATTGATAAATTTTTCATATCGCATGCGCACAAGGACCATTATGAGGGCATTCTGAACGTTATCAACGCGGGGATAAAGATAAAAGCAGTATATTTCAATATGCCGGACAGGGAAGTGTGCGATCGTGAAAAGCCATGGGGATGTGATTATGACCATATTAATAAAACGCTCCAATTTATCAAGGATCATGAAATTCCTGTTCAAGGCCTAAAAATAGGAGATATATTTTTACCTCAAGACAATACAGTATTGGTGGTCTTAGCAGCTTTCGATGGGAACAATACACCAGTGGGTAAAACGGATATCAATGATACCAGTGTAATAATGAAACTTGTTTATGGGAATACAAGTGTTTTGTTCGCTGGAGATCTCAATGTCAAACTGGGTAATTTCCTTGTTCAATATCCGTATAATGTGAAATCTGATATATTAAAGGTACCTCATCATGGCGCTGAAGGTGTTGCTACAAATGCTTTCTTCGACGCTGTATCTCCAAAACTGGCACTTGTGCCCGCGCCTAAAGGCTTGTGGCTCAGTGACAGGAGCAAAAGGATAAGGGATTATTTTTCCAGTAAGAATATCCCTGTTTTGGTAAGCGGTATAGATGGTGATGTAACCGTAATTCTCTATGAAGATAGGTATGAGGTAGTGAAAAAGTAGGGTTGATAATATTAATAGAGTTTATATATTCTGTTTTCTTGATAGTCTCTCAATATTTTCTTCAATCAATTTTTTTATCTTCGGATCGGTTTCATCTGGTAGTTGCTCCTGAAGCAATTGTAGGGCATTCGCTCCCCCTATCCTTCCAAGATACGTTACCGCCATTTGTCGTACGACCGAATCACTATTTGTTAGCGCAGACCTAAAAACTTCCATTGTCTGCGGTGGGCGAATATTGCTCAGGATCCACAAATAAGGTTTCACATCGAGACCTTTTCCCGTTTTTGCTCCTTTGATAAACCGTTCGATAGCAACTGGAGAATCAACCCCCATTGGAGATATCCTCGGCGATTGATTTAGTATTTCAACAACATCGAGGGCAAGCTCTTCTTCTTCATCTGGTTTGGGGCCAAATATGTTTGCTCCGTAAAGAAGCAATACTGCACAGGCAGGTGTGGATAACAGATAGGTAACAGGAGAAAATGGGGTGAAAACTAATCCCCCCATCCTTTGTTTAAATGGTACGACAAAATAAAATATAATGCCAATGACTATCCCGCAGAAATAAGCAGCAGGTATCATATACATCCATAACTTCCTGTTCGCAATGCTCGCAAATGCTTTGCTCAGAGTTGCCTTCCCGGCCAGATAATCCTTCCATGGAGAAAAACGTATAGAGTATTCATAAACCCTCAGACCACGGAGAAAACCAATGAATGGAAGAGCAATAGCAATACGTAAGGCAATGTCACGAAATGAACCTGATTTTAAAATAATAAAAGTTATTATCCCCAGCACCACGCCAAGCACAAGGAGCTTTCCCATACCGGAAAAACCATGCCTGAGCATACTTCGAATCTGATCTGACGGTAAATTATCCATAATTGAGAAAATTCTCTTGAGAATTTCTTATTTAACTTTTATGGAATGTTCATCAAAAACTGTTTATTCTGTAAACCTCCCTCATGATAACTAAAAAAGTCTATTTCAAACATAAGGATATGTCAAGAACTTTATACCAGGATGAAGTTTACAGCAAATAAGATTATCTGATAAAATAATTTAAATACGAAGTATCTGTGTGAACAGAAATTTATATGACTGTGTTCTATACTGCATGAAATGGGTGAATAGAGGCTATATCTAACCGTTCAACTAAATCCATGAAAACATGAAACTGTCTGACTTTGAATATGATGCCTCATCGGGTGTCTATATCTCCAGTGCCGAGATAAAACAGATCGATTACCTCGACGGCTCGGAGCGTTACCTTCATGATGTATTGATGTCCAGTCATGATCTCGATTTGTATTCCCCCGAGATTAAGGCAAAGATAAAAAACTGGCCAAGTCTCTACCATTTGAGTCCCTATCGACCAACGATCATTGATTGCTTTGATTTTCAGAACAAGGAAGCGACAATACTGGAATTGGGTGCCGGATGCGGTGCCATTACCTGTTGGCTCGGAGACCATTTTCGGGACGTACATGCAGTTGAAGGCAGTTTCCAGAGGGCGTATATTGCTCGTTTACGCTGCAGGGGTCTTTCAAGCCTAAAAGTATATGCAGCAAATTTCTTTGATCTTGATTTAGATAAACAGTTTGATATTGTAACACTCATAGGCGTTCTGGAATACAGTCACCTCTATCATCCTGTACACAGAGAAAAGCCCCATGAGGCCGCATTATCCACCCTGCAATTAATCCACAGGGGGATAAAGGACCAGGGAATTCTCCTGTTAGCCATAGAGGATAAGCTTGGTCTCAAGTATTTCAGCGGAGCAAAAGAAGATCATTCTGGTAAGCTCTTTGACGGTATCCAGGGCTATCCTGCCGCTCAATCACCGGTTACCTTCAGTGCTGCCGAACTCGATCAGCTGCTGCAGAGAGCTGGGTTTACTGCAATAGATTTCTACCTCCCTTTTCCAGACTATAAGCTGGCCAGGACGATTATTAATGCTCAAGCACTTTCTACGCATCATCACTATCTCTATAACTGGATTGAGACGCCCTTCCCGGATCGTTCTATAGAGCAAAGAACTTTGCTTTTTAATGAAAGCCTGGCACTAAGGGAGATATCGAAAGCTGGACTGCTCAAAGATTTATCAAACTCGTTTCTCATAGTCGCCCATAAGGGAGAGAAGGATGTCAACTATAGGAATCTTGGTTTCTCAGATAGTGCATGGATTGCAAGGCATTATTCTCTGAACCGGCACCGGACATTCTGCAAAAGAGCAACCTTGTTGCAGACGGATTCCGGGTCATTATATGTTGATAACAGGAACGTTTTTCATACTGCATTAAACGAACGCCCGTCTAGTTCCTTTTTTGCCCATACATTTTCATCAGAACAGTTTTGCCCGGGTGATCTTTTATTATTTTCTATATTTGAAATGCTCGTCTCAGGCACCTTCATCAAAATGTTTCCGCCCTTGCTTGAACAATTCCAGAAATTTCTCCTTGATAATTTTTCAACAGGGAAAAGAGACGAAGACGGTATGCCGTTCCTATCAGGCGATGCATTAGATGTGGCATTCTGGAATATCATACGAGAAAAAAAATCAGGCGACTGGATCTTTATTGATCGTGAATGGATATTTCACGGAATAATCCCTATAGATTTTATCGTCTGTCGTAACCTGAATCATCTGTTTGTTCGCTACAGGGCATACTTTGATAAAGAAGATCAGTATGCCGGAAAATCCGCAGCTGAAATGACTCTCGAAACAATGCAAAAAATGTATCCTATTTACAATCGGGACAGGTTTATGACAGCGATGCAGCTGGATAAGTCCTTTCAAAATTTTGTTAACAACGGAGCCTCTTATCAGGAAACGCTCTCAGTACCAGCAAAGCTCTGTCAACAGTCAGTTCTCAGTGAAGATACATTTCAGAAGACGAAGGATAAATCAACCCCTCCCGTCTCTGTTGTTATTCCAGTTTTCAATAGGGTTGAATACACGCAAAAATGCCTTGAAGCGCTCAGTCAGTATACACCCGGTGAACTTTACGAAATTATAATTATAGACAATGCTTCAACTGATGGCACAAGAGAATTTCTGAACACATTTGAAAGCAATATAAGAATCATCACGAACAGAGAAAACCTTGGTTTTGCCAAAGCCTGTAATCAGGGCGTTAGAGCTTCCAAAGGCAGATATGTTCTTCTTCTCAATAACGACACGATTCCACAACCAGGCTGGCTGGAAAGCATGCTTAGCGAAGCAGAGTCAGATGAGAAGATTGCAATAGTCGGCAGCTGTCTCCTCTATCCAGAGCACAATACAATCCAACATATCGGGGTGACTGTCGGAAATTCGAACGGTTTGCTGTATCCGTATCATATTCACAGGTTTAAGCGACTTGAACGTGTTCCAGATGCTCACAGGTCTAAAGATTATCAAGCAGTTACCGGTGCCTGTATGCTTATCCGGAGAAAAATCTTCGATCGAATCGGCCTATTCGATGAACAATTCATAAACGGGTATGAAGATATTGATTTCTGTTTCCGGGTGATACAAGCTGGATACAGAATCAGGTATTGTCACAGAAGTCGTGTATATCATTATGAATCAATAACACCATATCGTCATGCCTATGATGGGGCAAATCTGCGTTTTCTGAATACAAAATGGATCGGGAAGATTCAGCCTGATGAAAATCAAGAAAAAACGATGCACGATATGTCTGAAATACTGATCAGAGAGAAAGTGCAGAATAATCCTTACGATATTGAATCTATTCAAAATTTGATAGCGTTATGTGAGTTGCGTGGGGATTATGAGGAAACATCGGAATGGAGAGAGCAGCTGAAAAAACTTATGCAGAGCGATCACACTGAAGACAGCCGTAAACAAACTCAAGCAAGAACTAAGGACAAACAAACCATAGACATTTTGGTTTCCATCGTTATCCCGGTTTATAACAATGTGAAATTCACACAAAAATGTATTAATTTGGTCTATCAGACATGTAAGTTAATACCTTTTGAAATTATCGTTGTCGATAATGCTTCGACGGATACTACGCGAATATTTCTCGAACAGCAACAGACTGCCGAGCGTCTCAAACCGATTTTTAATTCTGAAAATCTCGGTTTTACGAAAGCATGCAACCAGGGTGCGAAAATTGCCAAAGGGACATATGTCATTTTTCTGAATAACGACACTGAACCACAGCCGGCATGGCTGGACAACTTGGTAGAACTTGCAGAATCCGACCTCAAGGTCGGGATTGTCGGGGCGAAACTCATATATCCGGATGGTCGTCTGCAAGAGGCTGGTGGTATTATCTTTAGCGATGGAAGTGGGTGGAATTATGGAAGGTTTAATAATCCCCAAAAACCTGCATATAACTTTGAGCGAGAAGTTGATTATGTTTCTGGTGCATGTCTCTTAATCCGCGCTTCGCTTTTAAAAGAAGTTGACTATCTGGATGAACAATATTCTCCCGGATATTATGAAGACACCGACTTGTGTTTTCGTGTCAGGTCGCTCGGATACAAAGTTATATATAATCCATTTTCAGTTGTTATCCATCATGAGGGGGTATCGAGTGGAACGGACTTAACCCAGGGTATGAAAAAATTCCAGAATGTAAATAAGGAAAAATTTGTCAACAAATGGAAGGGAGTATTACAAAGACAGTATCCTCCGCATTCCAAAAACATTATTCCTGCAAGTGAGCGGAATGTTAAGGGAAACATTTTAATAATTGATCCTTATCTCCCTTGGTTTGATAGGGCATCGGGTTCTCTAAGACTCTTCACAATCATTACGATCTTAAAAGAACATGGGTACCATATTACCTATATTGCGAGAGATGGCCGAAATCAGCAATTCTATGCTGAAATATTACGGAAAAAAGGAGTTGAGGTCTACGCCACAGATCCCAAAAAATTGGAATATCTGGGTTATAAAGTAGATGCTAAAGAGATTGATCTCAGAGAGATACTCACCACGAGGTTTTATGATATTGCGTATCTTTCTTTCTATAAAATAGCTTTACAGTACTTGTTTGAAATACGGAGGTACTCGCCACAAACGAAAATCATTATTGACACTGTAGATATCCATTTTGTGAGAGAGATGCGCCTCGCTGAACTTGAAAATAATAAAATACTGTATGAGAAGGCAGAGCGTATCAAGAAGAACGAGTTATCCATATACAGCAAGGCGGACGCACTCATTACCATTACAGAAGATGATTGGAACCAGATAAAGGATTACCTTCCACATAAAAAGTACTTTGTTATACCCAATATACACACTATTAACAAAGGTCATATATCAACAGATGGCCGCACAGGATTGCTGTTTGTTGGAAATTTTGTTCACCCCCCCAATGTTGATGCCGTGAAATACTTTGTGAAAGACATATTACCCCTGATAAAAAAGGCTCTGCCAGAAACAACACTCACCGTTGTCGGAAATAATCCACCCAAAGATATCCTTGACCTGCAAAAAGATCACGTTATTTTCACTGGTTATATACCTTCAACAGAGCCGTATCTGCAAAGAGCACGGGTATCTATTGCACCATTACGGTATGGATCGGGATTAAAGGGAAAGATTGGTGAAGCAATGGCTCACGGTCTTCCCGTGGTTACCACTTCCATAGGTGCCGAAGGGTTTGGCATTATTTCTGGACAGCATGCAATTGTGGCTGACTCTCCAAAGGAATTTGCAGATGCTGTTATAACATTGTGTTCAGACGACAACCTCTGGCTCAAAATAGCATCACATGGAAAAGCATTCATACAAGAGCATTATTCACCACAGAAAGTCACAGGACAATTACAGGAAATGCTTGCTGATATTATCGTAAGTAAACCTATGGAATTGACAGTGGAAAACAAAAGATATTTTTTATCCGAAGGCGAAGAATCTATCCAAACACCGACTTTTCAGAAAGGAGAAGCAACAAAGGGGCTCACCAGTATCGTAATCCTCACCTTTAATCAGCTTAGGTATACAAAAGAGTGTGTAGAGAGTATCAGAAAGTATACACCGGAATCCCATGAGATCATTTTTGTGGATAATGGTTCTACGGACGGAACCGTGAAATGGCTCAAAGAAATCGTTGCGGAAAATCCGCATTATACATTCATTGAAAATAAAAAGAATCTCGGGTTTGCAAAAGGCTGTAATCAAGGGATATTGGCCTCATCAGGAGAATATGTCCTCCTTTTAAATAATGATGTTGTAGTGACAGAAGAATGGCTTTCGGGCATGCTCGAGTGCTTTAATAGCGCCCCTGATATTGGCATTGCCGGCCCTATGACGAATAATATTAGTGGACCACAGAAAGTGCCAAACGTCGACTATAAATCCATAGACTGCCTTGATGACTACGCAAAATTATTCAGAGAGAAGAACAGGTATCGCCGTGTAACCATTGCCCCTATAATAAGGAGAATTGTTGGCTTCTGCTTACTCTTCAGAAGGCAAGTGGCAGAGATAATCGGATTACTTGACGAACGTTTTGGCTCCGGTAATTTTGAAGACCACGATTTCTGCCTCAGGGCATCACTCGAAGGATACAGGTGTGTAATCGCAGGAGATGTATTTATCCACCATTACGGAAGCAGAAGTTTCGTTGGAAACAACATAGACTACAATTCTGCAATGGCCAGAAACAGGAAGCTCTTTATGGATAAATGGAAAGGTGTTGATGTTGACAGTTCCACCTGGAAAAAGTTGTGGAACCTGAATGCATTAGCCATGTCGGATAAATTATCTCAGGAAGGAAATATACATGAGGCGATTGCATTTCTCCGCGAGGGCTTAAAACATTCTCCAGATGATAATCAACTAAAGTATGCCTTTGCGGAGATATGCATCAAAAACAAAAATTTCAAGGATGCAGTGGATATTCTCGAGACTATGCCTGAAGAATTGAAACTAGAACCAGAATGGTTTGAATTCATGGGGTATTGTAAAGAAGGCATGGAGATCTTTGAAGATGCCGACAGATATGCCGACGAGGCCCTTAGATTTAATACTGAATCTCCTAAGGCCTTGATGCTAAAAGGTTTAATCGCCTACAAAAAGGAGGCATACACTGAAGCAGAGATTTTCTTTAAGAAAGCATTGGAAGCCGATAAGGGTTTTGGAGAAGCATATGTAAATCTTGGTGCTTTAAAGTGGCTTGCGAATGATAAAGAGGAAGCCTTAAATCTCTTTGAGAAAGCTTTTATTCTTACTCCTACTGACGATGGCATAGTTCACAACTACTATGCTATAGTTGGTTCTCTCTCAAGGTTAGAGAGATCTGAGAAAGTGTTTCAGGAAGCGATAGGTCTTTACCCATCGAATAAAAAGCTGAAATATATGTTTGTAGACCTGCTCTTACAGGAGGAAAAATATGAAGAGGCCATGAATATTTTTGAGGAGGCTATGCTTACATTCGGTGTTAATGATGATATACTCGCTTTAGCCCTTGGGATCAGAGACAAGGTGGGGACTAAGGACGTTGATAGAACAACTCAAGATAGCATCTCTTTATGCATGATAGCAAAAAACGAGGAAAACAATATAGCACGCTGTCTCATGAGCATGAAGCAAGTTGTCGCTGAGATGATAGTTGTTGATACTGGTTCTACCGACAGAACAAAGGATATAGCCAAGGCATTCGGGGCAAAAATATTTGATTTCAAATGGACAAATAATTTTTCTGATGCACGAAATTTCTCTTTATCAAAAGCTTCATGCAAATGGATACTCGTGCTTGACGCTGATGAGGTAATCTCATCTACTGATCACACTTTGCTTAAAGAAACAGTGAAAAAGGCAGGCTCAAAACCAGTAGCTTATTCATTCATTACAAGGAACTACATAATCGAAGTAAATGTGGGATGGACCGCTAATGATGGAAGATATGAAGAAGAAGCCGGACCAGGATGGTTTCCCAGTGACAAAGTACGGTTATTCCCGAACAATAGGCAAATCCGCTTTGAAAATCCGGTGCATGAATTTGTTGAACCTTCCCTGAAAAGGGCAAGGATAAAGATTAAGAAAAGCTGCATACCAGTACATCACTATGGGAAACTGAATAAAGAAAGATCAGTCTCAAAAGGTGAAGAATATTATCACTTAGGAAAAATTAAACTTGCCGAAAAAGGTGAACTGGATCTGTCGGCCGTTGATGAACTCGCTGTTCAGGCTGCTGCACTCGGAAAATATGAAGAGGCATTGGAACATTGGAAGAAGGCAATTGAGCTGGATCCAAACTTTATAAAAGCCTTCCACGGCATGGGAAATGCTTACTTTCAGCTTGGAAGATATGAAGATGCCCTTTTATCATTGAAGAGAACCCTGCAGCTTGCCCCGCATTCAAAGGATACAACGATACTGTATGCAAACTGTGAAATTTGTACTGGAAACGTTGAATCTGCTATCAATCTTCTTGAAGAATTATCAAGAAAAGACCCAAAATATCCAAAAACTATGGTGGCGCTTTCGATAGCATACTTCTGTGCAGGCAGAAAAGAAAAAGGTCTGGAATATGTAAATGGACTGAGAGATATGCATTTCATTTGTGCTGACTACTTTTCTGATTTTGCAAAAAAATTGATCTCCTCTCAAAAGTTTGATAATGCTATTCAAGTACTCGAGGCTGCCGTTGAAAGTAATAATGTAAACGATGACACTTCTGTGCTGCTTGCTGAGTGTTATAAGATACGACAAGTTAATGAAAGCGCGCATATTAATAAATCAAAAATTTAGCTGCAAAATAATTTGGGAAAAAGCTCGCAAGCACTCAGGAAAATCACGATCTAAGATAATGCAGCAGCCTTCTGGTTGGCTATTTTTAGCCCGTGTAAGACATCTGTTTTAAATGGACATATTATTTTTTCAATGCATTAATCGTTATGATTTTCCTTAAACGAATTTGAACTGTCCTCAGTCAGTATTGCTTTGCAAAGATTTTCTAAAGTAAGGATTTTTTTGCTAATTTCTTGACAAATAATTTTATATTTAGTATCTTTGCGTATAGGGGGGTGAACACACAAATATTCTTTCGTAAGTTTCCGCAAAATCACAGAATTGTAGAAGTATTTCACCCGGCAAAGCCAAACTCTTTATCAGAAGAGGGCGGAAAGCGGCGGGTCTTAAATAGTAAGAGGGCCGATCTGCCGAAGGATGAAACCGTGGTTAGTTCGGCTTTATACTTTGGTGAGAGTATTGCTCACCAAAGTTTAAGATAAATGGGAATCAAGGGGGATGTATTGGTTTCCATTTAGAAATAAATTCAAAATAACAATTCAATATGAATTAAGAATGGGTTTTCAATCACAATCCGAGGCAGTACCTGTGTATGACACTCACCGTGACGATCTCTTGTCACCTTTATGCATAAGAAATGGTGACAGAGGCTTTATCTAACCATTCTATCACATCAATGAAAATATGACGATAGAAGATTTTGTATTCGATGCATCATCTGGTGTTTATATCTGCAGCACCGAAATAAAACAGATCAATTATCTCGACGGCTCCGAACGTTACCTTTATGAAGTCTTGATGTCCACTCATGCTCTTGGTTTACTTTCCAACGAGCTTAGGTCAAAAATAAAGGACTGGCAAGTTTATATCATCTAAGTCCATATCGTGCGACAATATTAGACTGTTTTGATTTTCAGAATAAGGACGCAAAAGTACTGGAATTGGGTGCCGGGTGTGGAGCTGTCACTCGTTGGCTTGGTGAACACTTTCAAGATGTACATGCCATAGAAGGCAGTTTTCAAAGGGCTTATATTAATGGTTTGCGTTGTAGGGGCATTTCCGGTGTAAAGGTATATACAGCTAATTTCTTCGATGTAGATATAGAAAAACAGTTTGATATTTTAACACTCATCGGTGTTTTGGAGTATAGTCACCTCTATCATCCTATACATAAGAAACATCCCTATGAAGCAGCATTCTCTGCCCTGCAATTTGCACATAGGGCATTAAAAGAGCATGGTATTCTTCTATTAGCCATAGAGAACAAATTAGGTCTGAAATATTTCAGTGGGGCAAAAGAAGATCATACCGGTAAGCTCTTCGATGGGATTCAAGGATATCCTGATGCTAACAGTCCTGTTACCTTCAGTGCTGCCGAACTCGATCAGTTACTGCGCAGTGCTGGGTTTACCGCTATAGATTTTTATCTCCCTTTTCCAGATTACAAGTTGGCCAGGACAGTTCTTAATGCCCAAGCACTTTCCACTCATCACCACTATCTCTATAACTGGATTGAGACACCGTTCCCGGATCGATGTACAAAGCAGAGAATGCTTCTCTTTAATGAAAGCCTCGCACTCAGGGAGATCTCAAAAGCCGGCCTGCTCAGGGAATTCTCAAATTCATTTCTTATCATTGCTCATAAAGGAAAGAAGGATTCAAACTACATGAACCTTGGGTTCTCTGAAGGCGAATGGCTTGCAAAGCACTATTCCCTTAACCGTCACTGGACGCTCTGCAAAAAAGCAACCCTGTTGCAGACAGATACCGGTTCCCTGCGCGTGGATAGCAAAAGCGCTTTTGATACAATAGAAAAAGAAAGCCGGTCTAATTTTTTCTTTACCAATACTTTTTCATCAGAAAAGTTTTGCCCCGGCGACCTTTTGCTGTTTTCCATTTTTGAAATGCTTGTCTCAGAAACCTTTGACAGCATGTTTCAGCCTTTACTCGAAAAGTTCCAAAATTTCCTTATTGAGAATTTCTCAATAGACAAAAGAGATGAAATGGGGATGCCGCTCCTGTCAGGAAAAGCGCTCGATGTGACATTCTGGAACATCGTGATAGAAGAAAAAACAGGTGAATGGATTATTATTGATCGTGAATGGACATTTCATGGAGCAATCCCGGTAGATTTTATCATCTGTCGTAATATCAACCATCTCTTTATTCGCTATAAGGCATACTTTGATAAAGCAAATCAGTACATCGGGAAATCTGCAAATGAAATGACTCTTGAAATAATGCAAAAAATGTATCCCTCTTACAATCAGGACAGGTTCATATCTGCGATGAAGCTGGATAATTCCTTCCAAAATTTCTCCAACAAAGGAGCATCGTATCAGGAAACATCCGATATTCCGGCAAAGCTCTGTCAACTGTCAGTTTCGATCGGGGATTTAACCCCGGAAACCATAAATACTTCAAAACCATTTACTAAGGAGTCCACAAGTGAAGCCCCCTCACCCTTGCCCTCTCCCTCCAGGGGAGAGGGTTCTATTGTTTCCCCGCCCTTGAGGGGAGGGGATGAAGGGGAGGGTGAATTATATGGCTTTACTAATGACCGCATTAGTGTCTCGATTGTCATCCCGGTTTTCAACAGGATTGAATACACTCAGAAATGCCTCGAAGCGCTCAACCAGAACACACCCGGTGAACTCTGCGAGATTATTATAGTTGATAATGCTTCAACAGATGGCACAGAGGATTTTCTCTCCCTTCTAACTCAACAACACAAAAATGTATTTGTTTTCAGAAACCATGAAAATCTTGGCTTTGCAAAAGCCTGCAACCAGGGGGCAAAATCTGCTCGTGGGAAATATCTGGTTTTTTTAAATAACGATACAGTTCCGCAAACCGGCTGGCTCGAAGAGATGGTCCGACTTGTTGAAAGTGACGATGACATCGGGATTGTGGGAAGCAAACTGCTTTTTCCCGATGGAACAATTCAACATGCAGGGGTTGTCGTTCCTGCAGGTAGACTACCCTATCATATATATAGAAAATGTCCAGGTGACCTACCGGCTACCAACAAACAGAGGGACTATCAAATTGTCACGGCAGCCTGCATGTTGATCCGGAAAGATCTCTTTTTCGATGTTGGCGGCTTTGACGAGCGATATATAAACGGTTGTGAAGATATCGACCTTTGTCTTAAGGTCAGAGAAAAAAAGAAACGAGTCGTTTACAATCCCAAAAGCGTTGTAATCCATTTTGAAGGAAAAACTACAGGCAGGCAAGACAATATGGCTTTTAACCGGCTTCTCTTTTTGCAAATATGGAAAGATAAGATAACTCAGGACGACAGAGACTTTCTTAAACAGGACGGTATGGAGATAATCGTTACACATGACGGCTCTTTTAGATTTATAACTGCAAGAGAAAAAACATCAAAACCTAAAATCAGCCTCATTATTGTCACATGCAATTCTGAACCTACCATCAAAACTTGCCTCAATAGCGTATTTCAGTACACCACGAATGCTGAGGTATTAGTAATAGACAATGCTTCTTCCGATAACACTTGTGCCATCCTGTCTGAATATCGGGACGGTCTTTTCACAATGTTCAATAACAAAAATAAATGGTTTTCATGCGCCTGCAACCAGGGAATCCGTGCATCAAGGGGTGAATATATCATACTTCTCAATCCAGACACTATTGTCACACCAATGTGGGCAGACCGCATGATTGCACATTTCAGGCCTAGTGTAGGGGCAGTCGGTCCCGTATCAAATTATGTGGCAGCGATGCAGAAAGTCGAGTTGTATTCCAGAGAACCTCTTGTAAAAGACTTACAAATTGGTGAACTTGCTGAAAAAATATATCAATGGAATGCCGGCAGAAGCCGAGAGACCAAATTATTGATCGGTTTTTGTGTGGCTATCCCTCGTGCAGTATTGGATGCGGTTGGTCCTCTTGATGAAGACTTACTCCTTGGCAGTGAAGACTTTGAAATCTCGTGGCGATTGCGCCAGCGTGGATATAAATTGATAATAGCTACTGATACCTTCGTATATCACGAAGGGCAGGTTAGTTTCAAATCACAAAAGAAAGAATTAACATCACCTATCATGAAAATCAGCTCAGAGCGTCTTTGTGAAAAACTTGAAGCTTATTACGGTGCGGGAAACGTACCAACTGCCTGGGAACTATGGGGTGTTGGCTCCAGCTTCTTTAAGCTGAAAGGAATTCCGATTTTGCCAAAAAAACCTACTTTTGCAGCATGCTACTGTCTTTATGATGATATAACATGGCTCTCAGACTCAATAAAATCTATATATAATACAGTTGAAGCCATCTATTTCCTGATAAACTATAAACTTTGGTATAAAGAGGCCTCTGGCAATTGCGATACGATCGAGTGCATCAGAAGGTTTCCTGATCCTGATTGCAAGATTCGTTGGGGATTCGATTCATGGGAGAATGAAGACGATCAACGGAATACAGCCTTTCATGTCCTGAAAGAAGCAGGGTTTACCTACTGCGTTATTATCGATGCAAACGGAATATATTATCCTGAAGAATTGCAGCGCATGATCGATCCTGTAACAGGCAATCCGGATGTTGACTGCTGACATGTTGCATTTATATTTACTGGAAATCATACGGCTGTCGTATCTAACCGCGTAAACCGATAATCCATATGTGTTCGTCAAGGTCGACTTTTAGCCCGTGTAAGACGGCTTTTTTAAATGGACATATTATTTTTTCAATACATCAATAGTTTTAATTTTCCTTAAACGAATCTGAAAAGTCCCAGAGTCAGTCCTGCCAGAGAGGCCACCTTGTGAATCTTCTACTAAATCTGTAGTTATGATGTTACCATTTGCTAATCTAATCTTGGCAATAAGGGGAGCCTTATTATTTGTAGTTATATCAATGTGATCAATTTCATTCCATAGTATAGGTTCTGTCTCATCATTCTTCTGTATACGTATACCAAAAAGTTCTGCATAACGTAAAGTATCGTTCTCTGTGTAATCGATTTCAGGATTTTTAACCTCCGTAGTCACGCCTTCTGTATTAGTCACTTTTACTCTCTGAAACACTTCATCAGTAACTTTTTGTTTTTTTTTGCATCCTGTAAACCCTCCAAAAATTAAGCAAGACATAATGAACACTAACAATAGATAGTCAAACTTTTGAGATTTCATAAAATTCCTCCTTTAATATGATTGGAATGTCTTTAAATTCATTAATGTCCAAACTTATGATTTTTATTCTAACATTTCAAGAGCTTAAAATTCATGGTTTGTAGTACATCAGCTGTCTTGCAAAAGGTTTAACATTTTCACTAAGAGTCTTCGCTCTGTCTTCTGGCATGGTACTAAAATGCATTGCAAACTTCACATCCTCTTCAAGCTGTCCTACGCTGTCACACCCCACGACTGCAGTTGTTATGGGTTGGGAAAGCGCAAAATGGAGGAAGGGCTCCATAGTATCAAACCATGGGAGACTCAGAGCAAGACCCCTGAAATAAACCTTCATACCAATAATGCCTATCTCTTTCTTCCGGGCAGAGGGCATAACTTCTTGCAAAAAGCTCTTATATGAAGGTTCCGCAGGGTTTACCGGTAAAAGGACGGTATCAAAGTTAAACATCTCGAAGGACCTTCTCAGGATAATGGGGTCATGATGACCGGTTACTCCAATAAACCTTGTTAAACCCTTTTCTTTTGCCTCTACGAAAGCCTCAAGAGCTCCTTTGGGGCCGAATATATCCTCGATATCATCATCACTTCTCACATCATGTACCTGCCATAAATCGAGATAGTCTGTTTTCATATTCGATAAGGTCTCATGCAGATGCTTCAAAGCACCTTTTTTATCCCTTGCATGAGACTTACTTGTGAGGAATATATCTTTTCTTCTCTCTTTTAAGGCTTTCCCATAATATAATTCACTTCCAGAATATGCACGTGCTGAGAGCTTTATCAAAACCCTAAAGAGCGAGGAGGTGTATCTGTGGGACTATAAGACCTTTGAGGATGTAAAGAAGCGGATTCCTTATTTTATCGAAGAAGTTTACAATGAGAAACGGTTGCATTCAGCGTTGGGGTATTGTCCACCAAACGAATATGAATCAAAGGTGGAAATTAGTAATAACACGCACCGTCAGACTCTGCTAACCTCAGAGGTACTTTGTGTCTAGCCTATGGGGATCACTCCAAATTGTCTTGGTATTTCCTTTAGCTGTCCTTAAACGATCGTTTGTTATTTGGTCAAACACTCAGGACTTCTTGAATAATGCCTCTAACCTCCTCTTAGCCTCTTCTTTCTCCTTGCCAGAGGAAGAAGAAGTAACCTCTCCGAAAACAAAGTAGTCACAGAAATTAGCCTTATCCCTTGACCTCTGAAACTCTGCCTTTGGTTCAAGACATTTGTTATGGCTTGTTTCAGAATAGAAGCTGCAGTTAAGGCATATATGGAGGTCTCCCCCACATTTAGGACATGTTGATTTTATAGAAAAATACTTATCTATCGTGACTTCTTTCCTGCAGAGGGAACACACTTTCATTATAACCTCCTCGCTTGTTGAGAGGCTGATCCTAATACCCAATAAATCGAAGAAAAACTGCTATAGTCCTATTTAAGCTTCTTGATAAAATCAGTAACAGGAATTGCTGCAAGGGTAAGAAGATGCACTGATCCTCTTGCACCGAGCTCAACAGACATCTTCATGATAGCAGTATTATCCGGAGCTTCAACAATATTCACGAAATCATATGGTCCGAGAACGGCAAATTGTTCTTTTACCTTCACTCCCATCTTTTCAAGCTCCTTATTCACCTCAAGAATCCTTTTTGGATTTTCCTTGATTGTCTTCCT
>Ga0315281_10004619_pt1 | contig 19940 bp, 18 predicted proteins | sample YL17G07_0_MG_FD_204540 | JGI IMG/M metagenome (GOLD analysis project Ga0315281, IMG submission 204540) | Sediment microbial communities from Yellowstone Lake, YNP, Wyoming, USA - YL17G07_0 | ecosystem: Environmental > Aquatic > Freshwater > Lake > Sediment | place: USA: Wyoming | collected... | reverse complement strand
AGCGAAGCATCTCATACCCCAAGAGCGCGCAGCGTACTGCGCGCGACATGAGCACCCGATGTGCCAGGCGTGGGAGATTCTTCACTTCGCTTCGCTTCGTTCAGAATGACAGGAAAGTCGCTCCCCCCTGTAACGCATTACCCGCGCCCGGCCTCGTCGAATGGGGCCTGCGAACGGCCGAGGAGGACGAGCGCGACAGAATCAGCGCTTGGCCTCGCGCCTGAGGAATTCCTGGTGCGCCCGGCAATGGATGTAGTCGGCGCAGCAGACCTTTTCGATGTAGTCCTTCATCACGATGTTGTAGCCGCCCACTGCCTGGCCGACGTACTCCATGACGGCGCAGCGCAGGGCGAGCTGCGGCTTCGAGGTTCCGTCGGATTGGCCGTCAATGACCGACCGGATATAGACCTTATTCTGCCCGTGCGGGCAGCGGATGAGCCGGTTGAGGCGCTTCTCTTCGGCCGTGAGCGAAACTTCCTGCGGCGCGGACGCCTGTCGGCGGCGCATCCTCTGGGTCGCGCGGCGCGTGTCCAGTTGCGCCCCGAGCGAGCCGTTGTCGCGGATGCCGAACGCCATCGCGCCGGTCCCGCCGGCCGCGCCATCCACCTTGCGGGAGAAGAACTCCGTATCCGTGCAGGCCGTGCAGACACGCGGATTGAAAATGTGGCTGCGGTGGAGACCGGCCTTCATCAGGGCGCCGCGCGCCAGGTCCCACGGGTTCGAGGGACTGTGAGTTCCGACCGCGTCCGGGAACGTCCGGCAGCAGGGACCCACGCTCGGCCCGATCAGGCCCAGGATCTTGCCCGGCTCTGCGCCGGTCTGTTGCGAGAGCAGCTCCACCGCCTCGCCGATCGCCTCGGTCGAGGTCTGGCCCGTCGTAATGTTGACCAGCCCGATGCCGTAGCAGATAGGGTCGAAGAGCAGCACGACCACGTTGTCGTTGTAGAGCGTGCAGAGGAAGAGATTGATGGCGTCGGTGACGATGCCGCCGGCGCCGCGGACGCGGGATTCCCACTCGTCCGCGCCCTGGCCGCGATCGTTTTCGGAGCGGAGGACGACCTTGCCGGAGTCTTCGTGGTCCAGCCAGATGGTGTTGGCGAGCTCGATGCCGAGCCGGCGGGCAAATTCCGAGCGCAGCGCCCGGCCGGCGGCGCCTGCGAAAGAGCCCGGCTTCAGGCCCGCCGGCGCCGCGGCGCCCGGGAATCTGCGCCGGGTCATCGCGTGCAGGACGTTCGGGACCTTGTCGAAGACCGTCACACGATAAAATGGTGAAGCGGGATCGGGAACCAGCCTAACGGCCGAATCAGTCACCACGCGATTCATGAACTCCTCTGCGCAGTGTCAAGAGCCTGCGCCGGCATTCAGGCAACCCCAGTCTCCCGCAGAGGACTCCTCACGCAACTTGCGGCGAAGTCCAGCGTCCGACCACATGCGCCGTCAACTGCAATTCAAAGTTAGCGAATCAGCCGACACGATTATTATCGGGCGGGCGCCCGACCTGTAAAAGATGCCTGGTCCGAGGTTTCCACCGCTGCCATCAGTATAGCGAAACCGGAAAGAGTATTTCAACCGGCGGTCGGGTCAAGTAAACCGTTGAAAGCGCAGCGCCGATGCGCTATGCTTTGATGCGACACGCGGCGAAAGGCAGCGACTCGGCGGAGTGCAACGTTCGAAGAGCGCGTTTTTTCGGCAGGTCTGGAGCTTTCCGTGATTCCCTCGCGCCTGCAACGGTACGTTCTGTGGGAGATCATCCCGGTCATCGGGATCTGCGCCGTGGCGCTGACGGCGATCTTCTTCCTCGGACTTTCCGTATCGTTCACGCGCGAAGGGTTGAGCGTCGTCCAGATCTACTACGTCGTCCCTTATATCCTGATGCTCAGCCTGCCGTACGCGCTGCCGGCCTCCTTTCTGCTCGCGGCGGTCCTGGTCTTCGGGCGGCTCAGCAGCCGGCATGAGATTGACGCCATGCGCGCCAGCGGCGTCAACGCGAACCACATCATCGTCCCGCCGCTGGCGCTCGCGCTGGCCGTCTGTTGCGGGACCTTCTTCATGAACCAGTACTTCTTCCCGTGGACCCTGGCCCGCGTCACCGGGCTGCGCAACCGGCTCATCAACGACATCGCGGCAATGGCTGGACAGAGCCCGAAGCACGGTTATCGGGTGGACCCTTACTATATCTACATCGGCGGGGCGGACCCGAAAGACCATTCCTGGAAGAGCGTCGCGCTGATCCAATTCGCCGACGAGATTCCCAGTTGGTTCGTGTGGGCGAAGCGCGGAGTCTGGAAGCGCACGGATGCGGACAACGCCGCGCTGACGCTGGAGGACGGTGTAATGATGGAGCCTCGGCTATCCGAGGCGCATCTCAAGGACGATGTGAGGCGGCCGATGGTCCATTTCAAGAGGACCACGCTTCACATCCCGCTGAACGCCGGCGGCGGTCCCTCGCTGAAGCCCAAATTCCTTCCGCTGGGGGCGCTGCTGAAACGCATCCGCCAGGGCGGCAGGGCCGCCGCGGAAACCCGCGCGGAACTCGGCCTCGCGGTCCGGCATCCCAAGGCGGAGTTCTGGAAGGCCAGGAGGGCGTTCGAAGAAGCCGATGAGAAGTGCTCGGCTCTGGCGAAAGTCCTGGGCGAGAAAAAGGACAAACTGGACGAGGCCCGCTCGGCCTTGGAGAAACTGGCGGCGGAAGTCCGGGCGGACCAGGTTGCGCAGGAGAACGCCCAGAAACGATACCAGGAGGCGAAGAGTTTGCTCGCCGACCAGACGGAGTCTCTCGAGCAACTCCGGGACGATATCGAGAGCCGCGCGGATGAGGAGGCCGCGCCGGAGCAAATCGCGCCGCTGAAGGAGGAACTGACCCGCACGACCGAGCGCGTATCGCAGTTGACGAAGCGCGTGTCGGAGTCGGCGAAAGAACTTCAGGACGCGACCGCCGTGCTGCAGGCTGCCGACGCGCGGCGCTTGGCGGCCAACGCGGCCTTCGCCAATGCCGACACCGATTACAAGGCCGCCAAAACCGCCGCGGACGCGGCTGCGGAAGACCGGCGCCGCCTCGCCGCGGTTCGGGACAAGCTCGACGGAGTCGAACAATGGATAGACGCGCAGAGCGAGTTCCATTTCCGCAACGCCGGCGCCGCCACGTGCTTCATCTTCATGCTCGTCGGCATCCCGTTGGGCATTCTCTCGCGCCGCGGCTCATTCATCGTCGCCCTGGCCATCTCGTTCTGCGCGGTCCTGTTTATCCATTATCCGCTGATGATGATCGGCACGACGCTGGCCGATGACGGCTACCTCGCCCCCTGGATCGCGGAGTGGATGGCCAACTGCGCGCTCGGCTGCATCGGCCTCGGGCTGCTCATCTGGGGCGTCAAGAGGTGAGAACGGCTGCGCGATGCTTTCGTCCTCGTCACGGCATTGGACGGATCGGAGCGCGCCCCTCGCTCACCGGTCCAAAGGATGCCGCCAGTTCAACCCCGGGAACCTGGCGAAATCGCGATCAGTGGTGATCCACTCCGCCCCGCACTCGACGGCCAAAGCGGCCAGGTAGGCGTCGGAGATCAAATTGCCGCGCGCCTGAGCCGCCCGGCAAAGTTCGCAGAAGATCGTCCAGTGTCGCGTCCCTGGAGAGACGACAACACAATTCGCCTGGCCGCGAATCTGATTTACATAACGCAGCGCGATCTCCAACGGTGTGGGCGTCTTGAAAACGCGTGGATGCGTGATGATCCGAAGGCAACTGCTCAGTGCGAATTCGGAAATCCCGAAGGCGGAGGGCGCTGCCCAAAGGTCCTCCAGCCACCGGCGGTATTCCGCGTGCCGCTCGCATTCCTCGCGGTGCGCGTACACGAGCACGTTAACGTCCGGCAGGATCACGCGGTCCCATCCATGATGTCGAGGAGTTCCGATGTGCAGTCGAGATTTACGCCGGGGCGCACGCCGTTGCCGCGAAACGTGACTAGCGACTCCCGTCCAGACGGCGTTGGCCTCGCTTGCCGCCTGGCAAGGTTCTCGCGCAGGGCATCGTTGATAACGGCTCCGATGTTTCGGCGCTCGCTTGCCGCGCGCTGCCTGACCTCGGCCAGCAAAGCGTCGTCAATGTTCACGGTAGTTCGCATCTTTGTATCTCCACATCATCACAGCATCATTATATCGCATCATGATGCGTCAGTCAAATCCGATTTGCCTGCACAGCCGTAATGACACGCCCGGCGCGGCCGGGCATCGGCAGTGCGGCGACATGGATGACCGGCGGTTCGGCAGCGCGGAGAATCTCGGACGCCTCTTCCTTCAAGGTCTGCACGCGCGCCCCGCGCGCCGCAATCCCTCGAAGCAGTTTCTCGAGGAACGGCTCGTAAACGCCCCCCTCGACCTCCGCGTGCAACGGGATGACCGCAAACGGCGCTTCGGGCGGCGCGGCGAGCGCCTCCTCCGCGCAGGCGTCCAGGTCCTTCCGCCCGAGCGTCAGCAGTTCCTCCAGGCAAGGCTGCGTCGTCGGCAGTTGCAGCGTCGTCGAGCGGTAGCCGTCCAGTTCCGGGTAGCCGAACTCGCTGCCGCGCATATCGCTGGCGTACTGCAGCCCGAGCCCGTCCTGCACCTGCAGGCTCGTCGCCGTGGCGTACCAGGCGGGCGCGGCGACGGAGCCCGGCCGGCGGCCGAGCGTCTTCTCGAAGTACTCGAAGGCGCGCGCGAACTGCTCCTCGATCTGCGCCCGCGTCAGCCGGTCGAGATGGTCCTGCCAGAGGCGATGGTCCCACGCGTGAACGCCGACCTCGTGCCCCTCGTCGCTGATGCGCTTGACGAGGTCGGGGAACTTCGCCGCGATCAGCCGCGCGGGGAGCAGCGTGCCCGAGAGCGCCGTCCGCCAGCCATACAGCTTCGGCGCGCCGGTGCGCAGCATCTTCTTGAGGAACCCCTTGCGGCGAAAGAGATTCCAGATCGCCTTGCCCGAGTTGTCCGGCCCGAACGCCAGGAAGAACGTGGCCTTGACGCCGAACCTCCCGAACGTATCGAGCAGCCGCGGCACGCCGTCGCGCATCCCGTCGTGCGTGTCCACATCCACCTTGAGAGAGTAGCTCGTCACGATCGGATCCTCAGACGCAAGCATGCCGCGCCTTTCGCCGCAACGAGCGCAAAGACGACCGCCGGCCAGAATATCGGCAGGAAGTTGTTCGATACCGGCCCGCGTGTGACGGCGTCAAAGCTCAAATACAGAAGCGCGGCGACTCCGAAGGCGGGGCGCCAACATGTCGGCGGCGCGCGGGAAAGCATCCTGCGGGAAACCTCGCTGCGGCTGATCCGCAGCGCCGCGTATCCGCAGAGGATTCCCAGCGCCGCGCCGGCGATCACGTCGCTGGCGAAGTGCCGCAGCAGCATCAGGCGCGTCACGCCCGCCATCGCGGCCAGGAGGAACGGCAGCCATCGCACTTTCGCGGCGGCGATGAAGCCGGCCGCTGCCGTGGCGACGGCGAAGGCCAGCGTCGCGTCGCCCGAGGGAAATGAGTAGCTCCGCTTGTAGAAGGGTTCGTTCATGACTTCGGCGAGTTCCTGATCGGGCCGAATCCGCCCGACGACGGATTTAATCGGCAGGACGGTGCACAGTGTCAGCAGCATGGCCAGCAGACCCGCCAGCAGCACGCGCGGGCGCTTCGCGGCCCAGGCCCAGAGCAACAGAAGCCAGAACGGCGCCAGCGGCCGGCCGAGTTCGCCGATCGCCAGCAGCCACGGGGCTTTGTGGGGAATCTTCGCGTAGAAGAAAAAGCTCGCGATCCGCCAGTCGTACTTCCAATACGCGAGCCCGGCGGCGAGCGCCAGAGCGAGGAAGACGAGCGCAAGGAGCGTTACGGTTTGTTTCATACTCCTATCTTCTATCTCTTCTGCGCGCCGAAGTCATAGAGATCGTACACGCGATGCGCGCTGAAGAACCATTGCCGGATCAGGCGCAGCCGGTCGCCCACGCTGTCCGGCAGCGACGGCACGTCCCGCTCGAATATCAGCAACTTGCTGTCCGGGTGCTCCTGGACGTAACGCTCGAGCTCGTCTTTGTCGTCAAAGCCTTTCAAGTATCGGCCCGTGTCAAAAGGGATGGCGCCGCGCGTCACTTCGTCCGCTTTCCAGGTGATCAACTCCGGCGAGAAGGCGTCCATGCTCACGAGGTCGGCGGTGAAGGGGCGCAGGTTCTTGAACGGGTCCAGCGCGCGATAGATCAGCGGCATTCCCGTCAGCGTCAGACCGAAGGCCATCCAGACAACCAGGGCGGCCACGCGCGGCCGGCCGCGCTGCAGGAGCAGGTTACTGTACCAGGCGAACAGGAGGAAAATGCCGCCCACAAACGAGAGCAGGATGAGGGCCGCGCGCGGGACGCGCTGGGCCATCTGCGTGCCGGCGGGCGTCAGGAAGTTCGGCGCGATCTCGATTCCGATCGCCCCGATCAAGGCCAGCATGGCGGCCGTCGTGAGAAGCACCAGCAGGACGACTACGGTCGCGCGGTCAATCCGATGCGGCTGTTCGTCCTTGACGATCGAGGCGAGCCATGCGCCCGCCACCGCGCCGAACGGCGCGATGAGCGGCAGCAGGTAAAGCCCGCGTTTCGTCCCGGCCGCGCTCAGCATGAGCAGCCCGATCGGGAAGATCCACGCCAGGAAGACCAGCGCGGCGCGATTCCACGCCTGCGGCAGGCGCTTGCGCCAGAACCAATGGCACATTGCCGGCACGGCGAGCAGCCACGGCATGATGGAGGCCGGGAAGTTGGCGAAGTAGTACCAGAAGGCCTCGCGGTGGCCGGTGCCGGCGTGGCCCTTGGCGGGCGGGAAGAACCGCGCGAACAGGCTGTCCACGAGGAAGCCGTTCAGGAGGTCACTGCCGCCGCTCCGATAAAGCAGCCACGGCCACAGCGCGCACAGCGCCAGGAAGAGCAGCGCGCCGGGGATGTGCATCCACGACCGGAAGAAATTCCATTGCCTGTTCCAAAGGATGCTGAGGAAGATCGGCCCGGCGATCAGGCCGGGGCCGATCGGGCCTTTGGCCAGGAACGAGAGGCCGCCGGCGAGATAAATAATGAGGATCGCCCAGGGACAGGGGGAAGGATTAATTGCCGATTGCCGACTCCCGATTGTCGAATGCTGATTGTGGGACAAATCAGTCCCATCATTCCCATCGGTCCCATCAGTCGCATTGCGCGGGAAGATCGCGAGGAGGTAACCCCAGTATCCGAGCATGACGAACAGGGCGAGCCACGGATCCACGATCACGCGGTGATACTCGTAGTAGAAGCCGCTCAGGCAACCGGTGGCCAAGGTCGCCATCAGCGCGGCGAACGGGTCGGCGATGCGGCGCGCCAGGTCGAAGACCAGCAGCAGCGTCAGCAGGCCCGCCAGCGCGCTGGCCGTCCGCGCCACGCCGCCGGAGACGCCGAACAGCCTGTACAGGCCGGACATCATCCACCAGGCCAGCGGAGGCTTTTCAAGGAAAGGTTTCTCGGCCAGCGTCGGGACGACGTAGTTGCCGTTGACAAGCATCTCGCGGCCGACTTCGGCGTCGCGCGGCTCGTCCGGCGTCCAGAGGGCGTGATTGAAAACGCCGGCAAAGGAGATCAGCAGGCTGGCGACGGCCGCAACCCAGAACGCGCGCGCAGTCGTCCAGCGAGGCCGGCCGGGCTGCAAGTGCGAAGGGTGATTGACGATTGATGAAGGAACGCTCCGGGACACTTCATCATTCATCATTCTTGCCTCTCACTTTCTTTCGCGCGACATAGTGCGCCACGGTGCGGCGCAATGCATCGCGCAGGTTCACGCGCGGTTCCCAGCCCAGCTTCGTCCGCGCCCGCGTGATGTCCGGCACGCGCGTCTGGATATCCTGGTAGTCCTTGCCGTAATAATCCACGGCGGCGACGTCCTGCATCACAGCTCGCTTCCGGATTCCCTTGAACTGCTTGAACTCCTCCATGACGCTGACCATCAATTGGGCCAACTCGCGCATCGAGCAGTCGTTCTTCGGGTTGCCGACGTTGAAAATCTGGCCGTCGGCGCAGCCGTCCTTGTTCTCGAGGATGCGCATCAGCGCCTCGACGCCGTCCTCGATGTACGTGAACGAGCGTCGCTGGTTGCCGCCGTCCACCAGGCGGATCGGCTCGTTGCGCAGCAGGTGGCCGAGGAACTGGGTCACCACGCGGCTGCTGCCCTCCTTCGGCGCGTCAATGTCGTCGAGGTTGGGGCCGATCCAGTTGAACGGCCGGAAAAGCGTGAAGCGCAAATGGGCGTCGCGTCCGTACGCCCAGATCACGCGGTCGAGCAACTGCTTGGCGCAGGAGTAAATCCACCGCTGCTTGCAGATCGGGCCGAGCACCAGGTTGCTGGTCTCCTCGTTGAATGGCGTGTCCGGCGACATGCCGTACACCTCCGAGGTCGAGGGGAAGATGATGCGGCGGTTGTATTTCAGGGTCTGGCGGACGACGCGCAGGTTCTCCTCGAAGTCGAGCTCGAACACGCGCAGAGGGGCGTCCACGTATGTCTTCGGCGTGGCGATGGCAACCAGCGGCAGGACGGCGTCGCACTTCTTGATGTGGTACTCGATCCACTCGCGGTTGATCGAGATGTCGCCTTCGAGGAACCGGAAGCGTCTGTGGTCCAGATATTCGCTGATTCGGTCCGAGCCAAGGTCCATTCCGAACACTTCCCAGTCGGTGTCCTTCAGGATGCGCGCGGTGAGCGAGTGGCCAATGAAACCGTTGACGCCCAGGATCAGTACCTTCATGTCTCTCTCCGTTCAGCGGACTATGGACGATGGATCATGGACGACCGTCCTCGATTTCGAAGAACAGGCAATAACCTTCACATCATTTCAGGAATATCGAGATCGCGTGTAGACCCAGTGCAACCCGTATAGGAGTAGAAGGAATAAAGGTTCACCGATAGCGACTGGAATGATGCGGCTCGAGCTGAGAGTGGGCTTGGGCTGGATATTAAAGATAACGAGATTACTGACGACAGGTTGCTTCTCGTCGGGATCCACGACGGTCAAGGCCACGCCGAAGCGACCGGCCTCAATAAGCCGCATGGGCCAGTCCTGCGTGTTGATCTGTCCCGGCCCTAGCTTGCTGATCCGGACAGCCTTTTGGGCTGACCAATCCTCCAGGTCCACGGGGTGTTCGGCCCCGGGCTTCAGGGAAACCAATGAGAGATAGACCACCAGCCCGCTCAACTCGTGATTCCCGACATTAGTTACGCTCCCTTTGAAGGTGGGTGTGTCGCCCATCTTGAGCGGTTGGGCGGGACCTTGAATGTCAACCAGAATGGGGGACTGGCCTTCCGCATGGCATGTCCCGACAGCTAGAGCCAACACCAGAGGCATAATAATGAGTAGGGCCACCAGCTGACCATTATTCAAAGTTCTACTCTCCTTGTCATCACGTTGACGCTCCACACGGCGGCAACAGCGTAGCAGGTCAGGATGGCGAAATGGAGAAGTTGGAAGGAGATTCCCTGGCTGTCCACCACCACGCTGTCAAGCATGTTGAGGCCGTGAGCAAAGGGATTGACCCAGTCGATGAGCCGGCCGATGCTGCCTTGTCGAAGAGACGGACCCAGAATGACCGGGCTTGCGGCCAAGAGAAAAAGCGTAAGGCCGATGGACAGAGTGGCCTTGAAGGTCCTTGTCTTGGCGGACAACGCGAGCGTGACTCCTCCAAGAATCAAGGTCAGCAGCATACCTGAAAAGAAGAGGTAAATCAAGGCGGGCCCCAAATTCTGCCCCGTACTTCCCACGGCCCATACGAACGGACTTGCCAGGACAAAAACCAGTACCCATGCAATCAACGTCCCACCCAGCTTGGCAAGGGCGATCTCTTGCCCTTTGATGGGGGCAACCAAGAGCAGCTCCAGCGTTTGACGTTCCCGTTCTCCAGCAAAACCGTCGCTGCCGCGAACGACGGCGATGAGCAAGCCCAGCGCCAGGACGATCCCGCACATCATGTACACGGCCTGAGCGTTGTCCAGGAGGCTCAACTCCGTATTGCTCACGAGGAGTATCGCAAAGATGCTCAGGACTGCACTACAGGTCAGATAAAGGACGGCGCCGCGAGTCGAAAACACCTCCTCCATGAGTTCCTTGCGAAGCAGCGAACCGACCGCGCTCATTGAACCCCTCCTGCTGTGTGCTTCAGATAGAGTTCTTCAAGGCCGCCTGTGACCGGCTCGGCCTCCACCAGCGGCAGTCCTGCGTTTACGAGGCGCTTGATCGCCTGGGCGGGCGACTGCCCTTCAATGGAGCAGGTCAGCCACGGCCCATTTCTCTCGATGAGCGAAATCCCCGGAGGAATCCGGCTCAACTGGCCCTTTTCCGCTTCTTCGACCCTGAAGCGATAACGCACGGATGTGGTTTCGGTCGGAGCATTCAGGAACCCTTCGTAACTCATTTTTCCATGATCCAGGATGGCTACGCGGTTGCATAGCCGCTCCACGTCGTCCAGGATGTGCGTTGATATGACAATGGTCATCTCTTTCTCTCGATTGAGCGCAAGCAGCAGGTCGTGAATTTCACGTCGTCCTTTGGGGTCAAGGCCGTTCGTCGGCTCGTCCAGAAAGAGCAATTGCGGGTCATTGAGGAAGGTTCGGGCGATGCCGAGCCTCTGTTTCATGCCCCGCGAGAAGGTTCGAATCGGCCGCCGGTTCCCGGGGTCCAGCCCGACCTGGACTAAACGGGTCCGGCAATCCGGACGCGCGAGCCGCCGCCCATACAACTGGGCAAAAAACCGAAGATAATCGTCAGCCCGCATCCAAGCATAAAAGCCGTGAGACTCGGGCAAGATATTTACATCTTGCCTCAACCGATGTCCGCTCACCGAAGGATCCATGCCCAACACGGCCACATCGCCCGCATCCCGCGAAAGGATGCCGAGTAAAATCCTGAGCGTGGTCGTCTTGCCCGATCCGTTGGGTCCCAGGAAGCCGTAAATGTCCCCGCGATCCACCGTCATCGAGATCCCCTTGAGCACCGCGTTTCCATCAAAGGATTTTGTGAGTCCCTGCACCTCGATCACCTTCATGCCCGTCTCCTCATGGGCGCCGCTCGTCCTATTCCGGCGCACGTGCGCGCGGCGGTCTTGACTACCTCTGGAAGGCTTGGAGGTTGTCCCGCTTCCGGTTGGCCGGTGACTACCAATTGGTTTGGACCGCTTGGCGAGACCTAAAGTGACGATGGACGACGGTCTATGGTCTATCGTCCCTCGTCGCCGTTCACCCGCCCAGCACTTCTCCCGATCGCAACACGCGCTGTGACGGTGCGACGTAAGCCAGGACCTGAAGCTGTTCGTGGCCCGAGCCGACGAAAACTCCGTCTTCCCCCGCTCTCACCTCGCCGGGCTTCAGCGCGGCGGGGCGGACCTTTTCGCACGGCCGCGTGCGCAGGATCATCACCTTGCCGTCCTCGGCGAAGCTGAACGCGCCCGGCCAGGGCGGCGCGACGGCTCGGACGAGGTTGTGCAATTCCCATGCCGGGCGCTGCCAATCGAGGCGCCCGTCCTCGGGCTTGCGGCCGCCGAAGACGGTGGCCTGCGATTCATCCTGTTTGACTCGCGGCGCGGCGCCGTTCAGGACCCCGCGCAGATGACGATGAAGCACCCGCTCCGCCGCCGTCATAAGCTTGCGGTACAGGATGATGGCGGTTTCCTCCGGCCCGACTTCCACGCGCTCCTGGCCGATGATGTCGCCGGCATCCGCGCGGCCGATGAGGTAGTGCAGCGTCACGCCGGATTCCGTCTCGCCGTTAACGAGCTGCCAGTTGACGGGCGACCGGCCGCGGTACTTCGGCAGCAGCGAGCCGTGCAGGTTGACGCAGCCGTGCGCCGGGATCACGCGGATCGGACGCCGGATGAGGTCGCGATAGTAAAAGCTGAAGATGACCTCCGGCTTCAGGCGTTCGATCTCCCGAACCCATTCCGGCTCGTTGACGTTCTTCGGCGTAAAGGCCGGGATGCCGCGGGACCGCGCCAACTCCGCCACCGAGCCGAACCAGCAGTTCTCCGCCGGATCGTCCTCGTAGGTGAAGACGGCCGAGACTTCCACTCCTTGATCGAGCAGCAGCCGCAGCCCGGTGCAGCCCATCTCGTGGTACGCCATGACGACAACGCTCATTGTTCGCTCCGACGACTTCCTCGATACTGCGCGAAGACGAAGCCTTCGTTCATGTCCAGGTATTCCGCCTCCGGCAACCGCGCCTTCCGCTCCACGTAGTACTCCTTCTCCATGATGGCCGTCACCAGTTTCGTCGGCGGGTATTTTGCCATGAACGAGGCGAAATCGTCCAGTTCGACCTCGCGATTCTTGTCCTCCTTACTCGAATGCGAGTGAATCAGCTCGCCCGTCGAGTCGAACAGGACGATGTCCGCGCGCCTGTAATGCCATGCGACGGCGTGAGTTAAACCAGCCCGCGCGAGGAGGGGCGCGCCGGGTTCAACGCGTGCGGCATCGCGCGCCAGGAACGCTTCCGGCGCGCAGAAGTCCTGCACGGCTTGCGGGATCACGCAGTTCTCCGCCACCATGAAAAGGCACGGCCCCGCGCACAACAGCGTCAGCCGGCGCACCGCAACGCGCGGCTGGGCCGCCCAGAACCATAGCGCGGCCCAGACGACCAGCGCCGAAATTAGGAGCAGCCATTTCCATTGTTCGTTCGGCCGATACAGGAATTGCCGGGCCTCTGCGAGCGGCCCGATCAGAAGCGCCCCGCCGGTCGCGCTGAGGACTATGATCGCCAGTATTGCCGCATCGAGCAGGAGAATGATCGCCCATCCGCCGGCGACGAACGCCTTGTGCCGCCCTCGATCAAAATACCGGCGCAGTCCCGCGCCGATCAGCAGCGCCAGCGGCGGAAAACAGGGCAGGATGTACGTGGCGAGCTTGCCGCTGCAGATAGAGAAGAAGAGGAACGGGAACACCAGCCAGCAGAGGGCAAAGCGGATCAGCGGGTCCTTGAGCTTTTCCTTTCCGAGGCCGATGATCGCCGCCGGCGCGAACGCCGTCCACGGCAGAACGCCGCCGACGATCCACGGAATGAAGAACCAGAACGGCTCGGCATGCTGCGCGCGCCCGCCCCAGAAACGGCGCACGTGCTGCTCCCAGAAGAACTGCGACCAGAAGTCCGGTTCGCGCTGATGGATCATCACGCACCAGGGCAGCGCGACCAGCGCCATCGTCAGCAGGGGCAGCCAGGCCAGCCGCAGGAGCTTTCCGGTCCGTCGCTCCCAGAGCATGAACGGCACGCCCGCCGCACACAGAAAGGCGAAGACGAGAAATCCCTTCGTCAGGAACGCGCATCCGACGGCGACGCCGAAAAACAGCAGGCACAACACCTTGCGCCGCGGATTCTCCGCCTCGAACGCGAAATAGAAAAGGACCGCCGCGACGGTGAGGAACATTGTCAGCGGCATGTCCAGCGTGCTGTAGCAACCGAGCATGTAGAACATGGAACTCGTCAGCAGGATGCCGGCCGCGGTCGCCGCCGGACCCACTCCGCCGGACTCGTCCTCCGTAGCTTTAGCGAAGGAGGACCGCCGGACCAGCAGAAAGAGCGCCAGCGCGGTGACGCCGGCCGAAAGGGCCACCGGCAGCCTGACGCCGAACGGGTTCTGGCCGAAGAACGCCATGGACGATGCGGTCAGCCAGTAACCGAGCGCCGGCTTCTCGAAATAGCGCATCCCGTCGAGCCGCGGCACGACCCAGTCGCCGCTGGCGAGCATCTCGCGCGGGATTTCGGCGTAGCGGAATTCGTCGGTCTCGTAAAGCGGCCGGATTCCCAGCGGGGCGAGGTACGCGACCGCGAAAAGCGCCAGCAGGGCAAGCACGACGCGCTTCTGCATGATCACCTTTCGCCGGTGCGGTCGCCGGGCTCTTCATCGCGCAGCAGGTAGGTCGGCCGGTTGCGCACTTCCTGATAGATGCGGCCGATGTACTCGCCGAGCAGCCCGAACGCGAGGAACTGCGCGCCGACGAAGAAGAACAGGATGGCGAAGAGCGTGAAGACGCCGTGCTCCGCCCACGCCTCGCCGTACACAAAGCGCCCGATCATCACGAACGCGGCGAAGGCGATCCCCAGGAACGCGATGCCCCATCCGAGGATGAACAGCATGCGCAGCGGCGCGATGGAGAAGCTGGTCACCAGGTCCAGTTGCAGCGAAAAGAGCTTCAGCAGCGAGTAATTCGACGCGCCGCGCTCGCGCGCGGAATGCTGCACGCCCACCTCGGTCGGCCGCCGCGCGTGGAGCATGGCCAGCGCGGGGATGAACGTGCGGTACTCCTTCCGCTCGACCATCGGCGCCACGACGCTGCGGTGGTAGCCGCGGAGCATGCAGCCGAAGTCCGAGAGCGAGATGCCCGAGAACCGCCGGACCATGGCGTTCGTCATCCGCGAGGCGCAGCGTCGGAAGAACGTGTCCTGCCGGCCTTCGCGGCGCGTGTTGATGAGATCGTACCCCTCGCGGAACGCCGCGACGATCTTCGGGATTTCCTCGGGCGGGTTCTGCAGGTCCGCGTCGAGCGTGACGATCCACTCTCCGCGTGAGGCCTCGAATCCGGCCATGACGGCGGCGTGCTGGCCGAAGTTCCGCGCGAAGGAGAGCACGCGCAATTGCGGGCGGGTCTTCCGCTGCTCGCGGAGCATTTCCAGCGTCCGGTCGGTGGAGCCGTCGTCCACCGTCACGACCTCGTACGCTTCGCCGAGCCCGTCGAGCGCGGTGAACAGACGCGCGAAGAGCGGCTCGATGTTCGCCGCTTCATTGAGCATCGGGATCACGATCGAAAGCCGGGGATCACCGTTTTCCACTGTATTTACTCCGCACCCCGCGCTCTTTTATGCCTTGCGATCACGCGCTTCAGCGCGCGGACCACGTCTTCCAAGTCCTCTTCCTTCAAGAGCGGGTAGAGCGGCAGCGACAGGGTCCGGTCGCCGGCGCGGTCGGTGTTCGGGAGGTCGCCGCGCTTGTGCCCGTACTTGTGACTGTAGTAGGTCGAGGTGTGGACCGGCATGAAATGCAGCCCCACGCCGATGTTCTCCTCCTTCATCATCCGCGCGCCGAATTCCGACCGCGAAATGTCGAGCGCGTCGAGGTCGAGTTGCACGACATAGAGGTGCCAGGCGTGGACGCTCGGATAGCGCGCGAGGCCGAGCGGATGAAGTTCGGCCACGTCCGCCAGCCGTTGCGCGTAACGCTCCGCCAGCGCGCGCCGCCGGGCGATGAATCCGTCCACCTTCGCCATCTGGTGGATGCCGATAGCCGCCTGAAGGTCCATCATGTTGTACTTCCAGCCGGGTTCGAGGACGTCGTACTCCATCGGTCCGCGACCGGGACGCTGATCGGGGCCGTTGACGACGCCCTGCAACCGCAGCCGGCGCAGGCGGTCCGCCCAGCGTCCGCCGTCGGCGGGACAGACGATCAGTCCGCCCTCGCCGGTCGTCGCGTTCTTGACGGCGTGGAAGCTGAAGACCACCAGGTCGCCCGAGGCGCCGATCTCGACGCCTTTGTAGAACGCGCCGATGGCGTGCGCGGCGTCCTCGATGACGACCAGGCCATGCTTCCGCGCCAGCGCACGCAACGCGTCGAGGTCCGCCGGTTGCCCGGCGTAGTGGACCGGCATGATCGCGCGTGTCCGCGGCGTGATCCGGCGGGCGACGTCTTCCGGGTCGAGACAGAGCGTCTCGGCGTCCACGTCGGCGAACACCGGCCGCGCGCCGGACAGCTCGACCACGTTCGCCGTCGCCGTCCACGTCAGCGAGGGAACGATCACTTCATCGCCGGGTTTCAGGTCCAGTACCACGACGGACAGGTGCAGTCCGCCGGTGGCGGAATTGACGGCGATGGCCTCGGCCGCGTGCAACCGTTCCCGGAACAGCGCCTCGAACTTCGCCACCTTAGGCCCGGTGGTGATCCAGCCGGAGCGGAGCGACTCGACGACCTCGGCGACTTCCGCATCCTCGATGGTCGGACGGCAGAACGACAGAAAGCCGGCGCGGCGGCTCAGAGCAACTCCTCCAGCGCCGGCGCCTTCGGTCATCGGGTTGTGCCTTACGGATGAGGTGAGCGGGAAACCGCTCACGGTGGCCTGTATTTCAGCGGCTCTTTTACCAGAAGCGCGGCCCGGAAATCAAGAAACGCCGCCCTGCGGCCGTGTTCGCGGCTACTTCGGGCGCTCGGTTATCGAGTCGTCCGGCGTCACGAATGTGAACACGTTTTTGCCGAGTGTGGCGGTGATGGCGCGGTGAGGCACAGCGGCGAACTCCGGTCGGCGGCACTGGTAGAACTTCGACGCGATGATGATCCCCAGCGGCTGCCGGCTCCGCAGCAGCTCGAAGATGTCCTGCTTGTTATTCACGATCTCGGCCCGGCGGTCAAGGTAATACGAGATCAAAGGCAATCGGCGATCATCGCAAAACGTCGAGTACAACGTGCGCTGCGCGACGGCGGGACGGATGGCGCTGAAGAAGTAGGCAAACGATTTCTCTTGATCGAGCCGCGGCGCAAGGCAGCCCATCAGCAGGATAAACGCGCCGCAGACGACGGCCAGCGCCGTCGAGAGGACGCGAAACGTGAGCCACTCTTCGCGCCGATTCACCGCCAGCCAGCCCGCCACCGCCAGCGCGGGGATCAGCCCGAGGAGCGGCGCGCGGCTTCGGAGCGCGAAACTGACGAACACCGGCGCGGCCAGGCACCCTCCGATGACGATCGCGATGTTGAGGCCGACGAGCTTTCCCTTCCAGTTCCGCTGTTGACGAGTCGCGTCCTGCAAGAGGTCTCGCAGCAACTCCGCCGTCATGAGGATGGTCACGAAGAAGATCGGCATCAGGTACTCGGCCACCCTCGAGGAGGAAAGGGTGAGTGCGACGGGAATCGCGATGAACGCAATCTTCAGGAAAAGCCGGAAATCGCCGCCGCGCCGTTCGCGGAAGAACGCCCACACGGAAGCGATGAAAGCCAGCACCCAGGGCGCTGAGAAAACGAGGAGGGTCGCGGGATAGATCAGTCCGGAGTTGCCCTTTTCCGCGCGGTAGGCGTCGTTCAGCGGCTCGGCCACAGGCCACCGGGGAACCATGCTGAAGAAACGGCCCAGCGTGTTGTCCACGAAGACGATCCGCAGGCATTCCCATCCGCCGCGCCGAAAGACGGCCAGGCACCAGGGCGTCACCAGCAGCGCGAAGAACACCGCCAGCAGACCGACGATGACGCCGATCCGCCGGTAAAGCCGCTTGTACGCCAGGAAGAGGAGCACCGGCGGCAGCACAATCAGCCAAGTGTAGAAGTTCTTGCTGTAGAACGAGAGCGCCAGCGCGAGCGCGAATAGGATGTCGAACGGGCGCCGCTTCGGAGTCTCTTCAGATGAGGAGAGCGTCGAGGCGAAGAGCGCAAAGCACAAGAAGGCGAAGAATGCCGCGGCCATGTCCGTGGTGGCGCGATGGGAGAGTATATAGAAGCTCGGCGTGGTCGCAGCGAGGACCGTCGCCAGCTAGGCTGCGGCAGCGCCGTAGCGCGCGCGAGCCGCCCAGAACGCCAGGAACAGACAGAGAACTCCGAACATCACGGCGGGAAGCCGCAACAGTCCCGCGCTGATCCGTCCGCCGACCTTGCAGCAGGCCCACGCCGCCCAGTAGTAGAGCGGCGGCTTCTCCAGATAGGGCAGGCCGTTGATGCGGGGGACGGCCAGGTCGTCGTGCGCGTACATCTCCCACACGACTCCGGCCACCGCCGGCTCCGTCGGCGCCCAGACGTCGTGATCGAACACGCCGACGGCAAAATACGCCCCCATCAGCAACACGGCCAACAACGCCCAACGCCAAAGCTCCACAGGCGGCTGCCCGACCGGCGCCGTATTGTCCAAAAGTCGCTCATCGTCTGCACAAAACGCACACTCACCATCTGCGCCGCGGCGGCACAGTGCCGCTGGTATCTTACTCAGCCTTCGCGAACCGGTCAAGAATTTACTTTCGCGCGGAGAAGATAGAGCGTCTGCTGCGCGCCGCGGATCAGCGACTCCAGCGAGCGCGGGCGTTCACGCCACCACTGGTCGAGGTCCCGTTTCTCCGTCGCCGATCTGGCGGCGACGACGACCCATGAGTCGCGAATATCCTCCGCAAGCGCGGCATAGTCGCGCGAATCCATAAGCACAAATTTTCCCCCCGGCTCTTGCAGGAACTTGCGGAGAACGCTCGCCTGTTCCTCCGGCGTTTTCGACTCCGTCAATGTGGCGGGCTTAAGACCGCAGTTCAGCAGTACAGCCGCGCGCACGTGCTTCGACAACCCGACTGTGGCGAGCTGCGCGCCGGCGGGCAACTGGGTGAGCTTCTCGCGCGCGAGTTCGGCGGCCGGTTCTATCGGCGCCGGCGCGACGAAGAACGCGCTGACGGACAACATTGCTGCGATCATGATCGCGCCGCCGCAGAGCGCGGCCTGCTGCACGCGACCCGCGCGCGCCAACCGGAACATCGCCGACGCGCCGCCGATCAGCGCCAGCCCCGCGATCACCTCATACGCGTCGGGCTGCGACCGCTCTATCCCGACATGCCCGAGGCACGCGATCCCCATGAGGAACATGCCCAGCGCCACGACATAAAGTCCCCACCTGAACCCGCTATGGTGCGGGCTTGACTCTCCGGCTTTCGCCGTCGCCAGCCCCGCGAGCACTGCGAACGCCGGCAGCGCCGGAAGCAGGTACCGGTCCCGGACGACGTTGCCGAACAGGACGACGGCGTACGTGACGCCGAGCCAGCTCGCCAGGAACAGCCACTCCGCGCGCCGCTCCTTGAACGTCGCCCGTAGCCGGCCGTCGTTCGTCGCCAGCGCCAGCGCCGCCGGAACGCTCCACGGCAGGCAGTCCTTCAGGAGAAGCCACAGATACTGGAAAACGTTCCCGAGGATGTACCACTTCGAACCGTGCAGGTTCTCCGTCACCTGGTCGTCGAAGAACATGTTCGTGAACACGCCTCGGTATCGGAAATATGTGACGGCGTACCACGGGACCGTGATGAGCAGCAGCAGCGCCCAGCCCCACGGCGAAGCGACCGCTCGCCAGCGCGCCTGCCCTGAGCCTGCCGAATGGGCTTGGCCGCGCGTCCTCCATGAAATCGCCAGAAACACCGCCACCGGCAGCAGGATGAAGACGATCCCGACCATGCCCTTGGTAATCAACGCGCAGGCGGTCAGGCCGTAGGCGAGCAGCGCGTCGCGCCGTTCGCGGCCCTGGCCGGCCGGCTCGAAGATCAGCCGCGCGAAGAAGTACATCGCCCCGACCACGCAGAACGTCAGCAGGCTGTCCGTCCGCGCCTGGTGCGCGTTACTGTAGACCGCCTCCGTCGTCAGGTATGCCGCGACCGCGAAAAGCGCCGCCGAGTCGCGCGCAGTACCCTGCGCGCTCGGGCGGTCGCGCACGAGCACCCGCGCGAGTCCATAAACGAACGGCAGCGCCGCCAGCGCCAGCGCCACCGAGGGCAGTCGCGCGGCGGAGAGACTCAGGCCGAAAAGGCTCATCGGAATCCCGATGACCCAGTACGGCAGGATCGGCTTGTTGAAACGCAACTCGCCGGACTCGAACCGGGGCGTGAGCCAGTCCCCGGATTCCATCATCGTGTACGCCGCCTGGATGTAGAGCGTCTCGTCCCCGCGCAGCGTCCGCGCGAACCGCACCTCGATCGTCTCGCATGCGACGAACAGCAGAATCAGGCCGAGCACAGCCCATCGGAGAGAGGTCAGAGGTATGATTGATGAATGATGAACTCCTTCATCGTTCATAATTCGTACCTCTGAGTTCCAAGCGACTTCAACAGCCCCGCTGTCCCAATATGAACCTGTTGCACAAACATCTTCGTCCGGATGCCGGTTCACTATGAACGCGGCTTCGGGCCGACCGAAGCGCGATAGCTGAAAACAGCTAAATCACTGGTGGTGGCATGTCAACCGCGTTAGA
>Ga0315281_10004618_pt1 | contig 19941 bp, 20 predicted proteins | sample YL17G07_0_MG_FD_204540 | JGI IMG/M metagenome (GOLD analysis project Ga0315281, IMG submission 204540) | Sediment microbial communities from Yellowstone Lake, YNP, Wyoming, USA - YL17G07_0 | ecosystem: Environmental > Aquatic > Freshwater > Lake > Sediment | place: USA: Wyoming | collected... | reverse complement strand
GACGAAGCGAAGCTCTACTCGCCCGAAGAGGCGATCAAGCTCGCGAAGGAGACCTCGTACGTGAAGTTCGACGAGACCGTCGAGCTGCACCTGCGCACGGGCCTGGACCCGCGGCACGCCGACCAGCAGATCCGCGGCACGGCGCTGCTCCCGCACGGGCTGGGCAAGACCGTCCGCGTGCTGGTCTTCGCCGAGGGCGACGGCGCCCGCCTGGCGACGGAAGCCGGCGCCGACGAGGTCGGCGGCGATGAGCTGATCAAGAAGGTCGAGGCCGGTTACACCGAGTTCGACGTCGCGCTGGCGCAGCGCGACCTGATGGGCAAGGTCGGGCGCCTCGGCCGCGTGCTTGGCCCCAAGGGGCTGATGCCGAACCCGCGCTCGGGCACGGTCGTCGAGGCCGCCGACATGGGCAAGGCCGTCAACGACGCGCGCCAGGGCCGCGTCGAGTTCCGCCTCGACCGTACGGCGATCATCCACGTGCCGATCGGCAAGGTGAGCTTCAGCGACAAAGACCTCGAAGAGAATATGGCGCTGCTGGTGTCGGAGATCGTCAAGGCGAAGCCGACGGGCGGCAAGGGCCACTTCATCCGCACCATCACGATGACGACGACGATGGGCCCGGGCATCCGGCTCGACCCGACGCCGACGCTGGCGATGAAGGCGGTGTAGGCGGGGCGTGGGTAGTCGGTAGTTCGTAGATCGTAGGGGCCGCCAGTTGGGCGGCCTCGTTCGTGCTCGCCTGCGGCGACGACCCACGCCTCTCCGTTGCCACCCCCATTGCGGAATCCGCAGTTCGCGCCGCGAGATAGCGCCGCACGCCTCGCGTAGACTCTCCGATATGAAGGTGGCGATCGACGCTTCGAACTGCGACGAGGTGGCGGCCGCGCTGCTTGGCGATCTGCGCGAACGGCTCGGCTCACCGGAACTCGCGTATGCGGAGCCGCCGCGTCCGCTCGGGCGCGGTACGTCGAGCTTCATCTACGCGTTCCGCCTCACCGCCGCTGCAACCGATGCCTGGACGGTGCCGCTCGTTGTGCGCATTCTGCTGGGCGCGGCCAGCGGGCCGACGCTGGTAAGGGAAGACGCGATCCAACGCTTCGTCGTCGCGCACAGCTATCCGGCACTTGTTCCGTTCGCGATGGAGGCCACGGGCGACGGGGCGCTCGGCCTCCCATTTACGGTCGTGCCGCGCATCATGGGCGGCACGATGCTGGAGGCGGTCGGCCGCAATCCGCTGTCCATCCCGCGCATGCTTGGCGCGATGGCCGAGGCCCATGTGGCACTCCACCGCATTCCCACCGATGGCTGCCCGCTGCCGTACGACGCACCGCTCGTCGAGCGGCGCATCGCGGACTGGCGTCAGCGGCTGCGGTTCGATGACGCCGACGAGCTGCGGCGCGGCCTGGCATGGCTGGAAGAGCGCAGCGGATGGGTACGGCAAGAGGAGCCGGTGATCTGTCACAACGACTTCCACCCGATGAACATCCTCTCGAGCGAGGGGGGCCGGCTGACTATCATCGATTGGAGTGAAGCTGCGCTCGGGGACCGCCACCACGATGTCGCGCGGACAGCGGCGCTGTTTTGGTTCGCGCAGCTCGCCGCCACGGGCGCGGCAGAACGGCTGCTGCTCTTGGCCGTGCGGGGGTTCCTCCGCGGGCGCTATCTCGCTGCGTACCGGCGACAGTTGCCGCTCGACGAGTCACGCATGCGTTACTGGGAGGCGGCGCACGCCTTCAACGGCTGGCTCCAGCTCGTCGAACTCCGTCAGAGAGGGCCGGCGGCGCCAGAGCTGAGCCTCGACATGGTCCAGCAGTTCACGCCCCGCATCGCCGAACAGCTACGCCGCTACTTCTGGCGCTGCACGGAACGCCCTTGACACCCCCGGGATCCAGCCACGCCGTCCCCGCCGCCTTGTGCCGCCCACCGTCGCCCGCTAAGCTTCCCGTGCTTGAGACAGCAGGCGCTCCCGGTCCGCCGGGGCATAATCACAGCCTGCCGAGGCGCAATACGTGAGATCGAACGCAGACCGCCCTTCGCGGCGGCTGCGGCGCGCGTGTGGCCCCTGTCTCCGGCAGGGGTTTTGTGTTGTCCGCCCCGCTACGGCGGGACCAAGAGGTGAGGCCTATGCCGACAAAGAGGAAGATCGACAGCGTCGCGGAGCTGAAGGCGCTCGTGGGCCGGTCCAGCATCATGATCGGCGCGGAGTACCGCGGGCTGACCGTGAAGGAGCTGACGACGCTGCGCCGCCAGCTCCGCGACGTCGGGGTTGATGCGCGCGTGGTGAAGAACACGCTGTTCCGCATCGCCGCGACCGAAGCGGGGCTGCCCGACGCCGGCCAGGTCGTCGAGGGCCCGACGATGGTCGTGTTCGGCTTCGGCGATGTCGTGGCGCCGGCGAAGGCGATCACCGACTACGTGCGGACGGCACGCAACGCCTTCCTGCCGAAGAAGGCGTATCTCGATGGCAACATCGTGGCCGGCAGCGTCGTCGGCGAGCTGGCGAGCCTGCCTTCGCGCGAGCAGCTGATCGCCCAGCTGGCGGCGGCGTTCGTGTCGCCGGTGCAGCAGTTCGTGAACCTGACCAACGACAGCATCCAGTCGTTCGCGCGGCTGATCGATGCGCGGGCGAACCAGTTGGAGGAGACCGCGGCGTAGCAGCCGCCAGCCGGTCAGCGCGTCAGCAGTCAGCGCGCCACGACCGGGGCCCGGAACCGCTGACTGGCTGAAGTGCTGACAAGCTACACAGGAGGAATCACATGGCGAAGATCGAAGAGGCGTTCGACATCATCAAGGGCATGACGATCCTTGAGCTGCGCGACCTGAACAAGAAGATCGAAGACGAGTTCGGCATCACGGCGGCGGCGCCGGCGATGATGATGGCGCCGATGGCGGGCGGCCCCGCGGCGGGCGCGGCCGTAGCCGAGGAAGAGCAGACCGAGTTCACCGTCGTCCTCAAGGAGGCCGGCCCGAACAAGATCAACGTCATCAAGGCCGTGCGCGAAGTGACGACGCTGGGGCTGAAGGAAGCGAAGGACCTGGTCGAGAGCGCGCCCGTCAACGTGAAGGAAGGCATCGCGAAGGCGGAGGCGGAAGCTGTGAAGGCGAAGCTGACCGATGCCGGCGCGACGGTCGAACTGCAGTAGGTCGGACGAGGTTCCAGGTTATAGGTTCTAGGTGATAGGTGATAGGTGATAGGTGATAGGTGCTCTAACCTAAGACCCTACAACCTACAACCTAAAACCTATAACCTGTCCCCATGGACTGTTACACCTGCGACCAACCGGCCATCAACGCCTGCAAGCGCTGCGCGAAGCCGTACTGCGACGACCACGGCAACGCGGTCTATTGCAGCGAGTGCCTGCAGCCCTCCAGTGCGCTGCCGTCGTTCAACCTCTACCGGGGCGCCCTGCTGGTGATGCTCGTCGGCACCGCACTGGCCGTCGTGCTGACCCTGCGGCCGCCCGGCGAGAGCAAGAGCGCGTCGCCGGTCGTCGTCGGCAAGTCCGGCATCACGCCAGCCGCGACGAGCAGCGCCCCCTCCGCGACGGTGGCCGTGAAGACGCCCGACGCCTCGGCCACGCCGGCCGAGACGGAGCCGCCGGGCACGGAGACGCCCACCGCCGGGACGCCGACGCCCGGCGGCACGCCGGGTGCGACGCCGTCCGGCACGGCGAGCCCGTTTAACGAGTACGTGGTGCAGTCCGGCGACAACCTCCTCAGCATCGCCCAGCAGTTCCTGGCACCGGGCGACAACCTGAGGGCGTTCGCGACGGCGATCGCGAACCTCAACGGGCTCGACCCCGTCGACCCGTTGCTGCGCGTCGGCCAGAAGCTGCTGCTGCCGAAACCGCAATAGCGAGCCGCCCGTGGAACAGGACCCCGAATCCGCCGCCCGTGCATCGCTCCGCCGCTCGCTGGTCTTCTACGTCGCGCTGCTGCTGACCGATGCGCTGGTCGTGTACTACATCGCCAGCAGCGGCACCACGGGCGGCGCCTACGTGACGCTCTCGGTGGTGGGGCTGGTGGGTCTGCTGCTGGCGTACCAGGTCCTGCTGCACGTGCGCGACCTGGGGGCGGCGCTGGCCGAAGCGGAGGGCGTGATCCTGCGCAAGTGGTCGCGCGCGGACCTGATCGTCGCCATGCAGAGCTACTACATCACCGTCGGGCGGACGGTGTACCGGGTGAAGCCGGAGGACTACATCCACCTGAACGAGCAGATGTACGTAAAGGTCGTGCACTTTCCGAACACGCTGACGGTAGTCACCGTCCACGAGGCGCCGCGGTGAGTCCTTCGGCCTGTGGCGCTGACCGCCTGGGGGCGGCCCTCACCCCGGCCTTCGGCCACCCCTCTCCCACAAGGGGCGAGGGGAGCGCGCGAAGCGCTGTTCCGGAATCGAGGCGTGAGGGCAGGGATGCCGACAGCCACGGCCCAACAGTCAACAGCCACTGACGACCGACGAACCTATCCCCCGGCCCCTTCCCTGGAAGGGAAGGGGAGCGCGGTACGGAGCGCGTGCGCGCACTACCAGGCGGCTTCGCGCGAACGAGCTTCGGAAGCTCGTCGCAAGCCCACGGCCCACAGCCAACAGCGACCGACGACTGACGACTGACGACTGACGACTGACCACTGACCACTGACCACTGACCACTGACCACTGAAAACTGAAAACTGATAACTCCCGAGCGATAGCTGATAGCCACGCTCCGTGCTAGGATTCCGCATCGTTCGATGCATGCCGCGGAGACGCGGCGACCGGGGACACACATGCGCCTGCGCTCGCTGACGATGATCCTCGCCCTGACGCTGCTGCTCGCCGCCACGGCCGGCCGCGCCTATGCGGCGGCCGCGCCCCCGCGCGATGCGCGGGTCGCCGTCTCGTACCAGCAGAAGAAGCACGTCGACGACCACGAAGAGTCGCGCGTGGCGGTGCAGCTCATCGTCGCGGGGATCGCGGCAGGCGTGGTGGTGGGCATCGGCAGCGGGGCGTACCTGCTTCGCAGGAAGCTGGGGCTGGTGGCGCCGCCGCCGGCGCAGGGCTCCGGCGGGCACCACTAGCGGGAGCCGGAACAACCGTGACGCGGGCCGCGTCGTACTGTTGACAGCAGGATGCGCCCAGAGCAGAATGAACACCATTCAGCGAATCCGGGCGGGCAGTCCAAGCGAGGGAGCGAGGTAGGACGAATGGGCGACAACGAATTCGGGCTGCGCTACTGGCAATCGCGACGGCTGACGCGCCGCCGCCTGCTGGGCACGGCCGCCGCGGGCGCCGCGGGTGTGGCGGCGATCAGCCTGGTGGGCTGCAAGAGCGACAGCAAGAGCACCAGCACGCCATCGAGCGCGACGCAGCCGGCAGGCAAGGTGCAGGACGGCACGCAGGACGGCCCCGGCAAGCCCGGCGGGACACTCCGCATCCGGCAGGGTGGGGCGCTACCGAGCATGAAGCCCTTTGGCCCGAGCATCTTCGCCCTGGCGCAGGGGCTCTTCCTGGGTTTGCAAGTGTTCGACCACATGTGGTACGTGCCGACCGACACCGGCGTCACCCAGCTCTTCCTGGCGACGAAGCTAGAGCAGCCGGACCCGCTGACGATCATCGCCACGCTGGGCGATGCGGTGTTCCACGACAAGAAGCCGGTCAACGGCCGCAAGGTGACGGCCAAAGACGTGGCCGCGAGCTACAAGCGCTTCCGCGAGGAGATCCCGTTCGGCTACGACTGGCACCACAACGTGATGGACGACATCGTGGCCGTCGACGACCACACGGTGAAGATCACGCAGAAGTTCCCCTGGGCGTGGGTCTTCACGTCGTCCAACGCTGGCAACCCGTGGACGAGCTCTATCCTGCCAGAGGAGATCCTCCACGACGATACGCTGCTGCCGAAGGACGCGATCGGATCCGGCCCCTGGGTGCTGGCCAGCCACGAGAACGGCGCCAATGTCCAGTTGAAGAAGTTCGCCAACTTCCGCGTCAAGTCGCGGCCGCTGCTCGACGGCATCGATTTCCGCCTGATCACCGACGACGTCGCCGGGCTGGCCGCCTTCAAGGCGGGCGAGATCGACGCGTTCGGTTTCAACGGCAAGACCGACGCGGACGACACGAAGAAGGCGCTGGGGGACAAGATCGCCGTCGCCAGCGACCTGCAGCGCGACTACATGTGCCTGATGCTGAAGTACGAGCCGCCGTTCACCGACGAGCGCGTGCGCCACGCCTTCAACCTGCTGATCGATCGTGACGAAGCGCTGCAGCTGCTCGTCGAGGGGAGCGGCCTGAAGGCGGGCCCGCTGCCGCCGGCGCACAAGAAGTACGTGCTGCCCGACGACGACAAGGATCTGCAGGAGTACTTTCGCCACGACATCGCCGACGCGAAGAAGCTGCTCGACGCCGCCAGCTTCGACTACAACACGGAGATAGAGTTGAAGCACTCGGTGCGGCCGGGCGACGCGCAGCTCTCGCAGGTATTGAAGTCGCAGCTCGAACGCGGCGGCGTGAAGGTGAAGCTGGTGCCGGAGGACCTCGTGAAGTGGTTCTCGCAGTCGCTGGGCCAGAGCAACTTCCATATGACCGCCTTCCAGCACCTGCCGTACGAGGACCCCGACCTGCCGCTGCGCTTCTTCCTCGGCGCCGAGGGCGAGCGCAAGAACTTCATGCAGTACCAGGACCCCAAGGTTGACGAGGCCGTACTGGCGGCGGCGAAGGAGTTGGACGAGACGGCGCGCATCGCGAAGGTAAGGCAGGCGCAGAAGGTGATCATCCAGCAATGGGCGCCGATGCTGAACATCTACTCCGAGATCGGCTACGGGGCGCGCTACTCGTACGTGAAGGGGGCGATCACCGGCCGCGGCTCGCTGGGCACCTTCAACACGACGACATGGCTCGACAAGGCGTGATCTGTTCACGGGCGGGAGGAGCCGGAGCGGGCGTGGGGCTGGACCGGATCGGATCGATGGCTGAGGGGAGGCGCCCATGACGCGCTACGCGCTGCGGCGGCTCTCGTTCCTGCCGATCATCGTGTTCTTCGTGTCGATCCTGGTGTTCTGCCTGTTGCGCGTGCTGCCGACCGAGGATATCGCCGACGTGCTCGGCGGCCAGAACGCGACGCAGGAGCAGAAGGAGCAGATTCGCGAGCAATACGGGCTGAAGCGACCGATCTTCCCGGTCTCAGCCGGCGGCTCCGCACCGTTCATCGAGCTGCACCGTCACAGCCAGTACGGCGACTGGCTGCTCGACGCGGTGCGCGGCGACTTCGGCCAGACCTACACCAGCGGCAAGAGCGTCCGGGAGGAGTTCCAGCGCGGCTTCCCCGCCAGCTTTGAGATCGTCGCGCTGAGCCTCACGTTCAGCGTCATCTTCGGGGTGACGTTCGGCGTGATCTCGGCGATGTACCGCAACCGGCTCATCGATTACATCGTGCGCATCTTCGCGGTGATGGGCACGTCGATCCCGGAGTTCTTTCTGCTGTCGCTGCTGATCATCATCCCGTCTTATTTCTGGCGCTACTCGATGCCGGTCGGTGGCTACGTGCCGGTCTACGAGGACCCGTGGACGAACCTGCGCCTCTTCCTGCCCGCCGCGCTCGTCATCGGCATCGGCGCATCGTCCGCGCTGATGCGGCTCGTGCGCACGACGATGCTGGAGGTGCTGCGGAGCGACTACGTGCGCACAGCCAGTGCCAAGGGGCTGCCGCAGCACACGGTGATCATCACGCACGCGCTGAAGAACGCCGGCACACCGATCGCGACGGCCATCGGCACGGGGTTCATCGCCGTGTTCGCAGGATCGGTGATCGCCGAGAAGATCCTGAGCATCCATGGCGTCGGGCTCTTCTTCTTCACCTCGACCCAGAGCCGCGACCTGCCCGTGATCCAGTTCCTGGCGGTCTACACCGCGGCTGTGGTCGTCGTCATCAATCTGCTGGTCGATCTCTCGTACGCCTGGATCGACCCGCGCGTGAAGTACAGCTGATGGCCGAGATCGCCGACCGCAGCCCGCACATCGGGGCGATGGAAACGTGGGAACTGCCCGAGAGCAAGTCGTTCGCCGCCCGCTGGTGGCGCATCGCGCGGGATAATCCGGTCGGCGCGATCGCCTTCGTGGTCGTCATCGGGTTCGTCCTCCTGGGACTCTTCGGCGCATCGATCGCGCCGTACAACCCGACGAGACTGAGCGCCGCCGATCAATACCTATCCCCTGAGTCGACGCACATCTTCGGCACGACGAAGTTCGGGCAGGACGTCTTCAGCCGCACGCTGGCGGGCGCCCGCATCGACCTCAAGTTCGGGGCCATCGTGCTGATCCTCGGCTTCCTGCCGGGCACCGCCCTCGGCGTCATCTCCGGCTACTCCGGCCGCTGGATCGACTACGCGATCCAGCGTTCGGCCGAGGCGTGGACGGCGTTCCCGCAGCTCTTCCTGCTCCTGACGTTCATTGCCGCGTTCGGCCCGGGGCTGAAGACCGTCGAACTGGTCGTGGCGATCGGGGCGCTGTTCGGCGGCTCGCGGCTGTTCCGCGCGGTGGCGCTGGTCGAGAAGCACAAGGAGTACGTCACCGCCGCGCGCTCGACGGGCGCGAGCGAGTGGCGGCTGCTCTACCGCCACATCCTGCCGAACATCATGCCGTACATCCTGATCGGACTGAGCGGCGTCTTCGCGGCCGCAGTACTGATCGAGTCGGCGCTGAGCTTCCTCGGCCTCGGCGTCAGCCCTGGCGAGCCGAGCTGGGGCGCGGACCTGAACATCGGCGTGCAGACGGGCGGCGACAAGTACCCGTGGCTGGTGATCTTCCCGGGCGCGGCCATCAGCCTTGTCGTGCTCGCGTTCAACCTGCTGGGGGACACGCTGCGGGACATCCTGGACCCGCGGCTGCGGGGCAGTACCGGCCCGCGCAAGTAGCACCTGCCGGGGGAGACCTATCCCCCGGCCCCTTCCCTGCGAGGGAAGGGGAGCGCGATCACGAAGATTGGTGCGCGCGACGCGTTCATGCTCCTCCCCGCGAGCTCGGCGCGCTCGGCGCGACCTATCCCCCGGCCCCTTCCCTGGGAGGGAAGGGGAGCGCGATCACGAAGACTTCGGAGCACGAAGCGTTGATGCGCCCCTCCTCGATCTCTGCGCGCTCTGCGCCTCCGCGGTGAACCCGTCGCCTTCTGCGCGCCGCAGCAAGTAGCACCTGCCCGGCGCGGCCGATACCCTAACCGCATGGCCGACGAGCGCTTCTACCCGCAGATCAACTTCGCCTCGCTCGACGCCGAGTACTCGTCGTTCGAGCGCTCGCGCGTGGTCGTGCTGCCGGTGCCGTACGACTCGACCGTGACGGCGCGCGCCGGCACGCGCGACGGGCCGCGCGCGATCATCGAAGCCTCCGCCGACATGGAACTCTACGACGTCGGGCTTGGCATCGAGCCGTACCGCCACGGCATCCACACGCTGCCGGAGCTGGCGCCGCACACCGGCTCGCCCGAGGCGATGACGCACCGCATCGAGGCCGTCGTCGGCGAGCTGGTCGATGCGGGGAAGTTCGTCGTCACGCTGGGCGGCGAGCACACCGTCGCGGTGGGCGCCGTGCGCGCGCACGCGAAGCGCACGCCGGGGCTCTCGGTGCTGGCGTTCGACGCGCACAGCGACCTGCGCGACGAGTACCTGGATTCGCGCTACAACCACGCCTGCACGCTGCGCCGCGCGCTCGAAGTGGCGCCCGTGACGCAGGTGGGGCTGCGCAGCGCCTCGGCCGAGGACGCGGCGCTGATCCGCGAGCGCGGCCTGGGGTTCTACTCGCCGCGCGAGTTCCGGCAGGCGGGCGCGCAGGCGGTGGTCGACCGGCTGAGCGACGACGTCTACATCACGATCGACCTCGACCACTTCGACCCGTCCGAGATGCCGGCGGTCGGCACGCCCGAGCCCGGCGGCCTGCACTGGGACGAGGTGTCGGAGCTGCTCGTAGCGCTGACGAAGAGCAAGCGGGTCGTGGGATTCGACGTGACGGAGCTGTCGCCGTCGCTCGGGCCGCGCTCGTGCGCGCAGCTGGCGGCGAAGCTAACGTACCGGCTGATCGGCCTCGCGCTCGGCCCGACGGAGTAGCAGCGATGCCCGAACGCAAGGGCCGCAAGCGCAAGCAGGTGCGCGTCCGCCGCGACGACGAGTCGCCGCGGGTCGCCGTGCGAGGCGAGACAGAGCGCGCACCCGCATCGCCCGCGCGGCCGCAGACGGAGGCCGAAGCGTCGATCCCGGCGCTGCGCGCGCGCTACGCCGGCTTCATCGTCGCGGTGCTGACGCTGATGATCGGCACGCTGACGCTGGCGCAGGGGGTCGTCGGCGACTACGGCGTCGCGGACGCGGCGCTGCGCATCGGCGCGGGGGCGGTGCTGATCGTGATCGCGCTGGTGATCGGCGTGCTGGTGCTGGTGCCGGGGCGCGTGGCGGCGTGGCTGCGGCGCGGCTGACGCTGCGCGGGAAGGGAGCGTGCGCGTGCTCGTCATCGGCGGCACACGGTTCATCGGCCCGCTGGCGGTCGAGCGGCTGGTCGCGGCGGGCCACGACGTCACGGTGTTCCATCGCGGCGAGACCGAGGGCGACACGGTGCCGGGCGTCACCCACATCCACGGCGACCGCCACGCGCTCGGCGAACATCGCGCGGAGATCGCGCGCCTGCGGCCCGACGTCGTGCTCGACATGGCGCCGATGTCCGGGGACGACGCGACCGCCGTCATCGATGCTGTGAGCGGCATCGCGCAGCGGCTCGTCGCCGTCAGCAGCATCGACGTGTACCGCGCCTACGGCCGCCTGCACGGCAGCGAGCCCGGCCCGCTCGAGCCGCTGCCGCTGACGGAGGATGCGCCGCTCCGCGAGAAGCTCTACCCCTACCGCGGCGAACGCGCCGGCAAGCTGGACAACTACGACAAGATCCCGGCCGAGCGCGCCGTGATGTCCGACGCGCGGCTCGCCGGCACCATCGTCCGCCTGCCGGCGGTGTACGGCGAGGGCGACTACCAGCACCGGCTCTTCATGGAGCTGGCGCGCATGGACGCCGGGCGCCCGGCGATCCTCGTGCAGGAGGACCAGGCGCGCTGGCGCTGGCCGCGCGGCTACGCCGGCAACTGCGCCGACGCCATCGCGCTGGCCGTCACGGACGCGCGGGCGGCGGGGCGCATCTATCACGTCGCCGAGCCGGAGGCGATGACGCAGGAGCAGTGGCTTCGTACCGTCGCACGGCTGGCGGGCTGGAGCGGCGAGATCGTGGCGCTGCCGAAGGAGCGGATGCCCGCGCATCTCCGGGCGCCGCAAAACTTCGCGCAGGACATGGTGCTCGACAGCTCGCGCATCCGGAGCGAGCTGGGGTACACCGAGTCGGTGCCGGCCGACGAGGGCATCGCGCGCGCCATCGCGTGGGAGCGCGCGCACCCGCCGGAGCGCATCAAGCCGGAGTGGCTGGACTTCGCCGCGGAAGATGCGGCGCTGGCCGCGCGGGCGGTGTAGCTGTGTGCGTGCGGGGGCGTTCGCCTGCGGGCGGCCCTCACCCCGGCCTTCGGCCACCCCTCTCCCACAAGGGGAGAGGGGCGCGCGCGGAGCGCGGTTCGCAATCGAGGCGGGTGGTGTGGGTGCGGGAGTGCAGAGAGCGCTGCGCTCTCTGCCAGGGGTCCGGGGGTGTCCCCCGGGACCTTCTCTCCCATCTCTCCTGCAGGGTACGCGCGCGCGGACACTGCGGTGGCAGCACCAGGCGCCGGGAGCACTACACTGGCTCCGGCACGCAGCAGACGGAAAGGGCGCACATCGTGAGCACGACCAACGGCGGTAATCGACGCTGGAAGCAGCAGGAGCAGCGCATCGCCAGCGCCCTCGGCACGTCGCCCATCGCGAGCGACGGCGCGCGCCGCAGCGACATGGAGGCGGGCCAGTACGGCGTCGAAGTGAAGACGATGAAGGCGATCCCGGTGCGCGTCCGCTCAGCGATGGAGCAGAGCGTCGAGGCGTGCGCGAAGACCGGCAGGGTGCCGGTCGTCGTGCTGAACCAGCCGCGCGCCGGCAGGAAGCCGCTGCGGCTCGTGGTGATGCGCTTCGAGGACTGGCAGAAGAACAACGCGGCGTGCGGCGATTGAACGGGGGCTGATGCGCCGGACTCAGCGCGCGCGTCAGTGCAGCGCGCTACCGTTGCACCCTGCGCTCCCGACGTTACCTCGCTCCCCTTCCCTCCCAGGGAAGGGGCCGGGGGATAGGTCCGGCCGGAGCTAACCGGTTGTGTTCGCCAGCGCCTACCCGGCGGCGGCGGCTCGCAGGTGGTGGATCTCGGCGAGGTGGTCGGCTTCGTGCTCCACCATGTGCTCCACGATCTGGCGGATGCTGATGCGGCCGCTCTCCAGGTGCTGGCCGGTGCGCGCCCAGTTCCAGTTCACCAGCGACGTCAGCAGCAGCACCGTATTCGCGCGGAACACCCGCAGCTCCGCCAGCATCTCGCCGATGTCGCGCGTCAGGTAGCCGTGCTCGCGGGCGAAGGCGTCCTGGTCGTACGGCTCCAGCACCGGGTCGGTCTGCGTCGACATCATGTAGATGCGCTTGTGGTAGACCTCGGCCGCGTCGCGCAGGTGGCCCAGCAGCTCGCGGATGCACCAGGCGTCCTGCCCGGCGCGGTACGTGGCCTCGGCCTCGGTGATGCCCTTCAGCGCGTCCTCGAGCTGCTTCGGCAGCGCGCGCAGCGGCTCGACCAGGTCGAAGTGGCCCTGCGTACCGGGCTCGTTGCGCGGGTAGGTGAACACGTTGGGCGTCGATGCGGGCATATGCGATTCCTCGGGCGGCGTCCGGTGCCGCGTCAGCGCGCGGCCGGTGCGGCGTCCTTCTGGGCGATGGGCAGGCGCTCGTTCAGCGTCGTGGTGGCGACAACCTCGCCGCCGCGCAGGTAGATCCGGGGCACGCGCGCCGTGATGCCGGCCAGGATCTCCCAGGAGATCGTGCCGGCCAGCGCCGCAAGCTCGTCGGCGTCGATCCGCTCGCTTCCCTGCGCACCCATGATAACGGCCTCGTCATCGACCGCAACGCCGGGCACGTCCGTCACGTCGGCCATGCACATGTCCATGGCGATGCGGCCGGCGATGGGCGCGCGCCGCCCGCGCACGAGCACGGACGCCTGGTTCGAGAGCGCGCGGCGGAAGCCGTCGGCGTAGCCGCACATGATGAGGGCGATGCGCGACGGCCGCTCGGCCACCCACGTGCGGCCGTAGCCGACGGTGGCGCCCGCCTCGACATCGAGCACGCGCGCGACGCGGCTCTTGAGCGAAAGCGCGGCCCGCAGTCCGATGCCGGCGCCGAGGCCGGGTGCGGGCTCGTAGCCGTAGATGCCGAGACCGGCGCGCACCATATCGAGCGCCATCTCCGGGCTGCCGAGCAGGCTCGCCGAGGCCGAGCAGTGCCGCACCGGGATCCACGGCAGCCGCGCCGACGCGGCGATCAGCGCGTCGTGCTGCATGCGGGTGAATGTCTGGTCGCCCTCCTCCGCGGCGGCGAAGTGGGTGAAGATGCCCTCGATCTCGATCGACGGCAGCGTGCGCACGCTCTCGGAGAACGCCACCAGCGCCTCCAGCTCGAGGCCGTGGCGGTTGAGGCCGCTCTCCAGCTCGACGTGGACCTTCTGCGTGACGCCACGGTGGGACGCGAAGCGGGAGAGCGCGAGCGCCGCCTGCATCGACGCGACCGTCGGCGTCAGCGCCAGGTCCACGATGCGCTCCGCCTCGGCGGCGTGCGTGTAGCCGAGGACCAGCACCGAGGCATCGATGCCCGCGCGACGCAGCTCCTCGCCCTCATCGACGCAGACGACGCCGAGGCTCGCCGCCCCGGCATCGATCGCCGCCGCGGCGACGGCGGGCGCGCCGTGCCCGTAGGCATTCGCCTTGACGACGGCGCAGAGTTTCGCCGGGGCGGCGCGCTGCGCGAGCATGCGGACGTTGTGCGCGATGGCATCGAGGTCGATCTCGGCCCAGACGGGGCGTCCTTGCCAGCGGCCGCGGTTGGGGTTCATGCGGGAAGGATACCGTGTTGGTTGGATGTTAGATGTTGGATGTTGGACACGAGCACCGCACCCCGGTCTTCGGCCACCCCTCTCCCCGGCGTGGAGAGGGGCTCATCAGGACGAGCGAACTCGCGCCGAGTGGTCCAGTCACGCGCGAATTCAGATCTGACTTCCGACCTCTGACTTCCGACCTCCGATTTCCCAGCGACCCGCCGATCAGGGCTTCAGCAGCCACCGCTTCGGCAGCCGGTACGTGTACAGCCGGCCGGTCATGCGTTCGCCGTCCCAGATCTCGCCGCGGCCGGTGCGCGTGATCTCCTGATAGCCGTTCTGCAGCGTGATGATCCGGTGGTCGATGAGGTTGAAGACGAACGCGCCGGCCTTCACCGGCCGCAGGCTCGCCTCGCGCGTCGTCTCGTCGACGATGCGGAAGATCGGCGTCTCGTCAGGGCGCGCCTGCTCCAGCGCGGCGTGAATGGCGTCGTAGCGGCCGGGCAGGTTGCGCTCGTCGAACAGCGCCAGGCCGTTGGCCACGCGCTCGCCGAGGCCGCGGTAGTACTCCTCCGCGCGCTCGAGCAGATCGCCGATGCGGGTGGGGTCCGTCGTGCACGCCTTGAGCAGCGCCGGCAGCGCTTCGCCGTGCGTGACGAAGCTGATGCCGCCGGAATCGTCGATGATCGTGATTCGAAGCAGGTTCATGCCAGTACCGGCGCGATTGCCGCGCGTTTGATTTCGAAGGTACCATTGGGCCCGAAACCTGTCAAAACACGCCCCACAGGCTCAGTTCGATGTACGCATCCCGCCGAAGCATCGCCACGCGCGCGCTCGCCATCACTCTTGTCATCGGCGGGCTGGCGGCCGCGTGCAGTGGATCGAAGGCGAAACCCGCCCCCTCGCCGGCCGCCACGGGCGCCTCTGCTCTAGCGGCCGCAAGCGCCACGCCGCCCACCGCGACGCCTTCGCCTCCGCCCGCCGACGTCAAGCTCGCCGAGCGGCTGCGGTACGAGGGCGACTTCGAGGCGGCCGCAGGGGTCTACGGCGCCGTCGCCGGCCAGGCGCACGGCGAGAAGCAGCAGCAGGCGCGGCTGGCGCAGGCGCAGCTACTGGGCCGTGCAGGCCGCACCGTAGACGCGCGCGCGGCGCTCGATGCCTACGTCGCCGATGCGGGCGCGGCCGGCGACGCCAGCGCGGCGCGCTACATGCTCGCCTCCACGCTGGACGATCTCGGCGACCTGCCGGGCGCGGTCGCGGGCTACGAGCGCTACATCGCGGCGAACGGCGTGCTGTCGGACTTCGCGCGCGTCGAGCGGGCGAAGCTGCTGGCGCGGCTCGGCCGCATCGCCGACGCCGAGGCGGCGGCACAGGAGGTGGTGGCGAGCCCGCTGCTGCCGGCGTTCAAGGCCTCGTTCACGTTTAGCATCGCGAAGGCGTTCGAGCAGGGGCACGCCGACGCGGACGCGCTGGCGTGGTATGCGCGCGCGCAGGCCGGCGGCGATACCGCGTCGGCGCTGGCGCGGAGCGGCGCGATCAAACAGCGCCTGGGCGACCCGATCTGGAGCGCCGACTACACTCAGGCCGTGACGGCGTACCCAGAGAGCGCCGTCGCACCGGACCTGCTCGATGCGCTCGACGCGGCGGCCATGCCGGTGAGCGCGTACACGCGCGGGCTCGTGGACTATCGCGCCGGGCGCAGCGTGGCCGCGCGGGCGGCGCTGAACCAGGCCATCGCCGCGGCCGACCATCCCGCACAGGCGGCGTACTATCTCGCCGCGCTGGACGAGCGCGCGGAGGACACGGCCGCCGCCATCGCTGGATACCGGCGCGCGCACGATCTCGATCCGGCGTCATCGCTGGCGGACGATGCGCTCTGGTGGCGCGGGCGCCTGCTGGAGCAGGCCGGCCGCTATGACGAAGCCGCCGCGACGTACGCGGCGCTGGCGGTCGAGTACCCGGCGTCGTCGTGGGCGGGCGACGCCGGCTTCCACCGCGGCCTGGCGCAGTACCGCGCCGGACGCTACGCCGCCGCCGCCGCGGCGTGGGGCGCCATCGTCCCGGCGGCGGGCGCCGACGACGCTCTGCGTGCGCGCTTCTGGCAGGGACGCGCGCTGTCGGCGGCCGGCGACGCCACAGCCGACGGGGTGCTGACGGACCTCCACAACGACGCCCCCGCCAGCTTCTACGGCCTGCGCGCAGAGGTGCTGCTCAAGAAGAACGACGGCAAGGACCGCAAGCCCCGGCTCAAGGACGAGCGGCCGGACTGGGACAAGATCGCGAAGTACCTGAGGGACAGCGCCGGCGCCGACGTGAGCGCGCCGTCCGACGCCGATCCGCGCTGGGCCGAAGCGGCCGCGTTGCGCACGGTCGGCCTCAACAACCAGTCAGACGCAGTCGCGCGGGCCGTGCTCTCCGACGATAGCCTCGACGTCGCACGGGTGTACGCCGACACGCGCGCGGCGTACGAGAGCGGGCAGGCGAGCCTGGCCGCGCGCGCAGCGACGACGCTGATCGCCGCGCTGCCCGGCGGCGCGCCCGAGCCGCCGGCGGCCCTGCTCCGCATCGCCTACCCGGCGGCGTACAGCGACCTCGCGTCCGACGCGGCGAAGCAGCACAACGTGTCGCCGGCGCTGCTGCTCGCGCTGGTGCGGCAGGAGAGCTACTACGATCCGGATGCGGGCTCCGGCGCGGGCGCGCTCGGGCTGACGCAGGTGATCCCCGCTACCGGGCAGGCCATCGCGTTCCAGCTCGGCATGGAGCCGTTTCGAGCCAGCGATCTCTATCGCCCAAAGGTCAGTCTGATCTTCGGCGCGACCTATCTTGGGGACCAGCTCGGTGAGTTCGGCGGCAACGCCTACCACGCGCTGGCCGCGTACAACGGCGGTCCGGGCACGGCGTCGAACGCGATCAAGTCGGCCGGCGGCGACGAGGAACTCTTCGTCGAGGATCTCGAGTTCGACGAGACCCGCCGCTACGTCCGGCTGGTGATGGAGAACTACGCACGCTACCGGCAGCTGTACGAGGGCATCGACCGCCCGTCGCTGCCGCGCTGATGCAGGGGGTGCCGCGGCCCCTTACGCTAGACTGATCACAAGATGCGCACACTTCTCCGCACGCGGCTCCGGCCGATGTCCGCCGACGATATCGTGCAGGTGGCGGACATCGAGCGGGAGTCGTTCCCCTCGATGTGGCCGCAGACGGCGTACAAGCGTGAGCTGACGAACCAGATCGCGCGCTACACCGTGATCACCGAACTCCGCGACGACCCGGCGGCGCAGCCATCGCAGCACGGCGGCATCATCGGGGCGCTGAAGCGAATCGTCGGCGGCGAGGGCGCTCCGCCGGCGGAACACCTGCTGGGGTTCATCGGCATCTGGCTGATGGTCGGCGAGGCGCACATCGTCACCGTGGCGGTGCGCGACGCCTGCCGGCGGATGGGCATCGGCGAGCGCCTGCTGATCGCCGCGACCGAGCAGGCCGCGGAGTACGACCAGGAGGTCGTGACGCTGGAGGTGCGCGCGTCGAACGAGGCGGCGCAGCGGCTGTACGAGAAGTACGGCTTCGCCCACGTGGGCCGCCGCGTGAAGTACTACACCGACAACAACGAGGACGCCGTGATCATGACCACGCCCGAGATCGCCTCGACGGGCTATCGCATGCTGTTCGGGGAGCTACGCGAGCACCACCGCGCCCGCTACCCCGACCTCTGGACGTGATGGCGACGCGGCGGGGCCGCATGCGCGCCGCAGTGCTGCTGGCGGTCGCATCACTCGCGGTGATCGCCGCAGCCTGCCGGCGTGGCGACTCGGGTGCGACGAACGCCTCGAAGACCGCTACCGCCGCACCAGCAGGCATAGGCCGCGGCGCGACGCCCGCCGCGCGGGATCAGGTATCTGCCGCATCCTGCGAGACACCGCTCCCGCACGCTGCCGGCAACGCGAGTGAGACGCTGCGCAGCGGCGGCCTCGACCGCGCGTACGTGCTGCACGTACCGCCGTCTTACGACGGCACGCGGCGGATGCCGCTCGTGCTGACGCTGCACGGCTTCGGCTCGAACGGGCGGCAGCAGGCGATCTACTCCGGCCTCCCGGCGAAGGGGGACCGCGAGGGCTTCATCGTCGTATCGCCGGACGGGACGGGGACGCCCCTCCACTGGACGTATCCGGGACTGGGCGATGTCGACGACGTCGCCTTCATCCGCGAGCTGCTCGACCGGCTCGTGGGGACGCTCTGCATCGACGCGAAGCAGGTGTTCGTCTCCGGCATGTCGAACGGGGCGGCGTTCTCCCAGCGCGTCGCCTGTGCGATGCCGGAGCGCATCGCCGCGGTGGCCGCCGTCACAGCGCTCGTGTACCCCTGGGACTGCGCCACGGGAGCGGCGATCTCCGTGATCGGGTTCCAGGGCACGGCCGACCCCTGCGTGCCGTTCGAAGGCGGCACGTCGCAGTGCGGCCAGCGCCTGCTCGTGCCGCCGATCGAGGAGTCACTGCGGAAGTGGGCGCTCCATGACGGCTGCGAAGCCGCCCCGACAGAGCAGCACGTCAGCGAGCACGTGCGCAAGATCGCCTATGGCGCTTGCAGCGGCGGCACGGCCGTCGTGCTCTTCGTCATCGAAGGCGGCGGCCACACGTGGCCCGGCTCCATCGACGTCGCCCGCCTCGGGGCCACCACGCGCGAGGTGAACGCGACGGACCAGATCTGGCAGTTCTTCGCCGCGCAGGCGGCCGCGAGGCAGTAGCCGCAGACCCTTTGCTGTTTATTGTTTGCTGTTTGCTGTCGGCCACAACTGTGTCAACCTGAGCCATCCGCGGTTCCCCAACACACAGAAGGACGAGACCGATGACGAAGATGCGATTCGGCATCCAGACCAGCCTCAACAACGTGGAGTGGCGCGAGATCGAGGATATGTGGCGCTTCCTCGACCGCGAGACGCAGTTCTACAGCGCCTGGACCTTCGACCACGTCCTGCCGCCAGGCCCGGGCCAGGACCCGAACGCCAACTGCTTCGAGGGCTGGAGCGCGCTCGCGGCACTGGCGGCGATCACGACGCGCATCCGGCTCGGCTGCCTCGTCACCGGCGTCACGTATCGCGAGCCCGCCATGCTCGCGAAGATGGCCGCGACGATCGACCACATCAGCAACGGCCGGCTGGAGTTCGGCATCGGCGCGTCGTGGCACGAGGCCGAGCACCGCATGTACGGCATCCCGTTCCCGCCGGTGCGCGAGCGCCAGGATCGGCTCGAAGAAGCGCTGCAGGTGCTGCGGCTGCTCTTCGACGGCGAGGGCAAGCGCAACTTCGACGGCAATCACTACCACCTGCGCGACGCGGTCTTCGTGCCGAAGACGGTGCAGCGGCCGCACCCGCCGATCATGATCGGCGGCGGCGGCGAGAAGCGCACGCTGCGCAGCGTCGCGCGCTACGGCGACGTGATGAATGTTTTCGGCACGCCGGACGTCGTGCGCGGCAAGATCGCGGTGCTGGAGCAGCACTGCCGGGACGCCGGCCGCGACCCGGCGGAGATCGAGAAGACCATCTCGGCCAGCATCATCGTCAGCGACAACCAGGGGCTGATCGACCGGCTGGCCGGCCTCTTCGGCGCCGGGCAGGGGCTCTCGCCGGACGAGGCGAAGAAGCTGCTGCCCATCGGGTCGGCGGCGCACGTGCGGGGTATCGTCGAGCGGTACGCTGAAGCTGGTGTGACCACGATCATCACCCAAACGCAGGGTCCGTGGAAGCGCGAAATCTACCAGCGCCTCAACGACGAGGTAGTCGCGCACTTCGCCTAGGTGGACATCCCGGTCAATTTGCGGCTTTGGGTTGTTGCAACCCGCTTGACAAAGCTGTTACTGTAAGCCGTCTAAGAGTAAGTTTCCCGTCCGAGTCCGCCGCGACGCCCTTCGCTTCGCTCCGCCTGACGACAAGGAAACGTTCAGTCCAGGAGGTCGTCAGGTGCCCTACACC
>Ga0315281_10004617_pt1 | contig 19941 bp, 22 predicted proteins | sample YL17G07_0_MG_FD_204540 | JGI IMG/M metagenome (GOLD analysis project Ga0315281, IMG submission 204540) | Sediment microbial communities from Yellowstone Lake, YNP, Wyoming, USA - YL17G07_0 | ecosystem: Environmental > Aquatic > Freshwater > Lake > Sediment | place: USA: Wyoming | collected... | reverse complement strand
CTCACCTTAATTGTAAGAATACCTTTTATTCCTCTCATCAATAAAAGCCAGAAGTCGATGAAGAAGATGCAGGAAATACAACCAAGGATGGCTGAGGTAAAAGAAAAATATAAGAAAGATCCACAGAGGATGCAGAAGGAGATGATGGAGCTTTATAAAAAACATAAGGTGAATCCTGTTGGGGGGTGTCTCCCGATGCTCCTTCAGATACCTGTATTCTTTGCACTTTATAAGATATTGCTAACTGCTATAGAACTTAGGCATGCACCCTTTATGCTATGGATAAAAGACCTTTCTGCGCCTGATACCCTTTTTGGACACATCCCTTCGTGGTTTCCTTTAATCGGCGGCTTTGCTGTTGGTCCATTGCCGATAGTCATGGGCATTACCATGATAATCCAGCAGAAGATGACCCCAACATCTATGGACCCAACCCAGAATAAGATGATGATGTTCATGCCGATAATATTCACATTTTTATTTCTTAATTTTGCATCAGGACTTGTCCTTTACTGGCTCATGAATAATGTCTTTAGTATTGCGCAGCAGTTCTATGCAAATAAAAAGCTCGCAAAAGAATCAGCCTAGACTTTTAATTTTTAAGTGATTTTATCTACCTTTTCTATATATGTTTACGGATGATACTATTGCAGCAATATCTACTCCCCTTGGTGAAGGTGGAATAGGGATTGTCAGGCTGAGCGGGAAAAACTCTATTCAGATAGCAGAAAAAATATTCAGCTCACCAAAAAATAAATCCATCAAGGATTTAAAAACTAACAGAGTAATTTACGGCTATGTGAATGACCCCTTAACTGGCAAAAAGATTGATGAGGTGCTTGTTACAGTTATGAGATCTCCTTATTCTTATACAAAGGAGGATGTGGTAGAGATAAATTGCCACGGAGGTATGATTACCTTGAGAAGGACCCTTGAGCTTGTCCTGAAGCAAGGTGCAAGGCTTGCAGAGCCAGGAGAGTTTACTAAGAGGGCATATATAAATGGAAGGATAGACCTTAGTCAGGCAGAGGCTGTGCTCGATCTCATAAGATCTAAGACCGACGAAAGTCGGAGGATAGCGATTGAACAGCTTCAAGGGGGTCTTTCTAAAACAATGACAGAACTGAGAGACAGGCTGACAGAGATCTGTGTAAATATAGAAGCATACATGGATTTCCCTGATGACGAGATAGAAACGGCATCAAAGCAGGATTTGCTTGATGAAATGAAGGACGTTGGCAGAGAACTGCAGGTACTTCTTAAAACGTATGATGAGGCAAGATTTTTCAGGGAAGGACTTTTAACAGCAATCGTCGGAAGACCAAACGTTGGGAAATCATCTCTTCTGAATGCTCTTCTTAAGAGAGACAGAGCAATAGTGACAGAGGTTCCAGGTACTACAAGGGATGTAATCGAGGAATATCTCAATATAAATGGCCTTCCATTGAGGATTATGGATACAGCAGGCATAAGAGATGTGGTGGATATTGCTGAGAGAGAGGGTGTGAAGAGAAGCCTTAGGAGTATTGAGAATGCGGACATTGTGATTGCCATATTTGACAGGAGCGAACCTTTTAAGCATGAGGACTTCGAGGTCTTAGAAAAGGTTAAAAATAAGAATACAATTTTTGTCCTGAACAAATGTGATCTGCCGTCAGCAATTGATCAGGACTCAATTTCATCCTTCATCCTTCATCCTTCGCCATTCGTTTTGGATATCTCTGCAACCCGAGGGGATGGGCTCGCTGAATTAAAAGATGGAATCCTTAATTCATGCCTTAAAAACTGGAAGGAAGAAAGGGAAGGAGTTGTTATCACTAATCTCAGACATAAAACTGCGATTGAGAATGCTCAGGCGGCACTTAATAGGGCAATTTTTGCCTTGACAGAAAATCAACCCCTCGAAATCCTTGCCCTTGAACTCAGAGACTCCCTGGATAGGCTCGGTGAAATTGTCGGAGTTATTACAACAGAAGATATATTAAACAAGATATTTAACGATTTCTGTATAGGAAAATAGTCTATCCGGTCATTGCAAAATACAACCCGTAAAATATAAAATTTAATGCTTTTACGTGCTTAGAAAATGAGTTGTTGGGAGTTACTGTTTTTTTAAACTTTTAACTCATCACTTTGAACTCATAACTGATTTATTGCCGGTGTGGTGGAATTGGCAGACGCGCCGGACTCAAAATCCGGTGGGGGCAACTCCGTGTGGGTTCAACTCCCACCACCGGCACCATATAAATCAACAACTTACGAAGTTTCATGCTTTTCCTCAATTGGGGAATTTGTGCCGATTGTAATGGTTTTGTAATGGTTTGCTCTGCTTTCTATTCTTTTTTTGGTCTCCTGGTGAAGGGTCCAGACACACTCTGACGCTCTTTTCAGATCCTCCTCATTCACTATGTTATACCGGTCAAAAACTGATCGTGTCTTATGGTACAACGGCCGAAGTTCATATTTACATATTTTCATATAATAGGTATAATAGAACACTACTTTAGAAGGGCAGGTGAGATGGAATGGAGACCGTAATAGTCGGTGAAAGAGGGCAGGTTACAATTCCCAAAAAACTGAGGGACCGGTTCGGTATCAAGTCAAAATCCCCTGTGGTATTTGAACTCAGGGAAGACGGTATCATGATTAAGCCGGCCGTGACCGTTATGCTGCGGGAGTTCTCTGATGACTTTATTAAGGATGTCACAAAGGCAGATCAACTGAAAGCAGGAGAAAGAAAGGATATCCTCACTAAATGGAAAAGAAGATAAAGATCTTTCTCGATAGCAACGTACTGTTTTCAATTGCCTATACGGGCAAAGACAAGTCCCGGTCATACCTGATCTATGAGATTCAGACGCTCGGTATGCTCAAGGTGTACCTTTCAAAGCTGGTCTGCGAGGAGGCTCTTTTCAATATCAGAAGGAAAAAGCCCGATGCAGAAGAGCTTCTCAACGAACTGATCGATAGATCAGAGATATTGGGAGACATCGCCGCAGACCTCAAATATGCAGAGGCACGCAAACTTCCCCAGAATGACCGGATTATTCTCTCAACAGCAGTCTATAACAAGACGGATATTTTTGTGACCGGCAATGAGAAGGACTTTAAAAACCTGTATCACAAGAGGGTCCTCAGTACTCTAATACTTAGACCGGTAGACTTCCTGAATTTGAACTTTTGACATCCTCAAAAAAATAAAGAACTGAAAGTCCTGCCGGGTCATGAGGGTCAGTACCGGTTTTGCTCATACTCACAGTCCCTTCCGATCCGCAGCCCGCATCTCTTGAACATCAGCCTTCATCCTGCCATACTCCTTCGGCTTCCATCTGTTGTCACCGCCCATTTTGTGCGGCTTGCACAGTGGACACGAACGCTTCTTCTTTTTCATCCTTTTCCTGTTTAAGCCAAGCCCCATCAGATCATTCCTCATAGGTAATTACATGCATGCTCTATTCCGACCCTCTGATTTTCTGCCCGAGCAATACAGACGAATAATCAACCTTGGCGAAAGATTCCCTTTCGCTTTCGTACGGCAGCTTTTCCCGTGGGACCGGCTCCGCTTCCTGCCACTTTTTCTCGCCGATCTCATAAAATCTGTCAATCGCCTGCTCAATCACCAGCCGGTTAATGCTCTCGGCGTCGATGATGATGTGTAGACCTATGCCGTATCTGTATGAAGTATCGAGTCTAAATGATTCGTAAATTACAGGAGGCTCATTGCGGACTATCTCATTTTCCAGATTTTCCCAATAATCGTCAAAAGATAGCCCGCCGAATTTCTCATAAGTACGTACAGAAATCTTTTTTAAAGTATAATAGCGCCGCCCATCTTTATAACCTGACAGCACTCTTTCGAATTTGTGTTCTTCTTCGCGCTCCTCGGGGGTCAGCTTAGCAAGCGCACGATCAAGGGCCAGATCTCTGGCAGCATCCCAAAATGCCAATCGTGCCGTACATATGCATGCGTTCCAGATCGTGAAACGGTCACGGCCTAAAAAATAAAAATCGAACCACTGGTTGTAAAGGTCAGGACGATCCTCTTCCATTACCAAATGACTTGTAAATCGTCCCCCGTACTGTGGCGCTTCACAGCGAATTTTCCACCGCAGACGGACATAGAGTTCACGCCGCTTCCTCTGCGATAAAGCGACAAATGGACATGCTCGATGAGATCGTTGAGCTTTTGAGCGTGTTGAGTTCACAACATTTATTATGCGCTTTTGGTCTGTAACCGTCAAAGGTCAGACAATTTATTTCGGCCTTAGGTTCTGCCACTTGATATAGTGCAGTCATGATAGACCTTAACCTGTCATATGGCGACATGATGTCGATACGCCTTAGCCGTCCCATGTGACTCTCGATCTCTCTTTACCCCCCCCCTAAATTATCCCCTAAATTACGTCCTAAAACCTTTATTTTTAGAAAATACAATATTATCTATTAGTATCAAGGCGTTAGCTTCTTAGTGAAAAGCAAGCATATATATTTAATTTCTTATATAAAATTTGATCTCATTTCAATAGGGCAGATTGCCCGTGAGTTCCCAGTACTATGGACTGTAACATATTGATTCTAAAGGCTTTCGCAGTTTTTTCATAATTACGTAGCATCACAGAAATTCAACTTTCCTAACTACCTATTTTTATTGCATTTATTTTCAATCTTAGTTTGGACTTGCAAGTTCTTCTTCGCAAATATGATTTCTTAATCTCTTCGAAAAAGCTTCGTGCCTACAAGATTCATAGTCTTGCTAATGCTACGCCCATTCAGCGCATAGCAATTCAGCCTGGCTCAAGAGCGTCTGAGTCGCTTTCTCCTGCTTGTCCGGTGGGTAGCCATATTTTCGTAGAATGCGCTTTACCAGAGTCCTTAGTTTTGCCTTTACGCTTTTTTTAACAGTCCAGTCAATAGTCACATTCTTTTTCAGTGTTTCAACAAGCTCATGGGCTATTAATCTGAGGGTTTCATCTCCCAACACTTTTACAGCACTGTCATTGGTTTCCAGCGCATCATAGAAGGCTAACTCTTCTTCGGAAAGATTTAATTTCTCTCCCCTCTTATGGGCTTCGCGCATTTCTTTGGCAAGTTCGATAAGTTCTATAATTACCTTCGCTGCATCTATCGTTCGGTTCTGGTATCTCCTTATTGTCTGTTCAAGCATCACTGCAAAGGATTTTGACTGAACAAGGTTTTTTCTTGACCGTGCCTTTATTTCGTCATTAAGCAGTTTCTTTAACACTTCAAGGGCAAGGTTCCGCTGGGGCATGTGCTTTATTTCCTCAAGGAATTCATCCGAGAGGATCGAGATATCAGGTTTCTTTAGACCTGCAGAGGTAAAAATATCAATAACCTCATCTGATGCAATTGCCTTGGACACAATTTATTTTACTGCTGAATCAAGGATATCAGGACTTTTACCTCCGGTTATTGTGTTTTTTGCTATGGAGGCACGGATGGCCTGAAAAAGACCTACATGATCCCTGATCTCAAGTGCCTTTTCATGAGGCACTGAAAGGGCAAATGCCTTTGAAAGTTCTGTAACAGACTGCATATAACGGTTTTTCCCATCATCCTGTGACAGGATATATTCCATCGCTTCTTTTATGATCTTTAACCGTTCTGCAGGACTGTCAGAAAAGAATCTTGAATAGTCAAATCCATGGAACATGGATAAAACGACCTCGTACTTTTCGAGCATAAGTGCCACAGCCTCTTCCTGTGGAATCCCGGTCATATCTCTGTCTCTCTCGGTGTAGTCGGAGAGAGCCTTCTTTAGTTCATCGGCGATCCCAAGATAATCAACGACTAAACCGCCAGGCTTATCTTTAAACACCCTGTTGACTCTGGCGATAGCCTGCATAAGGCCATGCCCTCTCATGGGTTTATCTATATACATGGTATGAAGGCATGGGGCATCGAAACCCGTGAGCCACATATCACGAACAATAACAAGCTTAAAAGGATGTTCTGGCTTTTTCCTGAAATTATTCGCCAATTTCTCTCTTCGTGATTTATTCCTTATATGTTGTTGCCATTCCATAGGATCAGATGCAGATCCTGTCATGACTATTTTGAGAAACCCTTTTTCATCATTGTCATTGTGCCATTCAGGGCTGAGTTTGATAATGGCATTATATAAGTCAACACATATACGTCGACTCATGCAGACGACCATTCCCTTTCCGTCCATGACATCAAGCCTACGTTCAAAGTGGTCAATAATGTCTTTCGCAACAAGGCTGATGCGTTTTTCAGTCCCGACCATTGCTTCAAGCTGTGCCCATTTTCGCTTGAGTTTTTCCTTAATGGTCTGTTCCTCACCTTCAGTGACTTCCTCAAATTCCGGATCTATCCGGGGCTTTTCTTCTTCTTTAAGCTCAAGTTTTGCAAGCCTTGCTTCATAATAAATACGGACTGTCGCTCCGTCCTCGACAGCACGCTGGATATCATAGATGCTGATATAATTTCCGAAAACCGCAGGAGTATTTCTGTCTGCTTTCTCAATTGGCGTTCCTGTGAAACCGATGAACGATGCGTTCGGCAGTGCGTCCCTGATATGCCGCGCAAAACCGTCAATAAAGTCATACTGGCTCCTATGAGCCTCGTCAGCGATGACAACTATGTTACGTCGGTCAGATAATTTCGGAAACTCTTCCCCCTTTTCCGGGAAGAACTTCTGAACCGTGGTGAAGACAACTCCTCCCGATGCGACGTTCAGGATCTCTTGCAAGTGGTCTCTGCTATCTGCCTGAACCGGTTTCTGACGGAGGAGATCCTGACATTTTGAAAATGTTCCGAATAACTGATCATCAAGATCATTCCGGTCTGTCAGAACAACAAGAGTGGGGTTCTGCATATCAGGATGTTGAATAATTTTTCCGGAGTAAAAAGCCATTGTTAGGCTTTTCCCACTTCCCTGAGTGTGCCACACAACGCCAACCCGTTTGTCACCTTGCGGCGCTGCTGCCTGAAGTGTACATTCAACAGCCTTATTCACAGCATGGAACTGATGATAGCCTGCCATCTTTTTCACAATTTCCGCACCATCCACTTCAAAGACGATGAAATATCTCAATAAATCAAGAAATCTCTGTTTCTCGAATATCCCTTTAATCAATACCTCAAGTTCGGGAAGCCCTTTCGGAGCTAAATCATCTCCTTCTATCGTTCTCCATGGCAGAAACCATTCCCAGTTTGCGGTGAGAGTTCCGGCCCTTACCTCTATACCGTCTGAAACAACAAGAATTTCGCTATAAGGGAATAGAGAAGGTATTTCTTTCTTGTAGGTCTGGAACTGATTGAATGCATCTTTGCATGTTGCGTTTTCGTCTGCAGGATTTTTTAGCTCAACAATGCCCAGCAGAAGGCCGTTCACGAAAATAATGACATCAGGCCGCCTGTTGCTATTGCCTTCGACTACCGTGAATTGGTTAACAGCCAGCCAATCGTTATTTTCGAGATTATTGAAGTCAACGAGCCAGACCTTATCACCGATAATCCGACCTTCAGTGTCTTTATATTCAACATCAACACCTTCGGTAAGCATCTTATGAAAACTGTGATTGTTGGCATAAAGCAGAGGTGATTCATAAATGGTCCTTGTGAGCTTGCGGTATGCGTCCTCGATGGCTTCTTGAGGGATTGAGGGATTTATATTCGCTAAGGCCGAACGATCCCGGCCTTCCAGAATCACATCAGCGTAACTTGCCCGCTCAGAGAATAATTCACCCGGGGCGATATTCGGTCCATTGAGAATGGAATATCCCAGCTCCTTGAACCAGTCAAGTGCTGCTTGCTCGATGATGGATTCGGTAAAGTTCTTGATAAGCAGCCACCTTTTATTGCGTTATTTTGTAGTATAATAAAACATGTCCAAGAAGTCTTTAAAAGAAACAAATCCTTACTTAAAAGACCCCGGAACGTATCGAGAATCCTTAATACGGATAGTCATTTCATCATCTGCAATAGAGGGTATCCGCGTCTCAAAGGAAGACTTATTAAAACCCTCGAAAGCTTCCAAACTTCATAAAACTTAGAGACTGCCTGTCTATTTGGGCAAGAATGCGTTCCCTTTTACTTTACGAAACCATTGTGCCACTCTGCTGGGGTGCATATTCCAGCGGATAACAAAGCCAAAGAGGTCTTCCATAGGTTTATAGTTTCGGTCCAGACCTGCGCGGACTGCAGCAAAATAATCGATTTTCTTTTTTCCCCTGATACATCCAAAATCAAGGAGAGGCAAGCCAGCTTGTGCTGCCATCACGGTAGCAAGTGCTCGCGCCAACCTTCCATTACCTTCTCTGAATGGATGGATGAGAACAAGTTCGACATGCACCTCTGCCAAAGCCTGAATGATCCGCTCCATTGATTCAAAGGTGCACGGCGTATGTTTAAACAAGGGTCCTTTTTCAAATTCCGCCATCAAGGCGGTAATTTGTTTTGCAGCGGCAAAAGGAAAATCATCTTTGCTAACATTGACCTGTCTATATTCCCCGGCCCATTCGTAGATTTTACCCAACCATATTTTATGCATCTTCTTGATGTCTCTTTCTGTAAAGCAGTGCTTCCTGTCATACATTGTAAGAAACTTATCAATAGCAATTTGTAACGCCTCTGATTCGGCTACGTCCATATCTCTTTTCCGCTTTATACCTAATAAGTTCTTGAGGACTCGTCCGCGAGATCTCGGTTCAAATTGGGCTTCTGGGAGGAAGGATGTATCATAGCGGTCAGATTTCTTCATGTTTCTCATTTCCTAACTCTGCACGGCGCTTTGTCCAATTCGTACTGAGGCTCATACCACCAGAAATTAATTGGCTTTGAATGATCAAAAGTCTTTAATCCTCGTGCTGTCTTAAGACTAACACCAAGTCTATGTTTTTTACATTTCTTATCAAATTCATCCAAGACGAGACATCTCTCTTGATCTGATTTGCTTAGTTTTAAAAGGGTTGCTTGATCATCTGTGAAAAGGGCGCACTGATTAGTATTTCTTACCTTCCAGTTTGTATATCGATCAAAACAGCTTCGGGAATATATCGAAAGACCTACAAAAAGATCAGCCAGTTGCACAAATGGTGTCTTATTAGATTCACAAGAAGTAATACATTCTATCCTAAACTCTCTTTTCAACCTTAAATTGAACTTGCCCTTGGAGAACAAATCTCGCCGCACTTCTGTTTTTGTGCTTTTGAAATCTAAAAAATCCTGAATCCTGTTCCAATCCAATGCGGTGTTTTCATCAGGAAATAACTGCCATATTCTCCCATCAGGCCATTTGTCACAAAGAACATTTTTGAACAAGTGATGATACATTCTTTGAAGATTTGCTATATCATCTCGTCCTTTAACTTTATGCCTGCTGTCTCTTGTATCCCATGTCAAAGTATCTATTCGTATTGATCCTGTAATAGCTTTCTTGATAGCAAAATCAATCATTTTAAGAGCTGCAAATCTCTCCCTTGCACCATATAATTTTTTCCATTCAAATTCACGCATATCAGATTCATCGAGAAGGTCTATAAGTTCTTTGTTGAAACTACCGAAGTCTTCATTCTTTAGTGAAACCAAAGCTATACCTCGATAGCGTCCTCTGTTATAGTCTTTTTCGTCGGCGAAAGCTAAATGTGTTACAGCAGCTAATCGTTTATTAGCCAATTGTTACCTCCACAAACCTCTCAGCGTCCTTCACCCGGATCTCTCCTGTCAGCAGATTTTGTGGTAACACTCTGAGAAACAGTGTTTTAGCAAATATGTTTATACCAAAAAGAGATTATTACAAAGATAAAAGTAGCAATAACATAAGCATAGCCACCAACTCCGATAAAATATATTTCAAACCTATCGGGCTTAGACACATCTTCTTTTGGTCTTTTACACTCATGAAATATTGGACCAAAATGCTTGTAAATGTTATCCAAAACTTTCCGTTCCACTGACATCTTATGCTGGTAGTGGTTCAAAGTTAATACTGCTGTTATAGTTCCAATCAAAAGTACAACAGAAATAAAAAACTTAGCAAAGATTGACATGTTACCAGCTTGTGTGACAAGAAATGCAACAATCGCCGAATAAAACACAAAAACATGCCACTGACGATTCTTGAATATTTCAAGATTAGCCGTCACATTCTGGTATAGCAGGCGAATCTCATCATGATCTTTTTCGGAAATAGTTTTACTTTCCTTGTTTTCAGTCATAAGGTATTCTCCGCAAACCTTTCCGCATCCTTTACTCTTATCTCCCCCGACAACAGCTTCGGCAGTAAAGCATCACGGATAGTGGCAAGGTTGTGGGATTGGTGGATATTGAACTGTATTGTATGTATCATAGGCAGAATACTGTCAGTGAATTTTCTTGCAATAGTTTCTGGTGGTATCATAATCCGATAACGAGCTATATCCGTCCAGTTTGTCCGCGGCATTTTCGTGCCGCTGGATGTTCCCTCGGTATAATTGACAAAGTCATCGCTTGAGAGGCGAGATAATACCAGGCCGTACAATGCGATATTTTTAGAATTGATCACGAGAATATCTGTTGAGCAAACTCCATCCATAGCAACTACGCCAACTTTGTGAAAATACGGTCGAAGTTTTCCGAATAAAATTTCGCCTTTTTTGAACAAAAACTTGTTACTGACAACATTATCAGCTATCCCCCATTCTGAGAGAGCAATACTCCTACGTGGCATGTGTCAAGTCCTATATAAGGCGTCCCTGGTTTCATATCCTCGGGGATTTACACCCACCCGATGGTTTTCACAGATTTCGCCCATAGTGCCTACCCTCCACCCCTTTGGAATCTTTCCGAGAGGTGAGTCTTGCCATTCTTTATGAGGGCCAAGGCCAGGAATAGGGTCAAAGACCACAAACCATGATTTGAATATCGCCCTTGCCACGGCCTCCGATGTCTCGTTCATTTTCCTGTTCAGTTCGATCTTGTCATCCAGTGCGCATAGGATCGAGGCAATAGCTTTCTGTTCAGAAAGAGGAGGAATCTCAATTTTAAGCTGAGAAAAATGTCCTTTATTCAGTATTGGTTGAGCCGAACCACTTGTTGCTAATCGCTGTAATTCGTCCTTCCGTGCAAAAAGATTGTAATAGACATAATTGGTATCGACCCCTTCATCTACAATGACGGCATTTATCTGCTGATTTGTAACTGATTCAACCGTTGTTATTCCAACCTTGCCCATATCTGAGCCAATACACGAGACAAAAACAGTCTTCGGTGGAATAAGCAGATTCTTTACATGTTTGATGCCTTTAACACTTATTGTGCGCTCGGTACTACCAATAAACTTTTGTCCTTTCATATCAGAAGGTGTAATAAAGGGAAGAGTTCCACCATAATTCTCAGGATCAGATGTGGGAGGTGTTTTACCAGTAACAACTCTTCCAATATTACCAATTGTGCTTTCATTCCATTTCTCGGTCATTCTTTCTCCACATCCCTGCGGAATCCTATCTTCCTCTTCTTCGTCTCCGGCGGAGCCATGAGCTGCCGGATAGCATCGAAGATTAGCTTAATTTCATCGTCATGTTTTTCTATCTTTCTTTCAAGCTGCGCTAATTTATGGGCAAGTTCTTTATTAGTGGACAACATTTCCCGCAGCTTAACAAAAGCACGCATAATCGCAATGTTGACCTGAACCGCTCGCTCACTATTGAGAATGCTTGAAAGCATTGCAACTCCTTGTTCTGTAAAAACATAGGGCAAATACTTTCGATGCTCGCCGCGCCCTTTCTTTAAGGTCACAATTTGTGACCTTAAAGCTGCAACATCTTGATATTTAAGCAGAAACATAAAATCTTCCGGGAAACGAGTCAGATTTCGTTTAACTGCTTGCAGCAATACTTTTGTAGCAACTCCATAGAGTTCCGCAAGATCGCTATCGAGCATAACCTTATGGCCACGGATCAGATATATCTTTTTCTCAATCAATTCAACCGGAACAAATGAATCCATGCCACCTCCCGCTTGAAGTCACAATTTGTGACTTCAAGATTTGATATGCCATTTTGGAATCTCAATATAGTCCTTCCCCCGCGATCAAACAACCTATCACAATTTGTGATATCTTGAGATGGTCGCAATTTGCGACCAGTTCTATTTCCAATATCCAAGCTCATTAAGATTTTTTTTATCAGCTTCTCAAGTTTTGCGCTTTCGGCAAACTGTTCTTCGATCTTCGCAGTAAGCCGTTTCATCTTTTCATCAAAAGGCTCACCATCATCCTCGATATCCTCAGCACCAACATATCTACCTGGCGTGAGAACATAGCCGTGTGCGCGGATATCATCAATGTTCTCGCTTTTGCAGAAGCCGGGAACATCTTTATATTCATCAGCTTCTTTTTCCCCACGCCATGCATGATAGGTCTGTGCGATTCTGCTTATCTCTTCATTGGAGAATTCCCTGTGGGTTCTGTCGATGAGATAGCCCATCTTCCGGGTGTCTATAAACAGGGTATGACCTCTGCGATCTCTGAATTTGCCATTCTTTTTACTCCTCGCTATAAACCAGAGACAAGCAGGGATTTGCGTTGTATAAAAAAGTTGCCCTGGCAACGCTATCATGCAATCAACAAGATCAGCTTCAATAATATTTTTTCTGATCTCTCCTTCACCGGACTGGTTTGAAGACATAGAGCCATTGGCAAGCACAAAGCCGACAATACCATTAGGTGACAGATGGTGAATGAAATGTTGAACCCAAGCAAAATTGGCGTTATTAATGGAAGGAATTCCATACTTCCATCTCACATCTTCTCTGAGAAGTTCGCCCTTCCAATCACTCACATTGAAAGGCGGATTCGCAAGGATAAAGTCTGCCTTGAGATCTTTGTGAAGATCCTGTCTGAAACTGTCTGCATGATGCGGCCCGATGTTACCTTCAATGCTCCTTATAGCAAGATTCATATTACAGAGACGCCAGGTGGTAGGGTTCGACTCCTGGCCATAAATGGATATATCGCCCTTTCTTCCGCCGTGGGCCTCGACGAATTTCTCTGACTGAACAAACATGCCGCCAGAACCACAGCAAGGGTCATACACCCTACCCTTGTAAGGCTCTATCATTTCGACAAGAATTTTGACGACTGATTGAGGGGTATAGAATTCACCACCGTCTTTACCTTCTGCCGAGGCAAAACGACCGAGGAAATACTCATAAACACGCCCCAGGATATCCTTTGAGCGGCTTTCCGCATCACCAAGGCCAATCGTGCCAATGAGATCTATGAGCTCGCCGAGAGTATGTTTGTCAAGGGTTGGTCGTGCATAATCCTTCGAAAGAACACCCTTAAGCTTTAGGTTTTCTTTCTCAATGGCAACCATCGCATCATCAATGAGTTTACCGATGGTTGGCTGTTTTGCGTTTGCCTGGAGATAAGACCATCGAGCTTCTTTAGGTACCCAGAAGATATTTTCAGCAAGATATTCGTCGCGATCTTCTATAACACCATAGCGAGCAATTTCTTCACTTACATAATATTCACTTGATGGTTCCGCAGTCCGAATTTCTAATTCTTTGCGTCGTTCTTCAAAGGCATCAGAGATATATTTGAGAAAGATTAATCCGAGAACTACATGCTTGTATTCAGCAGGATCCATATGGCCGCGCATCTTGTCGGCAGCCTGCCAGAGTTTTTCTTCAAAACCGAGGTTCCCGCCGTTAGATTTCTTCTTATCCTCTTTCGTAGCTTTTTGCACCATTAATTTTTTTGATCATACTATTGATCACAGTATTGCTGTTTTACACTCTGCCAGTCAGTCTCAAAACCGCAGGGGATATCATCCTCAACTCTCCAGCTCTGCACCTCAACACGTCTGTTATTGCAGCTGAAATCTTCCATTATTTTCCACTTCAGATCTCTATCACAAAGCATTACAGAAAACATATCATCTACTTTCCTGGCCTTAATCCCAAAGGAATCAAGAATCCCCTCAGCCTGAGACTTGCAATAAGGATTAGGGAAGCAAACCTGTTCTACCGCAACTTTATATTGAACTGCATCGAATCCATCGGGAACGCCGGATTCGAGAAAATGCCCTGCCACTTTTTGGTTTATATGGCATAGGCTTGCCTCAATCGGTGCATACATTTTCTCTTTCTTAACAAGAGAATCAGATGCGCATCCCGCAAATACCATCAGGAGAATTAAAGCAAGGCCTATCCCTTTCATGTCTCTTTTTCTTACATCCATAGGTCTATTTTGCTTTCATCGACACCAGTGTCGAGATTCCAATCCTTGATGTACTCAGCAACCTTGGCAGGAGTTCCTTGTGCTATATTCTTAAATAGCCTCTCCCATACGGAAACCACTCTATTGACGACATCCTTAAAGACGTTGTCATAATGGTCTTCGAGCCCATTTGGAAGCTGAACTTTTTCAATGTACTTTTGGCGTTCTTCTGCGGTAATCTCGGATGCCTTCTTATAATTGAAGCCTGCCATGCCTAAAATGTGCCGGAAGATCGCGCCGGGATCAACAACAAAGTTCACGCGTCCTTTATAATTATAATGCCACTTATCTGGATCGATGCTATCGAAATATTCTTGAGCGTTTGGATGTGCTGACTTCAACAGGTCGCTCCAAAAGGTTCTTATATCTGGATGAATACGATCAATATCGTCAGGGTCTGAACACTCATCGAGGATTCTTAAATAGCCGAAGTTTCCATCTCTTGGATTAGAGCTTACAATGTCCTCCCCGGTTTCTTTTTGAAATATATAGATGTCCTGAATGAGCTCGCACTTGCCATGTTCGTTATGCGTGAACATATATGGACCATGGACAATCGAATTCACTACTGGATGGACATATGAATCAGCTATCACATGGCTGATATATCCACAAAACCAGGCAAGTCTGATCGCATCTGCAAGGCGAGCAACACCTTCCGTTACAAAGGTGGGGACACTCTCATAATGCATCCTGTTTGCCCACGTGTGCCCTATTTTGAGTACACCTTGTGGTCAAGACGTCAGTAAGATAAGGGTAATCGGGACCAGTGGCTCCCATGATCACGAAGCTATTGTTTTCGCCCAATATCCTCGTATTTGCAGAGCGTTTTCTCTTTCCCATGACATCAATCGCCCGAGTTGCTACAAGACAATGTGAAAATGTAGCCGGCATAACCCTTGAATCCCTGTGACTTCCTTCTTGAGAAATACTGAAAATATCATGTCCACGTTATGGAACATGTTAGCTTTGTCTTCCACTCAGCCACGGCCCCCCCGATAAAAGCAGTCCGCCCTTCATTTCTCTTTCTCTTTGATCAACGTCAGTAAATCATTTGGCTGGCAGTTGAAAAAGAGCAGAAGTTTTTCAAGGTCCTTCCGGCTGAAGTTGTAGTTGTGATTGGTTGCGATCCTGGATAAGGTTAAAGCCTTAACGCCGGTTTCCTGCTCGATCACTTTATAGGTAATCTTCCTTCTTTCGACTGCGCTTTTCCGCTCTATGAGAGCTTTGAGGTTTACGATCAACATGGTTCACCCCGCCTGTCTTTAAATGTATACATATTATCACCTGAAGAAAAAAATATCAAAAAGGTGGATCGCTGCGGTTACACTGACCATCATTCTCTACTATCTGATAACAAACATTCGATAACAAGGAGGATAGAAATGAAAATTTATTTATTCTTTTGACAATCAAATCGCCGGGTGCTGGCCTCAAAATCCGTTCAAGTACTACGGCAAAGGCATTCAAAAGTTTTATAATCATACAATGAGAATAATCTTTGTCACAGATTTACATGGTTCTAAGTGGAAATATAACCGGGTGTTTGAGGTCGCAGCAGACTCAAAGGCACATATCGTTATCAATGGCGGCGATATGCTGCCCAAGAACGGAGAGCTGTCACAGCAAAAGGATTTTATTACATCATTTCTGGATGGATACTTTAAAAAGGTTAACGATGCAGGAATCTACTATCTCTGTTATCCGGGAAATGACGATCTTATGATTTACGACCGGTTATTCGAAGAGGTCTGTTACAAGTACCACTTTGTCGTGCCTCTGGCCCAGCGAAAATATGACATCAATGGTTATGAGTTTATAGGAGTGAACTGGGTTGTCGACTATCCCTTTCGTCTCAAGGACAGATGCCGGATGGATACGAACGACTATGTATTCGAAAGGCAGCTCGGTACGGGCCTATTGTCAACTCAACAGGGATTTAAAGAGCTAAAGAACTGGTCTGCCTATGCCAGATCACTTCCTACTCTCAAAGATGAGTTGACCAGGCTGGTTCGCCCTAAGAATATGAGAAATGCGATATATGTAATTCACATGCCTCCTGCCAGGCTTGGACTGGATAAATGTTATAGCGGTATGGAAGCGGGCTCGAAGGCGGTCTATGACTTCATCAAAAAAAATCAGCCGCTTTTAGCGCTTCATGGGCATATACATGAGTCCCCTCAAATGACAGGGAAGTGGTCCGCGAAACTTGGCAAGACGACCTGCATACAGCCTGGTCAGCTTGATGACTTTACGTACGTGACAATTGATCTTGATAGCATGCACTTTGAAAGATACAATGAACGATACCAATAAGGAGAAGATATATTCATAGGATCGGAAATGGACTCTCGAGTAAATAAAGTTTACCGATATTTATTTCCATTTCAACATATTGGGCTCATCCCATTCTATATGCTTCAAGAGTTTTCGATCTTCGTGGGAATAGAAAATCCAGTGCTCGGCATAAGCATAGAGGTAAAATAAACTTAATCATCGATTAAACCGATTATATATTAATCATAAAATTGCTAAAATATATGCATAAAAAAATGGACATATTTGCGAACGTGCCTGATTCACACTGAGGGAGAACCCTAAAGTGACCGATTTCTATCAAAGAACTGGAGACATTAGTGAGGTGAAGCCATGGGATTATTTGACACGATAATTTTGGAGAAAAAATACCATTGCCCCACTTGCGGCAGAGAAATAGAGTCTATACAGGTGAAGGATTTTGACCCTTACTTACAGACCTACCGTGTCGGCGATTGTATTTCAGAACCTGACGATATACGTCTGGTTAAAGAAGGGCTCTATTGCGATTCGTGCCAGAAATTTACAGGGCAGCATGTCTATGCCGCAGTGGACCGCGGCATTCTTGTGGGAACCGCTGGAAATATGGAAGAGGCTAAAAGTCTCCTGGGGACCCTCAGCATAGAAAAACTTCTTTTGCTGCATCGTTCGGCGTATAAAAAACATACTGCCGATGTGATGAAGCGAAATCGAAACCTCAATTTTCTTGACAATTTATGCACCTGGTACGGTAAGGAGCTGTATAAGAAAGACAAGAGCGATCCCGAGAGAAAATGGTTTCTCCGGGACTTCGAGTTTGAAGGAATTGATACCCCTATAGAAGCGCTCAAGGCATTCGTTACCAGCGAGCAGATAATAAACGCACTTTATGAGTTCGAAGAGAATAACCAGGTGATGTTGGATATTTACTATCTTGAGGCCATCAAAGAAGGTGAAGAAGCATGGTCTGTAGATGTCTATCAGGACTACATAAACAACAGATCTGGCCTGCGATGGACATGGACCGTCATCAGTCAAAAAGAATTAGAACTTGATGAAGAAGAAAGAGAGAAAAAACGGCCCGAATGGGTGATTATAGTTGACAAACCATTCTCCAAGCAGATGGTCATAGATACTATAGAAAAATGGCTGCGAGATAGACACTATAACTTTACTGTTCGTCTTATCGAACCGGAGCAGGCTGAAGGCTCAGGTATGTATAAAGAGTTGAAAAAGCTCGATACGGAAAAAAGCATGGCAAATAAAGAATATTTCTGCTGGGTGCATTAACTATGCAATTGACGGAGCTTAAGGAAATAATCACACGCCATAACCTTTACAACCTTGCCGGAAGCCGCTCGTTCGGCCGGGGTGAGGACTACTTCGAAAGAGGTTTAGTAGGACCTGTTGCCGAGAAAAATGGCGTAATCTCGGCAAAGGTCCATGGTTCGCATACATACGAGACGCGTCTCAAGATTGTTGCCGCGCCGCAGGGTAAGGTTCGCCTTGATCACTCCTGCACCTGTCCCGTAGGCCGTGACGGTGATTTCTGCAAGCACTGCGTGGCGCTGGGATTGGCATGGATAGCAAAAGCAAATATTGTCGGAGCGGAGGAAAGAGCAACCGGAAGAACATCAAAATGCACGTCTGCACCCCATAAGGAAATTTCTCTGAAGGATATCCGCACATGGCTGGAGGGTCAGGGGTCGAAGCTTATCCTCGACATGCTGATGGATCAGGTAAAAACCGACAGCCGTCTGCGCGAGAACCTGACGCTCAAGATTGCCAAAGAGAATGCCGGCGGTATCGACATCACAGCTTATCGCAAGGCAATCCGGGCCGCTTTCCATACCTCCGGTTTTATTCATTATAACGACATGTATGAATATGCCGACGGCATCGGCGAAGCGATAGACAGCATAGAGCGCCTTTTAAAGGAAGGATTCGCACGAGAGGCTATACCCCTCTGTGAATATGCCTTTGAGCAGGCGGCTTCGGCGATTGGCGACGTGGATGATTCAGACGGCCACTTTGGCGACATCTGCGAGCGTCTGGGAGCGCTTCACCTGGCGGCCTGCAAGGCAGCCAAACCTGACCCGGTTGATCTTGCGAAGCGTCTCTTCGACTTTGAGATGATGGACAGCGATCTGGACTTGTTCTATGATGCGGCGCAGGTTTATAAGATGACTCTTGGGAAGCCTGGACTGGCTGAGTACCGTCGTCTTGCTGAAAAAGAATGGTCAAGGGTTGAGGAAAAAGGGCCGGGTAGCCGCAATAGTGGTTATTCCGGTAAACGCTGGCGCATAACCAGTATCATGGAGTCTCTCGCAAAGGCGGATGGAGACGTGGATGCATTAATAGTTGTCAAAAAACGCGACCTGTCGCATCCCTATTCTTACCTGGGTATTGCCGAAATATGCAAAGAAGCAGGACGCCGCGACGAAGCCCTTGTCTGGGCTGAGAAAGGCCTCTCTTCATTTCCCAAAAACCAGGACAACCGCCTGCGTGATTTCGTTGCCGGTGAATACCATCGTCGTAAGCGCTATGATGAAGCATATGGTCTTTACTGGATACAGTTTGCCGAACAGTCCGGGCTTGAACAATATAAAAAGCTCATGGAGTATTCGAGGAAGATCGAGCGAGTCGAATCGGCACGTGAAGATGCATTGGCCCATCTGCGGAAGGAGATTGAAGGAGAAAAGAAAAATCCCAATGTGCGCTATTGGCATGTCAAGCCGGACCATTCGCGGCTGGTGGAAATTTTCCTCTGGGAAAAAGATGGTGATGCCGCATGGACGGAGGCCCTGGCGGGAGGCTGTAGCGACCGCCTCTGGCTGGAACTTGCCAGGCTCCGGGAGAAGGAGCATCCTGCCGATGCTGTGGATGTTTACAAGCGTCTTGTCGATCCGGTCATCGAACAAAAGAATAATGAAGCCTATGCAGAAGCGTTCCGGATGGTCGGGAAAATCCATGAGCTGATGGGGCGCCTGAGTAAACCGGCAGAGTTCCAGAGTTATCTCGCAAATCTCCGCCTGCGGCACAAACCGAAGCGGAACCTGATGAAGCTGCTCGATAAGTTGTAGGACTGAAAAGAGGACGAGAAGGGGTATTTACCAATGAAGAAGAATTGGCTGATAAGTGAGGCCAGAAAGGCAGATGTAAGCAAAGATTATGCGATTCTGGAGAACCCGGAGACGAGAAGTTATCTCGATGACCTTCTCCTGAACAGATTCTGTCCATTGCGTACAGGGTCTATGAAGCCTATTGAGCGGTCTTTGACAAAAGCGTTCAAAATGTGAATATTATAATCGGGCGGAACAATGATCACGGGTCCAAATACCGGGTTCGAGATTATTTAGCCGGGGCGTCAGGACAAAAAATATCAATCCTGTTTTCAG
>Ga0315281_10004616_pt1 | contig 19942 bp, 12 predicted proteins | sample YL17G07_0_MG_FD_204540 | JGI IMG/M metagenome (GOLD analysis project Ga0315281, IMG submission 204540) | Sediment microbial communities from Yellowstone Lake, YNP, Wyoming, USA - YL17G07_0 | ecosystem: Environmental > Aquatic > Freshwater > Lake > Sediment | place: USA: Wyoming | collected... | reverse complement strand
ACGACGCCGAGCGCCTGGCCTACGGCAAGATGAAGGCCGACCAGATCAAGGCCACCGGAGCCGAGTTGGTCATCGCCCCCTGCCACAACTGCCGGGACCAGATCCTGAAGGGGTTGGGCAAGGAACACAAAGAAGGCCGCATGGACATGGGCAACTACAGTGAGACCCTGTACCTCTGGGAACTGGTGGCCAACTGCCTGGATTACGAGCCCTGGAGCGAGGCGGAGATCGAGGCGGCCCACGCCCTTCGTGACGCCCAGTTCGAGCGGGACGGCGTCGAGTTGGAAGAGGAAGAAGAATAAAGCTTAGCAGCTAAGTTAGAAATCGTCGCATAAATCAGGCCCGGCGGACACAAGTCTGCCGGGCCGTTTATTTGTCCTGGGAGGCATTCTATTGCTGCAGCAACAGTTCAAAAATGCCTGGAGACAATCTGTTCGCCGGAGCCGGATTATAGATCTCGGTGCTGTTAGTATAGAAATTGCCAGTGTAGCCTCCCACCGCCAGGACCTTGCCGTTGGGCAGCAGGGTGGCCGTGTGTAAGGTGCGGGCGGTGACCAGGGTGCCGGTGGCGGTCCAGGTCTGCCTAACCGCGTCGTAGAGCTCGGCGCTCTTAAGATAGGAGCTACCGGTATAGCCCCCCGCCGCCAGCACCTTCCCGTTGGGGAGCAGAGTGGCGGTGTAGTAGGCCCGGCCGCTGGTCATGGTGGCGGTGGCGGTCCAGGTCCCTTTGGCCGGGTCATAGAGCTCGGCTCTATTAGGGCCAGGGGCACCGTAACTGTCCCCTGCCACCAGCACCTTGCCGTTAGGCAATAGCGTGGCCGTATGACCAGAGGGGCTGTTGACCATATTGCCGCCGTTTGACCAGGAGCCCGTAGCCGGGTCATAGAGCTCCGATTGTAAGTTTCCAGAGCCTCCCGCCACCAAGACTTTGCCGCTAGGCAATAACGTAGCCGTATGCTTAATGCGGTACCCATAATGTAAGGACCCCGCGCTGGACCAAGAGCCCGCGGCCGGATCGTAGAGTTCAGCGAGGGAGGACTGATTGCCTCCCACCACCAATACCTTGCCGTTGGACAACCGGGTGGCCGTGTGGCCATACCGAGCTATTGACATCGAGCCGGCGGCGGTCCAGGTTCCGGCGGCAGGGTCATAAAGTTCGGCGCTGGCCAGGTAGATGCCGGTACTGCCATACCCCCCGGCCACCAGGACCTTGCCGTTTGCCAGCAATGTCGCGGTGTGGAAGGCCCGGAGGGTAATCATGGGGCCGGTGGCGGCCCAGGTCCCCGTAACCGGGTCGTAAAGCTTGGCGGTATTGGATTCGTTAAACCAATTGCCTGAATCATCGAAGCAAGCGCCGCCCGCCACCAGGACCTTGCCATTGGCCAGCAGGGTGGCAGTGTGGCCGTACCAGGCGTTAGCCGTGGCGCCTGCGGGGGTCCAGCAGCCCAATACGGACGAGGTGAAAAGCTCGGCGCTGTTAAGAGCGGAGCCGGAAGAGCCATAACCGCCCGCCACCAGGACCTGGCCGCTCCACAGGAGGGTGGCCGTATGGCCGTACCGGGCGTTTCCCAGGGAGGCCGTGCTGGCCGTATTCCATAGCGGCGCTTTAGCTGAGTCGAAAAGATAGGCTATAGCCAGGCAGCCGGTATTATACCCCCCCGCCAGCAGGACCAAGCCGTTGGGCAGCAGGGTGGCAGTGTGAAAGGCGGCCGGGTAACCAGGTCCAAGGGGGCCGAAAATCCCTTCGGCGGGGAAATAGAACTCACCCGACACACAACCGCTGCTGTTGAATCCCCCCGCCAGCGCGACGTTGCCGTTGGGCAGCAGGGTGGCGGTGTGGTCGCTGCGGGCGTAACAAAGAGGGGACCCGGCGTTATTCCAGACCATGCCATTATAGATCTCGCCGCTGTTCAGAGAGCCGGAGCTGCCACTGCCCCCTGCCACCAGGACGTTGCCATTGTCGAGCAGGGTGGCCGTGTGGCGATCGCGGGCAGCGGCCATGTCGCCGATGGGAAACCAAGTTCCGGAAGGGTAATGATAGATCTCGGCGCTGCTCAGGTAGCCGGCTGACGAATTATAGCCTCCAGCCACCACGACCCTGCCGTTGGGCATTAGGGTAGCGGTGTGATAAGCGCGGACGGTGTCCATGGAGGCGGTGGCAATCCACTGGCCGCTGGCCGGGTCATAGAGCTCGGCGCTGTTCAGGTAGCCAGATGAATTATCGCCGCCCGCCGCCAGGACCTGGCCGTTGGGCAGCAGGGTGGCGGTGTGGTCAGCCCGGGGGGTGACCAGGGAACCGGTGGGGCTCCAGGTCCTGGCGGCCGGGTCGTAGAGTTCGGCGCTGGCCAGGTAGTTGCCACTGCCGTCACAGCCTCCAACCACCAGGACCTTGCCGTTGCCCAGCAGGGTGGCCGTGTGGTTGGCCCGGGCGGCGGCCAGGCTGCCGGTGGAATTCCAGGTGTTGGCGGCGGCCGGGGCCGCCGGGGGGAGCAGCAGCCACAGGGACAGGCTCAGGAAAACCAACAAGCCTGCAGTACGGCGGGCATTTCTAATAAACTTGGGGCAATTCATTAACCTGGGCATTGGCTCCCTTATTACTGGCGGTTTATGATAACTATCTGATACTCCCTCGAACCGATTCTTATTTTCCGCAACCATCATAATTTCTTGACTAAAAAATTCAACTAATTTCTTTTTTCCCATAATTATAGCCTCGCTAATCTCCCCTCCTTTTTTCTACGTCGGTTGCATTTGTCGGTTTTCGATTTAAAATCCATACTAAGGAGGACTGCTCATGAAGAAATCCCTCGGCCCCAGGACCCTGGCATTCCCCACTCCGGTGTGGGTGGTGGGCACCTACGACGCGCATGACAAGCCCAACGTCATGACTGCGGCCTGGGGCTCCATTTGCTGCTCCAAGCCGCCTTGCATCGCGGTGTCCCTGCGCAAGGCCACCTATTCTTACGGCAATATCGTGGCCCGGGGCGCCTTCACCATCAACGTGCCCTCGGAGGCGCACGTCAAAGAGGCGGATTACTTCGGCATGGTCAGCGGCCGCGACCTCAACAAGTTCGCCCAGGCCCGCCTCACCCCGGTGGCCAGCACCGTGGTGGACGCCCCCTACGTGGCGGAATTTCCCCTGGTGCTGGAGTGCAAGCTCCTCCACACCATTGAGATCGGCCTGCACACCCAGTTCATCGGCGAGATCCTGGACGTCAAGGCCGATGAAGCCGTTCTGGGGGACCAGGGCTTCCCGGACATCGAAAAGGTGCGGCCCATCATCTTCGGCCCGGAGATCCGTACCTATCACGGCATCGGCAAGTTTCTGGGCCAGGCCTTCGCCATCGGCAAGGACGTCTAATGAGTAAGGTCAATCTCGGCGCCAACGCCTACATCTATCCCATGCCGGTGACCCTGGTTGGGGCCATGGTGGAGGGGCGGGCCAACTTCATGGCAGTGGGCTGGGTGATGCGGGTCAACTGGCAGCCGCCGCTCTTAGCGGTGGCGCTCAATAAGGCCCACTATACCCCGAAGGGCATCCGGGCCCAGCGCACCTTCAGCGTCAACTTCCCCGGCGCCGACCTGATGGAAAAGGCCGACTACTGCGGCCTGGTCTCGGGGTATAGGGTGGACAAATCCGGCCTCTTCCGGGTCTTTTTCGGGGAGTTGAAGACCGCCCCACTAATCGAGGAATGTCCCCTGGGCCTGGAATGCCGCGTCTACGAAGTGGTGGAACTGCCCGCTAACGATCTCTTCATCGGCGAGATTGTGGCAGCTTATGCCGACGAGGCCTGCCTCACCGACGGCCAGCCCGACATCTTGAAGATCAATCCCCTGGTGCTGACCATGCCGGACAACAACTACTGGACCGTGGGGACCCACGCCGGCCGGGCCTGGAGCGCCGGGAAGAAGCTGAAAGAAACGCAGAAATCGTAATGTAGGGGCGGTTCTTGAACCGCCCGGCTTTAGCATTTGCCTTATTATAGAGGTTAGCGCCATGAAACCAGACCTCAGCGACACCGAAATTCACACCATCCGGGAAGGCATCCGGCGCAAGTACGCCCAGGTGGCAGACAGCGGCGTCACCTCCTGCTTCCGCTACCCCACGGGCAAAGAAGGCATGGTGCAGCAGGGTTACCCGCCGGAGATTCTGCGGCAGATTCCCGAACAGGTCCTGGCCTCCTTCTGCGGGGTCGGGAACCCCTTCAGCCTGGGGCCTATCATCCCCGGGGAAACGGTGTTGGACGTCGGCTGCGGCGCCGGGGTGGATACCCTGGTGGCCGCCCGCCTGGTCGGCCCCACAGGCCGGGTGACGGGGGTCGACGCCACTTTTGAGATGATCGCCCGGGCCCGGGCCAACCTGGCCCTGGCGGGTCTCAACAACGTCAGCTTCGAGGTCGCCGCGGCTGAAGCCCTCCCCTTCCCGGAGCGGGAGTTCGACGTGGTCATCTCCAACGGCGTCATCAACTTGACCATCGACAAAGAGCAGGCACTCAGGGAGGCACACCGGGTCCTCAAGCGCGGCGGCCGCCTGATGGTCGCCGACATGGTCCTGGTGACGGAGCTGCCGGGTGACCAGGCCGGCAAGGTGGAAAACTGGTTCCAGTGAATTGGCGGCGTCATACCAGGAAAGGATTTCCTGGCGCTGCTGCTGAAAGTGGGCTTTCACCGGGCCAGCCTGGACCGGTTCACCGGCTTTAAAAGCTCCCCTTACACCGAAGGAGCGCTGTACTATGGAGAGAAGCCGGTGGCTCAAGGGGCCGGAGAGGCCAGCAAATCGCGGCTGGACCGGCTGGAGGAGCCCAAAGAGACGAAATGTCCCCCCGACGCCTCCGGCTGACGCAGGAAGTAGCTTACCCGCCCGGGCGGCGGACCAACCGGAGTTTAGACCTTCCCCCTTGCCAAAATCCGGAAGGTAATTTACCTTTGTAAAGAAGGCTCGACGGAAACTATCCGGCGCCGGGGCCAGCCCAAGGAGAAAGCCGGCCGCAGCCGAGAGCGCCGACCGCTGGAGAGGGATAAATTAGCCTGCTTTAGAGCCTGAGCCTCGCATCATAGGCCACCCTTTTACCCCGCCCGTACCTCCTGCGGGCGGCGACTTGGCGCCATGGGTCATATTTTTATTGTTTCGAATTTCTGAATAAAATATAACAAGTGTCATGCGGCTTGCCCTGCCCTATGTCGCATTTTTAGACACAGCCAGTTATCCCCTTGAAAATCCGGCAAAATTAACCATCCGGGACCAAGGGCGAGGGGCGAGCAGCAAAATGTTTACTGTGGCACTGTGTATTTTTTAGACATCTGTGCCAAAAAAATAGCATAATCTGGTGAATGATTTCACATGGTTCATAAACCCCGAAAAGGGATCTTCTTACCAGTTTTCTGCGTTAATTATATCAGCTAAGGATTGGAGTTATGGTGAAAGGTAGACCACTGCTTCGCTGGGCTGGGTTCTTGTTGGTGTGCGTCGCCACCTCATTCTTTTGCCTTGAGGCTCAGGGCGAGAAGGCTCCGGTGAAGGCGCCGGCGAAGCCGGCGGTGCAGGCGCCGGAGTCCGGGCGGCCGGACCTGATTAAGATCGACACCCTGGCCCCCTTCGGAAAGCTTGAGCTGCCGCCGGTCACGTTTTTCCATGACAAGCACACCGACGTGCTGCTCAAGGAGAAGAAGACCTGCGCGGCCTGCCACTTGGTGGAGGACGGCAAGCTGTCCCTGAGCTTCAAGCGCCAGAAGGCGACGAAACCGGCCGAGATCAAAGACATCTATCATGCCAACTGCATCGGCTGCCACATGGACATGGCCGCCGCGGGTAAGAAGAGCGGCCCGCCGGACGGTTTATGCCGCTCCTGCCATAACGCCGAGCCGCCGCAGAGGGTCAGTCTCGACGCCGGCCTGGACAATGTGGTGCACTTCCGGCACGTGGACTCCAAGCAGATACCGGCGGCAGCCGGCGGCAAGGATAACTGCGCCAGTTGCCACCACGAATTTGACCAGCAGACCAAAAAGCTCGTTTACGCCAAGGGCAAGGAAGAGACCTGCCGCGATTGCCACCTGGCCAAGCCGGAGAAGGGCGTCAAGAGCCTGGAGCAGGCTGCCCACTTGCAGTGCGTGCAGTGCCATCTCGATCTCGCCAACCAGGGGGTGAAGGGCAATGGCCCCTATCTCTGCGCCGGCTGTCACGGCGCGGAAGGTCAGGCCCTGATAGCGAAGAAAAACCAGGAGGCGCTGGCCAAGATGCCGAACAAGGAAGTGCCGCGACTCCTGCGGGGCCAGCCGGATGCGGCTCTGATTACCCCCAAGCCTGAAGAAGGCAAATACGTGAAGGCGGCCGCCATGGATCCGGTGGCCTTTGACCACAAGGCCCATGAGAAATACAACAATAATTGCCGGGTCTGCCACCATGCGGGCATGGAGGCCTGCGGGGATTGCCACACGGTGGCGGGCTCGAAAGAAGGCGGTTCGGTGACCCTGGAAAAGGCGATGCATTCACGGTCGAGTCAGCAGAGTTGCATCGGCTGCCACACTGCCAAACAGACCTCGCCGAACTGCGCCGGCTGCCACAACCATATCAGCAAGGCCAGCCGGCCCGAGGACGCCAATTGCCGGCAGTGCCACCTTCCGACCAACTTGCAGGGAGCCGGGACGCTGCGGGAGAAGCTGGCAGGTCTGCTCAAACCGCAGCAAGCCGGCCTCGCCGAGACCATTCTGAAAAGCCGGAAGATGAACCCCGGCACCTATACCGAGGCAGACATCCCGGAGACGGTGGTGCTCAAGGACCTGACGGACAAATATAAGCCCGCCGAGTTCTCGCACCGCAAGCACGTCCTCGCCCTCATGAAAGGTATGAAGGGCAATGTCCTGGCGGAATACTTCCACTATGATCCGGGTACGATGTGCCAGGGCTGCCACCATAACAGCCCGCCGGCCAAGAACCCGCCGGCCTGCGTCAGCTGCCACAGCGGCGACAGTTTGCAGGCCAGGGAGACGAATCGTCCGGCCTTGCTGGCCGCCCTCCACGGGCAATGCATGCGCTGCCACAAGGACATGGGGCTGGAGAAGCCTGCCGCCACGGCGTGCACCGAGTGCCATAAGGAAAAGAAGAAGTAACGAGGAGTATGACCATGTTACGAAGAACGTTTCTTGGCCTGCTTGGAGCCGCAGGATTGGGTGCGGCGCTGGGCAAGCCGGCCCACGCCGCTGGGAGCCAGCATTTCCAGGGATATCCCGGGAGCTTCGGCGTGCTGTTCGACTCCACCCGCTGCATCGGCTGCCGCAGTTGCGAGGCCGGCTGCAACCGGGTCAATGAGCTGCCGCCCCCGCCCGAGCCCTTCGATGACCTGAGCGTCCTGAACACGAAGCGCCGGACCCACTGGTATACCTATACCGTGGTGAACCGCTACGATAATATCCCGGGCGCCGCCGGCCCGGTCTATAAGAAGTGGCAGTGCAACCATTGCCTGGAGCCGGCCTGCGCCTCGTCCTGCTTCGTGCGGGCCTTCACCAAGACCCCGCAGGGCGCGGTGACCTGGGACGGCACGGTCTGCGTGGGCTGCCGCTACTGCATGATCGCCTGCCCCTTCGAGATTCCGACCTTCGAGTATGGTGAGCCCCTGACTCCCCGGATCATGAAGTGCACCCTGTGTTACCCGCTGATCACCTCGGGCAAGCTGACGGTGCCGGGCTGCGTGGGAGCCTGCCCGGTCGAGGCCCTGGTCTACGGCAAACGCACCGACCTGATCAAGATCGCCCGCGAGCGCTTCCACGCCTTTCCGGGCCGTTACCTGAACCAGATTTACGGCGAACACGAGATGGGCGGCACCAACTGGCTCTATATCTCAGGAGTGCCCTTTAGCGCTCTGGGCATGCGGGAAGACCTGGGAGTCATCCCGGCGCCCGAACTGACCTCCGGGGCGCTGGCCGCCGTGCCCATCGTGGCCGCCGCCTGGCCGGTGCTGCTGACCGGCATCTATGCCATCAACAAGCGCAAAGACAAAATCGCCCGGCAGGAGGAGGCCCAGGCCGTGGCCCGGGCCGTGGCCCAGGCCCAGGCAGAGGCCGAAGCCAAACTTAAAAAGGCCATGACCAAGGCCGAAGCCGAGCAGAAAGCCGCCATTGAGCGCGAGATCAAGCGCGCCCTGGAAGAAGCTGCCAAGGGCCAGAGCCAGGAGGGCGAATAGCATGAACACCGAAAACCCCGCCGCCAAGAACTCGCTGCTCACGCCGTTCAACGTCGTGATCGGCATCATTTTTTTGCTCGGCGCCCTGATCACCTTCCTGCGCTTCACCAAGGGGCTCGCCGGCGTCACCAACCTGTCGGACAACAACCCCTGGGGGGTCTGGATCTCCTTTGACCTCCTGTGCGGCGTGGCCCTGGCGGCCGGCGGCTACACCACTTCCGCGGCCTGCTATGTCTTCGGCCTGAAGCGCTATCACTCCGCGGTCCGGCCGGCGATCCTCACCGCCTTCCTGGGCTACGCCTTGGTGGTCTTCGCGTTGCACTACGACGTGGGCCGGCCCTGGCGGCTGCCCTACCCCTTCTTCGTGCAATCCGGCACCACCTCGGTGCTCTTCGAAGTGGGCCTGTGCGTCTTCCTCTATTTGGTCACGCTGTTCGTCGAGTGGACGCCGGCCGCCCTGGAATGGCTCGGTTTCAAGAAATATCGGAATATCATCGTCCGGGGAACGATGGCCCTGACCATCTTCGGCGTCGTCCTCTCCACCATGCACCAGAGCTCGCTGGGGGCCCTGTACCTGATCGTCCCCTCCAAGCTGCACCCGCTCTGGTATTCGAGTTACATCCCGATCTTCTTCTTCATTTCGAGCATTGCCGCCGGCCTGTCCATGGTGATCTTCGAGGGGACGCTGTCGCACCATTTCCTCCACCACAAGATGGACAGGACTTACCTGAGCGAGCATAACGACGTGGTCCTGGGCTTCTCCAAGGGCGCTTCCCTGGTGCTGGCCTGCTACTTCCTGCTCAAGGTGGTCGGCGTGGCCCTCGATAACAAATGGCACTACTTGCTGACCGGCTATGGGGCCTGGTTCCTGGTGGAACTTTTAGGCTTCGTGGCCCTGCCCTGTTTTCTCTATGCCATCACCGTACGGGAGAAGAACCTGGCTTTGGCCAAGTGGGCCTCGGTGCTCACCGTGCTCGGCATTGTGCTCAACCGCTTCAACGTCTCCTGGTTCGCCTTCAACTGGCAACTGCCGCCGGCCGACCGCTACTTTCCCAGCTGGATGGAGATTGCCATTTCTATCTATATCGTCACGATCGGCGTTTTGCTCTTCCGTTTCATCTCCACTAAGATGCCCATCTTCTATGAGCATCCTGAGTATAGGGAGCATGCGCCCCACGAGGGCGAGGAAGAAGAATCGGCCCATTTCACCGAACACAAGCTCCATAAGCACCCCCAAACCTTCGGACACTGAGGAAGGGAACCATGGAAAACCATTTTTACACGCTGCATGACTTCCTGGTCTATACCAAGGGCGCGGCCTACATCCTGATGGGCGTGTCGGTCCTCGGCATCCTCGGCTTCTGGCTCTATATCACCGGCAGGGACGAGGAGAAGGACATTCAATAGTTACTGAGGGGCCGCCTAAGCGGCCTTGCGGAGGAGTCGCATATGCAACAATTATATCCATTCATCACCGGACCCCTGCTGTGGCTGTCCTTCGGGATCTTTTTCGGGGGGCTGATCTATCGGGTGGTGACCTACATCCGGGGGCTTGACTGGCAGCTCGACCGGGTGGCCTACCGGGCCCATCCGGGCCTGGGCCTCAAAGGCGCGCTCCGCTCCATCGTCCACTGGCTGATACCCTACTATTCCGTGGGCTGGCGCGCCAAACCCCTATATACCTTCATTTTCTTCGTCTTCCATATCGGGCTGGTGGGCGTGCCGCTGTTTCTGTTGGGGCATGCGGTCATCTTCAAAGAGCGCTGGGGCGTGGATTGGCCGACGATGTCCATGGGCCTGGCCGACATCCTGACCATCGCCACCATAGTCGCCGGGATCTTCATCGCCATCCGGCGCCTCGGCCTGCCCGAAGTCAGAATTGTCACCACGATCTACGACTACTTCCTGATCCTGGTCAGCGTGACTCCCTTCGTCACGGGATTCCTGGCCGTGCACCAGGCCCCGCCGGACTACGACCTCTGGCTCATCGCCCACGTTCTGAGCGGCGAACTCCTGCTGGTCCTGATCCCGGCCACCAAGCTCTGGCATGTGGTGGGCTTTTTCCTCTCCCGGGGCCAGATCGGGGCGGACTTCGGCATCAAACGCGGCTATAAGGGCAAAGGATTTGCCTGGTAGAACTAGAGTATAGAAAAAGATTATGCTATAATAAAGGTAACGATTTGCAGGAATCCTCTGCCACCGGGGAGAGTCGATTCCGGGCCTGCCGCCTCAGGGCGCGGCAAGGCAGACCTTAAGGAGTAAAGATCCATGCCGGAAGGAACCCTCTGCAACAAAAAGACCGTCGATACCAAAGAGTATCTGGATGCCTTGCTGGCCGACAAGAGCGGCAAGAAATATTACGAAGAGATGACGCATCTCGAGGTCGACAAGGAGAAGCTCAAAAACACCCTGGCGGCCTCCATGAAGTCACGGATGCGCGCCTGGCTAGAGCTCTGCTCCCACTGCGCCCTCTGCGGCGACACCTGCTTTCTGTATCTGGCCAACCACCGCGACCCGACCCAGGTGCCGTCGTACAAGATTCAATCCACCCTGGGGAAGATCGTCAAGCGCAACGGCGACGTGGACCGCGAACACATGCGCTACTGCATGGACGTGGCCTGGTCCAAGTGCACCTGCTGCAACCGCTGCGGCTCCTTCTGCCCCTACGGCATCGACATGGGCGTCATGTTCGGCTATCTGCGCGGCCTCTGCTTCTCGCAAGGCTTCGTGCCCTGGGAGCTCAAGATCGGCACGGGCATGCACCGCATCTACCGGGCTCAGATGGACGTAACCTCCGAGGATTGGGTGGAGACCTGCGAGTGGATGGCCGACGAGCAGCAGGAGGAGTGGCCGGGCCTGGAGATCCCGGTGGACAAGGTGGGCGCCGACCTGATGTACACCCTGAACGCCCGGGAGCCCAAGCACTATCCCGAGGACATCGCCGAGGCCGCCATTCTGTTCCATATTGCCGGTGAGAACTGGACCGTGCCTAGCGAGGGCTGGGAACAGACCAGCCTGGCGATGTTCGCCGGCGACTGGGGCGCCTGCAAGATGATGGTGGAGAGCGTTTACGGCGCCATGGCCCGGCTGAAACCCAAGCGGGTCTTGGGCACCGAATGCGGCCACGCTCACCGGGCCACGGTCATCGAGGGGCCCTATTGGGTCGGCCGTAAGGATGGCCGGCCACCGGTGGAATATATTCACTATACTGAGTGGGTGGCCGAGGCCCTGCGCACCGGCAAGATCAAGATCGACCCGGCGAAAAAGCTCAAGGAGCCGGTGACGTTACAAGACTCCTGCAACTATATCCGCAACTACGGGCTGGCGGACGTCACCCGGGAGATCATGAGCTACCTGGTGGAGCCCGGCTACTTCATCGAGATGACCCCGAACCGGGAGCACAATTTCTGCTGCGGCGGCGGCGGCGGTTTTAATGGCATCGGCATGTATCGGCAGCAGCGCAACGTGGGCCTGAAGGTGAAGCGCGACCAGATCCTGGCCACGGGCGCCAAGCTGGTCGTCTCCCCTTGCCACAACTGCTGGGACGCCATCCGTGACCTGGAAGAGGTCTACGAACTCGGCATCAAGCAGACCTTCCTGAAGCCCCTGCTCATCAAGATGGCCATCATCCCGGAGCATCTGAAGCCCAAGGAAGAAGAAGAGTAAAGCCGCAAAGAACCTGAACAAACAAATTAGCAGGGAGGGCCGGGGAGACCAAATCCCCGCCTTCCCTGGCTTTTTCAGGGCAGCGGTCCTCTCATACGAAAACGCGTTCACCTACCGATTCGCATTCAAATGGTTATTTTTGGTAGCCGCAGGCTTTAGCCTGCGCCGCACTGGCGGCCCGCCGAAATCGCCCGCATGGAAGGCGTCAAGCACCCTTCCGCCGTCCGGGGCATGATTATCCGGGTTTCCGATCAATTAAGGTGTGGGGAGATAAGCCTTTTCGAGAAGGACGCGGATGAGGCGGAAGCGGCCAAGGCCCGCCTGAAGATGGGGGTTCTGGCCTACAACCTCTTGCATATGATCAGGCAGTTCTATGTCTGGGGCGAAGAAGTGAAGCGCTCCATAGACTGGCTGCTCAAGCGTTTGATCAAAGTGGGAGCCAGGGTTTCTTACCACGCCCGGAGGTGGTATGTCCATGTGGCTTCGGCCTTCCCCCTGGCACACCATTATCGGGCGGTGCTGGCCTGGGGTTCTTAAACTTGCCCGCATTGAGGCATCAGAATCCTGAGGGGCAGGAATGTCAATATTACTGAAAAATTTACTATATCCGGCAGATTGATTGACAAATTTATGAAAATTTGTGCTATCATCCCGTCTACGGGACAAGATGGCTATAAAAAGAGGAGCTTTCCGCGGTTAACCCCGGAAAGAGCGGTGGCCAAACCGGTTTTTGAATGTGACGGCTCGGGTTGCTGCATAATCTCGGTGCATAATCTCGGTTGATTCCGGGAGAGGAGAGACCCAGCGCCGCTTGCGCAAATAAGGACCCAGGGCCCCGATCGACCAGCGATCATCCCGTTGCCGCAAGGAGGAAGCGCTAAAATGAGATATTCCTTGTTGGTCCTGTGCTTTGTCTTAGCGACTTTTAACTCCGTCGCTTCCGCCCAAACCCTGTCACCCCAGAATAAGAACTTCTCGCAATATCAGCCCGGCCCGGCACCTCTCAAACCCGGCGATCATGTGCCAGGCCGGGTGCTGATCAAGATGGCCTCGGCCCAGGAGGGCCAGGCCCTGCAGCAGCATGATACCAGGCGTTCGGCCTTGGGCCTCGGCAAGATGGAGCGGCTCTTCCCCCACGCCCAGGCCCCGTCCGGCTGGCAGCGGCTGATGGCCTCCCTGGGAAAAGCTCGGCCCGCCCCCGACCTCACCACCTGGTATCATGCCAGCCTGCCCAAGGATGCCGATGTCGCCCCGACCATCCAGAAATTGCGGCAAGAACCGGACATTGTCTGGGCCGAGCCCGACTATATCCGCCGGCCCCTGGGACTGCCGGCGGGCCAGGAGGCCACTCCCCAGGGTGCCGTCGCCAGCGATTCCGCTTCCGACCAACAATGGCACTTGGCCGCGGCCCGAGTGCCCGAGGCCTGGGACTATCTGACCAGCCAAGGTAAACCCGCCGGCGGCAGCCGGGATATCATGGTGGCGGTGATCGACACCGGGGTGGACTACACCCACCCGGATCTGGCGGCCAACATGTGGGTTAACGGCGGGGAGATCGCCGGCAACGGCCAGGATGACGACGGCAACGGCTATGTGGACGACATCCATGGGGTAAACGTGGTCGCCAACTCCGGCGACCCCATGGACGATCAAGGCCACGGGACCCACGTGGCCGGCATTATCGCCGCCCTGGCCAACGGCACCGGCGTGGAGGGGGTGGCCTACAACGTCCGGATCATGGCCGTCAAGGTGTCCCAACCTAACGGCGCCATGGCCGTCTCCGACATCGCCAAGGGCATCCAGTATGCCGTGGCCATGGGGGCGGACATCATCAACATGTCGTTTGGCAGTTACACCCGCTCCCAGGCGGAGGAAGACGCCCTCACCATGGCCTCGGCCCAGGCGGTTTTGGTGGCCGGCGCCGGCAACGACGGCAAGGTCGATCTGCCTGGGCCCGGAGGCGCGGACATGTATCCCGCGGCCTATAGCTGGGTCCTGGGGGTGATGGCCTCGGACCAAAGCGGGGTGCGCACCTCCTGGTCCAATTACGACTACCAGCCCGGCGATTTGGATGAATACGAACTGATGGCCCCCGGGGTGAACATCTGGAGCACCCTGCCCGGCCAGCAGTACGCCGGCTGGTCCGGAACCTCGATGTCCGCGGCCGTGGTCTCCGGGGTGGCCGCCCTGGTGCGCACGCAGTTTGACGATAGAGGGACCTATTCTCCCGGCTTCATCATGGGGCAGATCGCCAAGACTGCCCCGGCGGGGCTGGACGCCTATGCGGCGGTGACTACCCCACCGCAACCGGACCTGGCCTACCAGAAGAACTATGTCTTCGACCCCCAGACCTTAAGCAGCGTCAATAGCAATGACGGTATAGTGAATGCCGGCGAGACCATCGACCTGGGGATAGTCCTCCGCAACCACTGGGGCCAGGCCGGCCAGGTAGCGGTGAAGCTGGAGGCCATTGCCGACGACGCCACGCAGCCGGACCCCTACGTCACCATGCTCATTGACACAGTCTCCTATGGCAGCATCAATTCCTTTGCCTGGAAGGACAACGGCCTGATCAAGGATGGCAGCGGCGCGGTCACCGGCGTGCAAAATCCCTTCCGCTTCCTGGTAAGCACGGCTACTCCCGACAATTATCAAATTCCCTTTAAGCTCACTATCACCGCCATTAACAGTCTGGACCCCGTTGATACCACGACTCACACCTACACCTCCCGCTTCACCGTCCCCGTGCAGCGGGGCCGGGTCCTGCCCAGCGTCATTTCCCAGGATATGACTTTGACAAAGGATTATCTTTGGATAGTTGCTGGGCCTACAACAATTCAATCTGGCGTAACATTGACCATTAATCCGGGGACTCAGGTACAATGGAGTACAGGAAATTCTGAATTAAGCGTAGGAGGTAATCTTAATGCTCAAGGAACATATGATGCGCCAATTTATTTAAAAGCATCAGGCAGTAGGGTAACGATTGGTGGCAATAATAATAGCGCTGCAACAATTGTGCTAAAATATACTATTATTAATAATCTATATCTTTCAGGCTATGGCATAAGCAGTACTCTTACAATAGACCATGCGCATATATATGAGTATCCAGCAATGAGTACCTCTACATTTTTTGAGGGAAATTTATGCTTTACTAATTCTATTTTTTCCAAAATAATTGATTCATACATTTATGTTGGCACAATGTCACTTAGTTGTTGTCTTTTTGATAATTGTGGTTCTAATCTTAATAATATTTATTACGTATCACCCTCCAATAATAACTCTATACTCATTTCTAATAACACTTTAAAGTCAAGCTCTTCTGCGGAAACCACCTACCCCTTTGTGGTTAATTGCGTTACCAGCAACAAATACGGCCAGCCCACCGACCAGGTGGGGGCGGAGACCGCCACCTTCACCATCACCTACAACCGGGACATGGATACCACAGTGCAGCCCACGGTCACCTTCGGCCCCGACGGCAGCGACTACACCGCTCATATCGTCACGGGCGGCTGGCAGGACGTCCGCACCTGGGTGGGGACCTTCGACGTCACTCCCCTCGCCGGGGACGGCTATCAGTATCTCCGCATCATTGGGGGCCGGGCGGCCTCCGACCCCTGGCTGGTCTGCGGCGATGACGCCGGCCGCTTCCGCTTCCAGATCGTCACCACGGGCACCGTTGCCATGAACATCCAGGCCGCGGTCAGCGGCAGCAGCGTGGAACTTTCCTGGACCCAAAACGACTTCACCACGCTGGCCGGCTACTATCTCTACCGCGCCAACAGCCCCGGGGGTCCCTTCACCCGCCTCAACTCAGCCATCATTCCCCGGGGGGTGACCCTTTACGTCGACACCAATGTCCAGCCGGGGCAGACCTATTACTACCAATTTACAGTGGTCACGACCAGCTACACGGAATCACCACCTTCCAAGGTGGCCCAGGCCACCATCCCCGACACCCTTCCCCCGGTAATCTCCCATACGCCCGTGGCCACGGCGACCGCCGGGCAATCCTTATCCATTTCCGCCAACGTCACCGATAACGTGGCGGTACAAAGCGTGACCCTGCATTTCCGCCAGACCGGGACCGCTACTTATACCAATCGATCCATGATCAATGTCACGGGCAGCAAATATACTGCCGCCATTGAGGCCTCCCAGGTGACCGCGGCGGGGCTGGATTACTACCTGACGGCCAGCGACGGCGTCAACAGCGCCTCGGCCGCGAATGCGGCTTATCCGTACCAGGTCTTCCCGGGCGGGCCAGCCGGTATTTATATTACCGCTTCTGCTGGCGGCAACGGCAGCATTACCCCCGCCGGGGCGGTGGCGGTGAATTCCGGGGGCAGCCAGACCTTTACCATCACCCCCGACACGGGCTACCATGTGGCCAGCATCGTGGTGGACGGGACCCCGGTGGGGGCGGTGAGCAGTTATACCTTCTACGGTGTCACCGGCAACCATACCATCGCCGCCAGTTTCGCCATCAATACCTATACCATTACCGCCGGCGCTGGCCCCGGAGGCTACATCTCACCGGTGATGGCGGTGCAGGTGGACCATGGGGGCAGCCGGAGCTTCGCCATCAGACCGGACCACAATTACAATATCGAGTCGGTAGTGGTGGACGGAGTCTCCGTTGGGCCGGTGCCGTCCTATTCCTTCACTGCTGTCAGCGCCAACCACAGTATTACGGCCAGCTTTGTGCCGACTCCCGGCGCCATCCTCACCGACAAAGACAGCCTCATCGTGCCGGCCGGGAGGACGGCCCCCTTGCAAGTGAAACTGAGCGAGGCGCCGTCGGCGAACGTGGCAGTAACGGCCGCATGGCTGAGCGGCAGCCCGGCCCTCAGCATCCGGGGGGCGGCGACCTTGACCTTCACGCCGGCCAATTGGAATAATTATCAGACGGTTTTGTTGGCGGCCACGCCCGGCAAAAACGATGTGAACGCTTCGGCGGTCTTCCAGTTGAGCGCCTCTGGGGAGACAGGGAAACAGGTAACCGCGGTGAAGGGTGAAACAGGGATAAATATCGGCTCTATCTTTATTTTGCTCTTGGATAACTGAGGATAAATAAGTCAGGTACAGACTGAAGTGCAAGATTTAATTGCCGCGCATCTGTTGTAGAGTAGCATAGCTATCGGCCCAGTTTAGCTTTATGCTCATAGCGCCGAAGGTTGGAGCAAAGATATCACTCACTGCTATCTATGCGCTCTTTCAGATTCTGCCAAAAGGCTTCGATATTCTATTCATAGCTGCTCTTTGGTGGACGCCCCCGCCGCCTCTTTCTCATCTGCTTTTCAAATTGTTTCTCTTCTTTCAGTGACCGGCTCAACAGACCTTTTAAGGCCCAAAGAGGTAGATTCTCTACCCCACTAAGGCCAGCATAATTTCGGAAAAAACGGCTAAAACGGCTATCCGATTCCTGGCAACTTGTATAGGTCAGATCATAGCAATGCCTGCAAGCAAAGTATTTGCCGCCTGCGTAGATCACCGCCACTCGCCGCCCGCAATTCCCACAAATAAACCAGGTTAACGAATGTTTGTAATACGGTGCCTACGGCATCTTGAGTATGAAGAATTTTGGGGGCAGCTCATCCAAGAGGGGCTGCTGCTGGTGCTACCTCGATAGATTTTTGAAAAAATCTCCGTACCACCCATATATTAAACAAGGGGGGGCAGGAGTCCCAATCTCCGACATTGGTTTCCGGGGCCGAAAATCTCAGAGGTTGAGCGGCTGCGGCCATTGGAAGGGCGGCGGCGTGGTGGGGAGGCCGGGCTACCGAGTGGCGAAAGCCTACCGGCCAAAATGCCCGCTCAAGTGCGTCACGCATTTTCTGAAAAGAGAGTTTAGGTGGTGCAAAGGACCGCCCCGGCCAGGTCAAAGGGAGCTAATCCGAAGCATTCCATGATCGGGTTTTTCGGGGTGCCTTCTTACAGCAGCACATGAACACCTTGCAAGAGGAGATCATCAGGGGCTTCAACCTGAATCTGTGCACACTATGTGCACACCGCCTAAAAATAATAAAAGGCGAGTCAGCTTCATCATTGCTAACTTGCCTTTTTTATTAGCTTTTAATGGTCGGGACGAGAGGATTTGAACCTCCGACCCCCTGAACCCCATTCAGGTGCGCTACCAGTCTGCGCCACGTCCCGACAAAGAGTAAATATATCAAGTGGCCCGTTTCCTGTCAATAAGTCACGGGATGATGGTATCATGGTGACGGGTGGGGCGCTGGGAAGCGTCACCACGGCTTAATGCCGCGGTCGGAGCCTTAGGGGAAATGGCCGTCCGGAAAACCTGTTGAGGTATGTGAATAAATCTGATAATAAAAATAGGTTGCCCCGGGCAGAAAAGATCAGGTCTGAGCCGGGGCGGCAAGCTTGAAGGAAGGAGATTTTGATGTCCGGCAAAACGGCAAATATCCGCAATCTGGTCCTCATCGGCCACAGCGGCTGCGGCAAGACCTCGCTGGCAGAAGCCCTGTTATTCACCGCAGGCGCCACCTCCCGGCTGGGGCGCGTGGATGACGGCTCCTCCGTCCTCGACTATGAGCCCGAGGAGATTAAACGCAAGATCACCATCTCCAGCGCTTTCCACCACTATCAATGGAAAAAACACACGGTCTATCTGGCCGACACCCCCGGGGACGACAACTTCCTGGCGGACTCCCGGGCGGCGCTCCACGTGGGGGACGGGGCCGTGGTGGTCATCGACGCCGTGGACGGCGTCAAGGTGGGCACCGAGAAGGTCTGGCAGGCCGCCAACCATTATAACTTGCCGCGGTTAATCTTTATTAACAAGCTGGACCGGGAACGGGCCGATTTCGCCGCGGTAATGAAGAATGTCAGGGATATTCTGGAAGTCCAGGCGGTGCCCTTGCAGTTGCCCATCGGCACAGAGGCCGGCTTTAAGGGGGTGGTTGATCTCGTCAGCCTGAAGGCCTACACCGCGGCCGCCGGCGGCAAGCTGGAGGCCGGGCCTATCCCCGATGATTTGCAGGACGACGTGGCGGAATTGCGGGGCGATCTGATGAATTACGCCGCCGAGAGTGACGACGCCCTGATCGAAAAGTTCCTGGAAGAAGGTGAACTAACCCCGGAGGAGATCTACCGCGGCCTGAAGATCGGCGTTCTCAAAGGCGCCTTCGTGCCGGTGCTGTGCGGTGCGGCCGCCAACCACCTGGGTCCCATCGGCCCCAGCCTGCTGTTGGACGCCATCAACCTCTACCTCCCGGCCCCGGAAGAACGGGGCCCGGTCCAGGGCGCCAAACCCGGCTCGGGCGCAGCAGTGACCCTGGAGGCGGACCCGGACGGCCCCCTGGCGGCCCAGGTCTTCAAGACGGTGGCCGACCCCTATGCCGGCCGGCTCTCCATTTTCCGGGTTTACTCCGGGACCATGACCGCCGATGCCACCGTCTTTAACGTGAACAAGGAGGCGCCCGAACGATACGGCCAGCTCTTCCTGCTGGAAGGCAAGGGCCAAAAAGCCGTGGCCAGCGTCGGCCCCGGCGCCTTTGCCGCGGTGGCCAAACTCAAGGAGACGGTGACCGGCGACACCCTGGCCACCGAAGCCAAACCCATCCTGCTGCCGCCCTTGCTGCCTTCCCATACCATGGTCACCTTTGCCATTGAGCCCAAGAAGCAGGGGGAGGAAGACAAGGTCTTCTCCTCTTTCTCCAAGTTGATCGAAGAGGACCCGTCTCTGGCCATCACCCGCAACGCCGAAACCAAGGAAATCCTCGTCTCCGGCGTGGGTGCGGTGCACATCGAAGCCACCGCCGAAAAGATGAAACGGAAGTTCGGCGTGGAGCTCAACCTGAAGCCGCCCAAGGTGCCGTACCGGGAGACCATCAAGGGCACCGTCAGGGTCCAGGGGAAATACAAACGCCAGTCCGGCGGCCGGGGCCAATACGGCGACACCTGGCTGGAACTGGAGCCCCTGCCCAAGGGCGCCGGCTTTGAGTTCGTGGACAAGATCGTCGGCGGCGCCATCCCCCGGAATTTTATCCCTTCGGTGGAAAAGGGCATCGTCGAGGCCAAGAACGAAGGCGTGCTGGCCGGCTTCCCGTGTGTGGACTTCCGGGTCA
>Ga0315281_10004615_pt1 | contig 19943 bp, 24 predicted proteins | sample YL17G07_0_MG_FD_204540 | JGI IMG/M metagenome (GOLD analysis project Ga0315281, IMG submission 204540) | Sediment microbial communities from Yellowstone Lake, YNP, Wyoming, USA - YL17G07_0 | ecosystem: Environmental > Aquatic > Freshwater > Lake > Sediment | place: USA: Wyoming | collected... | reverse complement strand
CTTCAAAGCGTGGCTATTATAATGCGAAGTGCTTTCTCTTTGGGTTGGATTATTTTGAATGAGGCAGGGACAGAGGGATAGATTTAAAGCGGAAAGCTACATTTGCTTATCCGACTATTTCTTGTAATTTACACGTGCTCGTTATTACGATACAGGTGCATGTTGCGACTGGTTAATTAACAATCTGTATGTAGAAATAAACATGAAGTTCATATGAGGTGATACGTTATGTGGGAAACTATTTTGTTATCTTTTGGTGGATCCGCGGTTCTCCTTACAGCATTAGGCTTTCTAGCGAGATCAGTTATTAACCATTACCTGTCAAAAGACATTGAGATGTTTAAGTCACAATTAAAGGCAAGCGCTGATTTGGCCCAAGCAGAATTGAAAAGCTCTTTAAAACTTATTGCAACTGAACACGAAATTCGTTTTAAAAGTCTACACGAAAAGAGAGCCTTAGTTTTGGGGGAACTTTATGCGCAAATGGCCGAAGCTGTAAAATTAACACGTAGCTTTGTATCGCCGCTGGAATTGATCGGTGAAAAAAGCAAGCAAGAGCAATACCGAGAAACGATGCAAAAAATATTAGATTTCTATTGGTATTTTGACAAGCATCGTATTTATTTGGCGCAAAATCAGTGTGATCTTATTGATGCGTTCGTTGAAAAGCTCCGTGAGCCCAGCATTGACTTTTCTTCTTACCTTGATGTGCCAGAGTTTGACAAGGAAATAATGAAAGAAAAGAGAAAGGTTTGGAGAGAAGCATGGAAATCAGTTGAGGAAAAAGTACCATCAGCACGAAAGGCACTGGAAGATGAATTTCGCCAGATTTTGGGTGTCAAGGTTAATGGTAAATAAATAATGGGGGATATTGCGAGAGGTCTTATAATATAAGCAACTCTCTTTGCTGGACTTAACCCAATGCATGTGACCCCAAATGCATGGGTGATAATACCTCAACATAACGAGACGGTAAGTGAGGGAACTTATTGGGGTCCAAATTGGTGAGGTGATTTATGGAAGAATTTGCATCGATTGCGTCGATTGTCTTTTCAGGTATCGCACTGGTCGTCTCTATCAAGGCATGGCACAAAAGCAGAACCATTTATGGCGTAGAACGTTCGGTTGTTCATCAATACAGTGGAAGCAAGGACGACCAGTTTATAAATCAGGAAGATTTAAACAAAAAACTCGGTACTGGCGATTATACAATTCTTGCGGTAATGGAAAGAAAGGCAGACAAAGATTGGGAAATATTGCTGGGACGCATTAAACCATACAAAGAATCCAGCCGGTAGGTCGGGTAGAGCGTCGCGAAACCCGATGCATTTTATTGAATCGTCTAACTTGAGATATGTTGGGTTTTACTGCGTTCAACCCAACCTATCAATAAGATATTCAAAAGAGGAGAGAACGATATGAAAGCAAACCGCTTTCAACTTATTATTATGGTTCTGTCGTGTTTCTTTCTTGCAAGCGGGTGCCGAACGATTCGTGTAGACTCCTACCCGCCGGGCGCTAATATATTCATTGATGGCGTTCAGAGGGAGGAGCGAACACCCTATGAATATTCTGTACGGGACTTTGCAACGGGATCTCACAGCGTTGTGGTGGAGAAAGAAGGTTTTAAAGCAGCAACCCCTACGTATTTTATAATAGGAATCTCTGGCGGCGATGTTTTTTGGAGTATTATATTTCCACCCGTTTTACTAAAAAACCTTTTTCACGACCGATGGAAAGCAGTGACATCGGACAACCTGAAATCATTTGAGTTGATGCCAGATACCGCCAAGACTAATTTGCCTCGACTTGAAGAAGAAATACCTGAAGTGCAAGACACAATGACTACACGCATTAAGCAGTTAGGGTCACTCAGAGACCAGAAGCTGATTACTGAAGAAGAGTATAAAGCGAAACGCCAATCACTTCTTGATGAATTATAGGATATCAGAAAGGACCACGGAATATGCCGTTCCGGTGCAGAGGTTGGTCTTTCTGCGATGCCGACCAAAGTTCCATATTATCCGAATTGTCGGACGCCACGCTGACCGGATTCGCTTAACAGCATGGTTGAACTAAGCCGGAGCTAAACCAAGATGGGCATATTGAGAAAGATATTTGGCGGTAGCCAACGGGCACAAGAAAAACTGATGGAAAAAGCCATAGCTGGAGCAAACAAGATCGTAAATGACTATGGCGCCTTCATGCAAAGCTCCGCTTTCCCGGCACCCGGATGCATTGCCGACATGAAGAAACTTCCCTACGATAAGGAAATCATTAAAACAGCCTTCATTCTATTGCTCAAACTATGCGATGATCCTGAAATGAAAGAAGCGCTTAAAACCGGTTATTTAGGTCTTGCAGATTTTCAAGACGGCGTTGGTTTGGTAGACGTGGGTTACGATTTGCGTTGGTTACGCAATCGTCAGAACATCGATTTCAATGATAGGAACCAACGTGAAATTATTAGCAAACAAATGGTTAGGATGAAGGAATCACTTGAACAATTTAAGCAAAAAGCGGACGAGGAACGCCAGTCCCTTCTAAGGGATATCAATGCGTTTTGATATCAGATTATGGCTAACAGAAGCCCCCGGATGGGGACTAGTGCGGGCTCTTTTCATTCATAGTTGTTGACCCAGCTTGGGTTTCACTTCTTTCTACCAAGCTTGCGACTGAGAGCTGAGTGAGACAATGTACATAAACTTCCTGACGTCCTTGATTATCCTCGTTGCGGCGTTCCAGCTGTTGCTGATGATCGTCGCTTTTCCATTTGCTCTCCTTGACACGTGGATATCCATGCGCAGCAGTCGTAGCACAAACCGCCAGTCCGTAGTTTTAAAGCAAGTTATGCTTTCAGTGGTGTTGGCCGCATTTGTGGCTATTATTTGCGCGTTCTTCGCCTCCCTTGAAGGAGTGGAGCACCGCTGGGTCTACGCTGGCACGGGCTTCGTGGCTACCTGTCTTGTTCTCGTCGGTAATACACAGTTCCAGCGTGCGCACGTGGATCCGTCGGCTTATCCGGACATTCAGGAGCTTCAATCGGCTAGCGCAGAGGGAGCGGTTCTTGGCCTTCCAGTCGGCCTCATGATTTATCCGTTAGTCTACCTCTGGCCTCGTTTGTTTACTTTTATCCCAGGCGCAATTTCGTTTTTTTCTTGGAGTGTTAACCTCGCTGATTGGCTCGGATCGTTTTGGCTAATCCGGGCCATCGCGTTTCTTTCTGCTGCGGGCTATATCTTCAACGCGGGGTTTCTCGCCTTGTTTTCAGTTGGAATACTCGGCAGCAGTGTAAGAACCGCGCTGAAGGCCCTGTTCTCCAGCCAACCTGGCGGCCAGGTCCCGGGCGCCATGACGAATAAAATGTCTTACAATAACGTTCTGGAAATATTGTGCGTCGAGGATGATGATTGCATACGTGAGTTTATGGTCGCAGAGCTTCATGAAGCATTCCAGGATGCGCGCATAGACGTCGCAAGTAATGGCGCGGAGGCGCTATCTAAGTGCCTTGCACGAATACCAACAATACTGATCACCAATGTCGTAATGCCAAATATGGACGGTTTTGAATTAATTAAAACGTTGAATGGCCGAAACATAGAGGTGCCGATTATCGTTACCTCTGCGTGTTATTCTTCCGATGATCTTGCAAAAAACGGTATCTAGTTAGGAGAGCATGTGCGGTTTATTAAAAAGTCTTCTTCTTTTGCCGAAGACCTTGTCCGTGAGGTTAATTCTATCGTGAAAGCTACGTAGAGCCTCTACAGCCAGCAGGTCGTCAGGTCCGGCCCGACTGGATATTTCTGGGGTTTCAGCGAGTATCCGAATCATCTTTTTACTCGACAACTGTCGCATAAGCAAAAAGAGCGTATCGAGAGTGCGTAATATAATAATGTTCCGAAGTCAAATCACATTTATCGGTTAAGGTTCGGAGATAATCAGGTTTTGACAAAGAACAACTCAGAGGTGCTTATGAACATTTATACAGACGAAGCCTGGTCCGTTGTTCTGTCTGACAAGGGAGATAGTCTTATTATTAAGACAACAGATTATCATGCTGGTCCCCTGAAATTACCGCTTGCTGCGATAGGAATGGCTGTGAAATCAGTTGGTACTCCGGAGGTAAGCAATAAGCATGTCGCTGGAAAACGCCCTGCTGATATGATCGAAGTCGGCAGGCAGGGCCGATATGTCCTGATGATCTCAAAAAAGGATAAACGTATTTTCATTGGAACGCAGGATGATGCTGAGGCCCCGCTAACGTTATCACAAAAAGAGTTATATGCACTTGGGAAAAAGATGAATAAGAGGGTTAGGAAGACTAGTCAGATTAAAATATAAAGTCTTTACTGCGTCAGATGCAATAGGGTATTTTAAATCATCTGCCGAAGGACCGGCTTTATCTGAGGGATCACATCCTTAATGGTTTGCCACACCAGTTCGTATTTTACGCCCATGTAGAAATGGATGAGTTTGTCTCTCATTCCAGCCATTTCCTTCCACGGGACGGTCGGATATTTATCGCGTATCGCATCGGGCACATGTTTGGCCGCCTCGCCGATAATCTCAAACTTTCTGATCACCGCACTCGTTGTTTTGTCGTCGGTCTTGAACGTCTCAAAATCCATGCCTTCAACGAAATTCTCAATCGCTTCTGCGGAATCCAGGATGTCCTGCACATAGAGCCTGTAGTCTCTCATACAGCGACCATCTCGTTCAGGATGTCCGATTTCAATTCTTTCCGGAGAGCGCTTTGCGGCACAACGTCCACTGAGCAGTGCAGCTTTTCTTCAAGAAAAAGGGAAAGGCCCACCAAGTCGATAAGGTTTGCGCCTTTATTAAATTCCACCAACACATCCAGATCGCTTCCCGGATTTTCTTGACCTCGAACATAAGAACCGAATATTCCCTTCAACTCGGCTTTGTATTTTCGACTGGCCTCTTCCTTCAACCCCCTCAAGACTGCAAGGATTTCGGGAAGGGAGACCGTCTTCATTCCAGTGTTTCCCATGGGTTCCTCCTGATCGGGTCACAGCGCTATCCTGCCAAGTACAACATGATAACAACGAGTAGATTATTGCGTACAACTTACTTTTTGTCAAGATAGATCGGCATAAACAAGCCGACATGTTCAAGGCCATCAGAAGGCATATACCTCGTGCTTCGGCCCATGACCGTAAGATTTAAGTAAATATCCCGATCACCGCGCCGGTCATGCAGGTCGCCAGTGTTCCCGCAACAAGCGCTTTTATGCCGAGGCCCACGATCTCGTCGCGCCGCTCCGGCGCCAGGCTTCCGAGTCCGCCGATAAGGATGCCGAGGCTGCCGAAGTTGGCGAAGCTGGAAAGCGCATAGGTCATGATCAGCCGGCTCCGGGGATCGAGGGCGCCTTCCGGGAGCTTTGCCATTTCAAGGAAGGCGAGCAGTTCGTTCAGGATGGTCTTGGTGCCCATGAGGTTCCCGGCGGTCTGCGCTTCCGCCCAGGGAATGCCGAAAAGCCATACCACCGGGGCCATGATGAAGCCAAGAATGCGCTGAAGGGTGAGCGGTTTGTTGCCGACCTCGGGGAAAGATCCGATGATAAGGTTCGCCAGATGGACAAGGGCTACCATCACCACGAGCATGGCGATGATGTTCAGGAGCAGGTGGAGGCCGTCCATGGCCCCCTTGACCACGGCATCCATGGAGCTTGTTGCCGTCTGCTGCGGCATGAGGCGTCCTGATGTTTCTTCGCCCGTCTCCGGCACCATGATCCGTGCGATCGTGATCGCCGCGGCCACGTGGATGAAGGAGGCGGTCAAAATATGGCCGAGGGGGTCGGGGATCACCCCGGTTAAAAACGTCGCGTACAGGACCATCACCGTTCCGGCGATGCAGGCCATGCCCACGGTCATGAGCGAGAACAGCTCGCTCCGGGTCATGTCTTTAAGATAGGGTTTGACCACCAGCGGCGCTTCGACCATGCCGAGGAAGATCGTCGTGGATGCGCCAAGACCGAGTGCGCCGCCGATATTCATCGTCTTCTGGAGCAGGAACGAGAAGGACTGTACGATAATGGGCAGGATTCGCCAGTAAAAGAGCAGCCCGGAAAGCGCTCCGATCACGAGTACGAGGGGCAGGGCCTGGAAAGCCAGGATGAAATTCGATCCCGGGTCCTGGAGCAGGAACGGGGGAGCGCCGCCTCCGATATATCCGAAGACAAAAGACGTGCCTGCCCTGGTTGCTGATTCAAGTGCCAGCACGATGTTATTGAGAAGGAGAAAGAACTTCTTAAAGAGGGGCACGTACAGGAGGACGCCTGCGATCGAGAGCTGGACGACGATGCCGGTCAGAACGATGACATACCTGACGCCTTTTCTGTTCTCACTGATGAGCCAGGCGATCCCGGTGAATACCATGAGACCGAGCAAAGGTTGAAAAAACATAATAGACTCCTATGCGACGGTTGTCCGCCGGAATTTTCGCCATTATGGCATGGCACAGGATAATTTTCAATTCAAAATATTGTTTTTATCACACTGGATTGAGCCGCACTAAGACTCATTTAACCGCGGAGACGCAGAGAAAATCTTTCGCATTTTCATAATGCATTTCTCAGCGTCTCCGCGCCTCGGCGGTGGATCATGATTTTGTACGATATGATCAACCAACGACCGTCTTGTGAGGATGTTTTTCGCCTCACGACTTGTCGGTCCGGCTGAAACTCCGGTACAAGAGAAGGTCGTAGACGATTTTGAGACCGCCGGCCACGAGGAAGGGCGCGCCAAGAAGGGCAGGAGTTAGGAAAAAAGCCCCGGCGAGCGCGGGCGAGATCGACGCACCCACTGATCGCGCAATGGTCGTGACGCCCGATGCGGCGGAGCGTTCATCAGGCGCAACAACCGCCATGGTGTAGGACTGGCGCGTGGGAACATCCATCTGGGAAATGCTGAACCTGAGAAGCAGAACGAACACTGCCAGGCCCGCAGTCGGCATGAAGGGCACGAGGCACAGGAGCACGTTCGAGGGGATGTGGGTGAAGACCATGGTGTTGATCAGTCCGATGCGGTTCGCTATCTGGGCCGCGAGAAGCGCTGAAATGCCTGCCAGGATATTTGCGCCGAAGAAGATGCTTCCCAAGATGCCCGCATCAAGGTTGAACTTGACGTGGAACCAGTACGCCACCATGCTCTGGATCACGAACCCGCCGGCAAAAGCATCGAGGGCAAAGAGGCCGGAGAGCTTCATCACGATGCTTTTTGAAGCGTGCAGGCCGAGCACCCTCTGCTTGACCGATGCGGCCGGAGCTGCCTCCACCTTCGTCGAGAGAAACAGGAAAAGCACGGCAAGGGCAAATCCGCATGTCGCATAGAGCAGGATAACCGCGCGATAGGATGCAAGCTCGGAGAACCCAAAGTGCATGAGGCCCGTGGACAGAAATCCTCCCACGAGAGCTCCGCAAGCCGCGGCGAGCGAACCCGCGAGGTTGTACCAGGCAAAAGCCCGGGTGCGATCCCCCGACGGAAGAAGCTGCGAAAGAGCCGCCTGCTCGAGAGACAGAAACGGGCCGATCTCGTTCCCGCTCGGGCTTATGACGCCGATGATCCCGGCGATCATGAGCAGCACAGGATTCCCGGTCAGGCTGAATACGACGCCGGCCATGATCATGAGCCCCGCGCCGAGGATGAGCATCCGCTTTCTGCCTGCCCGGTCAGCTGTTGTGGTGATCCAGAGAGATACGCCGGCATCGCCCAGGAGGGTGAGCGTAAAGAGTAGCCCGATTTGCGCCCCCGTCATGGCGAGTTCGGATAAATACAGGGCAAGAACTACGGAGAGAGCGCCGTACGCGAAGAGGCGCACGCTCCGGGCGCTGAACAGAAGAAGAACATCACGCCGCGAATGCGCCATTGTGTTTCCCCTTTGCTATCATCTCTTTGCAGTAGGCATAGAGCGCATCGTACACGATCCATTCAGCGGCGTTGATCGCGTGGTCGTCTTTAAGCCCCAGATGCCGGAACCCTTCTGCGATCGCGTTCAACCCAGGGCCTTCAGGTTGGTGGTGAAGGCTGTTGTCCGTGTCCGCCCCGTTCACGATCCGGGCGAGCAACAGCAGCGCCGGGTCGTTCGTCAGGTTGTATTTCCTCACGATGGCGTCAAAGGAACATCCCTTGCCATGGTGCCCCAGCTCAACGTTCGGGACATCGAAGGGTATCGCTTCCAGTCGAATGGCTTCGGCCTGCACCTTCTCGGCAGGAGCAAAGAAAAACTCAGCCTCCTGATCCACAAACTTTCTAATCAACCAGGGACAAGCAACACGGTCAACTTTGACGTTTTCGCGGGTGATCCATTTCATAACAGTATTCCTTTTTAGGGAATTTACGCCTTGATCACGAGCACCGCACAACCGGCGGAGCCGATGACCTTTTCCGTTGCGCTACCCATAATAAATTTCTTGACCCCTGTTTTTCCGTAAGTCCCCATAACGATAAGGTCAACACCCCTTCCGCCAGCCGTTTCAACGATGGCATTGAACGATCTGCCCATGGGAGTGACCGCTTCCGCCGAGACTCCTTCTTTCTTTGCTAATGCAGCAGCCTCGCTTGAATATTTTGTGGCCTCCACCTGCTCGGTTTCATCACGCATTGCGGAAAGCACAATGATATGGCTTCCGCAGCGTTTGGCGATCGAGATCGCTTCAGCAACCGCTGCGTTTGCCTGAGTCAGCCCATCCGTGGCGACCAGGATGTTCTTATATTCCAGCTGAGCCGCCTTCGGGACAACCAGTACCTTGCAAGGAGCATGAGTAATGACTTTCGCGGCAACTTCACCCATCATCGCTTTCGCCACTCCCTTGTAGCCCCTCCTGCCGATGACGATCATATCTACTTTTTTGGCATTCGCTTCATCTACGATAGCTTGCGAGGCATCCATTGATTCATGAAGCATGGTCTCGCAGGTCAATCCTTCCTTCTCTGTTCGAGACTTTATCGACTCAAGGTGCTTGTTTGCGTCAATTTCCTCTTTTTGCATGGCGCTCGAACCGATGGTCTCATATTCGGGGTTCGTTTCAAGCGTCATGACTGCGTAGATTTTGCTCGAACATTTCGAGGCGAATTTAATGGCCTCCCGTATGGCTCCTTCGCTGTGTACGGTCCCGTCTGTCGCCAGAAGAATCTTCTCAAGTTTTGTTACGGGGCATGCTGGTCCGTTTGTCATGGTGGTCTCCTTTGGTTATTGATTTAGCTTCACATTAAAAAAAGTATAGCGTGTCCGGACATGATTTGCTGATTATTACGCCTTGCTGAGTTTCACATTCATAACGAATACCGGGACCGCAAGGACAAGAAGCGCGGCTATGAACCAGAACGCATAAAGATAATTATATCGGGCGATGAGAATGCCCGCCAGAATGGGCCCCGAAGCATGGCCGATATCGAAGATCGTGCCGAAGGTTCCCATGGCGGTGCCAAAGTGCTTCTCCTTGCACAGGTCCGCGACCAAAGCGGCGCCGGATGACGTGACAACAGCCTCACCCAGCCCGAAGAATGCAGCTGCAAGCATGAGGAGGGAGAAGCTCTTTAACATCGGGATCGCACCGAAAGAAACCGCGCAGATCACCATGCCAGTCGAGATAAGCGCAGTTCTTCCATACTTGTCCGAGGTTTTTCCCATAACCGGCTTTGACAAAATGGTCGTGACGATCTGGATGCCCCACAAGATACCTGCCTGAAATTCATTGAGGCCCGCGATTGTCACCGCATAGATCGGCAGAAATGCTTCAAGCGCTCCCACCGTCATATTCTGCATGCCTTCCATCACCGACGTGATGACAACCCGCTTGTCGCTTGCGACTTCTTTAATCCCTGAAACGAATCGATCGAACGCCACTCTTAAGCTTGCGCCGTTATGATCTGATTTCCCATCTCTGAGTAAGCCGAGCGAGAGAAACAGCGCAATCATTCCGGTAATACCGCTCAGGAGATAGGCATAATGGAATTCCCTGAGAGATGGATCTACTGCCCCGGCTGTATGGTGGAGTATGAATCCTCCGAGAGGCGCACCGAGCAGGTTCCCGATGATCGCGATGGAAGAGAACCACGACATCATCTCGCCCTTTTTTGCGCCCGCAACGTCAGCCACCACTGCCATTGATACAGGACCATATATTGCTGTCGCAAGCCCGTGAATGAACCTGATAATGATCAGCGGATAGTAGCTCTCCACCCAGAGATAGGTGAAGGGCATGAACGCGAAGAAGAGCAGGCCGATGAGCATGGTCCTTTTTCTGCCTATGATGTCCGAGAGCGCGCCGGCAGGAAGCTTGAAGAATATCCCCGTTACGGTCGAGATCCCTACCGCGAACCCGATTGCCTCCGATCCAGCGCCGAGATAGAGGGCGAAGAGAGGAAGCACCGGGCTTCTCGCCAGGGCATAGGACAGCCTGGCAAAGAAGCCCACAGTGCAGAGAGCGGTAAATGGCGACAAGAGCTTTGACATGACGTCCTCTTTTTCTTAATGCTTTGCCGGGGTCTGACGGTCGAAATAGATGCTCTTGCCGCCGATGCTGACCGGGATGCCCATGGCGACCTCGGCTTGGATCAATCCCAGTGCCCGGGCAGCCGCGCCGACGCGCTGCTGCACCCTGTTGTCCACGTTATGGATGCTTGCGGTCTTTGCCGCCGACGACAGCGCAACGCCGATGTCCATCATCCGCATGACGCAGTGCGGGCCGGTGTATCCCATTTCCTTTGCCGTCATCTGTTTGTTCTTGGTAAACTCAGCGCAGGTCGGATACCCGCAGGCCCCGCAGTCGTACCCGGCGGTCACGGGCTTGGACAGCCCGATGAGCAACAACGCCTGGGAGTTCTCGATGTTCGCAGCATCCCGGTTCCAGAAGGCCTCGTTCGTGCTCTTTGGCGCGTACTCCTTCATTGCGTTTGCGATCTTCTTGAGGTCCTCGTCTTTCGTGATCACTACGATTTCGAGAAAATCTTTGCCGCCCGCCTTCGGCGCTGTTCGTGCCGATGCCGCCATAAATTGCACTGCCATTTCAGCAACCTGTTTCATGATGAACCTCCATTAAGATCAGATCAATATTTTCCACACAAATCCTACGGCCGCAGATCCCGCGATCACCGGAATCATTTGCCATTTGTAGCGTTGCATACCGACGAATGCGATCACGGCCGCTGCGAGCGCATACCAGTCAAATCCGCCGGTATCAGGGACCATTGTATGATACGTGAAAAACACCGCAAGGTTAAGCACGACACCGACGACAGACGCGGTGATGGCTGACAGCGCGGTCCCGAGCTTCTTGTTCTTCCTGAGCGTTTCAATATAAGGCGCCAGAAGGAAGATCATCATGAACGAAGGGATGAAGGTCACCCAGGTCGTGAGCAGTCCTCCGATCGCGCCGCCAAGGGCCGGGGGAAGCCCCTGAGCATGATAATATCCCGCAAGGTAGCCCACGAACTGGTTCACCATGATGAGCGGACCCGGCGTGGTCTCCGCCAGGCCCAATCCATCCATCATTTGCTCGGGCATGATCCAATGATAATGGCCCACGGCCTGCTGGCTGATGTAACCGAGCACGGCATAGGCGCCGCCGAAGGTAACGACCGCAGCCTTGCTGAACAGGACGCCGATGTCGATGAAGGTATCGTTCCAGCCTCTCCATAAACCGAGAAGCACGATCGGCAGCGACCACAGGACGAGGAAAACGACCAGCACTTTAACAAAGCGGCGCCAACCAAGGCTGCGGGTCTCGGCGGCTTTTTCCGAAACGATCGTGACCGGAGCAGGGGCCGCATTGTTAGTTGATGGAGATGGAAAGAGCCCTGGCGCGGAAGTCCCGGCAACGTAGCCGATCACCCCGGCTGACAGTACAATGATCGGAAAGGGAACATTGAAGAAATAGATTCCGATGAACGCCCCTGCGGCAAGGAAGTACAGGAATCTTGTTTTGAGAGATTTCTTCCCGATGCGCAGAACAGCCTCAAAAACGATAGCCACGACTGCGGGTTTCAAGCCGTAAAAAAGCGCCGCCATTGCAGGCACGGTGCCGAATGACGCGTACATCCAGGCGAAAAGCCAGAGGATGAAAATGGACGGCAGCACGAACAGGCCTCCGGCGACGATCCCTCCCCAATTTCCGTTCAAGAGCCAGCCGATGTAGGTGGCAAGCTGCTGCGCCTCTGGGCCAGGCAGAAGCATGCAGAAATTCCATGCCTGGAGGAAGTGGTCCTCGGCAATCCACTTCTTTTTTTCCACCAGATCTTTGTGCATCATTGCGATCTGGCCGGTGGGGCCGCCGAAACTGATAAACCCCAGCTTCAGCCAATAGCGCGCTGCTTCGCCTAAAGGCAGGCTGCTTTGAGCCATTCCGAATCTCCTTTCACTGCTCATTGGCTATGTTTTCGACTGGTAAAGCATCTCAAACGCGGCCATTCCTCTTTCAAGTCCATCAGCGTCGTTCTTCGCGGTCTTTCTGATGCCGGCGAGGATATCTTCCACTCCGGCTGCTTCCGGCTTGTTGTACTTGTCATCCTTCACGTCGAGGTCATGCACGATCTCGGCGATCTTTTTGACCGCCTTGTCCTTGATCCTGAAAGATTTTACCAGCACCTCGAATGTGCAGAGATCGCCGACATGGGTAAATGCAGCGCCGCGTACGTCGAATGCCACGCTCGTATTGTTAAGCGAAGCAATATCGCGTTCGTCGATGAACACGAATGAGGCTTTTGGATCAATAAAACGTTTAATGAGCCAGGCCGATGCCATGCGGTCCACGAAAGGGTTCTTTCTGGTGGCCCAGATTTTTCCCTGATAGTCCGTCGCACGCCTTGCCACGACCGAGGCCGTCTCCCCCAGAGCTTTTTTCCCCGCATCCCGCAGCGCGGCTTCCACCGCCTGGATGCGTTTTTTCATTGCCTGCCCCGTTGAAGTATCGAAAAAAACGCGCTTGGCGACCCCATAAAATTCTTTCGCAAACTTTGCGACCTGATCCGCGAGACGCTTGCCTTCTTCGCCTTTTGTCCCGTTCCGGATGCTCTGGATCCTCCGTTCAAGAACATCAAGCGCTTTTTCAAGTCGGTGGTATTCCTGGTCCGCTTGCGTGGTGAAAAGCCCCCGGATGTCGGCATTGGTCATGGTCCTGATCTCAGCGCTCCTTACGAACGCGCCGTCTCCGCCCATGGACTTCACCTCGCCGATGAGCCATTGCAGGAACTCCTCATGCTCTTCCGTGGCAGGAAGGATATAGACCGCGCCTTTAAGCTGCACTGCGCCGGCCTTCGCGAGTTTCCGCCATATCATCATACGGTTGCTCACGGGATGAGAAGGGACGCTATAAAAGATGAGAAGCCATTCCTGGGATGTTTTTTTCGGCATGGGGTCGGTTTCCCTCCGTTATATTTGTAACTATTCAGGTCAGCCGCTCCGCGTAGTCGCAAGCGCGCCGTTTACTGCTCGGTGGATCAATGTTCCTATGCCTGTCCCACAGCGCTTTCGCTTTGCAAGCGCTGTTTGAGTTCTTTTTGTGGTTCTTTCTCGGCTGGTGCGCGCTTTTTGCGTCAACGCTCCGCGACAGACCTGAATAGTTACTTATATTTTAGTATACTGCAATTGTCTATACGAAGCACATATCGCTGTCGCCGTACTTGCAGTCGTCGGGATGGGCGATATCTCTCTCCGACTCGTGTTCTCTCTGGATCGTTTTGTGGATATCGTCATAGTCCGCCGCCTCGGCGAACGCTACCTCGATGAGGTTCTCTTCGAGAGTTTCGCGCATCGTCCTCTCTTTTGAGACAGGCGTGACAACATTAATGCCCCTTTCCAACAGGGCCGCATCAGCCAGCATATCGTTGATCTTGTTCAGTAGTTTTTTCATGGTGAACCTCCTTATTATGTAACCTCTGAACATACTGTAACACTTGTTACATATTTTGTCAAGGGAGATTCTCTCTTCGCGAAGCTTCAGCCAGAATCTTGACCGGGAGAGGCCTAAGGAATATTCAGAGGGCTAACGCTGGAAACGTCTTCATTCAGGTTTTTTGGTTGATTTTAACCGACTGAAGAGATGAAGGGGTGTCTGTCCGGACTAGGAGCGGGATTTGAAATTCTCAACAATAAAGGACGGGAGGTTGTTTCCGCGTTAATCGTTATCCCGCCCTCGTGACCTTTGCCGTACCGCAGCCCGAAAGCGGAAGGATCTTCTCCACCCTGAACGTGACGAGGTATTTGGGTCCCTTCGCCTTCTCTTCTTCAGGCGAAAGGCGGCGCGTCATGAACGGTTCGATGACCGCCGGATCGGTTTCTTCCTTGATCTTCCTGAGGTGGAGCCGCAAGCCCTGGTGGCCCGGCGCGTTCTCAAGAAAGAGATAGGCGGCGCAGGAATTGGATTCAAGGTTGTGGTGGGTCAGGCGCTGCCGCATGACAAAGGCGACGGTGTCATCATCGAGCACATGGGGTTTGGAATAGACGGCGGAATTGACCACGCCGCTGCCATCGGCCGTTGACAGTACGCCGGTGCCGTCACACTTTTGAAAATATTCCTTGAGGGTCATGATGGTTTCCCTGGTATTTGTCCGGGTCAGGGCGCATGGTCGAGAAGTCAAGGCAAGCGACAGGACAGCGGCCTATTTTACCTTTACTTTCTTTTCCATCCCCCTGATTTTTGTCATGATCTCTTGTGTCGAAGGGAGATCTGCGGAAGGTTTGTCCGGCGCACTTATTCCCTTGAAAAAAATGGCGCTGTAGAGATTGTAAAATTCGAGGATGTCCAGGCAATCCTTGCCTATGGCCGTGCCATACCGGAGGTGGTAGATTTCCCCGTCCTTGAAATAGATCCTGACAAGGTCCTCGCTGGTCTCAACGGCGCTCACATAGAGGGCGCCGTTCGTTCTCTCATTCAGAATATCCTGGATAACATCAGCGAAATAACGTTCTTCTCCCATGGGTCGCCTCCAGCGGTATTACGTAGTTTGACTCTGAACGAACATAGCAGATGCCGTACGTGAAGTCAAGCATGACCTCGCGTTTCACGTCAGGATTTTCGCCAATTAATGATGAAATGGTGGTGCGGACAGCATACCACCAGGCGCCTCATGTTCAGAACGGATTCCGCGGGAATACCCCAATTCACGTCGCCCGCCCCCGAGCGAAAAAACCTTGACACTCTTGTCGAATAGATGTTATTTTGGTATACTAGCTTTCCGGAGATGTCCTTGAAAATTGCGATTACAGGCAAGGGTGGCGTGGGGAAAACCACGCTGTCAGGTCTTTTGGCACGGCTGTATGCGGCTGAGGGCAAAAAGGTCCTCGCTGTTGATGCTGATCCCGATGCGAATCTTGCTTCGGCGCTCGGCATCTCGCCGGAGGCCGCGTCAAAGGCGCTGCCGCTTGCCGAGCAGACCGATCTGATCGAAGAGCGTACCGGCTCCCGTCCCGGCTCACCGGGCGGCATGTTCAGCATCAACCCCAAGGTTGATGACATTCCCGACCAATACAGCGTCAACCACGAAGGTGTGCGGCTGCTCGTCGTGGGAAAGTCGAAAGAAGCGGGTTCGGGTTGCTACTGTCCCGAGAACGTGCTTCTGCGCCGCCTGATCAGCCATCTTATCCTCCGGCTGGATGAAGTCGTTATCCTCGATATGGAAGCGGGCATTGAGCACCTGACCCGGGGCACGGCAGGCAGTGTCAATGCTTTTATCGTCGTGGTGGAGCCGGGCCAGCGAAGCATGCAGACCGCCCGCCAGATCGAATCGCTGGCCCACGGCCTCGGCGTAAAACAGGTCTATGTTGTCGGCAACAAGATCCGGACCGTGGCTGAAAAGGAGTTCATTCTGCAGCATCTCGCGGGCATGAAGTTTCTGGGTTTTATGAGCTACGCCGGCGATGCCGTGACCGCCGACCTGGATGGAAAGTCTCCCTACGACGCCGCTCCCGCCACACGGGACGAGGCCGGGAAGATCAAGGCCGCGCTTGACCAGTTGATGAAGCACTAATACTTCTCGTGAAAAAAGAACTCAGAAAAAAGGTCCTGGGCGCCAGGGACAAACTGTCGCCAAGACAGCGCGCAGCGAAAAGCAGGGAGATCGAGGAGCGGCTCTTTTCCCTGCCGGAATTCAAATCAGCAGGCACGGTGATGTTCTTTGCCTCATTCCGGAGCGAAGTGGATACCGGGCCGATGATCCGGCGCGCATTGATGTTCGGTAAACGGGTCGTTCTTCCGAAAGTGGAGGGCACGGAACTGGCGCTCCACGAGATCACGGACTTTGATAACGATGTTGCGCCCGGCGCCTGGGGGATTCCCGAGCCCATTGAGTCCAGGCCGGTCATGCTTGAGGAGCTCGACCTCGTCATCGTGCCGGGCGCGGCTTTTGATGAGCGGGGCAACCGGCTGGGGTACGGCGCGGGGTTTTATGACAAGCTTCTCCCCGCCTTCAGGAAGATGACCGTGGCGCTTGCGTTCGAGGTCCAGATCGTCCCGAATGTTCCGGCGGATATTCATGACGTCCCGATCAAGAAGATCGTTACGGACAGAAGGGTCATAGAGGCAAATTTCAATTAACAAGCACCAAAGGTTCTTGTGTTCTTGGAATTTCTAATTTGGATATTATGTGTGATTTGTTTTTCGGAGCCAGGTACTTGTTATGATGGATAAGAAAAAAATAGAAAAAGGCGTTCGGCTCATTATCGAGGGCATTGGAGAGGACCCGGAGCGTCCGGGCCTCAAAGATACGCCTTCACGGGTGGCCGAAATGTACGCTGAAATCTTCTCGGGCATTTCCACCGACACGGAGAAGCTCCTGATCCCCATGGCAGGAGAGAGCCACGACGAGATGGTGATGATCCGCGATCTCCCTTTTTACTCCATTTGCGAGCACCATCTTTTGCCTTTCTTCGGCAGAGCGCACATCGCCTACATCCCGGGGGCGGGGAAGATCGTCGGGATCAGTTCGCTGGCAAAAGCATTGGAAGTCTTCGCCAAACGTCCGCAGGTGCAGGAGCGGTTGACGGCGCAGTTCATCGACCTGATCGTGAGCCACTTAAAGCCCAAAGGCGCCATGGTCGTAATCGACGCGGAACACCTTTGCATGAGCATGCGGGGCGTGAAGAAACCCGGCGCACGGGTCGTCACCTCGGCGGTGCGCGGCAGTTTCCGCACGAAAGAGTCCACGCGCATGGAGATGCTGGAGCTTTTGACGAAACGGGAATAATGGACGAGTGCGGAATTCGGAGTTCGGAGTGCGGAATTAAAAACGTGAAAATTTATTTTTACTGGTAGGAGTTTACAATGGCAACAGATACGACATGCATCCCGACGGAATACAAGCCGTACGGCGCTGAGATCAAGGAAACAAGGCCTTATTCGCCGTGCCGCGCGGCCTGCCCGGCGCACACGGACGTGCAGGCCTATGTGGGCCTGATCGCCCAGGGCAAATACACAGAAGCCTTCGAGGTCATCACGTCGGTAAACCCCATCGCGTCGGTTTGCTCCATGATCTGCCACCATCCCTGCGAGCAATCCTGCAGGCGCTGCGGTATTGACGAGCCCCTGGCGGTCCGGCATTTGAAGCGCTTTGCCATTGAGCAGTCGAAGGACTATCGGCGCGCCAGGCGGAAGCTGGTCCAGAATACAAAAGGCAAGAGCGTCGGCATCATCGGCTCCGGACCTTCGGGCCTGACCGCGGCGCGCGACCTTGCCGACCTCGGCTACAGTGTCACGATCTACGAGCGCCATCCCGTGCTCGGCGGCATGCTCGCAGCAGCAATCCCTCCCTACCGGCTGCCGCGGGAAGTGTTGAAGGAAGATATTGACGACGTAGTTACCAAAGGCATAGAGGTTAAGACGAACTTCGAAGTCGGCAAGGACGCAACGCTCGACGAGCTCATGAAAAAACACGACGCCGTGCTGGTCGCCATCGGCCTGTCCCTCAGCCGGTCATTGAACCTTCCCGGTGTGGAAGGCCCCGGCGTGCTGCTCGCGATCCCCTTTCTCGAAGATGTCGCTTTTGACCGGAAGCCGAAGCTGGGAGAAAAAGTTCTGGTCATCGGCGGCGGAAACGTTGCCATGGACGTGGCGCGTTCGGCCCGACGGCTCGGGGTGAAGAACGTCGAGATGGTCTGTCTTGAAAACGAACAGGAGATCCCGGCCTGGAAATGGGAAGTGGACGAGGCGGTCGAGGAATCGGTCAAGATCAACTATCGCTGGGGGCCCAAGGCCGTCAAGCGGGAGGGCGACAAGGTTAAAGGCCTCGAAGTGACGAAGGTCCTGTCGGTCTTTGACGTGAATAAGCGCTTTGCCCCGACCTTTGACAACAGCGTGACCACGCTGCTCGAAGCAGACACGATCATCATCACCATCGGCCAGATGTCGGACCTTTCCTTCCTGAAGAACAGCAGCGTTCGGGTTGACGAGCGCGGCCGCGTGGAGTGGAACCCCGCGACTCAGATGAGCAGCGCCAGGAACGTGTTCGTCGCCGGAGAGGTCGTGACCGGCCCGGGTTCAGCCATCGCCGCTGTTGCGAACGGCCACCGCTCGGCAATCGCCATGCATCTTTTTCTCCAGGGCGAGGCCATCGAAGGCAAGCTTCCAGTGCAGGAAAAAGAAAAGATCGCTGAAATACCTTCGGAGGTCGCGGAGAAGATCAGCAAGCAGCCGCGCATGAAGGTCAGGCACCTTGCCCCCGAAGTCCGCGTCAAGACCATGGAGCACTTCGAGGAAGGCTTTACGGAAAAAGAAGCGCTCGAGGAAGCAGGCAGGTGTCGCGGCTGCGGCGGCGGCGCGGTGGTGGACCAGAAGAAGTGCATGGCCTGCCTTACGTGCATGCGCGTCTGCCCCTATGGTGCGCCGGTTGTGACGTCGGTGTCCGAGATCAGGCCTGAGTACTGTCAGGCCTGCGGTCTCTGCGCTCCCGAATGCCCTGCCGAGGCAATCAGCATGGTGAGCTATGACGTGCGCGAAATACGGAACACGCTGCCGTCGGTTGTCGGTACCGTCGATAAGAACAGGCCGGAGCCGGTCATTGTGGCGCTCATTTGCAATCATCACGTGAAGGTGATGGGACTGCCGAACAGTGTGAAGGCGATTCCGGTCCATTGCACCAGCAGGATCGATGTGCTGGACATACTGAAGGCATTTGAGGCCGGCGCTGACGGCGTGGCGGTGGTGCGCTGCGGCGACGGGCACTGCAAGTACAAGGACATCGCACCCCGCGTGAACGCACGGGTAAAGCGGGTCCAGGACCTGCTCGGCATGCTCAAGATCGAGCCCGGCCGTGTGGAGATACTTTCCGTGGTATCGAATGATGTGGGCAATCCCTGCGAAACAGTGTGCACGGAGTTTGCCGAGCGGGTGAAGAAGATAGGGATAAGAGGGAAGTAGTATCGATATAGAGAACGACGAGTATGGATGCCGCTAATGGATTTTAAGGCCGTTACATCAGGTTTGTTGCAGCGATTTGCCGAGCGCCGTGTTCGATATGGCCTGATAGGAGGGTTTGCATTAGGGCTTTGGGGCGGGTCTCGCTCTACTGTCGACCTCGATTTTCTTGTTCATCGTGACGATGCCGGCACTATCGACGTCATCATGAAGGAACTCGGCTATGCGTGCGGCTTTAAAAGCGAGAACGTGTCCCAGTATGTTTCTCCGCAGAAGATATTCGGCGAAGTAGATTTTCTTCATGCGTTCAGGCAGGCCAGCATGGAAATGCTGGACCGCGCGGTGGAAAAAAAGATTTTCAACGGGGAAATCCTCATTAAGGTCCTGATGCCGGAGGACCTGATCGGGCTAAAGTTACAAGCTATCAAAAATAATGCAGCGCGGAAAGAGCAGGATATGGCTGATATCAAAGCACTCACATTTGCGCGTCTGGGAAAACTCGACTGGGAATTGATTCAAAGGTATGCTGAAATCCTGGAGGCTGGGGACCTTCTGAAGGAGTTTTCGGGAGAATGAC
>Ga0315281_10004613_pt1 | contig 19946 bp, 16 predicted proteins | sample YL17G07_0_MG_FD_204540 | JGI IMG/M metagenome (GOLD analysis project Ga0315281, IMG submission 204540) | Sediment microbial communities from Yellowstone Lake, YNP, Wyoming, USA - YL17G07_0 | ecosystem: Environmental > Aquatic > Freshwater > Lake > Sediment | place: USA: Wyoming | collected... | reverse complement strand
CTCGGCGCGTGTCTCCGCGAACAGGTCCAAACCGTTGCCATCCGGTAGCCGTTGATCGAGGATGATGAGATTAAAATCGGTTTCGTGAAAAGCACGTCGCGCATGCGTCACATCCGCAACCGTTCTTAGCGCAATTTCGTCGGAACGCAACAAACCTTCGAAGAGGCGCCGCGTGTACGGATCATCGTCAACGAGCAGAATTTGCGTCTTCATGCATTCACCTTAATGCTGGCACCCAAATGACGAAACGGGCTCCGCCGCCCGGGTTGTTCTCTGCCTGAATACTGCCACCATGCTGCACGACAATGTGTTGGGCAACCGAAAGACCGAGTCCTGTGCCACCCGGACGGGTCGTGAAGAATGGTGTGAATAGTTTGACCGCTACTTCGGGTTTGAGGCCCGAACCACTATCGATCACGGTGACTCGGCATCCCGGGGTATCGTTGCGGCGATCCCGCGCCAGCGATACCACCACCGGTCCCCGGGGCTCGGATAATGCCGCGTTGTGAATCAAATTGAACAGGGCATGACGCATCAATACAGGATCCGCATTAACCGTCAATGACTGATCCGGTGCATCGAGACTCACGTCGGGATGCCCAGGCATACTTTGCTTAAAAAAAGCGATCGTCTCGCGAGTTAACTCGTTCATGTCAGTCGATCTCGGCTCGAATCGTGACGCCGCGTTAAACTGGAGCATTCGCTGAACGAACCCCCGGCAGTCTTCCCCAGCCCTGCGGACGTCAGTAAGCAATTCTCGTACCCGCTCTGGGTTGTCTGCCTCGCGCTGCGCAAGTTCGGCAAGGTTGACCACGCCCACCAGGGGATTATTGAGTTGGTGGGCAATCTCGCCCACCATTTGCCCTAGGGCCGAGAGCTTTGCCATTTGTAGAATGCGCTCGTGCTCCGTGCTTAGCTTTGCAAATTGCGATTCGGCCTCGCGCTGCTTATGATAAACAGAATTAAACAGTCTATAGAGAGCCGCAAACAAGGTCGCGCCACCCAATCCCGTAATTAACCAGAGAAGAAGCATGCCCTTAAGAATCGCGCGATCTACGTCCTCCTGATAAAGGTAGATCGAAACGACGCCGCTCACGCCGTTGGCCGTTGTTGCGTGATCTTTGAGGGTAAAGGGTACGTAAAATTCGATCACGCTCGGTTCCCGGAACGCCTCGGCAATTCTAGTGCCAAGGTCTCTAGAATTGAGTACCGCCCGTACCTCACCATCGATCGCCCGCCCGAGAACCGCTTTGTTATAACTAATTTTTGTCCCGATCAGTTCAGGAGAATCCGACCAGACGATGATTTGATCCGGATTATATATTTTGACTAGCGCTTCTCCTGGGAGTTTTTTCAGAGAACTGAAACTGTGCTCCAAATTCGACTTTGCCCTACTTTCCGTGTAATTGCGCAGATCCGCGGACGTTAAATTGCCTTCGCTCTCCTGCTCGAGGGTAAGCGCACGCACCATGTCGAAGATCGTCGACGACTGTCGACTAATTATTGTGTGGCGGTAGAAGGTGGATTCGGCGACGCTCGTTGCGACCACCATCGCGATAATCAGAACCATGCTGAGCGCGGTGAAAGTCTGTGGCGGGGTCATTCTAAAACGTATCGGATTCATTGCTTTTGAGCTCAACAGGAATTCGGCGGCTTAATTCTAGAGGTAAATGCGGATTCCAGCCGCGCCGGATTTGCACGGCGCATGCCAATCAATACATATCAATGCTTGTCAGCGTCCGCTATGGAGCGGGAGGGCAATGGTTCGGTCTTGGCGGGAGCCGTGAAAAGGCGGCGCTTCCCAGTGGGTGAAAGCCCCACCCGGCAACCTGCTCCAGCTGGAAGCACACGGAGCAACGATGGGGGTAACGAAACAATTGAAGCCGTCGGGTAAGCGGCAAGACAAGGAAGGTTCGCGCAAGGCCGACCGCGGGTTCCGGCCGGCTCCACCTGCTGATTATCCGGCGAGTGTGCACTTCCGAAATTGACCAGGAGCCGACGCCGTCACAAGTGCGCAGCCCGCCCAGCGCCGCCGTCCACCGCGCTCACACTTCGTCCGTCCAGTAGTCAAGGTCATGATCCGCGCGCGTCATGTGGCGCAGGCCACCGCCGAAGGCTCCGATCTTCTTCGAATCGGGGTACTCGCAGACCTCCGCCGGCAACATGGTGCTGACGGACAGATAGGCAAGTTCGCCGCCTGAGTCGTTGATGATCTGGTGCGCTGTTTCCGGGCCGCCTGTCGGACAGCAGATCACATCACCCGCGCGGATTTTCTGCGTCTCGTTGCCGTAGCGCAGCGTGCCTTCGCCCTTCACGATGAAGAACATCTCCTCTTCCCCGCGATGACTGTGGAAAGGGCACGAGCGCTTTCCGGGGGGGACGAGGTCGTAGGAATAGCCGAGTTCTTTCGCCCCGAGGAGCGGGCCGATGCGCACGGCGTCGCACTCGAACCTGTCGCCTTTTGCGAAATGCTCAAGCCTTAACTGGTCGATGTTGATGACTCTCGAGTCGATCACGCTCATCAGTCTATTGCTCCGTAAAGAATAAGGGACAGGAATTGCAGCCTAGCCAGCGCCCGTGGCGCCGGACTATCGACTATCGCAGGTTAACCCGAACGGACCGAAGTCGCCACCGCGCCGAAGACGGGGCGTTCAATGGCGACGATAGGTGCAATGCCACACGCTAGGCGGTCAGATCCCGTCCGGCATCGAACGCGCGGGCGTTGGAAGCCGCCAGCGCGGCGTCTTTCCCGAACCTGCGCAGCACTTCGGTGCGCAAAACCTCGGTTGCGAAAGGCAGGCTGGCTGCAACGGCGCCGAGCATGACGCTGTTGGCGAGCCGGACGTCGCCCAGCGTGGTCGCGACGGAGCGCGCATCCAACTCGATTACATCGACACCCGCGTCCCGCATCTCGGTTGCCGGCTGCGCCGGGTATTCAAAATGCCCGGACGACACCACCGGCGGCACCGCACGCCACGAATCGACGAACGCTTTGCCATCGTGCGCGAGGTAATGGCTCCAGCGCAGTCCCTCCGCAGACTCGAAGGCAAGCAGGAGCTTGGTCTGTCCGGGTCGTACCTCGGTTGCCTCGATGTGCGCGCCGATGCGAATCTGCGAACACACTACGCCGCCGCGCTGGGACATGCCGGTTACTTCGGTCTTGGTCGCGTCGAGCCCCGCAGCAAGCGCTGCCCGGGCGAGCGTTTCGGCCGCGGTCATCACGCCCTGACCGCCGATGCCGACAACGAGGATATCGGTGTTCATGCCGGTACTCATGCGGGTACGATGGCGCCGCGCGCACAGGCCTTCGCGCACAGATCGCAGCCGGTGCAGGCCGCCTGCTCTATCGCCGTCCAGGCCAGCTCCACCACGTTTCCGCTCGGGCGTGTCTGCTGCTCGCGGCGCGTCACGGTGATGGCCGGACAGCCCAGATCGAGGCATCGGGAACAGCCGTTGCAATCGTCGACCACCACCTTGAGCGGCCGCCGGCGCTCGAACTCCGGCGCGAGCACGCACGGCCGGCTGGTGATGATTACCGAGGGCTCGGCTATCTTCATCTCCTCGTGCAGTACCTTGCGAAAGGTCGGGAGTTCGTAGGGATCTGCCATCCGGATGCGTTCGCGCTTCACGCCCAGCGCCTCGACCAGCCGCGCGAAGTCGATGCGCGGCGCTGGCGTGCCGTCCATCCTGCGCCCGTTCCCCGGATTGTTCTGGCCGCCAGTCATGGCCGTCGAGCGGTTATCCAGCAGCAGCACCGTCACATTGCCGCCCTGGTAGGTAATGTTGGCCAGCGCGGGCATTCCGGTGTGGAGGAAGGTCGAATCGCCGATGACGGCGAGCACCGACTTCGGTTTCGCTTCGCCCGCCTGCGCTTGCACCATGCCGTGTGCCACACCCAGCGAGGCGCCCATGGAAATGACCGTGTCCATGGCGTTCCAGGGCGATCCGCAGCCCAGCGTGTAACAGCCGATGTCGCCGCAGATGATGGTGTCCTTGAGCTGCCCCAGCCAGAAATACACACCGGTATAGGGGCAGCCCGCGCACAGGGTCGGCGGCCGCGGGAACAGCGCGGCCGGGCGGGCGGCGGCCTTGCCACGGGACTCGCCGCGGGTCAGGCGCGAGACGGCATGTTCCAGCACCGGGACGGTGATTTCACCCTGACGCGGCAGCACGTCCTTGCCGTGAACCGCGAACCCGGCAGCACGCAGTTCGTTCTCTACGATGGGATCGACTTCCTCCACCACAAGCACCCGCTCCACGCTTGTGGCGAGCCGCTTTGCGAGACCCAGCGGAAGCGGGTGCGACAGACCGAGCTTCACGATCGGCGCATCCGGATACGCCTCTCGTACGACGTGATACGCGGGACCGGAAACGATGAAGCCGATACGGGCGTCCTGGCCGGGTTCCAGGCGGTTCCAGGCGGAGGATTCGGCTTCGAGTGCCAGCGCCGCGTCGCGCTCGGCCCGCAGCGCCAGCCTTTTCGCAACGTGATTCGGCGTGGTGATCCAGCGCGCCGCATCTTTTTCATAGCCGTGGCGCCTCCCATCGGGCGCCTCGCGCGTCTCGATCCCTACCATGCGCTTCACGTGCGACACACGCGTGGTGAGGCGCACCAGCACCGGCACCGCGTAGCGTTCCGATAGCGCGAACGCGTCGCGGGTCATGGCATAGGCTTCGCCGGCGTCCGCGGGCTCGAGCACGGGCAGGTGAACGAAACGGCCCCAGAAGCGCGAGTCCTGCTCATTCTGCGACGAGGAAAAGCCGACGTCGTCGGATACCGCGATCACGAGCCCGGCCTTCGCGCCTACCTGCCCCAGCGTCATCAGCGAATCGGAAGCGACATTCAGACCCACATGCTTCATGGCGGTGAGCGCGCGCCTTCCGGTCATCGAGGCGCCAAGCGCGACCTCCAGGGCAACCTTCTCGTTGGTGGACCATTCCGCATACACGCCGGGAAACTCGGCGATCGTCTGCACGATCTCGGTGGACGGCGTACCGGGATACGCGGCGGCAAGCTCTACGCCCGCGTCCCACGCGCCACGGGCGACCGCTTCGTTGCCGGAGAGAAACTCGGGCGCGGCGGCGGGCTGAAGCAGGGCATGCATGACTCTCCTCCTATTTTCAGGCTATTCTATGCCTCCGATTTAGCAATATGCTTGCGAAATGACAAGGAGATGCTGATCAATGAGCAAGAAAATGCCAAGAATACGACTCGACAGGCTGGATCGCAGCATCCTGAACTGTCTGCAGACTGACGGCCGCGTCTCCAACCAGGAACTCGCCGAACGCGTGGCTCTCTCCCCGAGCCCTTGTTTGCGGCGCGTGCGCGCGCTGGAGCGCTCCGGCGTGATCCGGCATTACGTTGCGCTGCTGGATCCGGCGAAGGTCGGGCTGACGATGCTCGCCTATGTGAGCGTCAAGCTGGAAAAGAAAGGCAGGATGCCGGTCGAACAATTCTCCCTGTCGGTGCAGGGCTGGTCGGAAGTCGTGGCCTGCTATTCGATGACCGGCGACATGGATTACCTGATGCGCGTCCAGGTCGAGGATCTCGAACACTTCTCGCGCTTCATCATGGAGAAACTGTTCAAGCAACCTGGCGTGATCGACATTCGTTCGAACTTCGTGCTGGAGCGGATCAAGGACACGACGGCGCTACCGTTGGCGCATCTCGTTTAGGGCACGGCGTGACCACGCTGTGGGCTTGGGGCAATGCCTCGTCGCAGTGGTATTTCTACGCGCTATCGCTCGAAGCGCAAGGCGGGACGGCGCTCATCGACTTTATCAGGAGCAAGAACTATATTGATTTCACGCAGACCAGCAGGACGCTGGGCACGGGGACGGGGCTCTGGGTGATTCGCTGAACGACGCGCGATTGCGCCTAGAGCGAGGCCTGGGCCGCTTCGGCCGCCTTGCGCTGGGTGATGTCGCGGATGGTCACCGTGAAAAGATCCCTGCCGCCGGCGCTGGCATGCGAAATCGCCGCCTCGATCGGAAACTCGCTGCCGTCTGCCCGCAGCGCGGTCAATCGGGTGAATTGTCCCATTGCGCGCAGGGTGGCGCCGTATTGGCTGAAATTGCGCACGTGGACGCGGTGGCTGCCGCGAAAACGCGCCGGGATGAAACGGTCGATGGTCTGCCCAAGGGCCTCGGCCGCCGGAAGTTGAAACAATTTTTCCGCGGCGATGTTGAATACCACAATGCGCTCGTCTTCATCCACGCTGATGATCGCGTCCGCGGATGCGTCGATAATCGCCCGCATGCGATCGTTCATTTCGCGAATCGTGCTCTGCGCTTTCACCCGCTCGGAGATGTCGGAGATGAAGGCGATGAAGTGACGGCTGTCGTCGATCTTCAATTGCGTGATCGCCAGCTCCACCGGAAACTCCTCGCCGTTTCGGCGCCTGGCGCTCGTCTCAATGCGCCGGTTCAGGATCCTTTCCGCGCCCGTGGCAAGAACCCGGGCGAGGCCGCTTCGGTGCGCTTCGCGGTGATGCTCCGGAATGATCGTGTCGATCAGCTCCAATCCGAGCGCTTCGTCCCTGGTCCAGCCGAAGGCCGTTTCCGCGCCCGCGTTCCAGATCGTGATCCGCCCCGCGGCGTCGATTCCGACTATCGCGCCCAGCGCGGTATCGAGGACGGCGCGCATCCAGATTTCGCCATGGCGGCGCGGCTCCTCCGCCCGTCGGTCCTCAGTGACGTCGGGCGTCACGCCGGCGACGCCAATGGCAGAGCCACTTGCGTCGCGCCAGCGCTGAGGGCACTTGCGGCGGGCGCGACCGGCAACTTGCGGCGATTATTCATTCCTTCCCCTGAAGTAGGCGCACATTATCCCCGATTACGCCAAAAAAAACAGACCGGCCAATCATCGACAGGGGCATGCCAAAGACCGGCCGGGACGGAAGGCGAAAGACAAGCCGCATGGCGGGCTCCCGCCGCGCATGGACAAGCGCCGCTCCCGGCAGCCGGATCGAACCGTTCACACAAGAGTACAGCAACGGCAGTTGCGCCACCGGGTGCTTCTGGTCCAAACTGCGCATCGTTTCAGATCACGGGAGCAGGGCATGAGCCAGGATTCGGCGCGGTCGCCGCAGAGCGCAGACAGACTCAATTTCATCGACGGCCGGTTTGTCGCATCTGCGTCGGGCAAGACCTTCGACAACCGGTCGCCGGTTGACGCGCGGCTGCTGGGGCTGGTCTCCGAAGCCGGAGCGGCCGAGGTGGACGCGGCGGTGAAGGCCGCCCGTGCCGCGCTTGCCGGGCCGTGGGGCGCGCTCGAATTGGCCGAGCGCACCGAGTTGCTCTACGCGGTGGCCAACGAGATCAACCGGCGCTTCGACCAGTTTCTAGAGGCCGAGGTCGCCGACACCGGCAAGCCGGCGAGCCTCGCGCGGCACATCGACATCCCCCGCGGCGCCGCCAACTTCAAGATTTTTGCCGATGCGGTCAAGAACGTGCCGGGCGAATTCTTCTCCATGGCTACGCCCGACAAGAAGGGCGCCATCAACTACGCTATCCGCGTGCCCAAGGGCGTGATCGCGGTGATCGCGCCGTGGAATCTGCCGCTGCTGCTGATGACCTGGAAAGTGGGCCCCGCGCTCGCCTGCGGCAACACCGTGGTGGTAAAGCCCTCGGAAGAAACGCCGAGCACGGCGACGCTCTTGGGCGAGGTGATGAACGCGGTCGGCGTGCCGAAGGGCGTCTACAACGTGATCCACGGCTTCGGGCCGGGCTCGGCCGGAGAACTGCTCACTCGCCATCCGGGCATCGACGCGGTCACCTTCACCGGCGAGACGCGCACCGGAGCGGCGATCATGAAGGCGGTCGCGGATCGCCTGCGTCCGGTGTCGTTCGAGCTCGGCGGCAAGAACGCGGGCGTGGTGTTCGCCGACTGCGACTTCGACGCCGCGGTGGAGGGGATGGGACGCGCGGTGTTCGCCAACTGCGGCCAGGTTTGCCTCGGCACTGAGCGCGTCTACGTCGAGCGGCCGATTTTCGACAAGTTCGTCGCCGCGCTGAAAGCGAAGGCCGAGAGCCTGAAGCCCGGCCGCCCCGAGGATGCGAAGTCCGGGATCGGGCCGCTGATATGCGAGGAACACCGCCGCAAGGTGCTGTCCTACTATGAACGGGCGCGCCAGGAGGGCGCCACCGTGGTCACCGGCGGCGGCGTGCCAAAGATGGAAGGCGAGCTCGCCAAGGGTTGCTGGGTGGAGCCGACCATCTGGACCGGCTTGCCGGAGGATTCCGCCGTGGTGCGCGAGGAAATCTTCGGGCCCTGCTGCCACGTGCGGTCGTTCGATACCGAGGACGAGGCGGTGCGGCTCGCCAACGACACGCAGTATGGGCTCGCCACCACGGTCTGGACCACCAACCTCGCGCGCGCCCACCGCGTCGCGGCCAGGATAGAAGTGGGCATCTGCTGGGTCAACTGCTGGTTTCTGCGCGACCTGCGCACGCCCTTCGGCGGTTCGAAGCAATCCGGCATCGGCCGCGAAGGCGGCGTCCACTCGCTCGAGTTCTACACCGAGCTGCGCAACGTCTGCGTGAAACTTTAGTGCTTGGTCGGGGCGGGGGCACCCCTCCCACAATAAGCCGGTATGGTGTCAGTCGGCATGGTGTTGTAGGAGGCCCGCCCCCGGGCCGACCCGGCTTGTCGTCGTAGGAGGCCCGCCCTCTGGCACAACAAGTCGGCATGGTGTCGTAGGAGGCCCGCCCCCGGGCCGACCGGGCTTGTCGCCTGGCACTCGTGCGCCGCATAATCGCCGCATGTGCGGCAGGTACAACATCGTTACCGATGCGCAGGCGCTCTACGATGCGTATCAGGTCGAAGCCGAGTTGGTCGATGGAAGACTAGCGCGATATAACGTGGCGCCGGCGACCGACCAGCTGGTCATCGTCTCCGAGGGCGGGCGCCGGTCCGCGCGATGGCACCGCTGGGGGCTGATTCCGCATTGGGCGAAGGACAAGACTATCGGCTACAAGACGATCAATGCGCGCGGCGAGAGCGTTGCGCTGAAGCCGGCCTTCCGCGCGGCTTTCCGCCAGCGCCGCTGCGTGGTTCCGGCGACGGGCTTCTACGAATGGAAGGCGCTCGCGGGCGGCAAGCAGCCGTATCTGATCAGGCTCAAGGGCGGCGAGCTGTTCGCTTTTGCCGGCTTGTGGGAGTCCTGGACCGGGCCCGAGGGAGAGCTGCGTTCCTTCACCATCATCACCACCGAACCGAACGAGCTGATGGCGCGCATCCATGACCGCATGCCCGCGATCATCCCGCGCGAACACTGCGCGCGCTGGCTCGACGCGGAACTGCAGGACCCGGTCGAGCTGCAGGCGATGATCGCCAGCTATCCGGCCGGCGGGATGCAGGCGGTTCCGGTCAGCGCCAGAATCAACAGCGCCCGCAACCAGGGCGCCGAACTGATCACGCCGGCGGGCGCACCGCTAACCTGACCCCGGTGTCACCGTGGCGCGATGGCAGAGGTTAGAATGGCGCCATGCTGACCGACCGGCCACTCTAAATGGAACTAAGCTTACAGATCGGCAAGTACGACATCCGCAGGCAGCTCGGCAAGGGTGCCACCGGGACGGTCTATCTCGCCGTCGACACCTTTTCCGGCAACGAGGTCGCGCTGAAGACCATCGAACCCGAGGTATTCAAGGATCCCGAATTCGGCACCGTGTACCGTTCGCAATTTCTGAACGAGGCCTCGCTCGCGGGCAAGCTCAGGCATCCGCACATCGCGGCTATCCTCGAAGCGGTAGTGCTGGAGAATTCCGGCTACATCGCGATGGAGGTGGTTACCGGTGGCGACCTGTCGAAGCATGTGGACACAGACACGCTGCTTCCCGTCGCCGACGTGCTGCAGATCGGCTTCAAGTGCTGCGGCGCGCTCGCCTACGCCTTCAACGAGGGCATCGTCCACCGCGATATCAAGCCGGCGAACATCATGATTGCGCAGGGCACGGACGTGAAGATCGCGGACTTCGGCGCCGCCCTGCTGCGCAAAGCCCAATCCGTGCAGACGGCCACCATCGGCTCGCCCTATTACATGTCGCCCGAGCAGCTGGAGCAGGCGCCTCTCACGCACCACAGTGACATGTACTGCCTCGGCGTGGTGCTGTACGAGCTGCTGACTGGCCGGAGGCCGTTTGCCGCCGACAGCCTGGAAATGCTGATCGAGAAGATTCTGCACCAGGACCCGGCGCCGCCGAGCAGCCTGCGCCCGGCGCTGCCGAAGGAGATCGACCGCGTCGTATTGCGCGCGCTGGCCAAGAAGCCGCAGTTCCGCCACAAGACCTGGCCGGAGTTTGCGCTCGAGCTGTCCGAGTGCGGCAGGCTGGTGCTGCCGCCGGAGGGCATCATGGACAGCGAAAAATACCTCGCGTTGAAACGTGTGGAGATGCTGGCGAACCTGTCCGACGCGGAGTTGTGGGAACTCACGCAAGCGGGCCGCTGGACGCGCGTTGCGGCGATGCAGACGATCATCCGCGAGAAGGACCTCGGGACGAGCTTCTTTTTCCTTGGACAGGGACAGGTGAAGGTCACGCTGGACGGGCGGCTGCTCAACACCGTCAGCGAAGGCGAGTGTTTCGGCGAGATGGCCTACATCCGGGGCGGCGTGATGCCGCGGCACGCCACGGTGGAAGCGATGACGGGCATCCTGCTCGCAGAATTCGAACCGGAGGTGCTGGCAAAGATGAGTCTCGGCGCGCAGCTTCACCTCACTCGTGCACTAGTGCGCAACCTGGTCGACCGCCTGGAACTCGCCAACGTGCGGCTCGCCAAGTGAAGCCCGATAACTGACAACCGGAAAGGGAAAAAGCATGTCCAGAAACGTGGGAGTCATCGGTTTGGGTGCGATGGGCCTGGGCGTCGCGAGGTCCTTGCTGCGCGCGGGTTTCCGCACCCACGCCTGCGACGTGCGAAAGGAGGTACTGGCCGCCTTTTCGGCCGAAGGCGGCGTCGCCTGCGCCACCCCGGCGCAGTTGGGGGCGGCTTGCGAGGTGGTGCTGACCCTGGTGGTGAACGCGCAGCAGACCGAAGACGCGCTGCTGGGCGAGCACGGTGCGGCCGCGGCGATGCGCGCCGGATCGGTGGTGATCGCGAGTTCCACGGTGGCGCCCGAGTTTGCGGAATCGCTGGCGGCGCGGCTCGCGGCGAAAGGCATCGGCATGATCGATGCGCCGGTGTCGGGCGGCGCGGCCAAGGCCGCGAGCGGTCAGATGACCGTCATGGCCGCGGGCAGCCCGGAGAATTTCGCCAAGGTAGAGGACGTGTTCAAGGCTATTGCGCTGAAGGTGTATCGCCTGGGCAATGCGCCCGGTGCCGGATCCAGGGTAAAGATGATCAACCAACTTCTGGCCGGCGTGCACATCGCCGCGGCGGCGGAAGCGATGGCCATGGGCATACGCTCAGGCGCCGATCCGGCGGTGTTGTACGAGGTCATATCGAACAGCGCCGGTTCGTCGTGGATGTTCCAGAACCGCGTTCCCCATATTCTGGCGGGCGATTACACGCCGCTGTCGGCAGTGAACATCTTCGTCAAGGACTTGGGCATTGTCCTGGATACGGCGAAGAAGGCGGCGTTTCCCTTGCCGCTGACGGCGACCGCGCACCAGATGTTCCTGACCGCGGCGGCGGCCGGACACGGCGGCGAAGACGATTCGGCGGTGGTCAAGAATTTTCCCGGCATCGAGTTGCCGAAGAAGAAGGTCTGAGCCATGCTGCTCGGCTGTATCGCCGACGATTTCACCGGGGCCACGGATCTCGCAAACAACCTGGTGCGCAGCGGCATGCGCACGGTGCAGACCATAGGTGTACCTGCGGGTGCGCTGGACGAGGATGTCGATGCGGTGGTGGTGGCGCTGAAGTCGCGCACCATTGCTGCCGGCGAGGCGGTGGCGCAATCGCTGGCTGCGCTCGAATGGCTCAGGCGCGCCGGCTGCCTGCAGATCTACTTCAAATACTGCTCGACCTTCGATTCCACGGCGCAGGGAAACATCGGGCCGGTGGCCGAGGCGCTGATGGACGCACTGGACGCGAACCTCGCCATTGCCTGCCCGGCATTTCCAACCAATGCGCGCACCGTCTATATGGGCAACCTGTTCGTGGGCGAATTGCCGCTGTCCGAATCGGGCATGCGCAACCACCCGTTGACGCCCATGACTGACCCGAACCTGGTGCGCGTGTTGCAGGCGCAATCGCGTGCCAAAGTGGGTCTGGTTGCCTGGACCGTGGTGACCGCGGGCGAGCGGGCGATACGCGCGCGCTTGGCGGCGCTCGAAGCCGAGGGCGCCCGCCTTGCCGTGGTCGATGCGATTACCGATGCCGACCTGCATGCGATCGCGGCGGCCTGCGCCGGGCATGCGCTCATCACCGGCGGCTCCGGCGTCGCGATCGGCGTGCCGGAAAATTTCCGCCGCGCGGGTCTGCTGCCGCTGCGCGCCGACGCGGCGGAATTGCCGAGGCTTGCCGGACTTTCAGCGGTGATCTCCGGTTCGTGCTCGCAGGCCACCAACGCTCAGGTCGCGCACTGGATCGAATCGGGTCGCCCGGCGATACGCATCGACCCGCTTGCCCTCGCTCGCGGGACGGACGCTGCAGAAGCGCTGCGGCTGGCTGCGCCGCAACTTGCCGCCGGGCCGGTTCTGTTCTATGCCACGGCGGCGCCGGAAGACGTGAAAGCGGTGCAGGCGAAACTGGGCGTGGTCGAGGCCGGCGCCCTGGTCGAAAAGGCGCTGGCGCGCATCGCGCAGGGACTGGTCGAGAACGGGGTGACGCGCCTGGTCGTGGCAGGCGGAGAGACTGCCGGCGCGGTAGTGCAGGGGCTGGGCGTCTCGGTGCTGAAGATCGGAGCGCAGATCGACCCGGGCGTGCCCTGGACCGCGACTCAGGGCGCGCATCCGATCCTGCTCGCGCTCAAGTCGGGGAATTTCGGCAGCCGCGATTTTTTCGCCAAGGCGCTGGAACAGGTGGATGTATGATTATATTTGCCACGTTAGATCACGCCCTCGACTGTGCCAGGATTGTGACGTTGCGCGGACGAAAAACCGTCCGCGCGGATCACCGATGGCGTGCGGATGAAAAGCATATCCGCGCGCCATCGGCGATCTTGTATAAAAGCCACCCCGAAGCGCCCTTGCTTTTATCTGGAACCGTGTTTTCTGAGCGGATACGTTTTTCATCCGCTCAGAAAACTCGGTTGGCGCGCGCAGCGCGCAATGGCCTGCAACGGTATTGATACGCCGCAACTAGAGATGCAATGAACGAAACTGCCCTGCGCGACGAAATCTGCGAACTCGGCCGCTCGATCTTCGAGCGCGGTCTCACGCACGGCAGCACCGGCAACATCAGCGCCCGCTGCGACAACGGCTGGTTGCTGACGCCGACCGGATCTAACCTCGGCCGGCTCGATCCGGCGCGCCTGGCGAAACTCGACTGGCAGGGCAAACACATATCGGGCGGGCAGCCATCGAAGGAAAACTTTTTGCATCTCGCGATGTACCAGGAGCGCGAGCGCAACCAGGCCGTCGTCCACCTGCACGCTACGCACTCGGTCGCGGTGTCGGTGCTGGAAGACATCGATCCCGCCGACGTGCTGCCGCCATTAACCGCCTATTACGTGATGCGCATAGGCAGCCTGCCGCTGGTGCCCTACTATGCGCCGGGCGACATGCAGCTGGCGCAGGCGGTACGCGGCCTCGCCGGCAAGCACCATGCGATGCTGCTCGCCAATCACGGTCCGGTGGTTGCGGGCACGAGCCTTGCGGCCGCCGCCGACGCGATCGAGGAGCTCGAGGCCACCGCCCGCCTGCACCTGCTATTGCAGGGTCGGCGCGCGCGCGCGCTGACGCCGGCGCAGCTTGCCGACATTCGTCGCCGTTTCCCTGCCGGCTGAAGCCGCTGCCGACTGGACGCAGCCCCCGATGAACCCAGAGTTGAGGAAAATAACCAAGCTTTCCATAAGCGGCAACGGCGCGCCCGCGGCCGGAGACAACTTGCCTGCCCCGCCATTGTGGGTATAAGGTTCCAGGAAAGGAAAACCCATGCCCAGATTCGCCGCCAACCTGTCGATGATGTACCAGGAGTACGCCTTTCTCGATCGCTTCGGCGCCGCCGCGAAGGACGGCTTCACCGGGATCGAGTTCCTGTTCCCCTATGCCCACCCGGCCGCGGACATCCGCGCACGCCTCACCGAGCACGGCCTTACCCAGGCCCTGTTCAACGGCCCTCCGGGCAATTGGGAGGCGGGCGAGCGCGGCCTGGCCTCGCTGCCTGGGCGCGAAGACGAATTCCGGCGCAGCGTCGGCAGCGCGCTCGAATATGCGCGCGTGCTCGGCAACGAGTGCGTGCACCTGATGGCCGGCCTGATCCCGCCGGGCGCGGAGCGCGCGCGTCACCGCGAAACCTATGTGCGCAATCTCGAGTATGCGGCGGGAGAGGCGGCCGCCACCGGCGTCACCATTGTGATCGAGCCGATCAACAGCCGCGACATTCCAGGATTTTTCCTGAACCGGCAGGACGAGGCGCACGCGATCTGCGCCGAGGTCGGCGCGCCCAACCTCAAGGTGCAGATGGACTTCTACCACTGCCAGATCGTGGAGGGCGACCTGGCGATGAAGCTGCGGAAATACATCGCCGGCATCGGACACGTGCAGATCGCGGGCGTGCCCGAGCGCAACGAACCCGACACCGGCGAGATCAACTATCCCTATCTGTTCCGGCTCATGGATGAACTCGGTTACCGCGGCTGGGTCGGCTGCGAGTACCGGCCCAGGGGCGGGACCAGCGCCGGGCTGGAGTGGTTGAGAAGCTGGCGGAGCGGCCAGCCATGAGCGCGCAGCCATGAGCGGCGCGTCCACCGGCGGCACGCGCGATCAGGCGCGCGAAAACCTGTTACACACGCTCGCCGACGCGGTGCCGGCGCAGATTGCGTATTACGAACCGAAGAACCTGAGCTGCGTGTTCGCCAACAAGCTCTACGCCGAATCGAACGGCTGGACCGTCGACTCCATTATCGGCAAGACGGTGCGCGAAGTTATCGGCGAAGAGGCGTGGCGCATGATCGAGCCGCAGGTCGGGCGTGTGCTTAAGGGCGAGCAGGTCGAATACATGCGCCCGATGGTTCTGCCGAACGGCGAGCGGCGCGCGATCGAGGTCAGCCTGGTCCCGCATTTCGACGACTTCGACGGGCAGATGCTGGGCGCATTCGTGCTGATCACCGACATCACCCGGCATCAGCTCGCCGAGCAGGCGATCCGCGACAGCGAGGAGCGCGTGCGCAAATTCGCCGCGGCAACCAACGAAGGAATTTTCTTCCACAAGAACGGCATTCTCACCGATGTCAACGAGGCGCTGCTCGCGATCACCGGCTATACGCGCGAGGAGATGATCGGGCACAACGCGCTGGATTTCGTGCCGCCGCAGTGGCGGCAGGAGGTGATCGAGCACTTGCGCGCGGAGCGCGAAGGTCCCTACGAGGCCGAGGTGGTGCACAAGAAGGGCTACAACATCGCCGTCGAACTGGTGGACAAGAACCTGCACCTCGGGGGCGAGACTTACCGCCTGGGCGCGCTGCGCGAAATCACCGCGCGCAAGCACGCAGAGGCGCGCATCCAGTATCTGGCGCACCACGACATGCTTACCGGCCTGCCCAACCGCGCCTACCTGATCGAAAGGCTGACCACGATCCTCGCGCTGGCGCGGCGCCACGGCACCCTGGTGGCGGTCATGTTCATCGATCTGGACAAATTCAAGACGGTGAATGATTCGCTCGGTCACCACTCCGGCGATGCCTTGCTGAAGGAAGTGGCCGCGCGCATAAAGGAGGTGCTGCGCGAGGCCGACATGGTGTCGCGAATCGGCGGTGACGAGTTTCTGGCAATCCTCGCCGATTTCGCTACGCCCGAGGATGCCGCCAAGGTCGCGGACAAGCTGCTGCAGACCATTTCCGCGCCGATCACGCTCGAAGGAACACAGATGTGCGCGAACGCAAGCATCGGCGTCAGCGTGTTCCCGCGCGACGGTGACAACGCGGACGATCTGATACGCCACGCGGACGCGGCGATGTACAGCGTAAAGGAGCACGGTCGCGGCCACAGCCGGTTCTACACCCCGGACCTCTCGCATGCCGCCGCCGAAACGCTGGCGCGGGAATCCAGGCTGCGCGAGGCGCTCCAGCACGGAGAATTCGTGCTGTTCTACCAGCCGCAGGTAAGCGTAGATGATCTGCGGCTGGTAGGCATCGAAGCGCTGGTGCGCTGGCGCCATCCCGAACTCGGCCTGATCGACCCGTCGGAATTCATCCAGTTCGCCGAGACGCACGGCCTCATCGACGAGATCGGCCAATACGTGCTGCGCGAAGCCTGCCGCCAGAACAAGGCGTGGCAGGCGGCCGGCTTTGCCGCGTTGCCGATTTCGGTCAACGTGTCTGCGGTGCAGTTCCACCGCGAAGCCCTGGTGGCCGACGTGAAGCGGGTGCTGGAAGAGACCGGGCTCGAAGGCCGTTATCTGGAACTCGAGCTGACTGAGAGCCTGCTGATGGACAGGGACGTCGCGGGCGAGGCGCTGGCCGGCCTGCGTGCGCTCGGAGTCAAGATCACGATCGACGATTTCGGCACTGGCTATTCGTCGCTGAGCTACCTGAAACGCTATCCGATCGATAAGCTCAAGATCGACCGCTCCTTCATCGACGACCTGGGCACGGATGCCGACGACCGCGCCATCGCCATCGCCATCATCAATCTGGCGAAAACGCTGAAGCTGACCGCGCTGGCCGAGGGCGTGGAGCGGCAGGAACAGCTCGATTTTCTGCGCGTTTATGGCTGCGACGAATTCCAGGGCTATCTGGCCGGCAATCCAGTCCCCGCGGAAGGGTTCACGACGATAGTGTCAGCGGGAAAAGCAGGGCCATAGCCAGGCGCTCCACGGAAGCGTCATTCCGACTCCATTTCCCGATTTCTCATCGGTCGCCGAAGCGGTAGAGCTTCGCCGCATTGGTAGCGAACAGGGGCTCGCGCACCGCGTCCCGCGGCAGCCAGCTCTCGAGGAGATCGAGCAAATCGGTGTCGTTGGGCATGAACGCGGTGAGCCCCGGGTGCGGCCAGTTGCTGCCCCAGACGCAGCGCTCGGGCCGTTCGGCGAGCAGCGCCTGCACCAACGGCTTCATGTCGGCGTAGTCCGGCGGCCCCACGTCGGACAGGCGGTAGAAACTCGAAATCTTGGTCCAGCAGTCGTTGCGCTCGGCCAGCAGCCTGCGGATCACGGTGAAACCGGGCGAATTCAGCCCTTCAGCGCCGCGCGTGCGTCCCATGTGATCGAACACCAGGGGAACGGGGCAGCAGCGCAGGCGCGGCTCGAGTTCTACCCAGTCGCTCGCGCGCGCTATGTTGATTTCGATGTGCCAGCCGTAGGGCGCGATGCGGAGGGCGATCGCGTCCAGATCGCGCGTCGTGGCGCCGGTCGCAAACTGGTCCATCAGGCGTGCGGCGCGAAAGCCGCCCGCATCCAGGCGCTGCAGCTCCGCCTCGCTCACCTCCGGGCTGATCGCGGCAACGCCGGCGAAGCGACCGCGATGTTCCGCGATGAAATCCAGGGTGATGGAATTGTCGAAACCATAAGGGCTGCCATGCACCTGCACGCCGCGATCGACGCCTAGCGCCGCGTGCAGCGCCAGCCAGGCTTCGCGTGTGCACAGCGGCGGTGAATACTTGCGCCCCGCGGCAAGGGGATAACGCTCGAAGCGGTCGAAAATGTGCGCATGACAATCCACCGTTCCGCGCGGCAGGGCTCGCCTGGGTGCGCGTAGCCGCGCGTCAGGTGGCAGCACGTCCGCACCGGAATTCACATCTAGTCGCTTTATGCCATCGCCGTCTTCACCCTCTCGGGGGTGAAGGGCGCGGTGCGCAGGCGCGCCCCGCAGGCGTCGTACACCGCGTTGGCGAGCGCGGCGGGCACCGGCGCGGACGAAGCTTCGCCGCCGCCCAGCGGCGGCAGGTTCTGGCGCAATACCAGGTCGATGCGGATCTCGGGCACGTCGGGGAAAGCGAGTATCGGATAAGTGGCCCAGCTTGTGCTGGTGACGCGCGAACGATCGAATTTCACCTCCTCAAACAGGGTGCGCGACAAGGTCTGCAGGATATTGCCTTCGATCTGCGCGCGCAGCGCATCCGGATTGATCACTAGGCCGCAGTCGTGGGCGCAGGCGACGCGGCGCACCTGGATCCTGCCCGAGGCACGCGCCACTTCCACTTCCATCGCCATGGCGACATAGGTCTCGCTGTGCTTGTAGTGGCAATAGGCGATGCCGCGGCCTGTGCCCGAATTGCTACGCGTCGTGCGTGCCTGCCAGCCGATCAGGGCGGCGGCGCGCTTCAGCACCTCGATGCCGCGCGCATCGCTCAGCCCGCGCAGGCGGAATTCGACCGGGTCAGCCCCGGCCAGCGCCGCTAGTTCATCGGCAAAGCTCTCCACCGCGAAGGTGTTCGCCACCTTGCCCGGAGCGCGGATGTTCGAAGGCCGCAGCGGCGCGTCCTTCAGCCAGTGCACCATCACGTCGATGTTGGGCACGGCGTAGGCGGGATCACCATTCTGGGTGATGAGGCCGGCGGCAATGCCCATCACTTGTTTGATGCCCGCGGCCTCGGGCGAGAGTAGCGGAATATTCGGCAGGTTCGCGGTGGCGCGCGGCAGCCACATTTCGGTGCGCCAGGCCTCGATGCTGCCATCGGCGGCGAGCGAGCCTTCGAGCGCGAGCTGTTGCGGCGGCCCCTTCGGGTCCCAGCCGAGTTCGTCCGCGCGCATCCACTGCACGCGCACCGGCCGGTTCACGGCGCGCGACAGCAGCGCCGCATCGGCCGCGGCGTCCTCGTGGCCGTTCATGCCATAGCAGCCGGAGCCGTCGAGATAGATCAGCCGCACCGCGGCCGGCGGCAGGTCGAGGATTTTCGCGAACGCCGGAACATAGCGGTGCGTGCCCTGCGACGCAGTCCAGATGGTCGCCTTGCCCGGGCGTATGTCGGCCACCGCGCAGGACGGCCCGAGGGAGGCGTGGCTCTGCGGCGGCCAGTAGTAGGAGGCGGCTACCCGCCGCGTTGCGCCCGCGAGCGCGCCGCGCGCGTCGCCCTTCTTCACCAGCGACTGTTCGCTGTCGTAAGGTCCGGCGCGCATCCACTCGCGCACCGCTTCATGGCCGACCAGGCGGGCTTCCTCCGACCAGCGCACCTGCAGCGCGCGTGCCGCCGAAATGCAATCCCATTCGTCCTCGGCCACGACGCCGAGAAAATCGGCGATGCGCACCACGCGCGCGCCCGGGATCGCTTTGATCGAACTCTCGTCCACCGACAAAAGTTTGGCGCCAACGGCCCCCGGACGGATGACGCGGCCGTGCAGCATGCCCGGCAGCTTGAAGTCGTGCATGTACAGGTGCTGGCCGGTGACTTTCGCCGGCACGTCGGGCCGCGGCAGCGACTTTCCGACTATGGTGTAGGACACCGGATTCTTGAGCGGCGCCTTTGGGTCGAGCTTCAGGCCGAAGTGCCGGTCGCCGACAAGGGCACCGAATCCTATGCCGGCGCCGCCCGACCGGGGCCGTACTTCGCCCTCGGCCGCTACGAGATCCGCGGGCGCGCGCCCGGTGCGTTCGGCCGCCATGCGGATCAGGGCTTCGCGCGCGGTAGCGGCGGCCTGGCGTATCTGCACGCCGCCGCGCATGACGCCGGTGCTGCCGGCGGTCGGGCCCTGATTGGGCGTAAGGTCCGTATCACCTTCGATGAGTGTGATGCGCTTCACGGCGATGCCCAACTCCTCGGCGGCCATCTGCGGAATGGCGATGCGCAGGCCCGTGCCCAGGTCGACCTTGCCGCAGAACAGCGTGACCGAGCCGTCCCGGTTCACGGCGAAGAAACCGTCGACCTCGCCCACGTCCACCGATTTGCCGGAGTAGGCGTCGGCG
>Ga0315281_10004612_pt1 | contig 19946 bp, 20 predicted proteins | sample YL17G07_0_MG_FD_204540 | JGI IMG/M metagenome (GOLD analysis project Ga0315281, IMG submission 204540) | Sediment microbial communities from Yellowstone Lake, YNP, Wyoming, USA - YL17G07_0 | ecosystem: Environmental > Aquatic > Freshwater > Lake > Sediment | place: USA: Wyoming | collected... | reverse complement strand
CAGCGCAAAACCGCACAGGACTTACTCGGTATCTACGGCCCCCCCGCGATGAACAAAGCCTACCTCTATGACCTGCAGGGAAAACGGATGTGCATTCTTTATAGACCTGACCCTGTGGTCCTTTATAGACCTGACCCTGTGGTCGATAGACCTGACCCTGTGGTCGATACCTGTACCTGTGGTCGATTTTGATTGTGCTGGATCGTAGCAGGGAAAACTTAAGGGCAAGCCAAGAGGTAATTTGGCTGGCGTCTTGGCCACGCAGTGGAAATACATTGTTAAGAACGATTCTATGGCAATGTTTTGGTCTGCGTTCGGCAAGCTTTTATCGAAATGATGTTGGGCAGAATAAGAGACTGGAAGAGTATATCGGCCATATTGGAAAATCCAAGGAGACCCGATCAATGCTGGGTGATTTTCCACTGATGAAGACACATGAACTTCAAACGGATGATAATCCGGCAATATATATCGTCAGAAACGGGAAAGCGGCGACTATCAGCTTATTTCAGTTTTACAAAAAGGCCACTTCTTTGGAAAACATTATCGAAGGACAGCACGGGTTCGGTACTTGGGCCGATCACTTGAAATCTTGGCACCCATGGAATCGCAAGAACACCCTATTTTTAAAATATGAAGATGTGCTAAGCGACTTACCGGGCACGTTGAATACAATCAGCGCATTTCTGGGGGTCAAGATACTGAGTGAAGTGCTACCACCCAGAGAAATGATTGCGGGGGTAGATGGCCGATGGGTTAAAGATGCAAGCCACACCAAGCCGGATTTTTCTGAAACACTCTCGAGGAGGTTTGTCGAAATTAACGGGGAGATGCTCAAAAAGCTGGGATATGACTTGAACAATTAAAGCGATCAACAGCAGCACCAACAGGGTCAGGTCTAGCTATATACCATAGCAGCACAATCCATGCTACATTCCCCCCATCATGTCCCGACCCATCCGCATAGAATTTCCCGATGCCCTCTATCACGTCACCGCACGCGGTGATAGGCGCGAGGACATTTTTGAGGACGACCAGGATCGGCAGATGTTTCTGTTAACACTGGAGCAGGTTTTAGGCCAGTTTAACTGGCTATGCCATGCATGGTGCCTGATGGATAACCACTATCACTTGTTGATTCAAACTCCGGACGGTAATTTGTCCAAGGGGATGCGGCAGCTTAACGGCGTATACACCCAGGCCAGTAATCGACGCCACAAGCGCGTGGGGCATTTGTTTCAGGGGCGCTTCAAAGCTATTCTGGTAGACAGTGATGCCTATCTGCTGGAATTGTCGCGTTATGTTGTGCTCAATCCTGTTCGCGCAGGGATGGTGAAAAAATCAGCCGATTGGCCATGGAGCAGTTACCGGGCAAGCGTGGGTCTTGAGCAGCCTGCCCCTTGGCTGGCGGTGGATGGATTGCTGGCGCAGTTTGCCAAACGGCGAAGTCTGGCGCAGCAGCGATATGCGCAATTTGTCGCAGAGGGCGTCAAGGCGTCTTCACCTTGGTTAAGTCTCAAGGGCCAGGTATTTCTTGGGGATGATCAGTTTGTGCAACGCATGCAAGCCCATCTCCAGTCAGGCAGGGACGATGTGCAAATCCCTTTCGCGCAACGTCGCGCTCCACCGGCCCCATTGGAAGAAATCGAGCGTTGCGCATCTGACCGTAATTCAGCCATCCTTGCGGCTTACGTAACCGGTGGGTATTCTTACCAACAACTCGCCGATTATTTCGGGGTGCATTTTACGACGGTTGGGAGAATCGTTAGAGGGGGTGGGTGAGGTGGCTCTTTTCTAGCCCCGTGCTTATTGTCTCCCTCTATGGTTTTTCCAAATCGCCCCCTCGCCGAGAGTTTGCAAAGGATCGAGCAACGAACAATCAGGACATTCGTTGGCAACAACGGTTTACCAATTATAAAAAAGTCTTGGTGCAACTTCAAAGTGCGGTCGAGCTGAGTGAGCAGCGCGCACTCTCGAATCTGGAAAAACAGGGCGTAATTCAGGCTTTTGAATTTACCCATGAACTAGGATGGAATGTGTTGAAGGACTACCTGCAAGACCAGGGTGATCAGAACATCAAAGGTTCAAAAGATGCAACCAGAGAAGCTTTCAAGGTGGAACTCATCGCCGATGGCGAGCAATGGATGGCGATGATGCAAAGCCGAAATGTCTCATCGCATGCTTACGACGAACACACTGCCGAGCAACTGGTTAGCGCCATCATCAAGCAATACTTTCCGCTGTTTGTTGTCTTGCAAACAGAAATGGAAAAATATCTGCCATGACGACAGACCACCCGTTTGGCTTGTCACCCGCAACGCTGGAAAAGCTCAACAGTGTTTTTGCGCAGCACAACGCCATAGACTCGGTAGTGATCTACGGTTCACGTGCTAAAGGGAACTACCGCACCGGTTCCGATATCGACTTGACCATCAAAGGCGGCGGAATTCCGTTTTCCGAGTTCATGCAAATCGAAAATCAAATTGATGATTTGATGCTGGCTTACACAGTGGATTTGTCGCAATATCGACAGCTTGAGAATGCTGATTTAATCGCACATATCGAGCGTGTCGGAATGGAAATTTATGCCAGAGATAACGGGCACAATGTGGCGGTTGGCGGTGATCTGGCAAAGGCCAAGGTATGACATCCCTGCCAAGGGTCGAGGGGCATCAGGCTTTGCTCTCTGTGTCTCTGTGTCTCTGTGTCTCTGTGGTTCACTTGGGTTTTTCAGATTATTGATGTTTCCTTAAATCCTGACACCGCTTTCCCTCATCCCCACCCTTCTCCCGGAGGGAGAAGGGCTTTGCATCCCTCGCCCTCCGGGAGAGGGACCGAGGGTGAGGGTAATAATGTGATGAGGAAACTTTGTCATCTGTTATGAAGAGTTCAATAAATTGCAGACTTGGAAACGGCTCGCGGGATTCTTGCAATATCCCAGTTAAGTAACGCCCACTGCCATAGCGAATCGAGATCCACTCCGGCAAGCTCCGGCGGGGGCTGCTGGTTGAGGAAAGTGAGCGATCGTAGCAGGAGTGGAACTGCATCGGCGCCGTTGATCGGAGCGGCCAAGGTCTGCTTGCTGAGTTTTTCACCTTGCGCATTTACAGCTACCGGCAGATGCAGATAAGTGGGCGTGGGTAAATCCAGTAGACGCTGCAGGTAGATCTGGCGCGGCGTGGAATCGAGCAGATCGGCGCCCCGCACAATTTCAGTGATGCCCTGTGCAGCATCGTCCACCACCACGGCCAGTTGATAGGCAAACAGCCCATCGGCGCGGCGCAACACAAAATCCCCAATCTCGCGCTCCAGAACCTGACTGACTGAGCCTTGCAACACATCCTCGAAATGGATAGGCGTGCCATCGGTGCGCACCCTCACTGCGCGCGGTTCGCGGCCGGCTGGTAGACCGCTGCGGCAGGTGCCGGGGTAAACTGATCCGTGGGGTCCACTGATGCTGGAATCAGCAATTTCTCGCCGGGTGCAGGCGCAGTGATAGAGCACGCCAAGTTTGTGCAACTGCTCCAGCGCGGCACGGTAAGCCGCATTACGCGCGCTCTGGACCAGCACCGGACCGTCCCATTCCATGCCGAAAGCTTCCAGGGTGCGCAAAATATCATCTGCCGCCCCCGGCATGACCCGTGGCAGGTCCAGATCTTCCATGCGTACCAGCCACTTGCCATGCTGAGTTTTGGCTTGGAGATAGCTGCCCACGGCAGCGACTAACGAACCGAAGTGGAGCGGCCCGGTGGGGGAGGGTGCGAAACGCCCGCAGTAGCGCGGAGAACTCAACGTTTGTTGGCGTTTTTGCCGAGCATGCTGAGCATGTCAGGGCTCACGGTAAAGCCATCCAGATCGCTGGTAGCCGGCATTTCGTGTTCGGGCGTGATTTCGCCCGGAGCGGCCTTGGGCCGAACCGGCTTGCCCTGCGCTGCGTTGTCGATGAGCCAGGCGAGATCAGTGCGGGAATCGGCGCTTTGCAGTGCTTCCTCCCGGCCTATCTTTCCTGCCAGATAGAGTTGCAACAAGGATTGCTCGAAGCTCTGGCAGCCAGCATCCAGGTTCTGGTCGATGGCTTCCTTGATTTTTACAATTTCGCCTTTCCTGATCAGGTCGGATACGTTCAAGGTGTTTAGCATCACCTCTATTGCGGCGACCCGCAAGCCGTGCTTGCCCATTACGAGCCGCTGGGAAACAGCGGCTTTCAAAGTGATGGCAAGGTCCATCAGGAGATTTTCTCGCTCGTCCAGCGGAAAGAAATTCACGATGCGGTTCATTGCATGATACGCATTGTTGGCATGCAGTGTGGCCAGGCAAAGGTGGCCGGACTGGGTGAAAGTCAGTGCCTGACGCATGGTATCCGTGTCGCGAATTTCGCCGATCAGCAACACGTCAGGCGCCTCACGCAGGGCGTTGACCAGAGCATTGGCGTAGGAAGCGGTGTCGATTCCGATCTCGCGCTGGTTAACGAGAGATTTCTTGTGTTGGTGAACGTATTCTATGGGATCCTCAATCGCAAGGATGTGCCCGTTCTGCTGGCTGTTGCGGTGGTCGATCATGGATGCAAGGGTGGTGGATTTGCCTGATCCGGTGGCCCCCACCACCAGTATCAATCCGCGCTTTTCAAGGGCAAGCTGCCGCAGTACCGGCGGCAGTCCGAGGGAGTCTAGCGTGGGTATCGTATCCTTGATGTAGCGCGCTACCATGGCCACGCTGCTGCGTTGGCGGAATACGTTGACCCGGAAACGCCCGGCATCGGGTATGGAAATCGCGAAATTTGCTTCCTGGGTGGATTCGAACTGTTGAATCTGGTCCGGGGTCATCAAGCCATAAATGGCGCGTTTGACCACTTCTGCGTCCAGTATTTGGGAGTTGACCGGCTGAATTTCGCCTTCGATCTTGATGTGTACCGGCGCTCCGGCAGAAATGAAAATATCCGAGCCATTCTTGCTCGCCGCGAATTTGAATAACTTGGCTAGTTCCATGGGCGGGCTAGGATAAGAAGGACTTGATGGAGTCGATCAGGCCGGGTTTTTTTTCCTTTTCGGTTTCGGGGTCGAGCTTGACGTACTCCACCTCATCCACGCGCTTTGTCAGTGGAATGGTCGAGTTGGGTGAGCGATTTTGGTAGCGGCCCATTTTGTTGAAGTTGTTGGGCCGCTCAACCAGATACTTGGCGAATTCGTCGAACAGTGCATCGTTTATTTCATCCGCATCGTAAATGAATTCGTTGCTGGTCAGGCCGTTGAAATTTTTGAGCGAGAGAATGATCTTGGCATTTTCGAAATCGGCAGAAAACTTGATGGTCACCGGTATGTGGCTATCGACTTGGAAAATTGCGCGATCCACAACGCCCTTGTCGTTTTTGAATTCGCTGCACTGATGTTTGAGGCCGTTCTCCCACAGATACTTCCGCTGTAGCTCAATTGCGGCATGGGGTTTTTTCTCGAAGCTGATCGCCGTATCCGTGCTGCAACGGAAGCGCACTTGAATGAACTCGATGAACTCCTTCTGATCTATGGTGAAGTATTCGGCTTTGACCGCGTATTCTTCCTGCACGAAATTATCGATCAGGCCGAAGCCATCAATGTAGTACGAACGTACGACTTTCAGGTCAACCACATTAAGCTGTTTTACCAGGTCAACGAGATAAGCCAGAATGTTTTTAAACCTGGATTGGACCAGCAAAAAATTCTGCGTGACCTCAGCAGTTTTTTTGTGTGCTTCCATGGCGGCATGCTGCTTGTGTTGCTCCGCTTCTTTTTTTAAATCATCAAGAAAAGCCATGACAAAACATCCCCAGCAATTTGTACCCCATCGACATCCATTCTATGCTAAAAAGCGATGCAGGTTAACAGTATGCAAACTGGTATAAAACACCTATTCAAACGGCCGGGAGTGCGCAATGCGTAGAGTTAAAATAATTGCAATGCTCGTCTGGCTGGGAATCACCATGCCAGCGCTGGCAGACCCTCCGCCCGGCTATCCTTTTGTGGCCTACGATGTGGGCCTGAATCTGGCACGGCAGCAGGGGAAACCGATCTTCCTGTATTTTGGCCGCTACGGTTGCGCCTGGTGTGACAAAACCAACAAGGAAAGCTTTTCCAAGGAGGATGTGCGACTAGCCTACACGGAGCATTATGTGCTGGTTTACGTGGACTCGGAGAGTGGCAAGCGCTTGAAATTGCCGAGCGGCGAGCGCATCACCGAAATGGAATTGGGGGCGCGCTTCCGGATTTTTGCTACGCCGGTGTTTATTTTTCTGGAGCCGGACGGCAAGGAAATCGCGAAAATTCCCGGCTTCAAGACCGCAGATGATTTCCGCGACTATGACCGTTTTGTCCACGAAGGCCACTACAAGACCCAGACCCTGTTGCAGTTCCTCGGTGGGAAATCCTGAATGGTGCGCTGTTTCTTCGTCGCACTCAGTTTATTTCTGGTAATGCCAGCCTTTGCCTCGCCCTGGGAGTTCCAGCCCGTGCAGGAAGTGACGCGGGCGCATGGCGGCAAGGTATTCCACCACCTGGAGTCCGCCGGGCGCAAAAACATAGCAGTATCGGACGGTGTCGTGGCCGTGGTGTGGGAAGACAACCGCACCGGCCAGCCCCAAACCTATGTTGCCCTCAAGCCGCAGGGGGCAGGAAAATTCGAGCATGAATTTAGGCTGAGTCAGGGGGATGCATACGAGCCGGTTATTGTCGGGCTGGGCAAGGGGCGCTTTGTCGCGGCGTGGGAGGAAAATGGCGGGGTGTGGGCACGCAGGCTGGGGGTGAAGGGCGTAGGGCCAGCGGTTGAGTTGAGCCGCACCGCGGCGCAGGTCACGTTGGGGTTCACTTCCAAAGCCGGTTTGTACGCTGCCTGGGCGCAACGCGCGGGGCAATTTAATCAGATTGTGGTTGCCCGTATTGGTTCTGAAGACAAGCTGCAAGCCGCTCCAGCCATACCGGTCGAAGTCACCCCACCCACCGACGAACAACTCTATCCGAGCCTTGCGGTGAACACCGACGGCTCAGTTTCTATCGCTTGGGAGGATCGGCGCCGTGGGCATACTTTAATCATGCATAGCCATGCGCCGGACGGCAAGCATTTCGCCGTGCCCGTTATTCTCAATGAAACCGTTGCCGGCAATACACTGGGCCTGGGGCGCGGCAGCGGTGTAATGCGCGTGGCCTTGGCGTCTTTCGGCAAAGGTCGCGTGGCGGCAGTATGGGCTGACAAACGCGATTTTCTATCGGGCTATGACGTGTATGGGGGCTTCAGCCCGGATGGTGGGGCGCACTTTGGAGCCAACCAGAAAGTGCAGGACAGTTTCGGCGATGCCACGCCGCAATGGCATCCTGCGCTTGCAGGTAACGGGGCCGGCCTGGTGGCCGTAGCCTGGGATGATGACCGGGATGGCACCGCGGATATCTGGCTATCCTGGCCGACCGATGGGGGGTGGGGAGGAGACCTGGCTGTGCCTGGCGCCTCGGGGACCGGGGTACAGACCGACCCTGCGCTAACGCTGGATGAAGCGGGGAACCTGCATGTGGTATGGGTGGAAAAGGCCGAGCTTAATGGGCCGTCGCGCCTTCGCTATGTATTTGGCAGGCTGAGGTAAGGTGGGCATCGCCCACCAGGACTGCGAATCATTGATATTGGTGGGCGGTGCCCACCCTACGAAACGATCTAACTTATTTCGCCGATGCTGTTGGCCCACTGCATGGCTTCGATGCCGGCGCGGGTCACGTCGCTCAGACTCAGGTTTGGTTCCTGTTCCAGTATGGTGGCCATACCTTCGAGGTCATCGGTTTCCTGTTTTTCCGCCAGTTGCAGCAAGCGTCCGAGAGGTCCTTTGCGTTCCATCAGGGCTTGCTGCACATCCTCGGTCAGATTGAGTTGCTCCACGATAGTTTGCATCGGCATGCCAAGCAGGGTGTCAAGCAGGGACATGATACCGGCCGTGAAGGCGTACTCCTGGTAAGGACGATCATCGGGGCGCGCGATTTGAGCCATCAATTCCGCCATTTTCCCGCGGCTGGCAGCGAGTTGCATCAGGGGGGTCGGGAATTCCGCATTGCTATCGCCCAAGGTAAACAGCAGCAGTTGCATCCAGCGCTGCAACTGGCGCCGGCCAAGCAGCATGATGGCCTGCTTGAGCGAACTGATTTTGTTGGTCGTACCCATTGCCACCGAATTGACCAAGCGCATCATGTTGTACGAGAGGGTGGGGTTTTGTTTGAATTCTTGTTCGATTTTACTGGTTTCCGCCTCGCTCTGAATCAGTCCCAGTAACTTGAGCAGGGACAGTTTCGAAGGGTCGTTGCGTTTGCCGGTGAGGACAACCGGCTTGGCGAAGTAGTAGCCCTGAAACAAGTGAAATCCGAGATCCATGCAGAATCTGGCTTGTTCCGCACTGTCCACTTTTTCCGCCAGCAGTTGTACCGGCCAGGGTTTGAGATGTTGCACAACCTTCACCAGGCCTACGGTATCCATTTGCAGGAGGTCGATCTTGACCACTTCGACTATCTCCAGCAAGGGGTCATAAATCGCGTCGTAAGTAACGAAATCGTCGAGCGCGATGGTGAATCCCTGCGCCTTGAGGTCACGACAGCGGGCAACAATATCCGGGGTGATCACCACGGTTTCCAGCAGTTCCAGTACCACCTGTTTTTGTGGCAGGAGTTCGATCATGTCGCTCATGAGCAGATCGGCGCTGACGTTTATGAAACCACGATATTTACCCAGTACCGCTTCCAGCCCAAGTTCGCTGAAGGAGTGGACGATGACGGTGGCGGTGGCTTGCAGATCATCGCTGACGATGGCACCGCCGCTTTGGGCGGAACGGAACAATAATTCGAATGCCGCCAGATTCTGGCCACGATCGAGAATTGGCTGGCGGCCGATAAAAACCTGCTGGTCGTCGCTGGTCATGGCTGTTGCAGGACTCCGGGGTCTGTGTGCCACTCTGGTTAGAGAAGTGGCGGGGAGGGTTAGCTTACCTCAACCCCAATCATTTTGTCACTTTGGCAGATTAAAATGGCAGCGTAAGAGTGGGTGCCGCTTCCAGCAGCACGCGGCGGAAATCATCCTGGATGCGTTGTAGTGCGGGCGCCGTATCTGCCTCGAAACGCAGCACGATCACCGGCGTGGTGTTGGATGAGCGTGCCAGGCCAAATCCGTCTGCATATTCAACGCGCAGGCCGTCGATATCGATGATTTCTTTGGGATCGGTGAAGCGCGCATTTTGCCGCAGCTTTTCGATCAGCGCATAGTTCTCGCCTTCCTGCATATGGATGTGCAGTTCCGGGGTATTCACGGTGTCCGGCAGGCCATGCAGGGTGGCGTTGATGTCGGCCTGCTTGGATAAGTATTCGAGCAGCCGCGCACCGGCATACAGCCCATCGTCGAAGCCGTACCAGCGTTCCTTGAAGAACACGTGGCCGCTCATCTCTCCGGCCAGCAGGGCGCCACTTTCACGCATCTTGGCTTTGACCAGCGAATGGCCGGTTTTCCATAGGGTGGGTTTGCCGCCGCGACTGCGGATCCACTCGAACAGATTGCGCGTGGACTTCACGTCAAAAATGATTTCCGCACCGGGGTTGCGGCTCAATACATCGGCCGCAAACAACATCAACTGGCGGTCCGGGAAAATGATGCTGCCATCCTTGGTGACCACGCCCAGACGGTCGCCGTCGCCGTCGAAGGCCAGGCCGATTTCAGCGTCGCAGGTTTTAAGCTTGGCGATCAAATCCTGCAGGTTATCGGGCTGCGATGGATCGGGATGATGGTTGGGGAAATTGCCATCCACCTCGCAAAACATTTCCGTCACTTCGCAACCCATTCTGCGGTACAGGGCGGGAGCAAAAGCACCTGCCACGCCATTACCGGAATCGATAATAATCTTCATCGGCCGTGCCAGCTTCACGTCGCCCGCAATGCGTGCGATGTATTCCTCGGCAATATCGTGCTGGCTGTAACTGCCGCTGCCATGAACCAGATTGTTGTATTCCAGCCGTAAGCGCAAGCCCTGGATGGTATCGCCGGAGAGGGTCTCTTCGCCCAGCACCATTTTCAATCCGTTGTAGTCGAGCGGGTTGTGGCTGCCGGTAACCATCACGCCGGAATTCGTGCCCAGCTGGAAGGCGGCAAAGTACACCATGGGCGTTGCTACCATGCCTAAATCGATGACATCAATGCCGGCCTTCTGAATGCCGCGCGCCAAGGCCGCTGCCAGTTCCGGACCGGACAGCCTTCCGTCGCGCCCGATCACGATGGCTTTTTGTTGCCGTGCTGCTGCTTCAGAGCCAAGCGCATGCCCGATGCCCTCGACGATCTCCGGCGTCAATGTCTTGCCGACAATACCGCGAATGTCATAAGCCTTGAAAATTTCCTGGGGAAAGTGATTTGTCATATCGATAACGCCTGTCATGGTCTATACAGAAAACATACGCCTCGAATTATGGGGTTTTATAACGGCATTGCATAGCGTGCCAAGCATTTCATCAGGGAAGGAGTTTCAAGATGTCGAATCGTCAGGTATTGATTGTCCACGGCTGGAGTGATACCTCCAAATCATTTATTCCGCTGACAGCCTTTCTCCAGCAAGCAGGTTTTCAGCCGCTGTCGTTGTGGCTGGGAGATTACATTTCACTCGATGACGACGTGAAAATCGAGGACGTAGCCAAGCGCATGCAGGCGCTGATACAGGAAAAATTATCCAGCGGCGAACTCAAGGCACCGTTCGACATGATCGTGCACAGTACCGGCGGCCTGGTGGCGCGGCAGTGGATCAGCACCTATTACCTGAATGATGTCAGCCAGTGTCCGATGAAGCGCCTGATCATGCTGGCACCGGCGAATTTCGGTTCCAAGCTCGCCTCCATGGGGCAAAGCGTGCTGGGGCGCGTGCTCAAAGGCTGGGACAACTGGTTCCACACTGGCAAGGAGATGCTGGCTTCGCTTGAATTGGCTTCTCCTTTCCAGTGGCGCCTGGTGCAACTGGACCTGCTGGTGCCGGATGGTGTGGCGGACAGCCGTGCGGTATATGGCGAAAATGGTGTGTGGCCGTTCGTGTTGACTGGGACTCATCCTTACCCCAGTCTGCTGCGCCAGATCGTGAATGAGGATGGCGCCGACGGCACGGTGCGCGCGGCGGCGGCCAACCTCAATACGCGCGGCGTGACCATCGATTTTGCCAAGGACGAGAGCAATCCGGAGGTGCGTTTCTGGAGTAACCGCTCCGAGATGGCCTTTCCCTGCGCCATTCTGCCCGACCGCACGCATGCCTCGATCATCGACCCCGCGCGCCCGGACATCAAAGCCGATGCCGCCGCACAACGGCGTTTGGGCGACCTGATTCTGCGCGCGCTGAATTGCGAAACTTTCGCCGCTCATCAGCAGATTGCTGCGGACTGGCGCCTGATAAGCGAGAACACCGCTGCACTGGCTGGGAATGGTGAGGCCCGCGAGGCGCTATTCCAGGACGGCGACAAGAACCCGGAATTTTTCCACCAATACATGCAGGTCAATGTGCAAGTAGTAGACGATCACGGCGCGGAGGTGCTCGATTACATCCTGGAATTTTCCGGGCCGGACTGGAAGCGCAACGATGGTCCCACCGTGTACTTCCACCGCGAAGTACTGGAACACGTCCACACCAATTCCAGTAGTGCTGCTTACCGCTGCTTTTTCGTAGACCGAACCGACTTGTTCAACGAGTTCTACAAACGCATCGGCAGGAATGTAGAAAAATCCCTGACCATGAGTATTTCAGCCACAGCGCCGGGAGATAACGTCACCTATTTCTCCAATTATAAACGTGGCGCACCAGGGGAAATGGTGATTCACAATCTGGACGACACGACTCAGGCGCGCTGGCTGCAACGCAACACCACCCAATTTGTACGCATCGTTATCCCACGCAGCCCGTCGGATAAGGTGTTCCAGATGAAGCACTAAGATGTTGTTGTTTGCCCCCCTCAGGGGAGAGGGGTAGTTTTTCTAAACATAATGGAGGATGAAATGGAAGAGCAAATGTTGGGGATGGGATGGCATCGGGATCTTCCCGATTTTCGTGATCACACCGCGAAGGCGGACGAGGTGGCACAAATACTGGCAAAATCCAGGCGGTTGCGGGCGGCGGTAAAGAGCACACCGGCATCGGTTGATTTGCGCCAGTGGTGTTCGCCGATCGAGAATCAGGGCAGCCTGGGTTCATGCACGGCGAATGCCGGAGTGGGACTGCTGGAATATTTCGAGCGACGCGCCTTTGGCAAACACCTGGATGGATCTCGTTTGTTCTTGTACAAAGCGACGCGCAACCTGCTGGGCTGGACTGGCGACCAGGGCGCCTACCTGCGTTCCACCATGAAAGCGATGGTGCTATTCGGGGTGCCACCTGAATCATATTGGGCCTACAAAGTCACCAAGTTCGACGAGGAACCGGCGGCCTTTTGCTACGCCTTTGCCCAAAGTTACAAGGCGCTCAAATACTACCGGCTTGATCCGCCTGCCACCCCTAAGAGCCAATTGCTCGCATCCATCAAGGCCAATCTCGCGGCAGGCTTGCCGAGTATGTTCGGCTTCACTGTGTACAGCTCGATACCACCTCTGGGAGACGGTAAGGGCGAGATTCCTTTTCCGCAGCAGGGCGATACCGTGGCAGGCGGTCACGCCATCGTCGCCGTGGGTTACAACGATGCCAAGGTCATCGGCAAGACCAAGGGCGCGCTGTTGATCCGCAATTCGTGGGGCACCAATTGGGGTGTGCAAGGCTACGGCTGGCTACCGTATGCCTATGTGGAAAGCGGACTGGCGGTGGATTTCTGGTCGCTGGTGCAGGCCGATTTCGTAGATACTGATTTGTTCAAGTAGACGGTGCAGGTGAGGGGGGGGGATTAATCTGGGGGGTTGCATGATAAAAATGCAACCCCTTTGCTTCGTAAGCACCTGTGAATTCAATCTTCTAGCCAAGTGTCCACGAACCAATCCAGAGTTTCCCTATTCTGCTCACGTTACCGCGTGTGATGCGGGAACACTTTGCTGCAATGCCTCGGGCAAGATATCAGCGATGTCAGGGAAATTTCTGAGTTCGGGCCGAAGCTTCGAACCCATGCGTTTGTAGATCAGCAGCGCGTGGTCTCGATAGTACGCGGCCAGATTGGTGTGAGGATGAAACGCCCGTGAGAGTGGCACAGACCTGAGCCAGTTCTTCCATGCTTCCTCCATCGTAACCCCACTGGAACAGGTATAGGCCAGTTGCGCTCCTAACGGAGTGTCTGAATGCACCCAGGTCTTTACAATGCCAAATTTCTCGGGGCTCTTGCCAATGGGTGATCCGGCATCAAGCCCGAACGGGCCGCTGTTGATTGCATAGATGTGGTCTTTGTTGTCGAGCAGGAAGCGCAGGGTGTCGGCATACTCACTGTTCGTTTCTGTGGGGAAGCCGCTAATAATGAAGAGATGGTTCTCGACTCCGACCGCATGTGCATTTTTCATCACCTCGGAAATTTCCTCGACTTTTGTCCCCTTGCCCATCAAGTCGATAACCCGCTGGTTCCCGCTTTCAACTCCCCACAATAGATACTTGCATCCCGATTCGGCAATCTCTTTCAACACGGTCGGAGTAAAGGTTTTGTTGGGCTTTGAGTACGCATAGTAAGCGATGTCCAGCCCTGCGTTCTTGATCGATTCGGCCAGTCGGACAAACTGCCCCGGAGCAATCATTTCATCGACGAACGCGAAGTTTCGGATACCCCTGTTTACGAAATGTTGCAGCACCTCGATGATCGATTCGAGAGAGCGTATGCGATATGTATCACCGGCAGAAAAGTAGTGAACGCAGAACGTACACTTGCGCCAGTAGCAACCGCGAGAAAGAAGGAGCGGGATGACCGGTTCGGGAGAATAGTAGGCGTGCAAATCAAGACCGTCGAAATTCGGGATGCCGAATTGATCAATGTCTTTGAGGAACACCGGGGCCTCTCTTACGACCTTGCCTGAGTCCCAGTAAACCGCGCCGGCAATACCCTTGGGATTTAAATCGTTGCTTAACAGTTGCCGCAGCGCTTCTTCGCCGTCACCAACGATGATCACATCGGCCGACTCGGGATACCATTTTAAAAAGTGCTCAGCACCTTCGATCAGACAACTTCCGCCCATCAAGACTTTTACCTTCTCCTGTTGGCGTAGATAACGCCCCAGTGCCGCACCCATGGGAAGTTGTTCGGAAAAGATCATCGAGATGCCGACGCAATCGGGTTTGAGCGCCATCACCTCCTTGACGCATTCTGCAAGTATCGGCGGAAATTTATCAGTGCGTTCATATTCTGCACATTCCGCCGCGAACATCTTGGTCGCCACCTGGCAGAATACTGAAAACACATTGCCGCACTTCTCATAAATATCCGGCCGGCTGAACAAGTAGTCATTGCCCAAACCCCGCATGACCTTGGCCGCCTCGACCAACTCTTCATTGGAAGCGCCTATTTCGTTACATACATGTTCGCTAAGCCTGCCGGTGCCAGCCTCAATCCCAGAAATGATTTTGTGCAGGAGCCACAGATTCAAATCGAGCAGCTTGATCTCCCAATCAGGAAGTTTCTTTTCGACATAGCCTTTCAACATCGCGATACCCAACGGGGGCGACGTTGAAATAGTGACCATGGGAAAAACCAGAACCAGCGTTTTTTTGGCAGCTTCCATATAACATCCTCAATTGCGTCATTCAGGGCTCCTGCCACAGGGCAGTAATCACATAATACACGGGCCGGCGTAAACCGGGGTAGCTGATTGAATAACCACAAGATCGTCGTGGAAATTTGCTCCGATCCGCAGATCAACAAACCGTCCCACAAACCAATTCAATTGCACGTGCAGTAGTTGAGATTTTTTGCCCCACCAATCGTGGTTCCTGGCACACTGCCGCCAGATACCCTGAAATCAAGGCCAATGGCCATTCTGGAGAGCGTCATCCGTCCCAGGTCGACCCATAATGGCCTGTCATGGCGTCTTGCTCAAATGTCTGAAATGCAGCCTAAAGCAGTCGACCGCCGTGACCACCATTCCCCGGAGTCTTAACCAGCGCTTCCGGCCTTGACAAATTGGCTTAATGTAGCTACATTAACGCTACATTGCCTGAGCAATTTTATCAGGGGCCGTCATGCTCACTACTACGCTTAAAACAACCGACGTTCGGTCTCGGATCGAACCCGACCTGAAAGACCAAGCTACCGAGGTACTGGCCGAGTGCGGCCTGAACCTCAGCGATGCAATTCGCCTGTTCCTGCGACAGGTCGTGGCACAGCAGGGATTGCCATTTGAAATCAAGACTCCCAATGCTGTAACCCGTGCTGCAATGATGGAAGCGCGCACCATGGGCAAAGCGAAATACAATTCCGCGCAAACATTCTTCCATGACCTCGAAAAAGCCTCCGCAGAAAAAGCGGGCAAACCCGCCAAGAAACTGCGATAACACCAAGCAGTTCCGCAAGGATTGGGAGCGCCTGAGCCATTCAGGCCGCTATGACATGAATCGCCTGAAAGAAGCGATGATGTTGCTTATTGCTAATGATGGTCCGTTACCGCCTGAATACCTCGATCATGAATTGACCGGAGAATGGAAAGGTTTCCGGGAATGTCATATCGGTGGCGACTTTCTGCTGATCTACGACCTTCGAGAGGACGGTTCTATTTTTTTCATTCGCACTGGCACGCACGCCGATCTGTTCGAATAGCCGTCCCTATCTACCCCCACCGGCTTTTGTAACTTCGTTACCTAGAACGGGTGGCGCCCATTGGAACGCCTATAAATGAAGCTCCTTTCACAACCCGAAGGAGTTCATTATGGAAAATATTTCGACTGCCAAGTCTGCCCAGATCCCCTGGAACAGAGGCAAACTCACTGGTCAAAAACCACCTCTGAAACTGAAGAAAATCTGGGCAATCCGTGTCCGCCTGCAACTGACCAAGCAGACAAGGGAGCTGGCGATGTTTAATCTGGCTATCGATAGCAAGTTGCGTGGCTGTGACCTCGTTGCGTTACGGGTGCTGGATGTCACACATGGCGCTCAGATTGCGCCACGAGCAATCGTCATGCAGCGGAAGACTGTCATTTCATCGCGACTTGGTCAGTCACACGGTTTCGGTTTGACGCCGATTCCGGATCTTACTGAGCGTTATCTCAATTGCGTTATGAAGAAAGCTGTTCGTTGAGATATTGGGAGAGTTGGAGATTGTCGAATAGACCGATATATAGGCTTGCAAGCCAACAAGTGGTTGCCTGGATGTAGCGGCCGTTGTTGACCAACAACGGGGCGGTCGCTGTTGCCCCCAGAGTGTCTCAAACTGCCACGGAACTGCCCGATAAGCTCTGCCTTAATCTTGTATCGTTGGTCAGGTCAAATCTGAGTTTTTACACCCAAACTTACACCGCTATCGAGCTGGTTAACACCTGATTAAGCCACGTCCCGATATCAATTGTTTCCGCAGGACAAACCGAGTGGGCCATGAGGTACTCATGCCAGGACACCTGGCAGCCGTGCTTCGCCAGAATATCTCGTGATGTGATTCCCTTGCTGATTGGTATGACCGTGTCGAGCGTGCCGTGGGCCATGAAAATCGGTAAATCGCCATTGATTGCGGCCGCTTCGGTTTCCAATCCGGCTTTGAGCGGCAGGTAGGTGGAAAGAGCGATTATCCCGGCGAGTCGTTCCGGGAAGCGCAAGCCTGTGTGCAGTGCCATGGCACCGCCTTGGGAAAACCCTGCCAGCACGATGCTTGACGCGGGTACTCCGCGTTTTTGTTCGTGCTGAATGAGTTCGGTAATTTCCCGTTGCGATGCGCGTATCCCGGCTTCATCCTCGCCGTGGGTCAGATCGGGGTGGGCGATGTCATACCAGGCGGGCATGACGTAGCCGTTGTTGATTGAAATTGGCATGCTCGGCGCGTGAGGGAAAATGAACCGGACCGCAATGGATTTCGAGATGCCCAACTGAGGCACGATCTGAGCGAAATCATGGCCATCCGCGCCCAATCCATGCAGCCAGATTACCGAGGCAACCGGTTGCGGCCCCGTTGCGACTTCCAGGGTATCGATCATTGCCTGGCCATTACTTCGAAGTTGGCCAGGGCGTAGTCCTCGGACTGTTCCAGAATTTGCCGCAGGCGGATGGTGTAGGCTTTGCCTTGGGCGGCCAGTTGCAACACTTTGGCCGGAGCATAGTGTTCCTTGCGGATAAGCAGACTGCGTGAGCTCGATATTTGCGGGATGTCGGGCAGATACGCCGCTTCAAACATGGTTTGCTCTGCTGCCTGGGCATGTGTGGTGCTCAACTTGACCAGGATCGGTGTGTGGCTGACCAGTTGCACGCCCACATGGGACTTGCCTGATGGTTCGTTGCTGATGCGGCGTACGACGCCGATGGAAAAGTGTTTCTTGCTGATAGGTTTGAGGCCGACAATGGAGCCGATTTTCAGAGGGATGCTGTCCGGGTTGTTAAAAGTTGCCCCAAGGCCGCTCAGGGACTCGTTCTCGATGACCCATTGCTTGAGGCGGGAGCCGAATAGTGCCGGCTGCCGGGGGGGTGGGGCAAGGTTGGGTTCTGCGGCTTCTTCTCCGAAAGGGAGCATGTCTACCGCCACTGGTTCGGCATCGGCAGAGGGCAATTGAAGTTTGCGGCCCGGTCGCAGCTGGGAAAGGATTTCGTCGCGCCCTTGCAGTACTTGGACGATGTCCACATTGGGCTGACGCACATGCATACGGCTCGTGCCTTTTCCGGCCCAACGTTTGCCCACGGTTTCGATCAATTCAAGGCAGGCTGGCAGTCGGCACGCTTCACCGAGCTTGAGACGGGCAGGAATCTCACCCTGCGACAGTTGATCCACCACCTTCCCCATGCTGAGTTGCAGAAGTGCAGTGCTGATATAACGATATTTTTCACCTTCCATGTTGCGGCGCAGTTTTTTTGCCGGTTTGGCATCACCGGTGTTAACTGCGAAGAGTTGCCTGTGCGGCAGAAAAGCGGCTTCGAGTACAACATTGCTGGACCAGCTTTCGAGCCAGTGATCAACCATGTCGATCTGGGTGGGCAGCAGGTTATTCGGGCTGGCCAATTCCAGCATCAGGGGCTTTACATACTCGTCCGTGCAAGTGGTGTCAGGCATGCCGGCCTGGATTTTCAGGGAGTCTCGTTCAAACCCCTCCCGTTCGGCAAACAGGTACAAGCGGTGGAGGGTGCGCCACACCTTGTTTTCCACTGGCAGGTAGCGCATGTGATGCCATTTTGCATGCATAGCATACAGGTGTAGCGCCTTTGCCGTGAGCAGGGGGATTTGCTCGAATAGCTTGCTGTTGCTGGGGTTCTTGGCGTAATGACGGATGCACTGGTAGTAGGCAGTCGCCATTTCCTCCCAGAACGAAATGATAGTGGGAAGGTAAGCAATCTCGAGCGCCTTCGGCTCGTAAATGCGCTCCAGGTAATCGTCGCATAGTGCTTCTTGCAAGGGGGTCGCTTTTTCCTCGAGGTAGAGTAAAACGCGGATGCGCTCCTTGAGCGAATCGATGTGATTCTTAAGGTTCATCGCTGCCAGGGTTTTGACGATTTCCTGCTGCGCCTGATGCACGTTGTTGTCGGGTAATTCTTGAATCCAGATGGTGGCCGATTTAAGGCTGCCCACTGGATCGTCTGATTTTTTGCGCAGGATGGCGCTGATGAACCCCTTGAAATCGAACATGCTTTTCCTCGTTCTGTTCTGGTTCTTCTAGATTAAGGTGGTTAGCTGGAAGGTGCAAGCTTTGGTCGGAGCGCCGACTTGGGGCGGAAAGCCTTGATCATTTCCTCTTTGGTTTCGATATAAGGTCCGCCGATCAGATCGATGCAGTAGGGCACAGCGGCGAACACGCCATCCAATGTTTCCTTGATCGCCTTGGGTTGGCCCGGCAGGTTGATGATAAGGGTGCTGCCACGGGTTACGCCAACCTGACGCGAGAGGATTGCAGTCGGCACATATTTCAGGCTCACCGCGCGCATTTGCTCGCCGAATCCCGGCAGCACCTTGTGGGCGATGGCCAGGGTGGCATCCGGGGTGACATCGCGCAGGGCAGGGCCGGTGCCGCCGGTGGTGAGGATGAGGTGGCAGCCGACCTGGTCCGCCAGTTCAATCAGCGTGGCCTCGATCTGCGGCTGCTCATCCGGAATCAGGCGGGTCACGGCGCGCCAGGGGCTGTCCATGACGCTCTGCAGCCAGTCGTTGAGGGCCGGGATGCCCTGATCTTCATAGACGCCTTGCGAGGCACGGTCGCTGATAGTGACCAGCCCGACCAGGAGTTCTTCAGTTTGTGTGGTCATGCGTAATCTCCTAAACCTGTTGGCAACGGGTTACTCGGGAAGACACCGATTATTACAAGTCTGGTTCATTCCCATCTTCATTTAGGGGGATTTCGTGCTCCGATGCGGGGGGCGATTCCGCTTGAATCAGCGTGCGAATTTCCTGGAACAGGACGCGGCTGCTCTTGGGCGGCTTGCCTGCCGCAGCCTCTTTGTGCGCGTTGCGGATCAGGGTGCGCAAGTGCTGCACATCGGCTTCTGGATGTTTCCCCAGAAACTCCTGCAAGGCTGAATCCTCTTCCAGCAGACGTGTGCGCCAGCGTTCCATCGAATGGAACAGCGCTTTTTCCTGATTGGATACGCCTGACCAGGCATCGAACTTGGCCTGGAGGGGGGCCACGTCCACATGGCGCATCAGTTTGCCGATGTATTGCATCTGACGGCGCAGCCCGCCATGGCTGGTGATGCGCTTGGCCTCACGCACGGCATCCAGAAGCGCCTCAGGCAGGTCGAGCTGTTTCAGCCGATCTGTGTTGAGTTCAACCAGTTGTTCGCCGATCGTCTGCAGCGCATGCATTTCATTCTTGCGCTGGGTCTTGCTGGGGGGTAAATCTTCGTCCTGCATCGCTTCGCCACCCA
>Ga0315281_10004611_pt1 | contig 19951 bp, 14 predicted proteins | sample YL17G07_0_MG_FD_204540 | JGI IMG/M metagenome (GOLD analysis project Ga0315281, IMG submission 204540) | Sediment microbial communities from Yellowstone Lake, YNP, Wyoming, USA - YL17G07_0 | ecosystem: Environmental > Aquatic > Freshwater > Lake > Sediment | place: USA: Wyoming | collected... | reverse complement strand
CCTGCCCACCGATCTCGAAGATGGTGTCCGCCGGCTCCATGCCGATCTGCCGGCAGACGTGCAGCGCGCCGGTCTTGTGCGCGGTGATCTCGTCGTTGACGGTGTCGGCACCGACCAGTTCGCCGATGAGCTCCCGCCCCGACCCCGTCGTTCCCACGCCGCGCACGTCGAGGACATCGCCGAGTTCGGCCTCGATTTCTTTCAATCCTCGGGCGACTACTTCGATGGGCCGCCCTTCGGTGTAAACGTAAATCTCTTTCAGCAAGTTGTTGTCGGCGTCGAGCACCACCAGGTTTGTGCTGACTGAGCCGATGTCGATCCCTAGGTATGCCTCGATTTTCTCTCCGGGCGCCGGCCAGGGCGGGGGCTCGGACTTGAATTGGTCACGAAGCAGAACGACATTTGCCATGGAGAGCGGGTCGCTGCACGCAAAAGCTTTCTTCTCGGCCTGGTGCTGGTGGAGCTGGTGGATGTTCTTGAAGGAGCGCTTGCGAAATTCCTCCGACTCGAGCATCGCCGCGCCTGCTGCGCCCAGCCAAGCGTGGAGCGCAGGGACGAGGAAGTCCGATTCCGCGAGCTTGAAGACCTGGCGCAAGGCATCGCGCACCGCCTGATTCAGGGCCACCGCGCCGATGAAGGCTACCGGCGGCACAACCTTGCGACCCTTCACGATACTGGATTTGTAATTGCGCGCCACGGCGTCGCACAACCCGCGCAGGATCTGATCCGTCGAGTAGCCCTTTTGCTGGGCGTGGATCATGTCTGTCTTGGCGAAGACCGAGCAACGGCCCGCCACCCGCGCCGCGCAACTCGCGCCGCAGGCGACCGGCCCGACTTCTTCAACGGAATAGAGCAGGCGCGAAGCCTGCTGTTCGATAAACGATCCCGTGCCGGCCGCGCAGTCGCCGCTGGTCTCGTAATCGACAATCCCCAAGTGCTTCGAGCGGGCCGTTGGCTCCAGCCGCAGGTATTTCGAGGCCTCGCCTCCCATCTCAAAAACCGTTCGCACCTCGGGATGGAAAACCCGCGCTGCCTTGGCGATGGCCCGGAATTCGTTTTCGAAGTAGATGCCCAGAATCTTGGCGATGAGCTGGCTTCCGGAGCCCGTGACGCGAATACCCTCCACGCTCTGCTCCGGGACGTGGTCGTAGAACTCCTTCAGCAAATCGAACGTGGACTGGATCGGACTGCCCTGAAGCTTCCGGTAGCGCGAGAGCACCAAAGGCCGGCCCGCGAAAGGGCTCGAGGCAGGGAATTCGCCCGCTACGAAGGATTCGGACTTCTCGAGGAGGGAATCGAGCAGCGGCTTGTCCGTGGCCGCGCCGAGGGCAGCAAGCTTGAGACTGACAGCCCCGATGTCCAGACCAATGTTGATGCTCATCAAAACCCTTAAGGGGCGGCCGGTATTCCGAAAGCGCTCACCAACCGGCTCCGTGCCCTGGGCTGACCCAATCCCTTTGGGGGGAAGGAGGGTTGGGTGAAAACACCCCACCCTAGACGTGCGGTAGGGATATTGGCAAGTGGGATTCCGAAGCGGGGGCTCATCTCCACCAAATGTCCGAAAGGCAGTTTATTTCAGGCCTTTTGTCTGTTTTGAGAGGACAAAGTGTCCCTTTCCGGCCCCGAACAAGCCCATTCCGAGTCCGACTGCCAATGATCCAGTGGGCGGATGGCCCTCCAGGTCTCACCACCATATCCCTGAGGGGGAGTTGATTTTCTTGGCGAGCGAGTAATAGGCGGTGTCCAATGACCAGTTCCTCTCCACTGCGGTACAATCCTTCCGGGCGGATCCAATTGGTCATGAAGTGGTTCCAAAGGATTATGGGCCCCAAGGGCCACCACACACCGTCCGATGTCTATCTTTGCCAACGTCCCCACTGGCGGATCGCTGGCGTGAGGGTCTTTGAACCATTCTTCCGAGCGCTTCCGGATTTCGTTCCCGATGGATCTACCCTTTACATCGAAAACGATACCTTCACCCCGGATGTCGAGGAATACTTGAAAGGGCTTGCCGTCCAAGATGCAATTGTGGTCGCCCGCGGGACGATCTGGCCGAAGACTAGGAAATACCGCATTCCGATCACGCAGGCGAACATGGTCGGGTTGGCGCAGATTTCAGAACGGCATGCGGAACCGGAAGTTGCGGCTCACATGGTCGTTTATCGGGGTTCGGCAATCCTGCTCGAATGGTACGATGCCGGGGACGACCCCATCTATTTATCCAAGGAGATCGAGGAAGAAAAGGTAAAGACGCTCACTTCAAAACTTGGCGGGAAATATGATGAACTGCTCTGAGAGGTTCGGAGGATATCCATGTCGAATGCGTTGAAGGACAAAGTCGCGGTGGTGACGGGCGGGACGCGCGGCATCGGTTACTCGATTGCCCAGGCGCTGCTGGCCGAAGAAGCCAAGGTATTCATCTGCGGGCGCGATCCTGCTTTCCTGAAAACTGCTCTGGCGAGCTTGCGGCGCAATCCCAAGGAGCAAGTTGACGGCATCACTGCGGACATGCGCCGATACGATGATTGCCGCAAACTAATTCACGCGGTGGCGGAGCGATTCGGGGGACTCGATATTCTGGTGAACAACGCCGGCGTCGGAATCATGAAACCCGTCGACCAGCTCACGCCCGAAGAGTGGGACGCGACGATCGAGACGAATCTCTCCGGCGTCTTCTATTGTTGTCGCGAAGCCATTCCACTGATGCGGAAACGCGGTGGCGGGTACATCTTCAACATCTCGAGTTTGGCAGGAGTCAATGCGTTTCCCGGCGGCAGCGCCTACAACGCCTCGAAATTCGGCTTGAACGGCTTCAGCGAGGCGATGATGCAGGATATCCGCTACGACGGCATCCGCGTCAGCTACATCATGCCCGGCAGTGTCGATACCGATTTCGCCGCTGCGCCCGGAAGCAAATCACGCGAGACCTGGAAACTCACCGGCGAGGACATCGCCAAAGCCGTTATCGATCTCTATAAGTTCCCCAAGTCATCGCTTGCCAGCCGCATCGAAATGCGGCCCTCGCAACCGCCAAGGAAGAGGTAGCCTCCGGCGCGCGTCGCTACTCGAGTGGCGCTTCGCTCAGCACGCCATCCCAATGTTGCTCGGTGATTTCCCAGCGGCGTTTTTCCTGCTGGTCGTGCTCGGCGGTGTTCGGGTAGAGCGAGCGGATGATTTCCGGCTCGCGCTGGTGGGCCTCGTCGAGCGCCGCCCAGTCGCGCCACAACATGACGATCTTGTAATCCCAGGCGGGCGTCGCGGCGTGGAAGCGCCGCTCGTAAAGTTTCTCGCTCTTGATAAGCCCTTCCTTGATCAATTGCTTCAGGATGGGGTTGTGGTTCTTCTTATAGAGCGCCAGCCATTCCTTTGCTGCGCCCGGCGCCAGCTTGTAGTAGTACTCGATGGTGACGGGCGTCCCGGCGGGTTGCTCTGCTCCGCCGACCGGATTGACGGCGAACAGCGCTCCGAACATCAGCCCTCCGTACTTGAGAATCGAAATCATATTCTCTCCTTTTGCGGCCGCATGCGCAGCGGCGGCCAAATCTTTCAATGACTCAATCACCAGATCGCTCAATCACCTGATGACTCAATGACCTGATTTTACCGATGTAGTTCAACAACGTCCTTATCCACGAGGAGATAATCGCGGTTCGCCATCGCTCCTTCAAACCTCCCGTGGCCCCAGACGCGAGCATACTTTAATTGCGTGAGGAAATCGTGGTGAACGTGCGCGGCAAGGTCGATCAAACGCGAGCCGCGCTTCAGCACGTAGGGCGAGGTGAGCGCGAGTTTGTGACCCGGTGCCTTGGTGTACACGCGGACGAGTTCGAGCAGTTCGAAGACAGCCGTGCGCATTTCCTCCAGCCCGTCGCCAGTCTCCACAGAAATAGCGAGGATCGGGAAGCGTGTGCCGTACAGCTCTTTCAAGATGTCGAGATCGTCGGTCGCGCCGCTGGCATCCAGCTTGTTACCAATCAGCAGAGCCTTCTTCTGCAGCCAGCCGGTCGTTTCGGGCAGCGGGCCTTCGCCGAGTTGCACTTTGGCTTTTGCCACCTCGCCCAAAGTCGTCTCGAAATCCTCCAGCAGGTCCGGGTCGCTCAGATCCACGATCAGCAGGCAGGCGTCCGCGTTGCGAATGATCTGGTAAAGCCACGACTCGGGGACATCCGGATGAACGGGCGGCAGGTCGACGAGCTGGATCTGGATATCCTCGAACAGCATCATGCCCGGCAGAGGAACACGTGTGGTGAAAGGGTACTCCGCCACTTCGGGTGTGGCGTGCGTCAGGCGGCGGACCAGCGAGGACTTTCCGCTGTTGGGTGGGCCGACCAACGCCACCTGCCCCGCGCCTTCCTTTTCGACGCGGTGAATCAAGCCCGCGCGGCTCGTCGGCCGCTTCGCCTGCTCGGTGCGCAGCTTTGCCAGGCGGCGCTTGATGTCCGCCTGCATCTTCTCCGTCCCCTTGTGCTTGGGGATGGTGGCTTGCATCTCTCCCAGCGCCTCGACTTTTTCCTCGGTGGTCTTGGCGCTCTTGAAGCGCTGTTCCGCTTGCAGGTATTCGGGACTGAGGTTCGCAGGCATGGCCTTCGCGAGGGCGAGGATATTATGCGACTCCGGAAAACGATCTGGCAACCGGAGGTGGGATGTAGAGCCGGGCTTCAGCCCGGCACGAGCCCCGATGAATCGGGGCGCTACGCCACACGGAATTTCGTAACGCCTTCTTCGTCCAGATCAATCCCCAAACCTGGCGCCTCGGGAATGCTGAGGTAGCTGTCGACGGCGCGGAGTTTCTGTTTGGTGATCTTCTCGCGCAGCGTGGTTTCTTCTTCCGCCACGAACTCGACGATGAGGGCATTCGGAATCGAATTGAGAAAATGCAGCGCTGCCGTGACGTTGATGTAGGTGGTAAATCCGTGGTTGGCGACCACCAGGCCGCGGTCGTGCGCCAGGCTCGCAATCTTCATCGCCTCCGTAAAGCCGCCGCAGCGCGTCAAGTCGATTTGCACCACGTCGATTTTCCCCTTGTCCATCAGTTCCAGGAAGGAAAGGCGATTGCTCTCCTCTTCGCCGGCGGCGATTCGCACAGAGGTCGCTTCAGAAAGTTTTCGATAGCCATCGTAATCGTCGGGTCGGAGCGGTTCCTCCAGCCAGAAGATGTTGAACTCTTCAAAGGCGCGGGCGCGCTGCAGAGCCGTCTTCGCGTCCCAAACCAGGCCGGCGTCGATCAGCAAGTCGGCATCGTCGCCCAAGCCCTTGCGGCCCTGCCGCACCAGATCGACATCCGTTTTCGCGTCGCGGCCCATGGGGTCCCAGCCGAATTTGACGGCGTTGAATCCCTTGTCGCGGTAGCGTCGCGCCAGGTCGTGCGTGGCTTCGGGGGTCGCCCCGAACAGTGAACTCGCGTAGCAACGCAGCTTTTTGTGAAACCCCCCGCCCAGCAGTTTCCACACCGGCAGCCCGAGCGCCTTGCCCTTGATGTCCCACAGCGCCATGTCGATTCCACTCATGGCGTGAATACCGACGCCGCGCCGCCCGGCGTAAATGTTGGCGCGATACATCTTGTACCAGAGGTATTCGGTCTCGAGTGGATCTTCGCCCAGCACGACGTGCTTCAGGCCGGTGGTTGTGGTGTGAGAGAACGGTCCTTCAATCACTCCCTTGACGGCCAGCGGAGAAGAATCGATTTCGCCGATGCCGGTGATGCCCGCGTCGGTCGTGACTCGAACGATCAACGCGTCCTGGCCGCTGTCACACTGTTCTTTCACTTCGGATTGCCGAAGGTAAAGGGTTTCGACACCGGTAATTTTCGTGACCGCACCCGGGAGATGTAGGTTGAAGATCCTTGCGAGTCGCTGATTCTAGCACGGCCCGGGCGGATCGCCGCGTCTTCGCCTGCACGGGGTCCCGCCCCGCCGCGTGGCCCGTCGTGCTATGATGGCGCGAACTTGCGAGCTGAATTTCCCGCGGAGGACTGACCCGTGCGATTCCAATGGCGCGTGTGGGCGTTGCCCGCTTTCCTTATACTGGCTTCTGTCTGCTTACCTTCCGGGATGGAGGCACAGCAGCGGGGGACGAGAGGGAACGTATTGCTGCAGGCGCCGGCGGGCGCGCGGCCCGTCAAAATCGATCCCGCCGGGGAAACCGTCCTCCCGAACGGCCGCCTGATTACGCCGCTCGGGAAGCACGTCAAGGTGGCGCCGCACCCCTACGGCCTCGCGCTCTCGCCCGACGGCAAAACGCTCGTGACCGCCAACAGCGGCACCAGCCCGTTTTCGGTTTCCATCATCACTGAGCTTGATAGCGCCAATCCCAGGGTGGTTCAGATCCCGCCCGGCGTGAAACCTTCGGAAGACGATGACCCCGAACTGGAGAGTGTCTGGCTGGGTGTCGCGATCGCGCCCGACAACCGCACGCTGTATCTTTCCGAGGGCGACAATGGCCGTGTCGGAATTTTCGACCTGATCTCTCACGACCGACGGGGCGCCATCAGCCTGGACATTGAGTTTCAAGGGAAGACTTATGCCAATAGCCTTCCCGGAGAGGTCAAACTCTCGCCCGACGGCCGCCGGCTGTATGTTCTCGACTTGGCGCACTTCCGCATGGTCGTCGTCGATACCGAGACAAAGCAAATCATCGCGAGCGTCACTGTCGGCCGCATGCCGTTTGGTCTGGCCGTCTCACCAGACGGAAAGCGTGTCTATGTCTCGAACGTCGGAATGTTTGAGTACTCGCTCGTCCCGGGCTACGACGAAAAAGACTCGAAGCACACCGGCTTGGATTTTCCGCCCTTCGGATTTCCCTCCAAAGAAGCGATGGACGGCACGACCATCGACGACAAGAAGATTCCCGGCTTAGGCGATCCGAACGTCCCGGAATCGAATTCCCTGTGGGTGATCGATGTTTCCGATACGGCGCAACCTCGCGTCACGGCCAAGATCAGAACGGGGATTCCGATTGGCGAGAAATCGGTGGGTGGCAGCAGTCCGGGCGCGGTCGTATCTGGCCGCAAGAAAGTGTTCGTGAGCAACGCCTCGCAGGACAGCATCACGATTCTCGATGCGCGCACCCACCGCGTGGAGAAAACCATTGTCCTCGAGCCGGCGGAATCGGTTCGAGGTTTGCGCGGTGTGCTGCCGTTCGGCATGGCGCTCAGCCCCGACGAGAAGCAGTTTTACGTCGCCTGCGCGGGAATCAATGCGATTGCGGTCATCGATGCGCGACGCGACACCGTGATGGGATACTTTCCCACAGCATGGTTCCCGGCGCGCGTGGCAGTCAGCCGCAATGGGAAAACACTCTACGTGGCGAGCGCCAAGGGCTTCGGCTCCGGGCCGAATGGCGGGCCGAATTTCCAAGCCGGCCCCGAGGGAACCTACATCGGGGACATCACCAAAGGCGTGGTTTCCGTTCTCTCTCTTTCCGGCGCGCCGCAACTTGGGGAAGCAACAACCCGGGTCCTACGGAACAACGGATTTGCCCTATCGACGGCTTCCACGGCGCGAGTTGGCGAGTCTCCCATCCCGTCTCCCGGCCCGGCCAGCGGCAAGATCCGCCACGTGGTCTTCATTGTGAAAGAGAACCGCACCTTCGATGAGGTATTTGGCGACATGGCCGCGCCGGGCAGTAGCATCGAAGGAGACGCCAGCCTGGCGCGCTGGGGTGAGGACGCGACGGTGAAAGACAAAAACCAGCCGACCGTCGAGCACGTCCGCGTCACGCCCAATCATCACGCTCTGGCGCGCCGGTTCGCATTCAGCGACAACTTTTATGTCGATTCCGACGTCTCGGTGGACGGCCACCACTGGCTGGTGGGCAACTATCCTAACGAACTGGTGGAGAGCGTCTGGCCGGCGGCGTACGGAAAGAAGCTCCATTTCCGTCCGGACCCGGAGGCCCCCGGACGCGTGGGGATTGGTTCGTCCAATCCCTGGCCCGAAGCCTTTCTCGAGGCCGGCTCGATTTGGGAGCACCTGGCGCGGCACAAGATTAGCTTTCGCAACTACGGCGAGGGCGTGTCCCTGTCCGGCAGCGAAGAGGGACCCGGCCTGATGCCGACTGGCCTCCGCCAGGCCGTGAATATGCCTTTGCCGCAGGTGTTGTTTGAGAACAGTTCGCGCAGTTACGCTACATTCAACATGTCGATTTCGGATCAGTATCGCTTCGAGCAGTTCAAGCGAGAATTTGATGTGCGTTTCGCGAGCGGCAAAGAACCGTTGCCGCAGTTTCTCTACATCTGGCTGCCGAACGACCACACGGGAGCGCCGCGGCCCGAGGACGGCTACGCTTACCACGCCTCGTACGTCGCGGATAACGATCTCGCGCTGGGGAAGCTCGTCGAGCTCTTCTCGCACAGCCCCTTCTGGAAGGACACCGCCATCTTCGTCACCGAAGACGACGCTCAGGATGGCCGCGACCACGTGGACGCGCACCGCAGCCTGCTGATGGTCATCAGTCCCTATGCACGGCGCGGCGTCTCGCACACGCACACCAGCATGGCGAGCATCCTGAAAACCTTCTTCTTGATCTTTGGAATGCCGCCGCTGAATCAATACGACGCCGCGGCCACAGACCTCTCCGATATGTTCGCAGAGCAGCCCGACTTCACACCCTATACGGCGCTGCCTTCCGACACGCGCATTTTCGACCCGGAAAAGGTCCACGAGCCGGGCCTGGAATTGCACGCCCGCCCCGGCCACTCTTCCGAGCCGCTCGACGATCCCGCTACCATCCGCCGCCGCATGCGCGAGCGCGACGAGGGGGCGGACAGGGATTAGACCGCCGCGGCGACTGGGGCGCTCTGACGTTTCCGGGCTCAGCCTGCAATGACTGAATTTCTGCCCCCGTCATGAGCCGGCCTGCGAAGACCACCGACGAAACCTTGCTAACGTTGGCGATATCGTCGAGTGGGTTTGCTTCGAGGACCACCAGATCCGCGACCTTGCCTTGCTCCACGGTCCCCAGCTGGTCGAGTCTTCCTAGGAATTGGGCCGGGTTGCGAGTCGCCGCCTGCAGAGCTTCCAGGGGCGTCAGGCCCGCCCTGACCAATAGCTTCAACTCTTCTCGCAGCATTGGCGGTTCTTCCGCTGGCGAGGAATCGGTCCCCGCCATGATTCTCACCCCTGCGCGGTGCATGGCGCCGACAACCTCCAGGTCCTTTTCAAAGAGCCTCCGGTTAGACTCGAGATCCTGTGGCGAGAGCTTCTTGCTTTGACCGGACCACAGCGTCTTCAGCGCGACCAGTGTGGGCACCTGCCATGTCTGATTCCTGACAAACAGGGCGAACAACTTTGCCGCCTTCTCTTCGCTGAAGGTTGCCACCAGCAGGTCGAGCAATGGCGAGCGGAACAGGACAGAGTCGTCGGGTTCTTGGTCATTGAACACAGCCTGCTTCGCCTCGTTGAAGGTCTTCCTCAGCTGGTCTGTCAAGGCCGTTTGGTGACTTGAGCAATCCAGCAAAAGCGCGTAATAGCGCCCACCGAGGTGTTCAATGCTGCGCTGACCAGCGATCGAAGCTTCTTCCGCCGAGATGGAGGGCGGAACGTGCCCAGCAAAAGGGATACTCGCCTCTTCTGCCGCCCTCGCAATCGCGAAGTAGATGTTTCTCGGTAGCGAGTCATGTACTTTAATGAAATCGACGCCTTTTGCTTTGCGACCGATGACCACCGCCCTTGCCTGTGATTCATCGTGCAGGGAAAGAAGCAGAGCCATTCCGGCTAGCTTGGGAGGGAGCGGTCCCTGGAGCAAAGGCCCTGAAACGATCATTCGAGGACCCAGGATTCTCCCTTCCGCTGCCTCCTTCCGAAGCCGAAGGATGTCGTCTAAGGATGTCCCCATGTCCCGCACCCCGGTAATTCCGTTGGCAGCCAGCGAAGAGAAATACTTTTTGCCGTTCTCATAACCCCCAGAATGGGTATGCATGTCCCACATGCCGGGAGTCAGGAATTTCCCCGCCCCTTCAACTACCTTTATACCAGGCGGTACTTTCAGGTTTGCACTTCTGCCGATGGCGGCGATGCGTCCGTTGGCGACCAGCACCGTCATGTCCCTTTGCGACGCATTTCCAGTGCAGTCGATGATGGTCACATGCGTAATGGCGAGAACTTGGTCGTTGATGGGACGCGCAGCGGCTCTGCCAGCCATACCACTGGTGAGAAGCACAAGTAAAACCAGACAGCCGGGAATTGTCGAGCTCATACCCTCCTATACGCAACGCAGGAGCGAGAAGGTTCGCATAGTTCAAGTTCGACCATTTGTTGGGTGGGCGGGGTTCGTGTAGAATGCCCTTTCGGGCTTGAGTGGCAATTCCTCCTCAGGAGAACCGGTCGCCGTGGCGACCTCGCATGTCTCGTCTTCTCGATCAACTGAATCCTCAGCAACGCGAAGCGGTTGAGCACACCGAAGGCCCGATGCTGATCCTGGCGGGCGCCGGCAGCGGCAAGACCCGCGTCATCACCTATCGCATCGCTTATCTGATCGGGGAGAAAGGTGTTGCACCGGAAAGCCTTCTGGCGGTGACGTTCACCAATAAGGCCGCCGATCAGATGAAGGAGCGTGTGGCGGCGCTGCTCTCCGAGACTCTGGAGACTTGGCCGCACATTTCTACGTTCCATTCCTTCTGCGTGCGCGTGCTGCGGCGGAGCATCGATAAGCTCGATTACAGCCGCGATTTCTCGATCTACGATGAGGACGACCAGGCGCGCGTCGTCAGAGCCGCCGTCAACGAACTGGGGTTGGGAGAGCAGATCACCTCGCCGCGCTCGGTCCTCTCGCGCATCAGTTACGTCAAGAACCGGGGCATCCCGCCGGAAGAGCTTTACCGCGAGGCCAAGGACCCCGCGACGGAAAAGCTCGCCTCAGTTTACGAGCGCTACGAGCGCAAGCTGCGCGAAGCGAATGCGCTGGATTTCGACGACCTGCTGCTCAAGACCGTGGAGCTGTTCTACAAGGCGCCAGAGGTCTGCGAGCAATACAACCAGGGTTTTCGCCACGTACTCGTCGACGAGTACCAGGACACCAACCGCATTCAGTACCAGTTGATCCGGCAGCTCACGCTGGCGCAGCAAAACCTCTGCGCGGTGGGCGACGAAGACCAGTCGATTTACCGCTGGCGCGGCGCCGACATCCAGAACATTCTCAGCTTCGAGAAGGATTATCCCCAGACGCGGATCATCCGACTGGAGCGGAACTACCGCTCCACGCAGGTGATTCTCGATGCCGCGACGGCGGTGGTCAGCCGCAACGTGGCGCGCAAAGGGAAAACACTTTGGACGGATCGGGCGGGTGGCGCGCAGGTGGGTCTCTTTGAAGCCACCGACGCGGACGAAGAAGCGCTGTACGTCGCGGTCGAAATTCATCGCGCACTCGCCACCGACGACCAGGGCAGCATCGCAGTCCTCTACCGGACCAACGCCCAGTCGCGGATGTTTGAAGAAGCGCTTCGGCGCGTGGGCATCGAGTACCGCCTGGTCGGAGGGTTCAGCTTTTACGCGCGCGCGGAAGTAAGAGACCTGCTGGCCTACTCGCGGCTGGTGACGAACCGGCGCGACGCGGCGTCTTTCCTCCGCATTGTGAACGTGCCGCCGCGCGGGATCGGTGAGACAACGCTCGCCGCCCTGGAACAATCGGCGAGGCGGGGCAACATGAGTCTGTGGCAGGCCCTCGAGCAGGAACTCGCCGCCAAGCTGCTTCCCGCGCGGGCGCTGCGGGCATTGGAGGCGTTCTACGCGTTAATCCACGAGCTGGTTGCGGCGCGTGAGCAGTCGACAATGAGCAGCTTTTTTCGAGAGCTGCTCGACCGCACCCGATATCTTGAGATGCTGCGCGCGGAGAACACGCCGGAGGCGGAGGGCCGGATTGAGAACCTCCAGGAACTGGTCAACGCCGCGGCGGAAGCGGATGAGCGCGGCGAATCGTTGGCGGAGTTTCTCGACCACGCCGCGTTGGTTTCCGATGCCGATGACTTCGACGAACGCGCGCGCGTCACCCTGATGACGCTGCACAGCGCCAAGGGGCTGGAGTTCTCCACGGTGTTTCTGGCCGGCCTGGAGGAAGGGCTCTTCCCGCACAAGCTCTCGCTCGAGGACGAAGCCGCGATCGAAGAGGAACGGCGACTCTGTTACGTCGGCATGACGCGGGCCAAAGACCGGCTGGTGATGACGTGGGCGCGCGAGCGGCGATCGTTCGCGCGCGAAGCCTTCGAAGGCACACGGCCCTCGCGCTTCCTGCGCGAAGTTCCTGCCGAGCTGGTTGAACCCGTGAGCGGTCCGTCAGCTGACGGATTCGGAACAAAACCCCGCACTTCATGGGAAAATGCCGTAAGCTCGCGGGCGGAGATTGACCGCTTCCTGCGCGAGCGCGGCCGAGCGCCGGTGCAGTCTGCCGGCCTGAAGATCGGTGCACCGTCGCGCGGCAGCGGCCGCTGGAAACTCGGGGCGCAGGTGCGGCATCCCAAATTCGGGCTGGGGACCATCCTGAACTGCGAGGGTGAAGGTGAGGATGCGAAGTTGACCGTCAGCTTTCCCGGGTATGGACAGAAAAAGTTCGTCGAGCGCTACGCGGCGCTCGAGAAGGCGTGAGCTAGAACAATCAACAATGCTGAACGATGAATGATGAACGACCCGGAACGGGGTTCTCATTCGGCTTTCATCGATTCCAGGAAAGGGACCTATGGATACTCGTAAGACAAAAGACAAAGCGGAACGGAAAAAACTGAAGCGCGCGGCGCGCAAGAAGCAGCCGCCTAAGCCCAAGCAGACGGAGCCGCGCGGCTCGCTGAAGCCCAAGGTGAAGAAGAAGGGTCCGGGCGCGCCGACGAAACGCTGATGCAACAGTGACGAGTGACCAGTGACGAGCCGCCCCAACAGCAGCGGCTTCTTTGCTTGTCACTCGTCACTTGTCACTGCACTCATGTCCAGCCAACTCCTGCGTACTAAGAATATTGATAAGCTTCTGGCCGATGCCGACCGGCCGGGGCACCAGCTCCGCAAGAGTCTGGGGCCGTGGTCGCTGACCGCTCTGGGCATCGGCGCCATCATCGGCACGGGGATTTTTATCCTCACCGGCACGGCGGCGGCGGGCGAAGTTCTGCAATTCCACTCCGTCTGGAAGGCGCCACTCCTCGACCTTCTCCTGCACGGCGGCAATGCGCTGGGTATGTCCGGCCGGCCGGGCGCAGGGCCCGCCATTGCGCTGTCGTTCCTGCTGGTGGCATTGGTGTGCGCGCTGGCGGGGCTCTGCTACGCGGAGCTCGCTTCGATGATTCCCATTGCGGGCAGCGCCTACACCTACACATACGCCACGCTGGGAGAGATCGTCGCCTGGATCATCGGCTGGGACCTGATTTTGGAATACGCGGTGAGCAACATGGCCGTGGCGGTGGGATTCTCCGCCTACCTCGACAGCCTGCTTCAAAGCGTCGGCTTGAAGCTTCCCCGCGAATTCACCACACCGATCTTTGTCTCCGGCGAACGGACGGGCGCCTATTTCAACGTGCCGGGCTTTCTCATCGTGATGATAATCACCGTCGTGCTGGTCATCGGCATCCGGGAGAGTGCGGGCGCCAACAACTTCATGGTGACGGTGAAAATCATCGCCATCCTGATCTTTGTCTTCGCAGCCTCGCGCTACGTTCACACTTCCAACTGGAAACCCTTCATGCCCAACGGCTGGCAGGGCGTGCTGACCGGCGGGGCGATAGTTTTTTTCACCTACATCGGATTCGACTCCGTCTCCACGGCCGCCGAAGAGTGCCGCAAGCCGCAGCGCGACGTGCCGTTCGGCATTATCGCTTCGTTGATCATCTGCGCCGTCCTCTACGTTTCGGTCGCCATCATCCTGACGGGGATTCAGCACTGGGAGACGCTGCGCAACGCCGCGCCGGTGGCCAACGCCCTTAAGGCCATCGGGCTCGAAAAGGTCCAGCGCTGGGTCACGTTGGGTGCGCTGACGGGAATGATTAGCTCACTGCTGGTTTTCCAGCTGGGGCAGGCGCGCGTGTGGTTCGCCATGTCGCGCGACGGCCTGCTGCCGCGTGTCTTTTCCAGAGTGCACGCGCGCTTCCGCACGCCGCATGTCAGCACCTGGGCGGCGGGTTTGTTTGTCGCCATCCCTTCCGGAATCTTCGACATCGGCACGCTGGCTGACCTCTCGAACATCGGCACGCTTTTCGCATTTCTTCTGGTCTCGCTGGGCGTGCTGGTCTTGCGACGCAAGCAGCCGGAGCGGCACCGCGCCTTCCGCACGCCCTGGGTCCCGGTCGTCCCCATCCTTTCCATCCTCTGCTGCCTGGTTTTGATGGCCAGCCTGCCGCTCGAAACTTGGGCGCGCTTCCTGGTGTGGCTGGCGATCGGCCTGACGGTCTATTTCAGCTACAGCAAGAAACGCAGCGAATTCGGAAGCTCGCCGCGGCGGGACTCCACCGAAACGCCCACAGCAAACGCGTGAGCCCAAGTCGCCCGTGGAGCGTCTCCCGATTTGACTATTCGCCGCAGGCGCGACACGTGGGCGAAATTGGGGTAGAATCCATTCTCCTATGCCTGCTGCCTCGAGCCAACAGTGATGGAATCTGCGGAGCCTGCGCAAAACCCGAAACGGACGACGGCGAGACGAGCGGTATTTGTTAACCTTACGGTGGCGCTCCTCGCGTGGCTGGGTGCGGGCTCAGCCGCCTGGGCCTGGGGTCCGACGGCGCACCGACTGGTCAACAACTGGGCCATCGAGACGCTGCCGCCCGCGATTCGCGGATTCTTTGAATCCAACCGCCAGTTCCTCATTGACCACGCCAACGATCCGGATCGATGGATGGAAAAGGACCGCTACGAGCGCAAGCGGCACTACATGTATCTGGACAAGTACGGACTGTTTCCGTACCGTGATCTGCCTCACGGCTTCAAGCCTGCCGTCGAGAAATTCGGCTCCGGCAAGATCAACACCAACGGCCTCCTGCCCTGGCACGTGGGGGAATACAGCTTGCGCCTGACCAACGCCTTGAAGGCGCAGAAGTGGGACGAAGCCAGACTCGCCGCAGCCGCGTTGGGCCACTACGTGGCGGACGCGCATGACCCGTTGAACACGACCTCGAACTACGACGGGCAGTTGACCGGGCAGACGGGACTGGCGACGCGCTTCGGCGTCACACTAATCGATCGCTTCCAGGGTTTCTTCATCTTTCGTCCAACCCCCGCTTCCAAAATCGACGACCCGACAGAACATGCCTTCGATGCCGTTCTGGAAACCCACACCTGGGTCGACCAGGTGCTCTGGACGGATGGGAAATCACTGGAAGGTCTGCGGGATTATAACGAAGACTACTTCGATCGGTTCTATTCCCAGATCGGTTCCGTGGTGGTGCGGGAAATCAACACTGCCGCCCACGATGCCGGCTCCTACTGGTATACCGCCTGGCTGAATGCCGGGAGTCCGGTGTTGCCGCCGCGGTAGAGATGCGGTCAGCCGTCAGCTTTCAGCACTCAGCAGCAAAGAACTCTTGGGTATGAGATGAGTGCTGAGGGCTGACGGCTGAATGCTTTTCAATGTCCGAAGCGAATCTCTCCATCCAGTCCTTCATCTCCCGTCTCCCCAAGGTTGAGCTTCATCTGCATCTCGAAGGCAGCGTCCAGCCGGAGACGCTGCGCGAACTTTCGCGCAGCAAGAGCTGGCTGCGGCGGAAAGTGGGCCACTGGGTCAGCGAGCGCCGGCGGCAATCGTTCCGCTACGGCAATTTCCAAAGTTTCCTTAAAGCTTTCGGCGTCGTCACGTTGCTCCTCAAAACTCCCGAGGACTACGCGCTGGCGACGACGCGATTGATGGAGTGGCTGAAGGTGCAGCAGGTGATGTACGCCGAAGTCATTTTTTCCGCCGGCGTGGTCCTCTGGAAAAAGCAGTCGGTGGAGGCGGTTTTTGAAGCCGTCTCCGCGGCGGCCGCGGAAGCGGAAGCGCGGCTGGGCGTGCGCGTACGCTGGATTGTCGATGCCATCCGCCACTTCGGGATCGACCACGTGAGGGAGGTCCTCGGCTGGGCCATCCGCTACCGCCCTCGCGGCGTGGTGGCTTTTGGGATCGGCGGCGATGAAGAGCGCGGGCCGGCGGAGCTCTTTGCGGATATCTACCGCGAGGCGCGCGAGGCGGGGCTGCGGCTCACCGCACACGCCGGCGAAGCCGCCGGCCCGGAGAGCATCCGCAAGGCGGTCGAGCTACTCGGCGCGGAGCGCATTGGCCACGGCTTGACGGCGATTCAAGATCCCGGCGTGATGGCGCTTCTGCGCGAGCGACGGATTCCGCTCGAAGTCTGTCCCACAAGCAATGTGGCAACCGGCCTCATCGCGCGCTTCGAGGATCATCCCCTGCCGCGGTTTCTGGAAGCAGGCCTGGTGGTCACGCTGAACTCGGATGATCCCGCGATGTTCGGGACTAGCCTGGAGAATGAATTCCTTCAGGCGGCGAAGGCCTTCTCGCTCACCCCGGCGCAAATCGTCCAGTTGTGCGAGAACTCAATCCAAGCTGCGTTTCTGCGCGAGGAGGAGAAGCAGAAACTTCTGAAGGAATTGACCAGCGCTGTCGCGCAGTAACTACCCGCGGGTTAACCGGAATCTTCGAACCAGGCATTGGAGCCATCGCTCCATGGCCCGGTGAGTCAATCTTTGTTAAGCGCTTCGCGCACTTTCTCTTCCAGCGTCGGAACAAAACTGCCGGGATCCAGCCCCGCTTGCCGGAAGATGACTCTCCCCTCGCGGTCGAGGATCAGCACCGTGGGTAAGGCGCGGATGCCCAGCAACTGGTCCAGCCCCAGGCCGTAAGCCACCGGCACCGTCCACTTTTCCTCTTTGACGAAATGGGGGACCAGCGAGCGGTCCTCGTCCGTGTTGATGGCGAGAAAGGCCACCGCCGGCTCCTGGCGAAAGATTTCGAAGACGTGCTCGAAGAGCTTGCCCTCGAGGCGGCAGGGTCCGCACCACGTCGCCCAGAAATCCATCACCACCACCTTGCCGCGCAACTCGCTGAGGTGCAAGTCCGAGCCGTCCAGGCGCTGGAGAATAAACTCATCCGGATCGTGGCCTTGGGCGCCGGGTCGGGTTTCCGTCTTCACGCGCGCGGCGAGGGAAGAGACGAGCTCGTCGTAGCGCGCCAAGATGAGTTCACCGAGGCCTTTCTCGGATTGGTATTTCAAAATATGAGCGCTGCCGAGTTTGCGGCGGATTTGCTCCCGACGCGCGGGGTCGATGCGCTTGTCAGGAATGGCGAACGCCGTCGCGTACGCGTCGATGGCGCGGTCGGTCTCGCTGCGCTGCATCGCTACATCGCCGAGGCGCTCCGCCACTTCCGCCGTCGGGTAGATGGCCAGGCTCCTTTGGAAGTCGGCCGCGGCGCGCTCGCTCTCCCCGGATTTGAAATACACCTTGCCGCGAGTGAAGTAGGCCGTGGCGCGGACCAGGGTCTGTACTTCCATCCATTTTTCGGCGGGGATTTCTGCGGGTCGGGTTTGCGCCGTCAGCTTTTCCACGTGCGCGACGAAGCGCGCGGCGTAGCGAAGCGCTTTCTCGCGGCTGGCAGCGTCAGTCTGCCGATCGTACAGATTGGTGAGCGCGCTCAGCAAGTCGGGATCCTCGGGATTCAATTCCAGCAATCTTTCAGCGGTCTCGATCGCCTTGCGCTGGTCGTTCGCCTGAAGCGCTTGCGAGTAAATCGTGCGAAGGATCTGGCCGCGCCGGGCGCTCTGCGGAAATCGCGCCAAAAAATCTTCCAGCCCCTTGATCAGCGCCTGGGGGTCATTGGGAGACAATTCGAAGATCTTCTGCAATGCCCGAGTCTCTTCTTCCAAGGGATTGGGATTCTGGCCAGATTTTTCCGCGTCGGGTTGCGTGGCCGGGGGTCTCGTGGAGGGATTTGTTTCTTCCGCAGCGGGGGCCTGTGCTTTCAAGACTGGCACCAGCGAGACCACTGCGAGCAGAAGCAAGACCGCTCTTTCGCGACAGCACACGATGTTGGAAGTCATGTCCCTAGACCGGATTTTTTACTTTAGAAACATGCCGTCGGCCGGTCAAGGGAATTCGGGTTGTACTCGCGGGCTGCTATAATCAGATCTTTAGTCGAGTCTCGGGCGAGGCGAGGCCGACGACAAGGCCCGGCTCGCGCCACAAAAAACAACCATGCCTTCCAAGTATCTTGCGATTTTCTTTGATGCCGGGAACACGCTGATCTATCCGCGCGTCGAAGAGCTGGCAGAAGACCTGACGAAGCAGGGTTACGCCGCGACGGCGGAGGATTTCTTCGCGGCCGAGCGCGCCGGCAAGCAGAAGCTCGACGAGTGGCTGTGGCCGCAGATCCGGCAAGGCACTGTTCCGCGCACGATTGACCACTATTATTGGTTTGAATATCTGAAGGCGCTCATGCTGCGCGTTGGCGCGCCCGAGCCGGAACACGAGCGCCTGATGCGGCACGTCGGAAAAGGCTTCGGCGACATTACGCTCTGGTCGCGCGTGCTGCCCGAGACGCCGCCGTTTCTCGCCAAGCTCCGCGCGCAGGGCTACTACCTGGGCGTCATCTCCAATTCCATCGGTACCATGGAGCAGCAGCTCGGGCGGGTCAACCTCGCTCACTACTTCAACGCCATCTTTGATTCCGCCCTGGTGGGCGTGGAAAAACCGCATCCCGAGATCTTTCGGGTGGCGCTGGAGCGCGCGGGAGTCAAAGCGGGCGAAACCGTCTTTGTGGGCGATACCAACGCCACCGACATGGGCGGCGCCTACCTTGCCGGATTGCGCGGCGTCCTTATCGACCGCGTCGGCGCCTACCCGCACGCTGAATCGCCGCGCATCACGTCCTTGCCCGAACTGCAACGCTTTCTAACGGCTTGAAGCCAGAATGCGCCGGCCCTCGGCGCGAAACAGCAAAAATGAAAAAACGAAGCCATCAAGTTATTGAAAACAAAGGAGGTGACAAATTCTGACAATGCATTCCAACCGCTCTTCTCCCTTGTTCCCGCAGTTCGGACAGTCCGCGAAGCGGAAATGAACCGCCGGGGATTCGAGAGCTTTGCCTGACCGCCCGGACACAAAGTCCCCTGCGATGCGCCCGCAGTTGACCCCGGCATCGAGCGTGCTCAATCTTCTCGGAGTGTGAAAACTCGCCCAGTCGAGGTGTCCCCATGGAAACCCGCAAACGGCACGCCCGCAAGGAAGATTATAGAATGCGGACCCACCTGATTCACGGCAACTTCGAGAGCAAGAAATGGGACTTTGACCATCACGTCATCCCTCCTATTTCGCACTCGACGGCGTTCCGGCTGGACTCCGTGCATCGCGGCGCGCAGGGCTTCGTGCAATTCGCCTCCGCCGACGAGGCGCTGAGCGGCCACATGCCCATCTACATCTACGACCGCCTGGATGAGCCAACGCGCTCCATGCTCGAGGAGAACCTTGCCTACGCCGAGGGCGGCGACGTCTGCGTGACTTTCGCGAGCGGCATGGCCGCCATCAGCGCGGCGCTCGGAGTGGCGCTCCGGCAGGGCCAGGAGGTGCTGGCCCACCAAATCCTCTACGGCTGCACCTACAGCCTGATGACCAACTGGCTGCCGCGCTTCGGCATGCGGGCGCGGTTTGGGGATTTCCTGAAGCCCGAGTCGCTGCCCGCACAGGTGACGTCCTCGACGCGCGTGCTCTATTTCGAGACGCCCGTCAATCCCACCATGGAGCTGATCGATATGGCGGAAATTCGCCGCCTCGCCGACCGGATCAACGCCGGCCGCGAGGAGAAGGACCGCGTGCTGGTGGTGGTGGATAACACCTTCGCCACGCCCTATTGCCAGCGGCCGCTCAAGCTGGGCGCGGATATCGTCGTCGAGAGCTTGACGAAGGATATCGGCGGCTTCGGCACGGACATGGGCGGCGCGGTCATCGCTTCGTCGGCCTGGTACAACCACCTGATGCTCTTCCGCAAGGATCTCGGCGGCGTGCTT
>Ga0315281_10004610_pt1 | contig 19951 bp, 16 predicted proteins | sample YL17G07_0_MG_FD_204540 | JGI IMG/M metagenome (GOLD analysis project Ga0315281, IMG submission 204540) | Sediment microbial communities from Yellowstone Lake, YNP, Wyoming, USA - YL17G07_0 | ecosystem: Environmental > Aquatic > Freshwater > Lake > Sediment | place: USA: Wyoming | collected... | reverse complement strand
TGCCGCGGCGCAACGAGCGCAGCGCGTGCCGGTCCAGGGACATGACGTTCTGGCCATCAAACCAGACTTCGCCGGAGGTGGGTTCGATCAGCCGCAGGATGCAGCGTCCCGTGGTGGTCTTGCCGCAACCGGATTCGCCGACCAGGCCGAGCGTTTCTCCCGCAGCGAGCTCGAAGCTCACGCCATCGACCGCATGCACGCGGTCCACCTTGCGCGAGAGCAGCCTCCCCCTGACCGGAAAGTGTTTTACCAGGTTCCTGACGCGCAGCAGCGGTTCGCTCATCGGCGGGACCTAGGCGGGAAGGGCGGCGGGCAGGGGGGCGCGTATGCCCACCTCTTCGGCGAGGATGCATGCGACCTTGTGCCCGGACACGATCTCGCGCAGCGGCGGGGTGTGCAGGGTGCACGCTTCGCGCACGAACCTGCATCGCGGCGCGAAGCGGCAGCCGGGCGCCGGCTCGATCAGGCTGGGCACGGTGCCGGGGATCGCCTCGAGCCGTTTCTTCGTGCCGGCCGCGGTATCGATCCGGGGAATCGAGCGTATCAGGCCCTGCGTGTAGGGGTGGCGCGGCGAGCGGAACAGCTCCCGCACCGGCGCCTCCTCGACGATCTTGCCCGCGTACATCACGACCACCCGCTGCGCTGTTTCCGCGATCACGCCCATCGCGTGCGTGATCAACATCACCGCCATGCCCATCCTCGTTTTCAGCTCGCCGAGCAGATCGAGAATCTGCGCCTGGATGGTCACGTCGAGGGCGGTCGTCGGCTCGTCGGCAATCAGCAGTTTCGGATTGCAGGCGAGCGCCATCGCGATCATCACGCGCTGGCGCATGCCGCCGGAGAACTGGTGCGGATAATCATGCACCCGGCGCTCCGGATTCGAAATGCGCACCAGCTTCAGCATGTCGACGGTCTTCTCGAGCGCCGCGCGCCGGCTGAGTCCTTCGTGCAGCCGGATGACCTCGCCGACCTGATCGCCGATGGTGTAGACCGGGTTGAGCGAGGTCATCGGTTCCTGGAACACCATCGCGATCTCTTTGGCGCGTATGCGCTGCATCGCATCGGCTGCCAGCGGAATCAGATCCCGGCCCTGCCACAGGATCTCCCCCGTCACGATGCGCGCCGGCGGCATCGCGAGCAGCCGCAGCACGCTGAGCGCGGTGACGCTCTTGCCGCAGCCCGATTCTCCAACCACGCCGAGCGTCTCGCCGCGGTCGATGAAAAGGTCCACGCCGTCCACGGCATGCACCATGCCTTCGTCCGTGGCGAAGTGCGTCTTCAGGCCCTTGATCTCGAGCAGGCGCTCGCCCATGGGCGCGTCCTACATCACCTTGCGCGGGTCGAGCGCGTCGCGCAAGCCGTCGCCGATGTAGTTGATCGACAGCACGGTGAGGAAGATGGCAGCCCCTGGGAACAGCGCCCAGTGCGGAGCGATGTCGAGGAGGTCCTTGGCGTCGAACAGCAGGCGGCCCCAGGTCGGGATGTCGGGCGGAAAGCCGAGGCCGAGGAAGGACAGCGTCGACTCGGCGATGATCGCATTGGCGACGTCGATGGTGCCCGCGACGATCACCGGCCCGAGCGAATTGGGCAGGATGTGCCGCACTACCTGGCGCAGCGGCGTCGCGCCGAGCGCGCGCGCGGCCTCGACGAACTCCTTCTCGCGCAGCGACAGGAACTGCGCGCGCACCAGGCGCGCCACCGGCATCCAGCGAAAACCGCCGATCACGGCGACGATCAGGATGAACATGCCGGCCTCCGTGCCCACCAGAGCTTTCAGCGCATCGCGGAACAGGTAGATGATGAGCAACAGCAGCGGCAGTTGCGGCAGCGACAGGAACAGGTCGGTGAGCCACATCAGCGCCGCGTCCACGGCGCCGCGCGACATGCCGGCGGCGGCGCCGACGATGGTGCCGACCACCACCGCGATCACCATTGCCGCCAGCCCGACCGCAATCGAGATCCTGCCGCCGTAGAGCATGCGCGCGAGCAGGTCCTGGCCCAGGTCGTCGGTGCCGAGCGGATGGCCCCAGGACGGGCGCTGGAGTTTGGCGGCGAAATCGATGTCGTTGATCGGAACCGACCAAAGCAGGGGTCCCAGCGCGACCGCGAGCACGATCAGCGCCAGGATCAGCGCCCCGGCGAGCGCCAGCCGGTGGCGGCGGAAGCGCCGCCAGGCTTCCGCACCGGGCGAGACGCGGTAGGCGGCGCGGGGCGCGACGCTAGCTGTAGGAGATGCGAGGGTCGAGCCAGCCATAGAGCAGGTCAGCGAGCAGGTTGAACAGAATCACCAGGCAGGAGAAGACGAAGGTCACCGCCATGATCACCGGCGTGTCGTTGGCGAGGATCGAGCTGATCAGCAGCGAGCCGATGCCCGGCACGCGGAAAATCTGCTCGGTGACGATGGCGCCGCCGAAGATGGCCGGCATCTGCAGCGCGACCAGCGTCACCACCGGGATAAGGGCATTGCGCACCACGTGCTTTACCACCACCGCGATCTCGCCGAGTCCTTTGGAGCGGGCAGTCGTGACGTAGTCGAGCCGGATCACGTCGAGTACCGCGGAACGCACATAGCGCGTCCACGACGCGCCCTGGAACAGCCCCAGCACGGCGATCGGCATCAGCGCCTGCTTGCCGTGCTCCCACCACCAGCGCCACCCGGTCTCGGCGATGTCGGAGCGGTAGACGAAGGGCAGCCAGTCGAGCTGGATGCTGAATACCAGGATGAACAGGATGCCGGTGAAAAAGGTCGGCAGCGAGAAGCCGATGAAGGCGAAGGTGTTGGCGATCTGGTCGAACAGCGAGTAGGGGCGCGTGGCCGCATAGACGCCGATCGGCAGCGCGATCAACAGGGCGAGGACCTGGGACGAGCCGATCACGAACAGCGTGACCGGCAGCCGCTGCAGGATCAGCTGGTCGACGTCGATGCGGCTGACGAAGGAGAAGCCCCAGTCCCCGTTCATCATCGCGGCGGACCAGCGCACATAGCGCAGCGCGACCGGATCGTCCAGCCCGAACTTGGCGCGCAGGTTGGCGCGCACCTCGGCCGGCACGTTGGGGTTGGTGGCCAGTTCCTCGAACGGATCTCCCGGCGCGAGCGCGAGCACCGCGAACAGCACGATGCTGATGCCGATCAGGCTCGGAAGCGCGATGAGCAGGCGCCTGAGTACGTAGCGGCCCATCGCGTTACGCTTTCATGCCTCTCGGTACCAGTCTTTGAGCAGCCAGAAATCGATGTCCCAGCCGGAGAGCGGCGCACGCAGCTTGTTCGACACCGCGGACACGCGCGGCCGGAACACCACCGGAATCACCGCCCTCGCCTCGATCGCGAGGTCGTTCATGCGCATGAACAGCGCCGCGCGCTTGACCGGGTCGAGTTCGTTTTCGGCGGCGCGCCACGCCTTGTCGTATTCGTCGCTGCGCCAGCGGGAAATGTTGCGGCCCTGCCACTTGTTCTCCTTGGTGGCGATCTGCCAAGAGCAGAACTGATCCATGAACACCTGGGGGTCCGGCTGCGTCATCGTCGTGGTGTACATCTCCAGGTCGCAGTAGAACTTGGTGTAGGTGTCCGGATTGCCTACATCGGAGGAGAAGAACACCGAGGCCGTGACCGCCTTGAGTTCCAGCTCGATGCCCGCCTTCTGGCACGCCTGCTTGATGATGGCCTGGGTCTTCTGGCGCGGCGCATTGATCGAGGTCTGGAACACGAACTTGAGCTTTCTTCCGTCTTTCGCGCGGATGCCGTCCGAACCGCGCTTCCAGCCGGCCGCCTCGAGTGCCTGGTTCGCCTTTTCGACGCTGAACTCCCAATTGGTGTTCTTCGAGCGGAAGCGTTCCGGGTTGTTGAGGAAATTGCGCGTCGCGACGCCGGTGCGGCCGTAGATATGGTCCTGCACTGCCTGGCGATCGACCAGCAGGTTGAGCGCATCGCGCACCGCGGGGTCGGAGAGCAGGGGGTGCTTGGTTTTCGCGCTGGAACGCTCGCCGTCGACCTCGGTCCACGGGTCGGTGCTGTTGACCGCAATGAACTCGATATTGCCGCCGGCCACGATGTCGGCGCGGCCCCTGCCGTCCTTTTCCATGCGCAGCAGGATCTCGTCCTCGACCTGCACGTTCCAGGCGTAGTCGAATTCGCCGGTCTGCATGACCGCGCGCGCCGCCGATACCGCGTCGCCGCCGCCTTTCATCTCGATGGTGTCGAAGTAAGGCCGGTTCGGTTCGTGATAGGCGGTGTTGATTTGGCCGCGCACCATGTCGCCCGGCTTGAAATCGACGAATTTGTAGGGGCCGGTGCCGATCGGTTTCAAATTGGTCGGCGCCTCGCGCGACTTTCCACCCTTGTAGGTTTCGAACAGATGCTTCGGGATGATCATTCCGCGGGTGCTGACGAAGGCGTCGGCCCAGAACGGGGTTGGCTTCGAAAAACGCACGCGCACGGTGTGGCTGTCGAGCTTCTCGACCTTGATGTCTTGATAGCTGCCGATCGTGACCGTCGCGGTGGCCGGGTCGCTGGAGTATTCCCAATTGAACACCACGTCGTCCGCGGTGAAGGGCTTGCCGTCGTGCCACTGCACGCCTTTCTTCAGCTTCCAGGTCACCGACTTGCCGTCGGCGGCGAGGCCGCCGTTCTGGATGCTCGGGATCTCCGCCGCGAGGATAGGCACCAGGTTGCCGTCCGGATCCCAGGCGGCGAGGGGTTCGTAGAAAATGCGCGAGCCTTCCTGGTCCTTGGTGCCCACGGCGAAGTGGGGGTTGAGCAGCGTCGCGCCCTGCCACCACAGCACCTTCAGCGCGCCGCCGCCGCCGCGTTTGGTAGGTTTGTAGGCAGATTTCGCCTGCGCTTGCGCGATTCCCGAGTAGGCCAGCATCTGCGCTGCCAGCGGCGCCGTCAGGCCGAGCCCGACCATCCTCTGCATGAATTGCCGCCGGGTAACCCGGCCCCGCTTGACTTCGCCGATCAATTGCCGCAGGCCGTTCTCGTCCATAGCATCCCTCCTTCTGGTCAAGCGGATGATACCTGCAATCAAAGCGGATAGGGCATCAGAGGTGCAGTGGGACGGGCGAACCGGTTTTCCAAATCTGCGCGGGAGTGTCAGAATGGCTCCGGCCGGATAGGAAATCGCGGAGATTTTACGGGAATCGGCGTCGCGCCTGAACGCCTGCCGCCTTTGCGCGCCGGGCGGGATTTCCGCGCGTGACGCGGCCTGGAAAAGGATAGAAAATGGACCAACGGATCATCGACCTCTACGACGAATATACCCACGCACCGCTAGAGCGGCGCGTGTTCATCAAGCGCCTCACCGCGCTTGCCGGCAGCACCGCCGGGGCGGTGGCAGTGCTGCCGCTGTTGGAGAGCAACTACGCGCTCGCCGCCACGGTGGCGCCCGACGATGTGCGCATCGAGGCGAGCCACATCGCTTACCCCGGCACTTCGGGCGCCATTCGGGCCTATCTCGCCAAGCCGAAGGGGACGGCGAAGCTGCCCGCGGTCGTGGTTATCCACGAAAACCGCGGCCTCACGCCGCATATCGAAGACGTGGCGCGCCGGGCGGCGGTCGAGGGCTACGTCGCGCTTGCGCCCGACATGCTCTCCCCATTTGGCGGCACGCCTGCCGACGAGGATGCGGGGCGGCAGTTGTTCACCAAGGTTGATCGCGCCACCGCCGTTGCGGAACTGGTCGCGGGAGTGTCCTACCTCAAGGGGCGCGCGGATACGACGGGCAGGATCGGCTGCGTCGGCTTTTGCTGGGGCGGGGGCATAGCCAACGATCTGGCGGTGAACGTGCCCGATCTCGCCGCTGCGGTGGTGTTCTACGGCATCCAGCCTGCCGCGGCCGAGGTGCCGAAGATCGGGGCGAAACTGTTGCTGCACTATGCCGGCCTCGACGATCGCGTCAACGCCGGCATCCCCGCCTACGAAGCGGCGCTGAAGGCCGCGGGCGTGCGCTACACCAAGTATATGTACGAAGGCACCCAGCACGCGTTTCACAACGACATGGCTGGCGCCCGCTACAATAAGGAAGCCGCCGAGCTCGCCTGGCGCCGCACCATCGAATTTCTGCACGCCGAGCTGCGCTGAAGGCAGAATAGCCGGAACCTTCGGCGCCGGCCTGCGGGTGAGTTTGGTCAACGCGGGCCTGTGAGGTTCTGGCCGCAGGTGCGACCGTCGCGATTCGGCCTATGATCGCGCCGGCGTGTAAGGAGGAGCGCGGTAATGAAAGTTTCCGTCGATGATCTGTTGCTGGCCCGTGCCGTCCATTGGGAGGCGAGCACGCCGGACAAGGTTTTCTTGACCCAGCCGCACGGCGGCGGTCAGACGACCGACTACACCTGGCGCCAGACCATGGACCAGGTGCGGCGCATGGCGCGCCACCTCGCGGACCTGAAACTGCCGGCCCGCAGCCAGATTGCCATCGTAGGCAAGAACAGCGCGCACTGGATCATGGCCGACCTCGCGATCTGGATGGCGGGGCACGTCTCGGTCCCCCTGTATGCGACGCTGTCTGCGGCAACCGCGCGCAGCATTCTCGAGCACAGCGAATCGCGCCTGCTGTTCGTCGGCAAGTTGGACGACTGGCCGAGCATCAAGGCGGGCGTTCCGGCGGCGATGCCCGTGATCGAGCTGCCTCTGGCGCCGGACACGGGCGCGCCCAAGTGGCAGGATGTGGTCGCCGCGTGCGCACCGCTGGCGCAGATCCCGCAGCGCGATCCGGACGAACTCTCCACCATCATCTACACCTCGGGCACGACCGGCGCGCCCAAGGGCGTGATGCTCAGTTTTGGCGGTATGGTCGCCGCGATGCTCGCGGACGCAGAGATCGAATTCACGCCGCGGGACCGCTATCTGTCCTACCTGCCGCTGGCGCACAGCTACGAGCGTTATGTGGGCGAGGGCATGGGCATTTTTTATGGCATGCACGTCTATTTTGCGGAGTCGCTCGAGAGCTTCCTGCAGGATCTGCAGCGGGCGCGGCCCACCCTGTTCTGCTCGGTGCCGCGCCTGTGGATGAAATTCCAGTCCGGCGTGCACGCGAAAGTGCCGGCGCAGAAACTGAAGAGGCTGCTGTCGATTCCGATCGTCAACGTGCTGATCCGCCGCAAGATCCTCAAGGGGCTGGGGTTGGACGAGGCGCGCTACGCCTACTCTGGGGCGGCGCCGCTGGCGCCGGGACTGATCGACTGGTATCGCCGGCTGGGCCTCGAGCTGCTCGAAGGCTACGGCATGTCGGAAAACCACTCCTATTCGCATGCCTCGATGCCCGGTGACGCCCGCAGCGGTTACGTCGGCCGTTCGCGCCCGGGCGTCGAGACGCGCCTGAGCGAGTATGGCGAAGTGCTGGTGAAAAGTCCGGGGATGATGATGGGCTATTTCAAGGCGCCCGAGCTGACCGCCGAGGTGATGACAGCCGACGGCTTCCTGCGCACCGGCGATCGCGGCGAACTGGACGGGCAAGGGCGGCTGCGCATCACCGGGCGTGCCAAGGAATTGTTCAAGACCAGCAAGGGACGCTACGTTGCCCCTGCGCCGATCGAGAACGCGCTGCTGAGCGCCGGCCTGCTCGATCAGTGCTGTGTGACGGGATCGGGTTTTCCGCAACCGCACGCGGTCGGCGTGCTGGCTGAGAATCTGCGCGTGTTGCTGGACGGCGGGCGGGTGCAGCAGGCCGGACTGACGCAGCAGCTGAACACGCTGCTCGACGACGTCAACCGCAAGCTCGAATCGCATGAGCGGCTGCAGTTCATCGCCGTCGCGCGAGAAGCGTGGGCCATCGAAAACGAATTCCTCACGCCGACGATGAAAATGCGCCGCGCGCGCATCGAGGAGCGCTACGGGCTGCTTGCGGAGGGCTGGTACGCGGCCGGCCAGGCCGTGGTCTGGGAGTAGGTCGCCCTGGCCCGCGGCGCAGAGCAACGTGAGGCCCCGGGTCCGCCGGTTTCAAGAAAGTGCTGATCGATCGCGCGCGATTCAAGCGTCGGGGTGGAGCATCTGTTGGCCGATTGCAGAGAGCATGCGGGGAAGCGGCTCCTCATTTTGCAATTGGCTCTCAGGACCAGAGGCTGCGCAGCTTCCCGGCGACGTCGACGTTCGCTCTGCCGCCGGCCGGGGCGTCGTCGGTGCCGGCCTCGCCCCACGCCACGGGGTCGAGGCAGGCCATCACCTCGCGCGTGAGGAAACGGCTCTTGGCGCCGTAGACATGCCGATCGCCCATGCGCGACTGCTGCGTCACGTAGTATTTCAGCGGCGCGATCAGGTCGAGCTCGGTCTTCGCGCGCGTCATCGCCACGTAGAGCAGCCGCCGCTCTTCCTCGATCAGCTCCGGGCGGCCGGCCGAGAACTCGGAGGGAAAGTTGCCGTCGGCGATGTTGAGCAGGTACACCGTGTCCCACTCCTGGCCTTTCGCCGAGTGCACGGTCGACAGCACCAGGTAGTCCTCATCCAGCAGCGGCGTGCCCGAGAGGTCGCCCGAGGCCTGCGCCGGATCGAGCGCGAGTTCCGACAGGAAGCGCTCGCGCGTGCTGAATTGCTGCGCGACGCGCTCGAGCTGCAGCAGGTCCCCGGCACGCACCTCGGCCGCGTCGTGCAGGCGCGCGAGATGCGGCTCGTACCATTCGCGCACGCGCCCCATCTGCCCCTGCCACGGCCCCTCGGGCACGGCGAGCGCGCCCATCAGCGCCGCAAACGCGGGCCAGGCGTCGCGCGCCAGCGGCGGCGGCGCGTACGCTTTCAGGCTCGCCCAGGAATGCGCATGCGCCGCGAACGCGTCGAAACATTTGGCCGCCGCCGCCGGCCCGATGCCCGGCAGGAGCTGCAGCGCGCGAAACGCGGCGATGCGGTTCTTCGGGTTGTCCGCCCAGCGCAGCGCCGCCAGCGCATCCTTCACGTGCGCCGCCTCGAGGAACTTCAAACCGCCGTATTTCACGTAAGGGATGTTGCGGCGCACGAGTTCGAGCTCGAGCACGTCGGCATGATGCGAGCTGCGAAACAGCACCGCCTGGCGCCTGAGCGGCACGCCGCGCTCGCGCGTCTCGAGCACGCGCGTCACCACGTACTGCGCCTGCCCGAGATCGTCCAACACCGTCACATAGCGCGGCCGCCCGCCTGCGCCGCGCTTGGCCTGAAGTGTCTTGCGGTACTGCCGCGCGCCGCCGGCGATCAGCGCATTCGCCGCGTCGAGAATGCCCTGGGTGGAGCGGTAGTTTTGTTCGAGCGTCACCACCGCCGCCGGCGGCGCGTACTGTGCGGGGAAGCCGAGGATGTTCTCGACCGTGGCCGCGCGAAACGAGTAGATCGACTGGGCGTCGTCGCCGACCACCGTCAGGCCCTCGCCCGAAGGCCGCAGCGCCTTCAGGATCCCGGCCTGCAGCACGTTCGTGTCCTGGTACTCGTCCACCAGGATCTGGTCGAACTGCGCGCCGATCTCGCGCGCGAGCCCCGCATCCGCCGTCATCGCGTGCCAGTAGAGCAGGAGGTCGTCGTAATCGAGCGCCTGGTTGGCGAGCTTCTTCTCGACGTAGGCGCGGCAGAGGCCGGTCAACTCCGCCTCCCATTCGGCGCACCACGGAAACACGTTCGCCAGCGTCTCGGTGAGCGGCCGCTGCGTATTCACCCGGTGCGAGTAGATGGCAAGGCAGGTGTCCTTGCGCGGGAAACGCTTCTCCGCCTTGGACAGCCCGCGCTCGTGGCGCACCACGTCCATCAGGTCGGCGGCATCGCCCCGGTCGAGCACGCTGAAATTCGCATCCAGCCCCACCCGCGCCGCGTAGCGCCGGATCAGGCGATTCGCGATCGAATGGAAGGTACCCGACCACGGCAGTTTCACTTCCTCGCGCACTTCGCCCACGATGCGCTGCGCCCGGCGCGTCATCTCCACCGCCGCGCGACGGGTGAACGTGAGCAGCAGGATGCGCTGCGGGTTCACGCCCTGTTGCACCAGGTGCGCCACGCGGTGCGCGAGCGTGCTGGTCTTGCCGGTGCCGGCGCCGGCGACGATCAGCAGCGGGCCCGCGCGAAATGCGTTGTCGGCCGCGCGCTCGCCGAAAGCGGCGGCGGCGCGTTGCGCGGGGTTGAGGGTGTCCAGGGTGGAGACGGTTGCCATGGGGGCAACTATAAATGATAGCTGTATGTTTATCCAGTACCGCCGCAATGGCTGCGCAGGCTGGCGGCCGGCTTCAAACGGTCGCCGGCAGTGCTTGAGCGCTCGCGCTTGGCTGGCATACGCAGTCGTAAGCTCGACCCGCGAGCGCTTCGGCCTCCTCGTCCGTGAAGCGCGTGATCCCGCTGGTTTGGTCGCGCCAAGCGCGTCAGAGAAAGTACCTTACCACCACCTGCAAAATCCGCCTCTCCGGCAGGGAGCCGAAATTGCTGCCGGGCTGGCCGCTATTGAGTTGCCATTGCAAGGCCAGATCGATGCGGGGCCAGTGGTAACGTCCCTCCAGCCAGAGCAAGCGACTTTGATCGACGACGTCGCGGCGAACCATGGCTGTGATGTCGAGGTGGTTGATCGGCGCATCCTGCCAGGTGGCGTAGAGAAACGTGTTTTGTCTGGTCGGAAGATCCTGCATGTTCGCCGCGTAGCCGCGATAGCTGGCGTAAGCCGCAGGCGGTCCGCGTCTTAGCGAACTCCAGCCCGCCTGATCCAGGCCGGCGCCGTTGTATTCGTACTCCAGCGTGAGCGAAAGCTTGCGCGATGTGGTGTAGGTCAGACCGGTGGCGAGCCGCGAGCGATAAGCCGTGTCGTCCGGCCGCATCAATGCCTGCGACACGAGCGAGGGAGCGCGTCCCGCGGACCATTCGACATTGCCTACGGTGGCGTCGTTGAGCAAGGCCGTAAAATTGAGGCCGAATTGCGGGGACTGACCCGCTCCGCCGTAAGCCAGCCATTGCGGGCTCACGCCCTCAGAGAGCTTGTGGCTGAGGCTGACTAGCCAGCGGTCGCGCCGGTTGCTTGCGCCGAAATCCGGACTGAACGCGCCGTCGTTGGGCTGATTGGCCAGCCTCGGAGAGTAGAGTCCGGTAAGCGAGCCGTCCGCCCACAGCGTCTGGCCCCTCAGCATCGCGCTGCCCAGCCGGTTTTCGCGCAGGCTGGCCGGATCGATTGAAACGATAGTACGGACTGCGCCCGCCCGGAAGTGGTCGGTCGGGTTGTACCCCAGGGCAACGCCGTTGCGCACATTGATACGGCCCAGGTCGGCGATCCGGTTTGCGCTTGGCTGCCAGCTCAGATAGGCCTCTTTCAGGGTATTGACGCTGTTTTCACCGGAGAGCCCGCCGCGCCAGTTCAGATCCAATCGGTCGGCGAATACCGCCCGCCAGCCGGGAGCGAAGACCTTGTCGTAATGGACATCGAATGACAGCCGCTCGGCGCGCTGTTGCGCGCCTGTGCCCTGCTGCTTTGAGCCGCGCAGTGCCGCCTCGGTGAACACCCGCCAATCGCTGCCTTGCTCGCTTGTCGTGACTGTCCTATCGGCCAATGAGAGCGCGGCTGCATCCTCGTCGTTGGCCAGCGCAGGCGCTGTCGCCATGACCAGGGCGAACAGGACGCAGCGCATGCGCTATTCGGGCTTGAAGCGCGGCAGGTAGTCGCGCTGCAGCCAGGCCTCCGGCACCGCGCGCCAGGCATATTCGGTGTAGCGCATGACCGTCACCCAGTTGGGATCCAGGCCATCGATGATGACGGTTTCGGTGGGCCGTTCCACGCCCAGTTGCGGCTGGTAGCGGCGGTAATACGCGGTCTTCAGCAGCTGTCCACTCTCGGTGTAGAAACGCGCTTTCACCGGCCGGTTGCTGGAAGCGTCGAGCCACGTCTCGATGCGGTGATAGGTGACGTCGGGCGATGTCGCCGCCAGCGCGAGCTTGTAGCAATGGCGGGTCTGGCGATCGCCGTCCTGAATGCTCTCTTCGGCCGCGAGTTGCGCCTGATAGTCTTTCGCCAGGTTGACCGTCACGACATCGCCGTTCGCGGCCTGCCCCAGCAAGCGCTGCTGCGGAGACAGGCGGATGCTCGCCTTGTTCGACGGATCGTAGAACCAGAGCTCGTTGCCGCTCTTGAGCATCAGTTTGTTGGCGTCCCGCGCCGGAGCGACGAAACGGATCAGGCTGCGGAATTGCCCGCTGTTGGCGTCGGCTTTCGAATACACGCCCAGCGTGGTGCTGTCGGTCTGCCTGCCGTTGCGGTATTCGACCAGGGTCACGGTCAGGCCGAAGGGCTTGTCCGGATTGCGGATGGCGTCACTCGCCGACAGGATGGCCTGCGCGCTCGGAGCGGCGAGCGCCACGCCGGGCAGCAACGCAAGCAGCGTGTAGGCGATCAGATTGCGCAGGACCATTCGTAGTTCCTCTCTTGAACAGGACGCATCACCATGGTCCTACACGTGCCGCAGCGCATCGACAATGACCATCCGACCGGCGCGGCGCGCAGGCCACCAGGCAGACAGAACGGCGACCAGCGCCAGTGTCGCTGCGGTGCCGAGCATGAGCCTGGTTTCGCCCCAGACACGCACTGTCAGCGGCACCGGGTCAACCTGCCCGGGCGGCAGCCAGGTCATACCCGAGTGATTGATCAGCCAGGCGAGCCCTAATGCCGCCGCAAGGCCGGCTACCGCGCCAATCAGGCCGAGCAACAGCGCTTCGCAGACGAACAGCCGGCGAATGCCCGCGCGGCGCAGACCGATCGCGCGCAGGGTGCCGATTTCGGTGGTGCGCTCCATCACCGCCATGCTCATGGTGTTGCCGACCGTGAACAGGACGATCGCCCCGATCAGCACCGCCATGAATCCGAAAATTGCGGCGAACATGGCCACCGCCTGGCCGTAAAACGGGTTGAGCGTCTCGAAATCCTGAACCTCGAGCGGCTCGCCCCTGAGCGACGTGGCCAGTAGTTCCTGCAGACGCGCCCTTGCCGCAGGGATCTGGCTGGTGTGCGCGAGCTGCAGCACGACCGCCGTTGCCTGCGGCTTTTCGCCGCCATAGAGCAGCCGCTGGGCTTGCGCGAGGTGCAGGCCGACGTACATGTCGTCGAGCTCCTTGAAACCCTGCTTCTCGGCCTTGACCACGCGCAGCGATGCCACGTTCGGCGCGCCGTGAACATTGGCCGCGAGCAGTTCGATGCGAGCCTCGCCTGCGGGCGCGGCCGGTCGCGCCTCCTGCAGCGCCAGTGCGGTGATGTCCTCCGGCGCGCGCGCGCCGGCCGGCGCCTCGCGCGCCGGCGCTTGCCCGCAATCCGGCACGGCGAGCGGCTGGCACAGCTGCAGCACGCGCGCGACGCCGATGCCGACGACGGCGCTGTCCTCCGCGCTCCCGGTCAGGGCGAACTTCGAAATATTGTACGGAATGCCGTAGTCGTTCCACTGCCGCATCCGGTTTCGGTCCTCGACGACAACGCCCGAGCCGACTATGGTGCGCGACAAACCTTCGGAGAAATTGCCGGCAATACCGCCGAGCGAAAGCGTCGGCGTGACGACGGCGAGCATCGGCGCCAGCACCGGGTCGCGCGCGACAAGGTCGATCACCCCCTGGTAGCCGGCGATGCCGTAGGCCGCGGGATTACCGCTGCCATAGAGAAAATAGTCCTTGCGCTGGATCTGCAGATGGCCGCTGCGCAATACGTAACCGGTCTGCAGGCTGAGAATGATGTTGCGGCTGTAGCCGCCGAACAGCAGGATGGTTACGGCGCCGAGCATCATCGCCACCAGCGTCGTGAGCGAACGGCGGCGGTTTCGCAGCAGGTTGCGCAGCGCGAGTGATAGGGTCTTCACGGCGCGCCCTGCGCTTGCGGCGCCCGGCGCTCGATTTTCTCGATGCGGCCGTCCCGGATCATGACCGCATCGTCGGCGGCAGCCAGCACCTGCGGATCGTGCGAGGAAAAGACGAAGGAAATCTGCCGTTCGCGCTGCATCTGCCGCATCAGCGCGAGGATCGACGCTCCGGTGTGGCTGTCCAGATTCGCGGTGGGCTCGTCGGCAAGCACCAATCGCGGCGACGGTGCCAGGGCGCGGGCGATCGCGACGCGCTGTCGCTCGCCTCCGGAGAGCTGACCGGGAAAGCTGGACGCCCGATCGGCGAGCCCGACTGCCTGCATCAAGGCCTCTACCCGCCGCCTGCGCTCCGCGGCGGGAATGCGTGCGAGCAGGAGCGGATACTCGACATTCTCATACGCGGTCAGCACCGGGAGCAGATTGAAGTTCTGAAAGATGAAGCCGATGTGCCGTGCCCGGAAATCGGACAATGCGTCGTCGTCCAGCTTCTGCACCGCCTCGCCGGCAACCGAGATTTCGCCGCCATCGGGCTGGTCGATGCAGCCGATGATATTGAGCAGCGTCGTCTTGCCGCTGCCCGACGGGCCCGAGATCACGGTAAAACAATTCTGCCGGATTTCGAGGTCGATATCGGCCAATGCCGGCACGGCGACCGCGTCCAGATGATAAATCCTGCTGATGCGGTTAAGGACGACTACGTGCATGCCCGCTCCGAATAGTCTTGAGGGGTCTTCGGCAAAGTACACCGAGGTATTTTAGGTCATCTGCCGCCCGCCAGGTCGATGAATGTGCCGGTTGCATAGGAGGCCTCGTCCGACAGCAGCCACATGATGGCAGTGGCGACTTCCTCGGGGCGCCCGCCGCGTTTCATCGGCACGAACTCCTTGACGCGATCCACCCGGCCGGGTTCTCCGCCGCTCGCGTGAATGTCGGTATAGATGAAACCGGGCCGCACCGCGTTGACGCGTATACCCTCCTCGGCAACTTCCCGCGACAGGCCGATGGTGAGCGTGTCGATGGCGCCTTTGGATGCGGCGTAATCCACGTATTCACCGGCGGCCCCCAGACGCGCTGCCGCCGACGATACGTTGACGATGGCCCCGCCGCTGCCGCCGTGTTTGCTCGACATGCGCCGCACGGCTTCCCTGGCGCACAAAAAGCAACTGGTGACATTCGCCGCGAAAATCCGGTTCAGGCGCGCCGCGTCCATCTCGTCGACGCGCATCTGCGTTTCGAGTATGCCCGCATTGTTGACCAGGGCGGTGACCGTCCCCAATTGCCTGTCGACGGCCCTGAACAAATCGACGACTTCCCTCTCCGCGGAGACATCGGCGGCCACGGCGATGGCCTGCCCGCCGGCCGATTCGATGTCAGCGACGACGGCCTTGGCGGCCGCCTGATTCTTCAGATAGTTCACGCACACGGCGTAGCCGCGCGCCGCGGCCAGCCGCGCCGTCGCGGCGCCGATGCCGCGGCTGGCGCCGGTGATCACGATCACTTTCTTCATGTGGCTCTCTCTGCGATCCCGAAATCAATCATTCGTTTGGCTGGCATTTGGTTCAAAATTGGCTCGCGCCATCAACGGCGTCTTGCCGGTGCTGGTGGCGCGATGGCGGGTCGTAGGGCGAATTGATGATCAGGGACTTGGGGAAAGTCATCGCAGACGGTCTCGCCAGTATCCGGGCTTCTGCCGGTCGTGGGCGACCGCAATCACTTCGATAACATCGGCCTTGATGCGATAGATCAAACCATAACGGAACCGCTTCAGGTGGCAACGTCGCAGAAAAGGGCCGAGCGGATGCCAGGCTTCCGGATTTTCCAGGATCAAACGCCGCGCCTGCGCGACTTCTTCGAGAAACCGCTCGCCCAGCCCGCCTTCCTGCAATTCTAGCCAAAGGGCCGCTTCGTTCAATTCCCGCCGCGCCGCGGCGGAGAACCGAAGCTTCATACCCGCTTCAACCTCGCGCGGGCCTCGGCCATCACTTCGTCGAAATCGTAGGTCTGCATCTCGCCGCGATCCAGTGCCGCGAGTCTGTCCTCGCACTCTTTGATCCAGGCAGCTTCCCACTCCGGATCGGGCGGCGCATTGAGATCGTGCAACGCGTCGATCAACGCGGCGCGTTCGTCCGTACTCAGTTTCTTTGCCTGCTCCAGCAGGTTATCGATCGGATGGTTCATGGTTCAATCCTCCAACGGAATCACTTTCAGCGATTCTATACCCCGGTTGTCCACAATCTTCACCGCGGCCTTCCTGTTGTTCCCGGCCTCGAACGGCAGCGACACAGTGCCGTGGAAACTGTCGAGCTGGCTTTCGTCCAGCTCGGCGCGGATGTCGCGCTTGAGTTCCGCGAGCGCGGCGCGCATCGTCGCGTCGTCGCCGCTCGCGAGCGCGTCGTCGATCAGCTTCTCGATCTGCGCGCGGCCGACATCGAAAGCAAGCGCCGGGTCGATATGCGGATCGTAGCGCCAGCCGGTCTTGCCCGCGGGCGGGTCGGTGGTCTCGTTGACGAGGCCGACCTGGGGATTGTTCTTGCGTTTGTCCGGGTGGCGATAGCTGAGTATCTGCGGACCGCCATCAGCCGCGCGCGCGGCGCGGGGAGCCACAGGCGTATGCAAGCGCAGGTCGGTCTGCTTGGGCTTCGGTTTGAGCGCCTCGGCCGGCACGCTCTGATATTCGAGTGAAAACGCGCCGCTGTCCTTCACCCCGAGCGGCTCCACCGGTTTTGTCCGACGCATCGACCCGCCGCGCCCTTTGCCCTTGGCCAGTACGCCTTCGGCCACCAGGGCTTCGCGCAGCGCGTCGAATTGCGCCTCGCTCGCCTTGTGCGCCTTCGACCGGGCCGCCTCGATGAACTGCTGCCGCAGGTGCTGATTGCCGATGGGCGTGCCGTTGGCCGGCACGAGGCCGAGCAAGACTTCAGTCAGGGCGCGTTGCTTGGCCGGATCCATTTCTGTCCCCATTGTGTCCTTGTCCGTGGTCAGCCGCCAGCATCCGGAATCGGATGCCGAAGCATAGTCCGATGCCGGGTTCGCGCCAAGGGCAAGCGGGGTACGGCACGGGCCAAAGCCGGAGGCTTTCGGCAGAAATTGCCAATTTTGACATTGTCGTCGGCCCGGAAGGCGCGTCGCGCCTGCGTTTCAGGCTTTTCAAAGTATGCGATTTCTGGCGTACACAGCGTGCTGGGTTTGCCGGCGCACTGCTCGCGCAACCCCCGTTGTCGCAGCGAAGGCGCCGCCCCTTCCCCCTCGCGTTACAAGCCGCGCGAAATCAATTCCTTCATGACCTCAGAGGTGCCGCCGTAGATGCGCGATACGCGCGCGTCGACGAAGGCGCGCGCGATCGGGTATTCCATCATGTAGCCGTAGCCGCCATGCAGCTGCAGCATGTCGTCCAGCCCCGCGCACAGCGTCTCGGTGGTGAACAACTTGGCGATCGCCGCCTCTTCCACGGTCAGTTTGCGCCGCAGGTGCTCGGCCAGGTAATGATCGACCATGATGCGCATCGCGGTCGCTTTCGCCTTCAGCTCGGCCAGCTTGAACCTGGAGTTCTGGAAATCGAACACGGTCTGGCCGAATACCTTGCGCTCCCTGGTGTAGCGTATGGTCTCGGCGAGCATCGCCTCCATTTTGGAGGCGGCGCCGATGGCGATGATGAAGCGTTCCTGCGCCAGTTCCTGCATCAGGTGAATGAAGCCCTTGTTCTCTTCCCCGAGCAGGTTGCTTGCCGGCACGCGCACGTCGTCGAAAAACAGTTCCGCGGTGTCGGCCGCATTCTGCCCGATCTTCTCCAGTTTGCGGCCCTTCTTGAATCCGGGACGGTCCGCCTCGACCAGGAACAGCGACACGCCCTTGGCGCCGGCGGCAGGGTCGGTCTTGGCCACGACCACGATCAGATCGCAATTGAGGCCGTTGCTGATGAAGCTCTTGCTGCCGTTGATCACATACTCGTCGCCCTGCCTGACTGCACTGGTGCGGATCGCTTTCAGGTCGGAGCCGGCACCGGGTTCGCTCATGGCGATGGCGAGGATGCATTCTCCGCTCGCGCACTTGGGCAGCCAGCGGCGTTTTTGTTCGTCCGTGCCCAGGCGCAGGATGTACGGGGCAATGATGTCCGAGTGCAGATAGAAGCCGGGGCCGCTGATGTTGGCCGAGGCCATTTCCTCGATCAATACCGCGCAATGGCCGAAGTCGCCGCCGCCGCCGCCGTATTCCTCCGGCAGCGAGGTGCACAGCAGGCCCTCGCGCCCGGCCTTGAGCCAGGTCTCGCGATCGACGCAGCCGGCCTGGTCCCACTCGGCTTGGCGCGGCAGGCACTCGCGCTCGACGAAGCGGCGCACCGTGGCGCGGAACATCTCGTGGTCTTCGCGGTAGACCGTGCGCGTGATCATCACCGGATTCCCCATGTCAAACGAACGCTGCGCCGGCTTGCGCCTTGTCGCGCACGATCTTCGGGCAGGCGTAGCGCTCGCCGTACCTGGCGGCGAGCGCGTCGGCGCGCGCGGCAAATTTCGCGACGCCTACGGAGTTGATGTACTGCAGCGCGCCGCCGGCCCAGGCGGGAAAGCCGATGCCGAAGATGGAACCGATGTTGGCGTCGGCGACGTTTCTGAGCACGCCCTCCTCCAGGCAGCGCGCCGATTCGATCGCCTGGATATAGAGTATGCGATCCTTCAGTTCCTGCATGTCCCAGGCGGCGCCGGGTTTTTCGTACAGGCGCTTCAATTCGGGCCACAGGAATTTCTCGCCGTCCGCCGGATATTCGTAGAATCCGCCGCCGCCGGCGCGGCCCGGCCGCTTGAATTCGTCCACCATGCGATCGACCAGGGCGAAGGCCGGGTGCTGTTTGTACGCCTTGCCCTCGGCGGCGAGGTCCATCATGGCCTGCTTGCGCACCATCTGCGAGAGCTTCATCGACACTTCGTCGGCGATGGCGAGCGGCCCCACCGGCATGCCCGCCTGGCGCGCGGCATTTTCGATCACCGGGGCCGGAATGCCTTCGAGCAGCATCGCCTGGCCCTCGCTCACCCAGGTGCCGAACACGCGGCTGGTGAAAAAGCCGCGCGCATCGTTGACCACGATAGGCGTCTTGCCGATCTGCTGCACATAATCGAAGGCGCGCGCCAGGGTCGCGTCGGATGTCGCCTTGCCGACGATGATCTCGACCAGTTGCATCTTGTCCACCGGCGAGAAGAAATGCAGGCCGACAAAACGATCGGGGTGTTGCGAGGCTTGTGCGAGCCCGGTGATCGGCAGGGTCGAGGTGTTGGAGGCGAAAATCCCGTCCGCCGCCAGTTTGGGTTCGGCCTCTTTCGTGACCTGCGCCTTCAACTCGCGATTTTCGAACACGGCTTCGATGACGAGATCGCAGCCGGCGAGATCATCGGCCGAGGCGGTAGTCGTGATCAGGGCCAGTGTCTGGCTCGCGCCTGCGGCGTCGGTGCGGCCCTGTTTGATGCGTTTGTCCAGCAGCTTCGCGCTGTAGGCCTTGCCGATCGTAGCCTGATCGAGCGTGACGTCCTTCAGCACGCAGGGGACGCGGCGCGTGGCGTTGGCCCAGGCGATGCCCGCGCCCATCATGCCGGCGCCGAGTATGCCCACCCTCGACGCTTTCCATTTCGGCACATTCTTCGGGCGCGACGCGCCGGACTTGATCGCGTTGAGATTGAAAAAGAACGCGGTGATCATGTTGCGCGCGACCTGCCCGGTCATCAGCCTGGCGAGATAGCGCGACTCGTTGCGCATGGCGGAGTCGAAGTCCGTCAACGTGCCCTCGACGGCGCAGGAGAGTATCGCTTCGGGCGCCGGATACAGACCGCGGGTCTTCTGTGTCAGCACGGCAGGGGCCACGGCGAGCATCATGCCGGCGCCGGGGGCGCGCGCGCCGCCACCGGGAATTTTGTAATCCTTGCGGTCCCAGGGCTGTTTGGGTTCCGGGTTGGCGGCAATCCAGGCACGCGCGCGCGCCGTCAGCGCGTCGCGATCGGCGACCAGTTCATCGACGAGCTTCAACTGCATTGCCTCGGCCGGACGCATCAGCTTGCCTTCGGCCAACAGCGGCAACGCGGCCTGCAAGCCGAGCAGGCGCACCATTTTGGTCACGCCGCCCGCGCCCGGCAACAGGCCCAGGCTCACCTCGGGGCAGCCGAGCTCGATCTTTGGGTCGTCGAGGCAAATGCGCCAGTGCGCGGCGAGGCAAATC
>Ga0315281_10004609_pt1 | contig 19952 bp, 19 predicted proteins | sample YL17G07_0_MG_FD_204540 | JGI IMG/M metagenome (GOLD analysis project Ga0315281, IMG submission 204540) | Sediment microbial communities from Yellowstone Lake, YNP, Wyoming, USA - YL17G07_0 | ecosystem: Environmental > Aquatic > Freshwater > Lake > Sediment | place: USA: Wyoming | collected... | reverse complement strand
CCCGGAAAAGTGAATGCCGGGAACAAACGGGCATTTGCATCCTCAACGCGAACGCATAAAATACATCGCGTCGGAGGGAGCAGGCTGGGCCAGCGGCGAGTGCCGGCCCGCGCTAGCTGGAAAACGCGAGCCTTCCTGCCCACCCGGCGTGATGTTGACGCAAGTTACCGCGCGACGGGAGAGCCATCCTCGTGACAGAAATGAGTTCTCGGGAGCGCATGCTTTGTGCGCTCAAGCATCAACCCGCCGATTACCTGCCTTGCAGCTTCATGAGCTTTACGGCGCTGCGCCGGCAGTGCCACGAAGACATGTTCGAGCTGGTGAAAGCCGAGCGCGCCTTGGGCCTTGACTCTCTTCTCTTCATCCCCTCCGCCCCGCGTCCCGAGCGGCCGACCCACCCCGATCTTCGCGGCTTGCCAGTCCGGTTCGACCCGTCGGTCGAGACGAAAGAGTGGCGAGAGGAGATCGCCAGCACGCCCGGGATTCTCCACAAGGAATACTCCACGCCCGCTGGCACGCTGCATGCCGCCGTGCGCCTGGCGGAGGACTGGCCCCACGGCGACCACATCCCTTTCGTGGACGACTACCAGGTTTCCCACGGCCTCAAGCCGCTGATCACCGAAGCCCAGGAACTCGAAGCTCTCCGCTATCTGCTCACGCTCCCCGGCGAAGCAGACGTCGCGCGATTCGCGGAAGAAGCCCGCAAAGCCCGCGCCTTCGCGGAGGAGCAGGGCGTCTTGCTGGCAGGCGGCTGGGGAGTGGGTGGCGACATGGCCGGCTGGCTTTGCGGCCTGAGGAACTACACTCTTCTGGCGCTCGACCAGCCGGATTTCCTCACCGACCTGCTGGAGATGATACATGCCTGGAACTTAGAGCGCATGAAAGTGGTTCTTTCCGCCCCCGTGGACCTCTATATCCGGCGCGCGTGGTACGAAGGCTGTGACTTCCTGATGCCCAAGTTCTTCCGCCAGGTGATGTTGCCACGCCTCAAGACGGAGGCAGCTCTCGCCCACGAGCATGGCGCGCTGTTCGGTTACATCTGCTCGAGCGGCACCGTCCCGATGCTGAACTTCTATCTCGACGCCGGCGTGGACGTACTGATCGGAATCGATCCCATCCAGGGGACGCACACGGACATGTCCCTGATGAAGAAACAGGCCGGCGACCGGCTGGCCTTGTGGGGCGGCGTTTCCGGCGCGGTGACCGTCGAGATGGGCAGCCAGGAAGAAGTGCGCGCGGCGGTGGCACGCGCCATTGAAGCGCTCGGCCCGCTCGGCTTCATCCTCTCCCCCGTGGACAACATTACTGTGGACGCCCCGCTGACTTGGTACAACATCGACGCCTTCATCGACGAATGGCGGAGCCGGCGGGAGATTCCGTCCAGGGATTAGCCTGCCGGCATCGCAGCGTCAAACACCTAGCGCGGCCATCTCGCCCATCAAGACACGGAAGCCACAGCCAAGATGGTCGTGCTACAATTCACTGCCTGACCCGAATCGCCCTCCCCCTCGCAGGAGGAACGTCGTCATGACATCCCGAGAGCGCGTCACCCTGGCTCTGAATCACCAGGAACCGGATCGTTTGCCGCTCGACCTGGGGGGGAGCGCCACCACCGGCATGCAAGTCAGTTCTGTCTATCTGCTGCGCCAGGCGCTCAAGCTCGACCCGCCGGGAACGCCCGTCAGAGTCGTCGAACCCTATCAGATGCTGGGCGAGATCAAGCCCGACCTGAGGGAGGCGCTGGGAGTGGACGTCGTCCAACTGCCCGGTCCGCGCAACATGTTCGGCTTCCGCAACGAGGGCTGGAAACCATGGACGCTCTTCGACGGTACGCCGGTGCTGGTGCCTGAAGCCTTCAATACCGACCCCGAGCCCGACGGCTCGATCCTGATGTATCCCGAGGGTGACCGCTCGGTGCCGCCGTGCGCGCGCATGCCCAAGGACGGTTTTTACTTCGACTCCCTTACCCGCCAAGGGCCTATCGACGATGCCAAACTGAACCCCGAAGACAACCTTGAAGAGTTCGGTCCCATCTCCGACGCCGACCTCGCCCACTTCAGGCGCGAGTCAGAGCGCCTCTTTAATGAAACCGACAAAGCGATTCTGGCCAATTTCGGCGGGACGGCGTTCGGCGACATCGCGCTCGTGCCGGCGCCCTGGCTCAAGCACCCGAAAGGCATCCGCGCCGTCGAGGAATGGTACGTGAGCACCGTGACGCGGCGAGATTACATATATAGAGTCTTCGAGCGGCAGTGCGAAATCGCCCTCGCGAACCTGAAGAAGATCCACGAAGTGGTGGGCAACCGCGTCGCCGCCGTCTTTGTCACCGGCACGGATTTCGGCGCGCAGCGCGGCTCATTTATTTCCCCCAAAGCCTATCGCGATCTGTTCATGCCCTTTCACCAGGCCATCAACGGCTGGATCCACCAGAAGACGACGTGGAAGAGCTTTATCCACTCGTGTGGCTCAGTGTGGAACCTCTATCCGCATTTCATCGAGGCGGGGTTTGATATCCACAATCCCGTGCAATGCTCGGCGGCCAATATGGAGCCCCGCCGGCTCAAGGAAACGTACGGCGACAGGATCACCTTCTGGGGCGGCGGCGTAGATACCCAGCGCACGCTGCCTTTCGGCACTCCCGACGAAGTGCGCGCCGAAGTCCGCGAGCGCATCCGCACCTTTGGCCGCAGCGGCGGCTTCGTGTTTAACACCACCCACAACGTCCAGGCCCGCATCCCGAAAGAGAACCTGCTAGCTCTCTACGAAACCGTGCGGGAGTGTGGAAAATACCCGCTGAACTGATGTTGCCACACTGTTCCGGCGACTGAGAGACAAGGCCGGTAGGATGCCAGCGCTACGACGCGGGGAAAGTCATCTCTTCCACGAAGACTTCCTGAAAGCGCGGTTCGGCGTTTAGCGAGACGTGCTGGATTCTGTTCCTGACAGACGTATAGGCACAGGCAGCCTCGTCGGCGTTAAAGAGCGCGAGCTTGGCGCCAAGCAAAGCGGTGTTTCCGGCGGGTTTGACCATTTCGATCGGGAAGTCGAGTAGGCCGATGCGGCGGGCGCTCGCGCGGCTGATGTAGTTTCCAAAAGCGCCAGCCAAATAGAGCCGCGTTAGATCTTTCGCCTCGGCGCCCCAACGCGCCAGCAGCAGCCGAATTCCGGCGGCGATGGCGCCCTTGGCGAGTTGGAGTTCGCGAATGTCGTTCTGGGTCAGCGTTACGGGTGGGCACAGCATCAACGGACCATTGGTGCCGTTGCCCAGCCGGCCACTGGGCTGGATAGAACCGAGGTCGAGTCCGGCGGCTACCGCATCCACCAAACCGCTGCCGCAGATGCCGCGCGGCGCGACGTTGCCGAGCACGTGACAGCGGAGTGCGCCGCCCTCGATGCTGACCGCCGAAATCGCTCCAGTTGCGGCGCGCATGCCCATAGAGATGCGCGCGCCCTCGAAGGCCGGCCCGGCGGCGGTCGAGGCGCACAGCAGTCGCTCGCGATTGCCTATCACGATCTCGCCGTTCGTCCCCAGGTCGACCAAGCCGACGAGGGGGCCGCTTTCGTGAAGCCGCGTGGCAAGAATCCCTGCGAGGATGTCACTCCCGACGAAGCCTCCCAGGCAAGGCAGAAAACGAACCGCGGGATCCCCGCTCAAATCCCAACCCAGTTCACTCGCGCGCAAGACCTCCAGGCCGTCGCGCTCGGGCTCGAAGGGATAACGGGAGAGCGGCGTGACATCGATGCCACAGAACAGGTGGTGCATTACGGTGTTGCCGACCACCGTAACGGTCTCAATTCGGCCCCTGCCGGCCTTCGAGGCCTCGAGCAACTCTGCGATGAGTTTTCCGATCTGGCTGCGGACCAAGCTGCACAGCCGGCGCAGGCCGTTTTCCTCGAGCGCAAAGCTGACGCGGCTCATGACGTCGGCGCCGAAGCTCGCTTGATGGTTGAGGGCCGTGCGCACCGCGAGCACGTGCGCATTTCGAAGGTCGAGGAGTTGCGCGACAAGCGTCGTTGTCCCGAGGTCCACTGCGACGCCGAGCCCATCGCGCGGCGTGAACTCGAAAACCGAATTGTCCGCCAGGATCGCCGCTTCCCACTGTCCGAGCTCGAGAGTGAGATCGGTGTCGGCCCGGCAGCAACACGAGAGCCGCCACCCGGCGGCGAGTTCCTCGGCGCTCAAGAGTCCTTGCTGCTCCGGCGTGACGGGCAATGAGCCCCTCGCCACGCGGACCCGGCAACCCTTGCAGCGCGCGCGCCCGCCGCAGGGGAACTCGACCCCGTGCGCGAACAGCACGTCCTGTAAAGGCATGCCGCGCTCAAGTTCGAAAGTTTCGCCGAGCGGTTGGAGTTCGATGCGGACGGTGTTTTGCATCTTTGAGGTAGCGCCGCCCTTTAGGGCGGCCTGTGGGAGCGCAGCCGGGGGGCAGGATGCCCGCGCTCCCAGGTGCGCGGGGCTCCCCCCGCCAGTCGGCGGGGACAAGTTCCCCCCGGCGCTACGTGTGCGCCCGCGCGTATGCGGCGAAGGCCCGGACGTTTTCGGGTGGTGTGTCGCGCGGGACTTCGCAGCCCGCGCCCACGATGTAGCGTGGCCCAGCCTGTTGGTGGCATTCGGCTACCGCCGCCGTGACAGACGCCGGTATGCCGGCACGCAGGGCTCGCACGGGATCGAGATTGCCCAGGAGCACCTGGTTCAGTCCCATCTTCGCCCGACCCTCGGCGAGCGGCACCATGAAATCCAAGTCAACAATCTCGCATCCGAGGCGGCCGATTGCCTCAAGAATCCGCCGCGTGTTCCCGCAGATGTGTAGGCGCACGCGCGCGCCCAGGGCATGAACGCCGTCGATCAACTTCTTTTCGTATGGCCAGACGAATTCTTCGTAAATCGTCGGGCCGACCAGCGAAGCCGCGGCGTCGCCGATGCCCATCAAGTCAATCCCCGCCTCCAACTGGGCACGCGCAAAGCGCAACTCCATCTCGACGACGAACTCGAACAGGTCGCGAACGAATGCCGGGTCGTCGTAGAAGTCCGTCATCAGCGTGTTGATGCCGCGCAGGTCGGCGGCCTCGGCGCATGGACCTTCGATCCAGCCCTCGATGAGCTTCTCGCCACCGACGCGCTCTTTGAAAAGTGCCACGCCGCGGACGCGATTGGTCATCCGCCCGCCGCCCAGCGGGTCGGGGATCTTCAGCGTGGCAAGCGCGGCCTTGTCAGCCAGCCGGGCCTGGGTCTCGTCGATGGCCGGTGGCTGGTCGTCGAAGTATTTGATCGCGGCACCGCAGTCCGCCGCCTCGCAGCCCGGGTCGGAGATCACCGAGACGTAATCGAAGCCGAACGCTTCCGCCGTGCGCATCTGCGCCTCGACCAGCACGCGACCGTCGGTGGCGTAGTCGCGATACTGCACTCCAATCTGGTCGGCGGCAAACATCATTGTAATCGGCATGCACGGCAGATGGTCCACTGGCCGGCCTTCGATCATCGCCAGCACGCGATCACGGCTGGTCACGGGGAGCCTCCTCGGCCGCAATAATGCCTTCATCGTACTTGGCCATCACTCGCCAGCCGGGCGGAACCACCAGGAATTCCTTAGCATCCCACACGCCGTCCACAAGGCGCTGGATCATCGACAGGTCGCCGGGAACCTTCTCGAATTTCCAGCCGCGTTCCTCGGCGTCTTCGCGGGTGCGGCGCTCGAAGCTCGCATCGGGCTCGATGCCCATCTCGATGAAGGTCAGCTGCGAGTAATTCTTGACGGTGTTGCACAGTTCCTCGTAGAGATACTTCGCGTTATCTTCGCCGTATTTGGCGACCAGTTCCTCGTAACTCGCATCCATCCCCATCTGGTGCGCGATCGAAAGCTGGTTCAGATCGCCGCCGTTCGTGCCGCGCTCGATCCATCCGGTGGTTTTGAAATAGACGCCGGGGTGGTTAGTGAAGTATTCCTGGTAGCGTTCCTTGCTGCCCAGAAACAGGGTGATGCAGTCGTGGCCGCGCGGCACCACGAGCGGCATGGCACGCGCCGTCAGCCCTACCAGACCGTTGTTGCACAGCCCGTAGCCCAAGAGCACAGCGGAGTATTTCGAGGCGTCCACACGGTCTACGGCCTCCTGCACGCGGCCCAGCATCTTGGCGCTGCCGATATCGTGCAGGCCCTTGGATAGAAATTCGATATCGACGGGATTGGCTGAGCGCGCGACCGCCGTGCACATCTCGCGATAGAAGATTTCGCAACTGATGAGTTTCAGGCGCATCGGTAAACGTCCCCGCCTCACCCCTGCCTCTCTCCCCCGGTGGGGAGGGGGTATCGGTCAGCCGACGGACGGGTGAGGGTCCGCTAATGGCGCCGCCAGCGCCGCAGGGTCTCAAACATGGCCCAGATAAATTCCGGCCCCGTGCCGCAGCAGCCGCCAACGAAACTGGCGCCTGCCTGCAGCAAGGCAGGGACGAAAGCAGCGAAGGCCTCCGGCGTGGTGCGATAAACGGCCTTCCCTTCGATGATCTCCGGCAGGCCGGCGTTGGGTTTGATCCAAATGGGCCGGTCCGTCGCAGCGTGCAGGCGCTGGCAGACTGAAATGTAGCTGGCAACGCCGACCCCGCAGTTTGCCCCGACGACGTCCGCGCCGGCCCCGGTCAGCTCCTCGGCAGCCTGCTCGGGTGTTGCGCCCATCATCGTCCGGTCCTTATCTTTTCCCGAATCAAAAACCATCGAAGCCACTACCGGAAGGCCGGTTTCGCCAGCCACCGCGACCGCCAGTTTGGCCTCAGCCAGGTCCGACATAGTCTCCAGAGCGAAGCCGTCCACGCCCGCCACGGCAAGGATGCTGACCTGCTCCGCAAAGGACTTCTTCAGTTCGTCTTCGCTGACTTCGCCGGTCATCAGCATCTTTCCGCTCGGACCGATGGAAGCGAATACATAGGCGCTTTCACTCGCGGCGCGACGTGCGATCTCGACACCCGCCAGGTTGATGTCTTCCGTCCTCGCAGCCAGGTCGTAGGCCTCAAGGGCCAGGCGGTTGGCCCGAAAAGTGTTGGTGAGAATGATCTCGCTCCCGGCTTCGACGTACCCCCGCGCCACTCCCTCTACTTCGGCGGGATGCGAAATGTTCCAGGAGTCGGGACATTCGCCGGGCATCAGCCCGCGAGTCATCAACTGGGTTCCCATGGCGCCGTCGCTGACGACCGGGGCGTGTTCCATAAGTTCTTGCAGAACCGGTTTCATGACTTGCCTGTTTGGTGATTCGACGGCGTCGAAGGTCTCGCCCGCGCTCGGGCTTGAGTTGCGGATTGTCACCGCGTGGCCAGGCCTCAAGCCGCTTTCAGCTCCATTTTTCCTTCCCGATAGGCGCGTAAGTAGCTGACGCAATACTCATCGCGTCCCAAAAGCGCTTCGGCCGCGCGGAGGTTCATCATCATCTGCTGATCGCAGGGATCGATTATCGCGGCGTCCAAACCTCGGCCCAGGAGCAGCACCAGGAAAACCTCGTTCAACAGCTTGCGCAGCGGCAGCCCATAGGAAACGTTGCTGACGCCGGCGCTGATGTGCACGCCAGGATAGCGCGTCTTGATCTGCCCGACCGCCTCCAGAGTCGCCTTGCCATGTTCCGGCCCGGTGCTGACGGGGAGGACACACGGGTCCACATAAATGTCTTCAAGCGCCATCCCTTCCGCCGTGAGGCGGTCCACCAGGCGGCACGCCGTCGCCACCCGATCCTCGATGCCGGAAGGCGGGCCCGCCGCCGACATGCAGAGAGCAACGACCTTCGGGCGAAACTCTTTTAATAAGGGGAGCACGGCCTCGTAACGCGCGGGTTCGTCGGTGATGGAGTTGATCATCGGCCGCTTCTGGCAGAGCGGCAAAGCTCTCTGCAAAGCCTGCGGGTCAGAACTGTCGAGACAAAGCGGTGTCTGGACGGCTTCCTGAACCACGCCGACCAGCCACGCCAGGCATTCGGCTTCCTGACCGGGAAGCCCGCCGTTGACGTCGAGCATGTCCGCGCCGGCGTTGGCCTGGTTGCGCGCGACCTCTCGGATGAATTCGGCGTCCCGGTTCTGTGCCGCCGCGCCCACTCGCTTGCGGGTGCAGTTGATAAGCTCGCCTATGATGAACATGCGCCTTCCCTCTCTTTCCGCTATTTCCCACCAGGAGAGGGTAGTTCTACCCTCTTGCAGAGATTATCCAATCCCGCCAAGCGGTTGGCCAGGGAATTGGTGCGATCCAGGCACCAGTCGCGTGGGGGAATCAAGATACGCGAAAATTTCCTCGGATCGTCGCCGACGGCCAGCGTCCCGGTGTAAACGAGGTTCCACACGCAGGGCAAATCCGGCCGCGCCTCGCAGGTCCCGTCCACTCGTGAGCCGCCACAGGGGCCGTTACGCAGTTCTTTGTAGCACGAGGCTATGGTGCAACCCGCATAGTTCAAATGCTCTTGGATGCAGTCGCCACAACTAACACATCCCAGCGTGGCCTTGCGGTAAAGCACGGAGGGCTCGAGCAACTTGTACCTTAACCCGTGGCGCCAGGAATCTCCGCTGGGCGCTTGATTCTCCGCCCTGAGCCGCGAGGCAAAATAGCGGCCCACCCTCGAGTCGGGCGCGATGAGGTAGCGGTGCGCCAGGCGGGAGAAGCGTTGCGTCCAAGTGGCGCGCGGCTTGATGGCGTTGAGTTGATAACTTTCGGCGCCGTTGCTCAGACCATCTTTACCCGGCGGGAATAAGTAGAACTCGTTCGGGTACGGGAAGACGAGTTCGTCCATACGGAGGCGCCAAGCGTTGCCGATAGCACTGGCGCGCTCCAAGACGGTCGTGAAATCCCTGTGCGTCAGGCCAAACCCGCCGATATGCGCACCGGCGAAACCGAGTTCCTTGACCGCGGCAACCATGAGGGCGGCGCGCTCCAGGCGTTGCGGTTTCTTCTCGGCCTCCAGACGCCGGACTAATTCGTCGCTCACCACACAGCCGGCTAATTCCCCCGACTGCATCATCCGGGCGATCTTTGCCGTCGGCACATAGACGTTGGCAAGGACGGGGACGTGCCCGAGGCCCTCACGAAGCATGTACTGCTTCAGTTCGTAGAGCTTCCGCAGGTTGAATCCCAACTGCGTGATGATGAATTGCGCGCCCGCCGCGAGCTTCAATTGGAGTTTGTAGAACTGCATCATCTGGTCCGGCTCGCCGACCTTGTAGGGATTCACGACCGCGCCCGCGAAAAAATCGAATGGCGTGGTGGTGACTTTCCGCGCCGCCAAATCGTACGGGATGCCATGGCGCGCGGCGCGGAGAAGCCAAAGGATGAGCACGGAATCAAGGTCGTAAACGGGCTTGGGCCTTCCGCCGAATCCTTCCTTTTGAGCGTCACCGGTCAGAGCGAGAACGTTCTCAACTCCCAGACGCGCTAAGGAATGGAGCCGGGCTTCCAACGCCGCCCGGTTTCCGTCCTTGCCGCTGAGATGCGCGATGGGCGTGAGGTTATTCCCGAGGATGAATGAGACGAAGGCTTCCGGCGGCAGCGCCGGATTACCACCCGGCAGATCAGTGACGCTGATGACCTTGATGCCGTCCGGCTGTTGGGAGGCTTCGCGGACGAACGTCTCCGCCTCAACAACATCGTGGTCCCGGCCCAGCACCAGTTCCGCCGTAAAAGAAAACTCCCCTCGGGCGAGCGCGGACCTCAAGAGGTTCGACTTGCGGCTTGCGACCTCCGAACTCATCTTCTTCTCCTTAGTGCAATGGGCGGGGGCATGCGCGTGGCGCGTGCTGGCGCGCGCGGCAAGTACATGGGGGCACAATATAAAAAGGCGAGGCGCGCGGCGGACCTTCTAGTGCCGTTCCAACTATTTCGACCTAATCCTGCGAGGTCCGACCCCAGTTTCTTTACGAACGTGTCCTTGCTAGCGCCTCGGCACAAAAAGTTGGAACGGCACTAGGCTGCAACCAGACGGCGCGCCAGACTCACTGCGCCGTTGGCGTTATCGCTGTACCCGTCGGCGCCAATCTCGTCGGCGTACCGCTGGGTGACCGGAGCGCCTCCCACGATGACCTTGACTTGCTCGCGCACGCCCGCCTTCCTTAGCGCTTCGATGACGGTCTTCATGTAGGGCATCGTCGTGGTAAGAAGCGCCGAGAGGGCCACGAGGGTCGCCTGCTTCTTTTGAAGCTCTTCGAGGATCCTCTCGGGCCCCACGTCCACACCCAGGTCCACAACTTCGAATCCGGCCCCCTCCAGCATCGAGGCGACCAGGTTCTTGCCGATATCGTGCAAATCCCCCTTCACCGTGCCGATCAGAACGCGTCCCACCGGCTGGGCGCCGCGCGCCGCGAGCAGCGGCCGGATGAGTGCCAACGAGGCTTTCATGGCCCGCGCTGCAATCAGCAACTCGGGCACGAAACAGTCACCCGTCTCGAACCGGCGGCCCATCTCGTCCATGGCGGGGATCATGTATGTCGCCACCAGCTCTTGTGGATCAGTATTCCCGGCAAGAGCCTGCTGGGTGATGGCAACCGCCGCCTTGGCGTCACCGGTCATAATGGCTTCGGTCAACTTCGACAAATCGGACATTTTTCCCTCCCTGTGAAGACCATCGGCGTACTTTCTTGGCACCTCCCGTGCCAAAGTGCAAGAGATTTCTGATGTTTGACGTAAGGGTCGGACAAATTGTCCTTTCTTGACAGCTTGACTCAGCAATCCGCTGTCTCTGGTTACGAAGCAGCGAGTCACTCTAATTTTCGGACCGGGACAAGTGGGCTCCTCTGATCCCTAGGGGCAGGCTGCAGTCTTACCCCTGTGGTTAATCTCCCCGCGGTTCTGTCCGCGCCATGCGCCGGGCCTTGTCGAGGATGGCAGGGCGCGCTTGTTCCATCATTTCCCGCAGGTCGGCATAGCGCATGGTGCGCTGTTCGAAGCTGCGCTTCTCGAGCGAGCGCAGAAACCTGTCCGCGAACTCTTTGAAGTAGGAACCGTAGAGGTGATAGCTGTCCGCCAGATGGCAATAGCGACCGACCTTGACGGGTTTCCCGGAAAGCTCGGTCACGCGCTGGGCGATTCGCCTTTGCAGCTCCACGAGCGCGAAAATATTCATAAACGCAGCTTTGTAAGCGTCGTTCGAGCGAAAACGCACATTCATGCTGAGGACCTTCGCGCCTTTCTCCTCCACGATGCGGCACCAGAGACTTTGCAGGCACGCGGGGTCGTAGCAGTCGTTGTCTTCCCAAACCTTCCAGGTGATCGCCTGCGCGCGGCGCGTGTGCGGAGCCTCCGCCAGTTTCCGGCAGAGGATTTCGATCTGGTCGATGGCCTCGAGCGTCGGGACATCGTAAGCAAACAACCGCTGATGGTAGGTGTATTCCCAGCGCTGGTCGTCGGGGTTGGTGCGGTCGCGGACCAGGTGGTCTTTGATTCCTTCGCAGACCTCCATCACGTATTCCTGCAAGTCCTCCGGCCCGCCGGGAAAATCCCGGTGGATCATCGGCTCGCTCAGCGGCTCGTCGATGGTGATGATCATCGTAGCGTCTTTGCTCGGGGGATCGTCGAGCTTGTCGTACTGCGTCTGCACATCGCAGCCGTTTTTGCGCAGTGCGATGAGGGATTCCTCCCAGGCCCGCGCAATGCAATCCGCCTCCACGTGCAGCACCGGTATGCCGTTCATGAAACCTCCCCAACTTGGTCGATGCAAGACGCTGCGTACTTCCCGGTGCGAGGCGGCTTGGGTGCGGAGATTCTAGCTCAGTTGGGGCGGGCCTGCGCGTCAAAACTCCCCGCTTGGCCGGCTGGCGCAGAGCGCAGCCCTGCGGCCTAGAAACGGCGCTTGAAGGTTGGCATTTCCGGCGCTAACGTATCACGCCGAAGCGCGGAGCCATACCCTGCACCAGGCACGAATCGCCGGCCAATTTTCAGTCCTGAAGGGATGATTTGATGAGGCGGCATTTTACGGGAGCCTACATCTTAGCGACAGTTGATCTGCTGGTGGGATGCCCGTTGGCGGTTGGCGCGTGGCAACTTTCGTGGCAAATCCATCGCCACCACGCCCCGCGGCTCGATGACTTCCTAGCCGCTTCGGCCCTGGCGCTGGCCGGCGTAGCCATCCTCGCGGCGGCGGCCACGATGCTTCAAAGCCGAATACCCTACGGCATCATCCGAGGCGCGCGCATCGGGGCCGCCATTGCGGAAGTCTGGATGATCTTGGCCGGCGTGGGCATCATCCTGGTCGGTCGTGCGCGCGGAGGAGATTGGGCCGGCATTGCCTACCTTGCCGGCTCGGCTTTCGTGGCCGTCGGAACGCTGCTGCTTCTGCTATCGCTCTTCGGACTTCGGTACCTCCGCCGGCTGCGCGCCTAGCGGGCGGGTGGCACATCTATGGAGCGCATAACCGCGGTCAAGAATCCGTCAGCTGACGAGTCTGCGATCTCGTGAGCAAGGCCGGAGAGGCATCCACCGAGTTCCAGAATCCTTCGCTCCTAGCGCTGGTCGATGGGGACGTACTTCAGCCCGGTGGGGCCGGTGTATTCCGCGAGGGGGCGGATGAGGCGGTTGTTCGCGTACTGCTCGAGCACGTGCGCCGTCCAGCCGGAGATGCGGCTCACCGCGAAGATGAGCGGATAGAGGTCGATGGGGATTCCCAGCACGTAGTACGCGGACGCGGAATAGAAATCCACGTTGGCGTTGATCTTCTTTTCGCGGATCATCAGGTCTTCGATCCGCTTCGACATCTCGAACCACTTCGTCTGGCCCGTGCGGCGGCCCAGTGCCTCCGACATCTTGCGCAGCTCGGTGGCGCGCGGGTCTTCGGTGTGATAGACGCGGTGGCCGAAGCCCATGATCTTCTTCTTCTGCGCCAGCAGGGTCCGAACGAAAGGTTCCGCCTTGTCGCCGGTTTGAATCTCCAGGAGCAACTTCATTACCTGCTCGTTGGCGCCGCCGTGCAGTGGTCCCTTGAGCGTGCCAATCGCCGAGGTGATGGCGGAGTGCATGTCCGAGAGCGTCGACGCGGTCACGCGCGCCGCGAACGTTGAGGCGTTGTAACTGTGGTCGGCGTGCAGGATCAGCGCCATGTCAAACCATCGCGCGTCCTCGGCGTTCGGCGCCTTGCCCTGCAACATATAGAGAAAATTCGCGGCGAAGCTGAGCTTGGGATCGGGCGCGATGGGCTCCTTGCCTTCGCGGATGCGGCCGTAGGCGGCGACGATGGTGCCCATCTGGCCGGTCAGACGCAACGCTTTGCGCCGGTTGGCTTCCTCCGACATGTCTTCGGCTTCCGGGTCGTAAAGCGACAGGGCAGAGGCGGCGGTACGCAGCGTCTCCATCGGATGCTGCGCGGGAGGCAGGCTCTTCAACAAGTTGACCATTTCGGCGGAGATGGCGCGGTTCTCCACCAGTTGCTTCTCGAGCGCCGCGAGCTCCGCGCGCTTCGGCAAGCGCCCGAACCAGAGAAGATACACAACCTCTTCGAACGTGGAGTTGGCCGCCAAGTCGTGAATGTCGTAGCCACGATAAATCAGGATTCCGCGCGCGCCGTCAATGTCGCAGATATCCGAATTGGCGATGACAACATCCTGCAGACCGGCTTTGACCTCTGCCATTCCTGTTCTCCTCTGTGATTTGTGCCCTGACTATTCTCGTCCTCGGGGGCTTCATCATACATGATGAAAACCGCCCAAAACAAGAAACCTGTTATGGCAGAAACCGAAAGCACGACGCTCGAACAGGAATAATTAGGCCGGCCGGACTAACCAGGACATTGCCGGATCAATTCTAGTTTCCATTGGGAAATCCGCGTTCCGCCTCATCGGTTGCTTTTCGCGACCGCGTTGACTATTCTGCGCGCAAGTCGAAACGGAGTTCGGATCTCGATGGTCCACGCAAGCACCGTGGTTGGAGTTCTCCTGCTTCTTTTCACCGTCATTGCTCTGGCGGTGAAGTATCTGCATGCGCCAGCCCGCCGCGAATTTCGAGTCTGGGGCTGGGTCGGTCTGGGAATCATCCTGCTGGCGGAGCTGTTGCTCTTCCGAGGCGTGGGCTGGGTGGCGACCTTTTTCACTCCCATCGCCTGGACGGGCTACGTGCTGCTCGCCGACGCCGCCGTCTGGAGCCTGCGTGGCGAGTCACGACTGGCCAACGCACTGCGGCATTTTCTTTCCCTGGCCTTCTGGTCGGTTCCACTCTGGCTGATTTTCGAGGCGTACAACCTGCGGATGGAGAACTGGACTTATGTGGGCCTGCCCGAAAACCTGCTGGTGCGAAGCGTCGGATACGTTTGGTCTTTCGCCACCATCTGGCCCGCCATCCTGGAGACCGCGGACCTGGTCGAAGCGCTCGCGGTCTTCCGGCCGCAGGTAAGATGCCGCGCGCCACTCCGGCCGATCGCGCTCTTCAGCATTTTGATTGTGGGCCTACTTTTTGTCGCCGTGCCGGTGCTGATCCCAGCGCCCCTCGGCCAATACCTCTTCGGACTGGTCTGGGTGGGATTCGCATTGTTGCTTGATCCTCCCAACTACCACCTGCGCGGCCGCTCGCTGCTGCGGGAGTTTGAAGCCGGCCGAACCTCAACTTTTTACACCCTGCTCCTGGCCGGCCTGATTTGCGGAATCTTCTGGGAGTTCTGGAACTACTGGGCCGCGGCCAAATGGGTGTACGTTTTTCCAATCTTGCAAGGCGGGAAAATTTTCGAGATGCCATTGCCCGGCTATCTGGGCTTCCCGCCGTTTGCAGTGGAATGCTTTGTGATGTACGAATTCCTGCGGGTCCTGGGGAGGCAGTTTGCGAGCCCGCGCCGCAGGCCAAGACAGGACGACGCGCGAGAAGGCTCCGCCGCGAAGTTCCACGCTTCACTACGAAATCTGTTATAAAGACACATCGGCCTAGGGAAAGAAAGTTCCAGAAATGAGCAAACGACCACCATTTGTGAAAGTCGCCGACGTCGGAGAGGTTCCCGAGGGCACGGTGAAGCACATCATCGTGCACGATAAGCCGATGGCGCTATGCCGCGTAGAAGGGAACTTCTACGCCGTGAATGAAGTGTGCCCGCACATGGGCGGGCCGCTCGGGAGCGGAAAGCTCAGCGGCTGCGTCATCGCCTGCCCCTGGCACGGCTGGACTTTCGACGTGCGCTCCGGCTTGCCCGACCACCCCGGCGGGCACTCCGTCTCGGCCTACGAAGTTCACGTCGAGGGCAACGACGTTCTCGTCGGATGGATCAAGCGCCCTGCATCGTCCTAGGATCTCTCTATTTCCCTATTCGATTTGTTGGAAGTATTTGTAAACTGGTCCGTCAGGACTTTTGATGAACAATTCTCGGTTTTGGCCATCACGATTCATAAAGTTTCTGGTGCTACTCTGGCTTGGCGTCGTCGCGACGCAGGTCAGCGCGGTCCAGGAGGTGCAGTCTTCTGAGGACGAGGCAACTCGTGCGGCTGGCCGGCGTGGCATTGACTTGATGATGGATGGCGACCTCGACGGGGCCATTGAAGCATTTCGCGACATCCAGAAGAAGGACCCTCAGTCTCCGGCGGGCTACCTTCTCGAAGCCGACGCCGTTTGGTGGAAGATTTACTACGCGACCGCCAACCTGGTTGACCCCGATGTCTTCGCCGCAACGGACCTGCCGTCCACACCCCACGATGCCCATTTCGGAGATCTACTCGGCATTACCATCTCGAAGTCGGACGCGCGCATTCGGGCCGACCAGGAGGTCGCCCGCAATTACCTCTACCAGGGCATGGCCTATGCGCTGAGGGCGCGGCTCGAGGGTCTGCGCGACCGGGACCTTCCCACGGCGCGCGCGGGCAAGAAGATGCGCACCTCGCTCCTTAAAGCCCTGGAGCTTGATTCCAATCTGACCGATGCTTACCTAGGCGTGGGGATTTACAACTACTTTGTGGATACGCTCTCTGCGATTGTCAAAATCCTGCGCTTCTTCATCGGACTTCCGGGAGGCAGCCGCGTCGAGGGCCTCAAGCAGCTGCAGCTCGCAGCGGAGAAAGGCGATCTGACGCGCGCCGAGGCGAAGTTTTATCTGGCCAAGGATTTCTCACGCCAGAACGAGCGCCAGTTCGACCGCTCGCTTCAGTTATTCCACGAACTCGCCAGGGAATATCCGCACAACCCGCTTTGGCCGATGCTCATCGCCAGCCTGCAATGCCGCATGGGCCACGATCAAGAGTGCGACGCGGGATACCGCGAGGTTTACACGAAGACCACGGAGAAGAAGGGGGAAGTGAACCAGGCGTTGCGTCGCGCCTCGCGCCAAGCCTTACTGCGCCGCCATCCGCAAGAACAGTTTGCGGAGTAGCCGGACATCCGCCGGAGAAATACGCGCCAACGATTTCTTCTAGAGCGCCAGGGCCTTTTTCATCGCCGCGGCCGTCGCCGCACACGCATGATCCCTGGGCATGGCGCGCAGCGCGGCATTGAACGGCTCGGCATGAATGGGTCCGTCGTAGCCAATCTTGCGCAGAGAATCCAGGAATGCCTTTACCGGAATCACACCCGTCGCCGCGGGCAGCTCGCGCGAAGAATCCACCTGCTGGTCGAGTGGAATCCCCGCCGGCGCGTCGTTCAGGTCCACTGTGACAATATCTTCGTTGCGCAGCGCGAGCAAATCTTCGCCCGTCTCCTCGGCATTGAACCAATGCCAGCTATCGAGCTGAACGCCCACGTTGCCCGTGCCGATGGCCACGATGAGTTCCTTGATCTCGCTCAAGGTATGAAGAAAGGGGTGCCGCTGACTTCTCCACAAAGTCTTGGCCGAAACGTATTCCAATCCCAATCGCTGGCCATGCTCCTTGAGGGTCACCGCGCACTCTCTGAGGCGGGACGCGTGTCGGCGGAAATTCTGGAGATAGGTGAGCTCGTCGCTGCAGGGCATGATCCACGTGGTGACGCGCGTGACTCCGGCTTTCTCCAAGATGCCGGCGACCGTTGACAGCTTCTTCAATCCTTCGCTGAAAGTTGCTTCGTCCTTACGGAAATCCACCGGCAGTCCGGCGGCGCCGAGTTGCAAGTTTTTCGACTTCAACTCGTTGAGAAGCTTTTGCAGTTCGTCATCCGAGAGCCGCGAAAAATATCCGGCGTCGGGGTCAACGCCCTCAAAGCCGTACTTGACCGCGAGGTCCACCGACTCGGGGAAATTGGCTTTGACGCCGATTCGCCCGCAACTCAAGACCACGAAGAATTTCCGCTCTGGGATTCCCGCGGCGAGCGGCGCTGCAGAAAGCGGCCTAAACGCGGTAATGCTCGCGCCCCCCAATCCGGCGGCGGTCAGGAAATCTCGACGGTTCAGTTGGTGTTTGGACATGATGGCCCCGGTCAAATGAGTGTGGCACGAACTGTCGCGGCCTAGCATCTCTCGTTCTTCATTGGCGAGGAGAAGGGTCGATTGCAAGTGATGCCGTCTGTTCGTGCGCGTGATAGGAACTGCGAACCAGCGGCCCGGATTCGACGTGGCGGATGCCCAGCCGCTCGCCTTCGCTCTTGAGCGCCGCAAACTCCTCCGGCTGCCAGAACCGCGCCACCGGCAACTGCTCACCCGACGGCCGCAGGTACTGGCCGATGGTTACGATATTCACTCCCGCGGCGGCGAGGTCGGCAAGGAGCGCGTGGACTTCTTCAATTGTCTCGCCCAGGCCAACCATCAAGCCGGACTTGGTGGGAATCGAAGGCGCAATCTCGCGCGAATGGCGCAGCAATCGCAGCGAGCGCTCATACCGCGAGCCCCGTCGAGCCACAGAATACAGGCGCGGAACGGTTTCGATATTGTGGTTGAGAATATCGGGGCGAGCGCCGAGGACGGTTTCGACCGCTTCGTCCGCGCCGCGAAAATCCGGTATCAGGACTTCCACCTTGCAGCCGGGAATCCGCCGCCGCAGGGCTTCGATGGTGAGGGAGAAAATCCCCGAGCCGCCGTCGGCAAGGTCGTCGCGGTCTACGGACGTGACAACAACATACTTGAGTCCCATGCTGGCGGCGGCTACGGCCACGCGCTCGGGTTCCTCCCAATCGACTTCGCCCGCCGGGCGGCCCTTCGGCACGGCGCAGAATCCGCAGCGCCGCGTGCAGAGGTTCCCGAGAATCATGAACGTCGCAGTGCGGTGCTGCCAGCACTCGCCGATGTTCGGGCAGCGGGCGCTTTCGCACACGGTGTGCAGGTCGAGGCGCCGCATCAGCCGCTTGAGGTTAAAGAAGTTGTCCCCGCTCGGGATGCGAACCTTGAGCCACTCCGGCCGCCGCGCGGGCCGCGTGGCATCAGCGATTTGGACAAGCTCGGTCATCGGCGTCCCATTGTAACTCGCCGCCTTCCGTCCGATAAAGAAGGATTCTGGCCCGTCTCGGAGGGAGGCTCACAGACCTCTTGACAAGCGTCCGACATTGCAGTATATTCTGTCATGACAGAACTTACAGAAGGATCCCATGCACCTATCACCGGTTACGACCAAGTTCATCCTGCACTGGGGCGAAATGGGGACGCGCTGGGGCATCAACCGGACGGTCGCCCAGGTCCACGCCCTGCTTTATGTCTCGCCCAAGCCTCTGAACGCCGAGGAGATCGCGGAAACGCTCTCGGTGGCGCGCTCGAACGTCAGCACCAGCCTGCGCGAGCTGCAGAGTTGGGGCATCGTCAAGCCCGTGCACCTGCTGGGGGACCGGCGCGAGCATTTCGAGGCGATGAAAGACGTCTGGGAGATGGCGCGCGTAATTCTCGATGAACGCAAGCGGCGCGAGATCGACCCCACGGTGACTCTCCTCCGGGAGTGCGCGGCGGAACTGAAGCGCGCCGAGCATCCCGACGAGAGCACGTTGCAGCGCTTGCAGGAGATGCTCGGGTTCCTGGAGATCATGACGTCGCTCTACAACGAGCTGCGCGTCCTGCCCAGCGGTACGGCTCGGAAACTGGTGAAGTGGCGGGGCAGGCTGCGCAAGCTCCTGGACGCGGGTTTGGAGTCATAGGTGGCAGTGCTTTTTTTAAGGCGCGCATTTCATTGTGTACAGAAATATCAGTCTACAAAGATGGCTAAGAGTCAACTCAACAGGAGCCTAACAGGGATGGAGGAGGCTCAAGTGATGCCAAAGCCGATTTGCAGGCGCTATTTCCGAATGGCCCTCTGGGGGGTAGCCGCATGGATCGCGGCCTCCGCAATTCGGGCTCTCAGGGTTCCTCCCCAGGCCAGTTCCAAAGCGAGTCGCTCACAGGCAGGGCTGCGAGGGATTTGGCAGTTACATAACTCGTCGGAGAGCCTGTGGAGCGACGGCTGGTCGAACTAATCGACGACCTAGCACGCGTCGCGTCGGGCAAGGACGAACACCACGAGAGAGTATTCCTCACCTTCGAGATTGGGGAGCCATGGCTGGACTTCTCGATGCACACGACGAAGCTCGCGAGTTTGACGCCGTCACCGGCGCGTTTTCGTATTCCGGAAAGTACATCGCGCGCCGATTGCTGGCGACCGGAAGGAAGGTAAAGAATCTCACAGGTCATCCCAATCGTCCGGACCCGTTCGACGGCCGTGTCAGCGTTGCGCCACTCGATTTCGACAATCCCGAGCGTCTGGTGGCAAGCCTGCGCGGGGCGATCACGCTCTACAACACTTACTGGATCCGCTTCGAGCGCGGGCCGTTCACTTTTGCGCAGGCGGTCGAGAACTCACGGATATTGTTTGGCGCGGCGCGCGACGCGGGCGTCCGGCGAGTCGTTCACATAAGTGTGTCGAATCCTTCCACCGCGGCGCATCTGCCGTATTTTCGGGGAAAAGCGGGAGCGGAGAAGGCCGCCATGGAATCCGGGATGAGTTACGCTATCCTTCGGCCCACGGTCGTTTTTGGAGAAGAGGACATCCTCATCAACAACATCGCTTGGCTGCTGCGAAAGTTCCCGGTGTTTGCCATTCCGGGAGCGGGAGATTACCGCCTGCAGCCCGTTTTCGCGGAAGACGTCGCAGATTTAGCGGTTCGCGCCGGGCGGCAGAA
>Ga0315281_10004608_pt1 | contig 19952 bp, 21 predicted proteins | sample YL17G07_0_MG_FD_204540 | JGI IMG/M metagenome (GOLD analysis project Ga0315281, IMG submission 204540) | Sediment microbial communities from Yellowstone Lake, YNP, Wyoming, USA - YL17G07_0 | ecosystem: Environmental > Aquatic > Freshwater > Lake > Sediment | place: USA: Wyoming | collected... | reverse complement strand
GCTTCGAATCTACGTCCCGGATGTCGGGGAAATCCATTTCCGTGATCATGACCGAAACCTGGGAGGACTTCTGGAGGTGGTCCAGGATATCCAGGCCGCGGCGGCCGCGCTGCCGCTTTAGGCCGTCTGAAGAATCGGCCACGAGCTGGAGTTCCTTGAGAACAAATTGCGGCACGACCAGCGTCCCTTCGATGAACGCTGTGTTGCACAGGTCCGCCACCCGGCCGTCGATAATGACGCTCGTGTCGAGAATCTTATAGCTGCGTCCGACGCTTTTCTCCCCAAAAAAGCGGAAGAGATAAGCCGGGTCGAGCCATTCGGATTTTCTGCTGCCGACGAGAAACCCGATATAGGGCATGATGATCAGGAAAAAGACCTTAATGAAGACGAGCGTACTGTGGTCATTGGATATCGTTTGATAAACAGCTCCCAGGCCCCAGCCCAGAACGACACCGGCGAACGTGCCGATCGTCGAACCCCAGATGACTTTGAACTGCGTCTTCCGGATTCTTGTCTCCAGGTGCATGATAACCACGGCCAGGGCGAACGCAACCCCCGCCGACGCTTTGCGATTAAGGCTGAATATCGGGAAAAAGTAGCCGGCGGCGCTCACCAGCGCAATGATAAGAATGCGAAAAATAAAAATGCCCATGAAACCATCCTTCGCTTAAAATATTATATCGATCGCTCGACGAATATTATTGACTCCAAGGAGCTTGACATTCGGCAAAGCCTCTTTCTCTAAAAGGGCGATGTTGCCCTGCGGCATTATGACGGTCTCAAAGCCCAGAGCGGCGGCCTCTTTGGTCCGGGCCAGCGCTTGGCCGACGGAACGGATCTCCCCGCTCAGCCCGACTTCCCCGAACGCGGCGATCGTGGAGGGAAGCGGCCGATTCTTCAAGCATGACACGACCGCAAGGACGACGCCCAAATCGGCAGCCGGCTCTTCAATGACCAGCCCGCCGGCCACGTTGAGATAGATGTCCTCTCCCGAGAAGCTGTATCCCAACTTTTTTTCGATGATAGCCAGAAGCATCGCCACGCGGAAATGGTCCAAGCCCACGGTCATCCGTCTCGGGTTGGCTGTAAACAGCGTCGAAGAGACCAGGGCCTGGATTTCGATCAAAAGCGGCCGCGATCCCTTGATCGTCGAAACCACGACGCTTCCCGCTTCATTGGCCGGCCGTTCTTTGAGGAAAAACGCCGAAGGGTTGGCGACGGCCTGGAGGCCAATGGACGTCATTTCGAAAATCGCGAGTTCTGATACCGGGCCGAACCTGTTCTTGAGCGCCCGAAGGACACGATGGCTGTGGTCCCGCTCGCCTTCAAACAACAGAACGACATCCACCATATGCTCCAGCGACTTTGGCCCTGCCAGAGATCCTTCTTTGGTGATATGCCCGATGAGAAAAGACGAGACTTGATTTCTTTTGGCGAAACGAAACACCCGGTTGGCGACTTCGCGGACTTGGCTGATCGTGCCCGGGCTCGAAGAAAGCTTTGAGGAAAAAACGGTCTGCACCGAATCGAGGATAAAGATTTCCGGCATGAGCTTCTCCGCCTGGGCCAGGATGCGTTCAAGGTTGGTCTCCGCCAAAAGAAAGAGTTTACCGGCATGAACGCCCAGCCGGTCGCCCCGGATTTTGACCTGCTCCAGCGATTCTTCGCCCGAGACATACAAGACTTTCTCTCCCTGTTCCGCAAAATCCCTGGATACCTGAAGGAGGAGTGTAGATTTGCCGATCCCGGGCTCTCCGCCAATGAGGACAAGCGACCCCAGGACCACGCCTCCGCCGAGGACCTTGTTGAATTCTTCAATTTTGATCTTGGCCCGCTGCTTTTTAGATTCTTTGATATCGCCGTAAAGAACGGGCTCGGACGGAGGAAAAGAATATTCGGCGCCGGCCTCTTCTTCAATTTCCTCGACAAGCGTGTTCCATTCGCCGCAATTCGGACAGCGGCCCAGCCATTTGGGCGATTGCGATCCGCAGTTTTGGCAAATGAAAACGGCTTTATTTTTCATCCCTCTGTTTCGACAGCCCCTTTCAAATAAGAAAAATCGCCGTTTTGAAAACGGGCGAACTTATCCTGGAAGGCCAGCCACACGGCATCCGTCGGGCCGTTTCGCTGTTTGGCGACGATAATCTCGGCGACCCCTTTCCACTTGGTGTCCTGCATCCGTTGTTCCTTGGACATGTACATTTCCTCGCGATAGATGAAGATAACGACGTCCGCGTCCTGCTCAATCGCGCCTGATTCCCGGAGGTCGGAGAGCTGTGGCCTCGGTTTCTGGCGGCCCTTCTCCGGCGCCCGGCTGAGCTGAGAGATACCGACAACCGGGATCTGGAGTTCCTTAGCCAGCTCCTTGAGCGACCGGGTAATATAGGACATCTCCTGGTTGCGGTTCTCAAAACGGCCGCCCGTGCGCATGAGCTGAATGTAGTCAATGAAGACAATGTCGAGATGCCCTTCCATCTTCAGACGCCTGGATTTGGCCTTCATTTCCATAAGCGTCAGGGCCGGCGTTTCATCAATGAAAATATTCGCTCGGGAAAGCTTTTCTGCGCTCCAGCGTATCCTCTCCAGGTCCTTTTCCCCGACGAATCCGGTCCGGGCTTCCTTGATATTGACCTGGGCGTCGGCGCAAAGCATCCGCATGACAATGGCTTCCTTGGACATTTCCATGGAGAAGACACCCGCGTAGAGATCGGTCTTGAGGCCGACGTGCTGGGAAATATTCAAACAGAGGGCGGTTTTTCCCATGGATGGCCGGGCTGCGATGATAACCAGCTCCGAAGGATGAAAGCCGGCGGTGAGCCTGTCCAGGTCATCGAATCCTGAAGGGACGCCCGTGACGGCCTCGCGTCGCTCGGCCAGACGTTCGATGATTTCCATCGTTTTCGGCGTGAGCTCGGCAAGCGGCACAAATCCCTGCCTGGTCCTTTCCTCGGCGACATCGAGAATCGAGGCCTGGGCTTCGTTGAGAAGCTCATCAGCGTCTTCTTTCTCCTCATAGCTGGAGGTGATGATTTTGGCCGAAGAAAGGATCAATCGCCGCAGCAGAGCCTTTTCCTTAATGACCCGGGCATAATATTCGACGTTCAGGCTCCGGGGCACGCCGTCCATGAGCGACGCGAGGTAGGCCGCGCCGCCAACCTCATCCAGAGAGCCGTCCCGACGGAGTTCCTCGCACAGAGAAAGAAGCTCGACCGGACTTCCTTTATCGACCAGAAAGATGATTTTTTCGAGGATCTTCTTGTGGGCGTCCTTATAAAAATCATCGGGAGTGCTGACGGACAGGACGACGTTCAGGTTCTTATTGTTGATCAGGATGCCCCCGAGCACGACCCGCTCGGCTTCGGGGCTGTGCGGAGGGGTTTTTTTCAGAAACATCAAATCGAGTTCCATGTCTCCCCTCCTTCCGGATTGCTCTCAATCCGTTCGATGATTTTCCTTTTGGGGAAATCCTTACTCATCAGCCCTTTTCTGGTCTTCTGCCTTTTCCTTTTTCTCCTCTTCCTTGACGACGGAGACTTTAATTTCGGCCTTGTCGTCGTGGTAGACCTTGATGGGCACAACATAATACCCCAGTCTTTTTAAAGGCTCGTCCAAAATGATTTTCTTCTTGTCAATATCGAACCCGATCTTATCCAACTCCTCCTTTATGTCCGCAGGGCTGACCGAACCGAAAATATGATCTTTTTCTCCGGCTTTTCGGGAAAAAGTCAGCGTGACCTGGTTGAGCTTCTGGATCAAATCCTGGTAGGAAAGCCGTTCTTGTTCGATTTTTTTCTTCAGAGCTTGCCGTTCGATACCAATCATCTTCATGTTGGACGACGTGACTTCAAGCGCCAGCTTTTTGGGAATGAGATAGTTCCTCCCATATCCGGGAGCCACATTGACGAGATCGCCCTTCCGGCCTACGTTTTCCACGTCTTGTTTCAGAATAACCTTCATCTTCCCTCCCGCTCCTCGGCGAAAACCCTAATCTTCGACATACGGAACGAGCGCCAACAAACGCGCCCGCTTGATCGCCGCAGCCAGCTTCCGTTGATGAAAAGCGCAGGTCCCCGTGACCCGGCGAGGGGATATCTTTCCTCTGTCCGGGATATATTTTCTCAAAATGTCGACGTTCTTATAATCGATGAGTTTTACATTCCTCTGACAGAACCGGCAAAACTTCTTCTTCGGAGGGAAATATTTCTTATACGAGCTTTTTTCCATTCTTTCTTCTCTGGCCATCTTATGCCTCCTCGCGCTTCTTTTCGTCCGACGTCACCCCCGCGCTCTTAGCCCCGGCCTCCTCGGACAGCGGTTCTTCAAGGGCCGCCTCTTTTCCCCTGCCTCGTCCGGCGGCTTTTTTCTTTTTCCGGATATTCTGCTGAGCTTCCTTCAAGAGCGTCAGATGGCGGAGAATCGTGTCCATCTGACGGAAGCGCCGGCTGAGCTCCTGCGGAATCTCGGGCCCCCCCTCATAATGGAAAAAAACATAATAAGCCTCGTTGAATTTTTTGATGGCATAGGCCATTTTTCTCTTTCCCCATTTTTCCTGCTTGATCATCTTTCCGTTTTTCTGGGAGACGATGTCCGCCATTTGCTGGATGATGGCCTCGGCGTCCTCTTCGGTCAGGTTGGGAGAGACGAGAAATCCTGTCTCATACAATCTCATATAAACCTCCTTATGGTCTTACAGCTCCCCCTCTTCCGGGAGGAGCAAGGAGAACGCTCGCTCGATCCCCTTATTTATTCTTTAACATTCTTGCCTCTCCTCTTGTGGGAGAGGATCAAAGTGAGGGGGAAACTTTAGTTCCGGCCCTCTCCTCAATTGAACTCGTTCATAGCCTTATCGATTTGGCCGGCAAGAATCATCTCCAAAGCCTCCCCTGCCTTGGTCAGGCTCTCGCCCAGAAGCTCTTTTTCGGACTTTCTAAACGGCGAGAGGACAAAATCGACGATGTCGCGGCCGGCGGCATAAGGACCGATGCCCACGCGGATACGCGGGAATTTGGCCGTGCCAATTTCTTCTATGATCGACGTCATCCCTTTATGCGTCCCCGGTCCGCCCTCTTTCCGGACCCGGATTTCTCCGAGAGGAATGTCGACGTCGTCATAGACGACGAGAAGTCGGCCGGGCTCGATCGCGGCTCCCCGAAGGAGCGCTTTGACGGCCTGGCCGCTGTTGTTCATGTAGGTTTGCGGCATCGCCAGCATGACCTTTTCCTGATCTTTTTTCACTTCGGCCGTCTTTGAAAAGAACCTGTTTTTTTTCACTCGAACGTGCCACTCCCGGGCCAGCCTTTTGATGAATATGAAGCCCACATTATGGCGCGTCTCCGCATAGCGTTTGCTGGGATTCCCCAGGCCGACCACGGCCCACAAGGATTATTTCTCCTCCTCTTCTTCCTTTTTGCGTTCTTTTTTGATGACTTCCGGCTCGGCGGCTTCGGTCTCGACCTCGACGGCAACTTCCTCTCCGGGCGCCTTGACCTCGACCTTCTCCTCATGCGGCACCTGGATCAAAACGATGACCGTTCCGGGGTCGCTCATCAGCCGAGCGCCCGCGGACAGCGTGATATCGCCGACCTTGAGGGATTGATGCAAATGAAGGCCGGAAATATCGATCGTGATATGCTCTGGGATATTCGCGGGAAGACATTCAATCTCGACTTCGCGCGTCATGAAATCCACGAAACCGCCTTCCGTCTTGACGCCGACGGCCTCGCCGACGATTTCGATCGGGACAGCAACCCGGATTTCCTTGTCCATGGCGATCTGGATTAGGTCGGCATGGAGAAGCTCGTCGGTCGTCTGATCGATCTGAAGATTCTTGATCATGACGTCCTTTTCCTCGGAATCAAACGCGACCCTGAACAGGGTGTTTTCGCCGGATTCGGACTTTAAAATTTTGATGATGTCCTTCTTGGACAGAATTAGCGGAACGTTCGTCTCGCTTTCCCCGTAGAGAATGGCCGGAATCATTCCGGTTTTTCGGATCCGGCGCGCGGCATTCTTTCCGAAGATATCTCTTCTTTCGCTTTTAATAACGAAACTCATCGTCTTTGTCCTCCTTAGACAAACAGGGAACTCACGGAACTCCCTTCATGGATTCTTCGAATGGCTTCCCCAAAAAGCTCGGCTACCGAGAGGGTGACGATTTTTGAACAGCTTCGGCTTTTTTCGGTCAAGGGAATCGTGTTGGAAACGATCAATTGCTCGATGGGAGAATCTTCGATATTTTGAATAGCCTTGCCCGAGAGCACCGGATGCGTCGCGGCCGCCAGGACGCGATTGGCCCTATTTTTTTTCAAGGCTTCCGCGCCCAAGACCAGGGTGCCCCCCGTATCGACCATATCATCGAAAAGAACGCAATCCTTATTGTTGACCTCGCCGATCACATTAAAAACCTGGGCGACATTCGGGGCCGGCCGGCGCTTATCGATGATGGCCAAGTTGGCGTCCAGTCGTTTGGCAAAATATTTGGCCCGTCCTACGCCTCCGGCATCCGGCGAAACGATGGTTAAATCCTCAAGCCCGAGACCTTGAATGTATTTGGCCAGAACCGGAGCGGCCATGAGGTTGTCCACGGGGACCGAGAAAAATCCCTGGATTTGCGGCGAGTGAAGGTCCATGGTCAGGACCCGGTCAGCGCCTGCGGCTTCGAGCAGGTCCGCCACGAGCCGGGAGGAAATCGGCACTCGGGGCCTGTCCTTCCAGTCCTGACGAGCGTAACAATAATAGGGCATAACGGCCGTGACCCGCTCCGCCGAGGCTCGTTTGAAGGCGTCGGTCATGAGGAACAGTTCCATCAGATGGAAATTGGCCTCACGGGAGCCGCTTTGGATGATGAAGACATCCTCGCCGCGCACGCTCTCGTCGATGTAAAAATGAATTTCACCATCGCTGAATCTTTCCAGAACAGACTTGCCCAGCTCGATCTTAAGATACGCGGCGATCTCGCGAGCGAGGTCAAGGTTGGAAGACCCGGCAAATACTTTCATGGTCAAATCCTTTATCTCATTCTATTTTTTTCGGCCAAAACTGGGGCGGGAGGATTCGAACCCCCGAATGGCGGATCCAAAGTCCGCTGCCTTACCGCTTGGCGACACCCCAGCATCAAGCTCGTTCCAGCCCTGCTCTCTCGAAATCGTTTCCACAAGAACGGCGGCCGTCAGCTTCTCCAGCTCGGCCAGGCTTTTCTCGGCCTTTTCGCGGCTTAGAAAAAGCCCGTACACCGCGGAACCCGATCCCGTCACCAGAGACACTTCCGCGCCCTGGCTTTGGAAAAACCTCTTCAACTCTTTTAACTGAGGATAGAAGCTAAATATTGTTTCTTCTAGTCTATTTTCCAAAAAACGAAAGTCGCGGGCCTCTAAAAACCTGCTAATTCTACTTTCTTTGTCCCTTGAAGTCAAGGCCGAGGGGAGGAGTCGGTTATAAATTAGGGCCGTTGAAACCGGAAAAGGCGGCAGGGCCAGAACGAGGGGAAGATTTGGAAGGTCGGGAAGGGGCGTGATCCTGTCTCCTCGCTCTTCTCCGAGGCAAAGCCCGCCATGAAAAAAATAAGCGACATCGGCGCCCAGCATTTTTCCCGCTTGAATTAATTCGCTCTTGGGCAGGTCGAGTTTCCAGGATTTGTTCAGGGCATAAAGGGTCATGGCCGCGTTGCTGCTTCCTCCGGCCAGGCCTCGTCCCGGCGGGATTTTTTTTTCGATAATAATTTTGATTCCGGCGGAAACCTTATAACCGTCCTGAAGGAGCCGGGCCGCTTTATAAATCATATTATTTTCGTCCCAGGGAATCGACGGATCGTTGCCCTGAAGTTGAATTTCGCCCTCGGGAATAATGTGGAACTCGAGCACATCGCAAAGGCTGACCCATTGAAAAAGAGTTTCGATGTCATGGTAACCGTCCGGCCTTTTTCTAAGGATCTCCAGACCCAGGTTGAGCTTGGCGAACGATTTAACTTTCATGCCTCAACATCGTTTCGATCTCTTCCCACGTTCGGGGAGAATATTTTTTTAAAAAATCCAGACTGAAGATGTCCACCGGCAGGGGCTTATTATAGGCGAGGGCGAGGATCATGATGCTCCCTTCGCTCTCAGAGCCGTTAAAAACGAGTTTGCGGGGAACTCCGCTCCCGGAAAAAAATTCCTTCACTCTAAAAAAAACATCGGCTTTCGCCCCCGAAATGATTTTCCCTCCGGAGTCTCTCTCGAAAGTCCAGCCCTCAAAGCCAGCGTCTTTGCTCGGACCGTCGGCCCATCGGCCGCAGAGCATTTCCGACATTTCCCGAAGGCTGATGCGGAATCCCAAAAATTTCTCAAGGCACTCTTCCTTCCCTCCCTGCCAGTAAATCTTTTTGCCCGGGAGTACAAAATAGGCGTCGTACTCTTGGAGATAGATTTCCGCGACGGTCCCGCCGAGGATGTCGGCAACCTCGATTTTACCCCGCTCCGGCAGATCCAAGACGAAGGAGAATCTAGCCTTCGCCGTTTCTCCGTTTCTGGTGAGCTTGAGCGAGGCGCGTCCTTCGATTTCGCGCAATTCTTGCGGGACGGGCGAAAGAACCGTCTGCGGGGGGCGGCATCCCGTCCAAAGGACAAGGACCGAAAATCCGGTCAGCACTAGGGCCAGGATTTTTTTCTTCAAAGGCGGATATCCGCGGTCGATTTGCGGCGCTGAGGAGCTGGCCGGCCGGCTAGTCCAGCCGAAACCCATAGTCTTCGGCCTTTTTTTGGGCCGGGTTCTGCGAGTCTTTGGCCGCCGTTTGTTTCTCATCCGAAAGATGAAACCCGTAGTCTGTGGTTCTGACCTGTTGCGTCCGGCGTATGTTTTTCTTCCTCAAAAGAGGATAAAAGGGAGATTTCAAGCGTTTTCCAAAGCAGGAAAGATTTGGGTTGAGGATTAAAAGGAGCAGAAACGCGCCGAAAACGATCAAAATTCCATAGACGCCCCAGCTCATGGCTAATCCTCTGTGACTATTATAGACTCAGTTCTGTAAAAAAGAAAAGAGAATAAACGGAAATATAAATTCTCCCCCGATCCTTCAGGCTCGGATTCTTAATCCTCCTGAAATTTCGGGATTTTGGCTCTTTCCTTCTCTTTTCCGAAATGAAAACCGATCAAAAAAGCAGAAGAAATCGCTATGATGGCGAACAGTGTTTTAAAAAAATCCTTCATCAGTTCCTTCCTTTTCCTATTTTAATCAGCGTCTCAAAAAAGTCAACAAAAAATCCCGGAAAGAAAAAAATTTGATTTTTCATTGCCCTATCTCTATATTTAACAATGTAAGTCTTGTTTGGATAAAAAATTCTCCGAAATGGGAGGATCATATGAAGGAAAAAGCTTTTATATTTCTTAGTGGGCTTTTTCTTTTGGCGATTTCTGTCTGGTCTGCGCAAGGCATCCGAAAGTCCGTCAACGCGGGACGATTTTACGATAAAGACCCTAAAATCCTTTCGGCTCAAATTGAGGATTTTCTGAAAAAGGCAAGCCCAAAATCTGTTGCTTCTCAAAAAATCCAGGCCATTATTGTCCCCCATGCCGGCTATGATTATTCCGGAAGCGTCGCTGCTGAAGCTTATAAACTCGTCCAGGGGCTGGATGTTGAGACCGTCGTGATTTTAGGGCCCTCACATTATATCGGCTTCGAGGGTTGCTCGATTTATCCCGAGGGCGGCTTTGAAACGCCGCTGGGGATCGCAGAAGTCGATAAACCGTTGGCCCAGGCGCTCGGCAAGGCTTCAGGCTTCAGTTTTAATCCTGAAGCTCACGCTGAAGAACACTCGGTCGAGGTCCAAGTGCCGTTCGTCGAGAAAGTGTTGCCCAAGGCCAAAATCGTCCCTGTCGTCATGGGGCTGCAATCCGAACGAACGATCCGGATGATGGCCGACGCGCTGGCGAAAGTTCTCAAAGGGAAAAAAGCGCTTGTCGTCGCTTCCACAGATATGTCGCATTTCCTAAAAAAAGAGGAGGCCAATAAGTTGGATGCCGAAACCATGTCGCTCGTTCAAAACATGAAAATAAGCTCCCTCCTCCGAAAGATCGAGAGCGGAGAAAACATCCTCTGCGGCGGCGGCCCGGTAGCTGCCGCACTGCTCTATGCCCAAAAAATGGGCGAGGCCAAAGTCGCGATTCTCAAATACGCCGACTCGTCTCAGGCGACCGGAGATGAAAGCCGCGTCGTTGGATATTTCGCGGCGGCCGTCATGATCGGAGCGCCGCTCCCTGAATTCTCGCTTTCCGCGGAAGAGAAGAAAGAGCTTCTGCTCGTCGCCCGACAGGCCGTCAACAAGTTTATCAAGGACCAGAAAATCTTCGAGTATGAAACAAAAAACCCGAACTTTATTTCGGAAAGAGGGGCCTTTGTCACGTTGATGAAAAAAGGAAGATTGCGGGGATGTATCGGATTCATCGAGCCCGTTTATCCCCTCTATCAGACTGTCTTGAGGGCCGCCGTCTATGCGGCCACGGAAGACCCTCGGTTTAATCCCGTCACGCCGGAGGAACTCAAAGATTTGGATTTTGAAATTTCGGTCCTCACGCCTCTGAAAAAAATCGACGACCCTCGCCTTATCCAGGTCGGCAAGCACGGCTTGGTCATCGCCAAAGGCGGCCAGCGTGGGCTTCTGCTCCCTCAGGTCGCCGTTGAAAATAACTGGAACCGAGAGGAATTCCTCTCTCAGGCCTGCCTCAAGGCTGGGCTCGAGGAGAACGCTTGGAAAAAGGGGGCAGAGATTTTCGCCTTTGAGGCCATCGTCTTCCATTAAAAGTCGGCTCTCTGGTATAATAGGGTTTTAAGGATGTAAAAATGCCGATATATGAGTATAGATGCTCCACCTGCAAGACCCGGATCGAGACGCTTCAAAAAGTAAACGACCCGCCGAAAAAGAAATGCCCGCACTGCGGCGGTTCCTTAAAGAAAATGATTTCGTCTCCGGCGATTCAATTCAAAGGCACCGGATTCTATATCACCGACTACGCCAAAAAAACCAATCCGGGGAAAGATGACAAGCCCAAGGAGAAAGAAAAGCCGAAGACAGAAAAAACGGAAGGGGTGAAACCCGGTTCCAAGCCGTCGGCCGATTCATCCGGGGGATAAAAACATCTTGTTGAAGATCGTCATCCGCCTGCCGAACTGGATCGGAGATATCATCCTCGCGCTGCCGGCCGTCGAGAGCATCAAAAAGAATTTCCCCGAAGCGGAGATCTGGCTTGCGGCCAGGAACGAGACGCAAGACCTTTTTATCTTTGATGAACCGGCGCCCAATATCATACCTCTGGGGCCTCTCGGCAAATTCAAGAATTTGAGAAAAATATCAGAAGTCCTCAAAGGGCATTCTTTCGACATCGGCTTGCTTCTGACCAATTCATTCGCCTCGGCCCTGCTCTTCTTTATGGCGGGGATTCCGAAGCGTTGGGGCTATCATCGGGACGGACGCGGCCTGATCTTGTCCAAGGGCGTTTTTCATAAAGAAAATCACAAAAATCCTCACCAGGTTTATTATTACCTCGACCTCCTAGAAGAGTTCGGGATCCGCACCGTGAAGCCCGAACTCCATTTGTCCGTCTCCCAAGAAGCCAAGGATGCGGCGCGGAAAGAACTCGCCGCCTTGGGGATCGATCTCCGAAAGCCTCTGGCCATCTTCAATCCCGGAGCTTCTTACGGACCGGCCAAGCGCTGGCCGCCGTCCAGGTTCGCCGATTTAGCCGGACTTCTTCAGGAAAAAAAGAATGCCGAGATCGTAATCACGGGCTCTCCGGGAGAAGAAGAGCTGGCAGAAGCCGTCTCTTCGGCCATGGCGAAAAAACCCGCCAGCCTAGCCGGAAAAACTAGCCTGCGCCAGCTCCTGGGGCTTATCTCCCAGGCTTCGCTTTTTATCACGAACGACTCCGGTCCGATGCATATCGCCAATGCTCTAAAAATTCCCGTGGTCGCCGTTTTTGGGCCCACGGACCCGAGCGCTACCGCCCCCTTTCATCCGCCTTCGACAGTCATTAAAAAAGAAGTCGTCTGCTGGCCTTGCCTCTACCGGAAATGCCCTTATGATCACAGGTGCATGAATATCGCCCCGGAAGAAGTCTTTGAAGCCTGCGCGGCGTATCTCGCATGAAAAGACGGGCGATTTTCCTTGACCGGGACGGAACCATCAACGTCGACGTCGGTTATCCGGCGAGTTACAGCCAAATCAAAATTTATTCGTACAGCTTCTCGGCTCTCAAAAAAATCAACGACTCAGGATTCCTCGCCGTTGTCATCACCAATCAATCGGGCATCGGCCGCGGCTATTTCACGGAAGCGGATCTTGACGATATCCATGAAGAAATGAAAGCCGCTTTTGCCGCGCAAAGCGCCCGGCTAGACGCCATCTATTACTGTCCCCACTATGAGCTTTCAGAGAGACCGCACTACAGGAAAAATTGCACCTGCCGTAAGCCCGAGCCGGGCCTGGCCTTGCAGGCGGCGGTCGACTTCGATATCGACCTAAAAAATTCCTATATGATCGGCGACAAAGTCGAAGACATTCTTTTCGGACTGAACATCGGGGCGTCGCCCGTTCTTGTTCTCACCGGCTTTGGAGAAGAATCCAGGGCAAAGCTCGAGGCTAAGGGAATCCGGCCGGCTTTTATCGCTCCAAATTTGTTGGCCGCTGTAAATTGGATTCTGGATCACACGACAAATACAGGCAGATGATCCGTTTTGACGATATCCTGGACAAGGTCTCATCCACGTACAGCGAAAAAGACATTACCCTTCTTCAGAAAGCTTACGTTTTTTCCGCCCGGGCGCACAAGGGGCAAAGCCGGCGGTCCGGAGAGCCCTACCTCAGCCATCCCCTGGAAGTCACAAACTTCCTGGCCGACATGAACCTGGACCAGACCACTTTGGCGGCCGGCCTTCTCCATGATGTCTTAGAAGATACCGAAGTCTCTGCCGCTGAAATTAGAGAGGTTTTCGGAAAAGAAATCGCCGGCCTCGTCGAGGGAGTAACCAAAATCAGCCGCGTCCAGGATGCATCGCCTGAAGTCAGGCGGGCCGAGACCATCCGAAAAATCATCCTGGCGATGACCGACGACCTGAGGATCATCTTTATCAAGCTCGCCGACCGGATACACAATCTCAAGACTCTGAAATATCTTGCGGAAGACAAGCAACAGCAAATTGCCGCCGAAACCTTGGAAATCTACGCGCCGATCGCCAATCGCCTCGGCATGGGACGCATCAAAGCGGAGCTCGAAGACCTGGCGTTCCGCTATGTCGAGCCTGAGGAATATTTTCGGATCGCCTCCCTCGTCGATCCGCGCCGCAAGCAAGCCGAGGAGGAACTCAAAAAATTTAAAAAGACGCTGGGAAAGCTGATGAAGGACAACGATATTCCGACCGAGATTTATTACCGGATTAAGCGGCCGTACAGTACCTACCTCAAAATGAAAGTTCAGCGGGTTGATTTCAACCAGGTTTACGATTTCCTGGCGCTCCGGATTATCACCGATTCAGTCAAAAATTGCTATTCCGCCCTGGGCATCATCCACCAAAAATGGCCGCCTCTTCTCTATCGCTTCCGCGACTTTATCGCCATGCCCAAACCCAACCTTTATCAAGCTCTTCACACGACGATCATCACCGCAAACAAACAAAGCTTTGAAATTCAAATCCGCACGCGCGAGATGCACAACCTTGCCGAGAACGGAATTGCCGCCCACTGGAAATACAAAGAAGAAGACCCCCAGAGTCTGGTCAAAGAAGACAAGCGGCTGCAGTGGCTGCGGGAGATGGTCGAGCTTTTCAGAGAGCAAAAAGACCCGCAAGAATTCCTCAAAAACCTCAAAATCAACCTCATTCCCGAAGAAGTCTATGTCTTCACTCCGAAAGGCCGGGTCATCTCACTGCCAACGGGCGCGTCTGCCCTGGACTTTGCCTTCCGCATCCATTCCGAAATCGGTCTGCACAGCGCGGCGGCCAAAATCAACGGCAAGGCGTCTCCCCTCAAGACGATTTTAAAAACGGGGGATATCGTCGAAATCATAACTTCGCCCGATAAATCTCCTTCCCGGAGCTGGCTGAACATCGCTTTCAGTTCAGGTGCTAGGCACGAGATCAAACGCCATCTGAATCAGCAGGAAAAAAGCCGGAGCATCTCACTGGGAAAGAAATTGTGGGAAAAAGAGCTGCGGAAATACACGCTGCCTCCCGGCTTTCCTCAGGCAGATGGGCTTCTCCGGCGCCTCGGCCAAGCCGTGAGTTTTCAGATCAGCACACTGGAAGATTTTTACGGGCTCGTCGGCCTCGGCAAGGTCATGGTCAACAGAAAATTCCTGGAAAAAATATCCCCGGCTGGACTCGAGGCCAAGAAAAAAGGCGTCCAACAACCAGATTCGGAAATCGAGGTGAAAGGTCGAAACGACGAGCTCGTTCATCTCGCCCAATGCTGTTCACCCATAAAGGGCGAGCCGATCATCGGCTATATCACGTCGGGAAGAGGCGTCACCGTCCATGCGCTCCGCTGTCCGTTCATCGCTAAAGAAATTTTGACCCCGGAGCGAATGGTGGATGTCGCCTGGGGCGGCGTGGCTCAGGACAATTTTAAAGCCGGACTGGTCGTTCAGGCAGCGGATATACCCGGGCTTTTGGCCAAGGTGGCCTCTGCGATTTCTGGCCTGGGAGGCAACATCACCAAAGCGGAAGTAGAAACATTCGCCGATAAGAAAGCTCAAATCAAGCTCAACCTGAACATTCGAGACATCAAACACCTTGAGGCCATTATGAAAGACATCTCAAAGCTAGAAGGAATCCGTTTGGTGGAGAGACTTTAGAAGGGAATCAGAGAGTTTTCTTGACCTTCCCTGAACGCAGACATCTTGTGCAGACCCAGATTTGTCTCACCCCTGAGGGCGTCCGGGCCTTGACATGCTGAAGGTTCGGCTTCCACTTTTTAGGAGAAGCCTTATGGGAGTGGCTGACGTTGTGCCCGAAGACCGGGCCTTTGTTGCAGATTTCACATACTTTCGGCATTGTTTGACTCACTTAAAGAAAAAAGTTTATACCACAAAAAGGCCTGGTTCGCAACTGAAATTTTCTCCCCGGAAAAAAGGGACCCCGGGTGAATCCCTTATTCAAATTTTCCTGCGGCGTTTGAAGGCTTCCAGAGTGTTCCGCATCAGCATGGCGATTGTCAGCGGACCCACGCCGCCGGGAACGGGCGTCAGGAAGGCGGCCTTTTTGATCACCCTGGGATCGACATCGCCGACAACCGTATAGCCTTTATCCTGGAGGTCTTTTTCTCTCTTCGGGTCATCGCCGAAAAGCTCTTTGATTTTATCGCGGTCGGAGAACGAGTTCGTCCCGACATCAATGACGACGGCGCCCGGCTTCACGAAGTTCGGTCCGACGAAGGCGGCTTTTCCCATGGCGGCAATGAGAATGTCCGCCCGCGCTGCTGTTTGGGGCAGGTCCTTTGTTTGGCTATGACAGAGAGTCACGGTCCCGTTTTCGTTAGTGATCATGACAGCCAGCGGTTTCCCGACGATCATGCTCCGGCCGATGACGACGACATCGCTGCCCTCGATTCTGACGCCGGTCGATTTGATCAATTCAACAATCCCCAGCGGCGTACAGGGCCGCAGCCCCGGCTGGTTCTCCATCAACAGCCCAAGGCTGTAAGGGTGGATCCCGTCCACATCCTTATCCGGCTGGATCCAGGAGATGACCTGATGTGAATTGAGGCCGGGCGGTAAAGGGAGTTGGACGAGAATCCCGTCCACATGGCCGGCTGCGTTAAGATCGTCGATCTTGGCCCTGAGTTGAGCCGATGTCGTTTCGGCGGGCAGCCGAAGGACTTCGGCCCAAAGGCCAATGTCCTGGCAGGCTTTCTCTTTCCTGCGCACGTAAATCTGAGAGGAGCGGTTTTCGCCGACAAGAATTGTGACGAGGCCGGGGACGGCATCTTTCGTCTGTTTGTAAATCGCTACTTCTTTCGAGACTTCTTCTCTAATCTTATCAGCCAGCGGTTTGCCTTCAAGCCAAGCGCCCATGACCTCCTCCTCTATGGGAAATTTCCCATCCATTATACCGGGGTAATAAATGGTTGACAAGATTGGCTTTCGCATTTTTTGATGGGGTTGATCGGCGACAGACTCCGTGCCGCTCACCAACAACCTTGGCATAAATATTGCAAGCTTCAGATCGATGGCCGGGGTTGGCTTGACGAAAAAAATAAAAAAGCCTAAGGTTATGTCATGAAAAAATGCGTCCGGAGAGCCGTATTTACTCTCCTTTTGGCCTCTTTTTCTGCCTCTTTTTTTATAAGTTGTTCGTCTTCCCGTCTTAATGATCAGATCAAATTCGGCATCTGGGCTTCTGAAAAGGATCTCTGGGATGAAGCCATTTTTCGCTGGAAAAAAGCTCTCGCCTTAGACCCGAATTCGGTGGCGGCGCATAATAACCTCGCTGTCGCCTACGAAAAAAAAGGATTTTTTGAGGAAGCCCTCAAGGAATATGAGTTCACTCTGAAGCTCGCTCCTAATAATACCTATGTAAAGTCAAATTATCAGAATTGTAAAGAAAATATCCAGCCGGCCAAGAAAGATGCAAAAGATAAAGATGAAAAAAAATAGCGGGCGGCTGGTCGCCCTCGCCTTCTCCGCGCTTTCGCTCACCTCCTGCGTCACCGACCCTACGGCTAAGGTCAAAATCGAAATTCCGGCCGCGCCGGCCATTAATATCGCCTCCTTCCCCGAAATAACCTTGACAAATTTCTGGCAGGAAAAGGAAATCAAAGATCTCAATCTAAACCAAGAATTGATGCTTTACTTCAAAGAAGAGTTGCGGCTTCAATTTAAAGGCAAGCTCTCGACAAAGAATATCACTTGGGAAAACGCCGAGGCGGCGAAAAACAAGGATTTCTGGAAACAAATTCCTGTCGAGTCTAAAGAAACCATATTTTTGACGGGAAAGGTTCAGTTCACGCAAGAAGTCCGCAAAGCTCTCCTCGAAAAAGGGATCAAAAACCTGGACGGCCCTTTCGCCCCTCCAAAAGCCTGGGCGGAACGCAAAAATTATGCCCTCAAGCTCGATATCTATCTGATCAGGGCGGATTCCGGAGAAATCCTCTTCCAGAAAGATTTCCAAGAATCCATGAATTATGAGAGCCAAAAGCAAACGACAGCCTTCGCCTTTTATGACCTCATGCAGAGAATCAAAACAAAGTTCCTCCGCGCCCTATTGGGATCCGAAAAAACCCAGGACCGATACCTCCTCTTGAAATCATAAGGAGCTCCGATGAAGCCATATCGAAGATTTATCATCCTGAATTTTCTGGTCCTAGCCTTGCTGTCGGCCGGTCTGGCTCAAAATATTTATTTCCCCTATTATGGGAAAAACAAAGTCATCTATGAAAAATTCAACTGGAAAACATATTCCACCGAACATTTCCAACTCTATTTTTATACCGACGATGTCCAGGTCCTCAAGAATATCGTCGACACGGCCGAAAGCGCCTATCGCAAGATCAGCCAGGAGCTCAAGCACGAACTTTCGGAGCCCGTGCCGCTCATTTATTACACGACATACACGGATTTCGAGCAGACTAACTTGTTTGAAGTGTCGGAAGGAGTGCTCGGCGTCTCTGAGCCCATACTTCATCGGATCGGCGTCCACGGCGATATGGCCCTCGATGAATTGCAGAGTCTGATCACGCATGAGCTGACTCACATATTCGAATTCGACCTCCTCTGGGGCAGTCCCGGAGGAAACCTCTACGCTGTCAATCAGCCTCCGCTCTGGACATTCGAGGGGCTCTCGGAATATTTCACCGGCGAGTGGTCATCTTGGTCGACACTGATCCTCCGCGACGCCGTCCTCAACGACCGAGTCCCGGACTTCGCTGAATCGGGAGAACTCTTTTCCCGCTATCCGCTTCCCCGCGAGCCCGCCTATGACTTCGGTCACGCCCTCTATGAATTCATCGAATCCAAATACGGCAAGAACGGCATCCTTGAATTCTGGCGGTCCCTCAAGGGTTCATCCCCACTGCTCGGGAAAAAAGACCCGATGAAAAAGGCGTTCAATCTCAACCAACGCGAATTCAGCTATGAATTCAAGAAATACCTTCGCAACCGCTTTAAAGATTTTTACTCGAGGGAGAATCCGGAGGATTACAGCACGCCCTTGGGGCCGGAATTTCCAATGAATCCCTACTATTTTGCATTCTCTCATGCGCTTTCACCCTCCGGAGACATTGTCGCGACCATCACCTTCAATGCCCTGGACGGCGACATAGATATCGTCTTGCTATCAACCAAGGACGGCACGGTCATTAAGAACATCACCTCGGGCTATACATCCAAATATGAGTATATAAAATATGAGATCGATCCGTCCTTGGGAAAAAGCCTGGCCTGGTCGCGGGACGGTGACCGCATTGCTTTTTTTGCCCGGGACGGCCAGAAATATTCTCTTTTCATCATCGACGCCCTCAACGGAAATACTCTTCGAAAAGTTAAAATCCCCGTCGACCAGCCCACGTCTCCCTGTTTTTATCCGGAGGGCCCAAAGATTATGTTTTCCGCCTTCGAGAAAGGTCGGCATGATATTTTCGTCCTGGATTTAAGCACGGAAAAAATCATCAACCTGACGGAAGACGATCTGTTTGAAAAAGCGCCCGCAATTTCTCCGGATGGAACATTCGTGGCTTATTCCATTCGCCTGGATACCTACGACAAGCTTTTTCTCTCTCCGATCGATGATTTCAAGAAGAAAAAGCAGCTCACTTTCGGAAAAGGGAATACGGTCTGCCCCGATTTTTCCTCCAACGGCAGAACTCTTTTCTTTGCGGGGGATATGAGGGATGCCTACAACATCTACTCCCTCGACCTTGAAAACGGCGAGCTCCGCCGCCACACGGATGTCCGCACCGGAAATTTTTTCCCCACGCCCCTTCCCAATAATCCAAAAAAAATCATCTTTTCCTCTTTCAATAAAAGCGCTTTTCAGCTGTTCACGAGTGACAGAGAAGGCATCGTGGAAGAGACTCTGGCGTTCGCCGATATCGGACCCGAAGAGACGTTCAAAAAATTCGAGCCCGTTCTAACCCTGGAAATCAAAAAAGACAAAATCCAGGCCTATAAAGGCATAGGAAAACTGTACGTCGCGTCGCGGCCGCCTATTGAGGCCATCGTTTCGAGTGACGGATCGATCTACGGCGGCTCGGCCATCGCTTTCTCCGACATCCTTGGAGATCATGCCCTCTCGGTCATGGCTTATCAGGTGAGAGAATTTCGGTCCTATTTCTTCAGCTATATCAACCAAAAAAGGAGATTTCAGTATCAGATCAGCGCCTTCCAATATACCGAGTATTATTATCCAGATTATGCCTACTACGACCCCTCGCTCTGGCAATTTTTAACCTACAAGGATGCCATCGCCACGCGCAAAATCGCGGGCGTGAGCTTTGCCTCCTACTACGCTCTCAACAAATACTACAGATTTGAAGGCGGCCTCGGCTATTACCACTACGAAGAAGACTTTCTAGACCCCTCCGCTATGGGAATGTATTCGAGCCGGTCCTATGGCTATTTCTTGAACGGCGACATGCTCCAGGCCTCGGTTTCACTCACCGGCGAAACGACTCGGTTTAAACAATACGGCCCGGCGTCTGGAAATACGTTTCGGCTGTCCATTACCCAGGGGATTCCGGCGTCTGAAAAATTCGTCCGGAATACGACCCTTGAAGCCGATCTTCGTCATTACCTATATTTGGGTTCTGATTTTCTCCTGGCCTTTCGCTGGGAGGGTTTTATGAGCCGCGGAAGAAACTCGTTTGTTGATTACTATGGCGGCAACAACCAGGTCCGTTCGGCCAATTATTACAATATCATCGGCACGGAGCATTGGTATTTCAACGCTGAAATGAGAATCCCTCTCGTCGGCATCGCCTCAACGATTATCGGACAGG
>Ga0315281_10004607_pt1 | contig 19959 bp, 24 predicted proteins | sample YL17G07_0_MG_FD_204540 | JGI IMG/M metagenome (GOLD analysis project Ga0315281, IMG submission 204540) | Sediment microbial communities from Yellowstone Lake, YNP, Wyoming, USA - YL17G07_0 | ecosystem: Environmental > Aquatic > Freshwater > Lake > Sediment | place: USA: Wyoming | collected... | reverse complement strand
GATGGCGGCGCGTTGGTTTCGCGTGGAACGCCTGGTTGGAGTCTGTGGGTCGATTGACACTGGGTCGAGCGTATCGGGCGAAGATCACACCTGTCAAGCGGATGGGGCGGCTCCCACCCGGCGCAGCTTCATTGACATAGCGCTCGCCGTCGCCCTATGATCCGCACGCTTTCTCGCGCTGGCGGGATCGCGTGCCATACGGGTTCGATGCAAGGAGCAGCCCCATGCCGGATATGACTGTCGAAGAAGCGGTGAAGCAGAACTGTCAGGCCCTGCTGATCGGCGACCTGATGCGGGTGATGAACGACCTGACACCCGAGGCGATGTCGCAGCTGATGTCGGGCGGCGGCAACATGGGCGCGATGCCGGCGCTGACCGGCTTCGACATCCAGAGCCACGACGTGAGCGGCGACGACCACCTGTTCAAAATCACGTTCAAGGGCGACCAGGACTTCACGGCACTGGCCACCTGGCGTGACGTAGGCGGCGCGTGGAAGATCGCCGCGCTAGCGATGGAGCAATAGATGACTGCCGAAGAATTCATGCGCGGACACGCCGACAAGGCATCGTCGGGCCGGATAGCCGAGATCCTGGGAGACCTCACGCCCGAGGCGATGGCGCAGGTGGGCCCGCTCATGGCGGGGGGCCCGAACCCCGCGAAGGCGTACACCGTGGTCCCTGTGAGCCAGAGCGGCGACGACCACATCTTCGACGTGACCTACACCGGCGACGGCGACGCCAAGGCCTCGATGCGTGAGACCGTCCGCCAGGTCGACGGCATCTGGAAGATCGTCAAGCTGGAAGCGCCCGCCTAGGCGGGGAACACGGGAGGAAGATCGTGGCAACAGTCGACGAAGCGATCGCGGGCTACATCAACGCCGTGAAGGTCATGGACATCGGCACGCTGATGGCGACGCTGACGCCTGAGGCCCTGGGCAAGGCGATGTCGATGGGCGGCGGCGCGCCACCGGCCGGCATCACCGACATCAAGGCGGAGAAGCAGGGCGAAGAGAACGGCGAGCTGATCTACCACCTGACCGTGGAAGCAGCCTCCGGCGGCGGCACGATGATGACGCGCTGGAAGGAGATCGACGGCGCGTGGAAGGTGACGGACCTGGGGCAGGTCACCTAGTCGCTGGTCGCTGGTCGCTGGTCGCTGGTGATTAGTGATTGGTGATTGGTCTAGCGCTTCCAGCTGTTCTGACGTCGCGTAAGAGTCCGAGCCCAGCGCGTAGGACGGCCGCCCCTCTCCGCGGCGAGTCTCCGATCGGCCGTCGCACCCCCGGCACTCACGCCGCCCGCCTCGATCGCGAGCCGACCAATCGGCGTACGCCCCTCTCCCCTTGTGGGAGAGGGGTGCCCGTCGAAGACTCGCCGTGGCGAGGGTGAGGGCCGCCGCAGGCGGCCAGACCTGCACCCAAACGGCCGACTAGCTCGGCGCCTCGGCGGGCTGCCGGTAGTACTGCACGCCGTTCTCCATGAACTTCGACAGGCGATTTTCGAGCACCAGGTAGTCGAGGTGCGAGAGCGTCTCGCCGAGCGCGGCGCGCTGCATCCAGGGCGAGAAGCTCTCCAGCGTGCCGGTCACCCACTTCACCTTCGCCGCCACCGCGTACGCCGTGCGTGGCTGGTCGCCGATGCAGGCGACCATCTCGTTTAGCCGCTCTACGTGGTGCTGTTCGATGCTGAGCAGCCGCGCGCGGAGGTCATTGAACGAGTACTCGTGCGCCGGGAGCACCAGGTCGACAGCGAGGTCCTCGAGCCGCTTGAGCGAGGCGATGTAGTCGCCGAGCGGGTTGCCCTGCTGCTGCGGGTGGACGCTGATGTTCGGCGTGATCGTCGGCAGCACGTGGTCGCCCGTGAGGATGAACTTCTTGCCGCGTTCGAGGAAGCAGATGTGCCCGGGCGAGTGCCCCGGCGTCCACCATACCTCGAAGTTGAAGCGGCCGATCGGCAGCTGCTCGCCGCCCCAGACGACCTCGTCAGGCTCGACGGCGTCGACGAAGCCGCGGACGGGCATCGCCGAGGTCTTGAGGTCCTGCATCGTCTCCACGGGGACGCCGTGCGTGATCAGCCATTCGCCCATGGTCGCCAGCAGCTGCTCCGGGTTGCGGTAGCGCGAGCGGATGAGGTCGCGCTCGCGCTGGTGGATCACTATCTTGGCGCCGCTGCGCTCCTTCACCTGGCCGGCGAGGCCGTAGTGGTCGGGGTGGACGTGGGTGACGAGCAGCGTCTTCAGCTTCGCGAAGCCGACGCCCGCGTCGTTGAGCTGCTGCTCCAGCGCGTCGAACGCCTCAGGCACGTTCCAGCCGGAGTCGACGAGGGTCCAGCCATCGCGCCCTTCGATCAAGTACGGGAGCACCCAGCCCAGCGGGTTGTTCGGGATGGGCACGCGGAGCTGGTAGAGGCCGTCCATGATCTGGACGGGGTAGGTGGTCTCGACGGCTGCGGTCATCGCTGTGCCCCTTTCGCGCGGGCCGGGTCGATGCTGCGATATCGCCAGACAGGACGAAGCCCGCCTTCAGGCATATCTTACGCGCACGTCAGGGTTAGGCGCGAGAGGCCGGGCTCTACCCGCCGGAGGTCGAAGGCTGGCGCTCGCGCTCCGGCGTGCCCCAGCGGGATTCCTGCGCCGGGGCTGCCGGCGCGGACGCCTCGGGCTCGACCGTCATGACGGCGGCCGACACGGTGCGCTCGGCCTCGATCAGGGCGTCGTAGCGCGGCACGACGGGCTCGAGTTGGGCGATCAGCCCCTCGATGCGCAGCTTCTCGGCTTCAAGGTGAGCGAGCGTGCTCTTCACCTGCTGCGTGCGCTTCTCCAGCTGGGCAAGAAACGAGGATTCGTTCACGGCAACCTCCACATCCACATCGGCCTCCTTCCGGAACACTTGTGGTACGAGGATCGCGCGTGCGGGCTGATCGTTCAAGGCCGGCGGCGTCGCTGCGTCAAGTTGCGATGACTCTGTATGGTGCCGGTGCGGTGGGGCGTGATGCGGCTCATCCGGGTCGTTGATGCGCGGGCCCACGAAGAAGAACCAGAGGAAAGCAACCGCGTCCGCGGAGAACTCCAGGAACGCGGCGAGGAGCCACACGCGATCCGCTCGCTCAGGCCGGGGTGCTGAGGAGTTTCGATTCGGACGCGAGGTCGGCGTCCACCATCATTTCGATGAGTTGCTGGAACGACACCTTTGGCGTCCAGCCGAGCTTCTCGCGCGCCTTCGACGCGTCGGCGATCAGCAGATCCACCTCAGCAGGGCGCATGAACTGCTCGTCGGTGCGCACGTAGTCCTGGTAGTCCAGCCCGACGCGCTCGAAGGCGAGGCGGGCGCACTCCCTGATCTGGTACGTCTCGCCGGTGCCGATGACGTAGTCGTCGGGCTCGGGTTGCTGCATCATCAGGTGCATGGCGCGCACGTAATCGCCCGCGAAGCCCCAGTCCCGACGCGACTCGAGGTTGCCGAGCAGCAACTCCTTCTGCTGGCCCAGCTTGATGCGCGCCGCGCCGATGGTGATCTTGCGCGTGACGAACTCCGGCCCGCGACGCGGTGACTCGTGGTTGAAGAGGATGCCGTTGCAGGCGAAGAGGTTGTAGCTCTCGCGGTAGTTGACCGTGATGTAGTGGGCGTACGCCTTGGCGACGCCGTAGGGGCTGCGCGGGTGGAACGGCGTGTTCTCGTTCTGCGGCGTCTCGCGCACCTTGCCGAACATTTCGCTGCTGGACGCCTGGTAGAACTTGATCCCGGCCGCGGACTTCGACCGCGAGCCCGACGCGCCGGTGGTGAGGCGGATCGCCTCGAGCAGGCGCAGCGCGCCGAGTCCGGTGATCTCGCCGGTCAACTCGGGCTGGTTCCAGGAGAGCATGACGAAGCTGATCGCGGCGAGGTTGTACACCTCGTCGGGCTTCACCTTCTGGACAACGTTCATCAGCGACGCCTGATCGAGCAGATCGCCGTCGACGATGCGGACGTCGGGCAGGGTGCGCTCGATCGTGCTGCGCTTGGGGTTGGCCTGGCCGCGGATCATGCCGTACACGTCGTAGCCCTGCGCGAGCAGATGCTCGGAGAGGTAGCTTCCGTCCTGGCCGGTGATCCCCGTAATCAGCGCACGTGGCATGCTCGATCCGCCTCCCTGAATCCAAATGGAGTCTCAGGATAGCGTATCGGCGGGCGAAGCCGCCTTACGGCGATACCCTTGAGTTGACGGGCGGGTGTCCTACTGTTCGACGAAGCCGAAAACGTGGAGCTCCACCCGGAGTTGGCCGGCGGTTCGCCGCCGATCTGAAGCTGCGCTTAGGCGATATTCCCGGACAGGCGCTCCGGCTCGATGCGGACGCTGACGCGCACATCGCCGGGCTGGTGGTAGGGGTACTTGTCCTGGCCGAGGTACTTCTTCGCGAAGCGGTCGATCTCGTCGCTCGCGCCGTCGCTGGTTATCTTCGTGACGTGGCCGCGGATCTCGAGGTACTGGTAGGGATTGCTCATGTCGAGGACGCTGACTGAGACGCGGCCGTCGCGCTTCATGTTGCGGGTCTTCAGGCGCTTCTCCTCGGTGTTGATGCGGACGTCGGTGCCGTCGTAGTCCACCCAGACGGGCGTGATCTGCAGCGATCCGTCCTTGTTGATCGTGCCGAGGCTGGCGAAGTTCTTGTCGTGGAGCAGTTTCTGCTGGGCGTCGCTGAGCTTGACGGACATCGTGACTCCTTCTGGGTATGCGGGCTGAGGCGGGCCATGCCTGGCAGGTGCGCTGAGTAAAGCGCGCGCATTCGCACAGCGCAATCGCCCAGCGTGGCGACAGGCCGGCTGGCCGCACGCTGCTGTATGATCCGGCGATGAGCAGTGAGCCCGTGCGGGCGTTCGTCTTCGATTTGGGCAACACGCTCTGGTTTCAGGCCGCGTCGCCGGATATGGAACGCATCTTCGCGCTGCAGGCGATGGCGCTGGCGCCGCTGGTGGACGGCTGGGGCATCCACCTGCGGGAGCCGCTGGACGTCGTGGCGCGCGACATCTGGGATGCCTGGTTCGAGGCCGATCGCCGCGAGCGGGAGCGCGGCGGCCTGCGCGACCCGAGCCTGCGCCTGATCATCCGAGGCGCGCTGGCGGTCCGAGAAATTGACATAACATCCGTACAGGCGGAGGCGTGGTGGCGGACGGCGTACCTGCCGGTGCGTGAACTCGGCTGGCAGCTCTATCCCGACACGCTGGACGTGCTGCGCGAGCTGAAGACGCTGGGAATGCGGATCGCCGTGAACAGCACGCGGCCGTTCACCGGCGACATGCTCGTCGGCGACTTCAGGGAGTACGGGCTGGCGCCGTACGTCGACGCCATCGTCTGCTCGGGGGACACCGGCTTCATCAAGCCGCACGCATCGACGTTCGAGCTGGCGCTGTCGCGGCTCGGCGTGCCGGCGGCGCAGGCGGTGATGGTCGGAGACGACGCGGCGGGCGACATGGCCGGCGGCAAGCGGCTGGGCATGCACACCGTCTGGAAGCTCAACGGCCGCTACGACGTGCGCCCGTGCCCCGACGCCGACTACGCCATCCACGACCTCGGCGAACTGCTGGCGCTGCCGCTGGTTCGGCGCGTCGTACGCGCCGTCGCGTCGGCCGAGAGCCTGACGCCGCACGAAGACGGGAACGCCGAGCGGTACTGATTCCGCAGGCGAGCCGTCGATGCCGTGCTACGATCCACGCATGGCGCAACCGCCACGCGTGTACACCACCCCGGCGATCGTGCTGCGCCAGCGGAAGCTCGGCGAAGCGGACAAGATCCTCACGCTCTACACCGCCGGCTTCGGGAAGGTGGACGCGGTGGCGAAGGGCGTGCGCAAGGGGAAGAGCCGCCTTGCCGGGCACGTCGAGCCGCTGACGCAGGCGAACTTCCAGCTGGCGAAGGGGAAGAGCCTCGACATCGTCACGCAGGTGGAGACGGTCGAGTCGTTCCAGTCGCTGCGCGACGACCTGGAGCGGCTGAGCCGCGCGCTCTACGCGGCGGAACTGCTCGACAAGTTCACCGAACTGCACGAAGAGCACTTCGACCTGTACCGGCTGCTGCTGGAGACGCTGCGCCGCCTGGCGACGCGCCCCGATGTCGATACGCCGGTGCGGTTCTACGAGATGGCGCTGCTCGACACGCTGGGCTACCGCCCGGAGCTTGAGGAGTGCGTGACCTGCCGGAAGCGCCTGGCAGCCGTGACGAACTACTGGACCCCGGCGGGCGGCGGCGTCGCCTGCCCGGCCTGCCGCAGCGACGAGGCGACGCTGCGGCCCATTTCGACGAACGCGCTGAAGCTGATGCGGCTGCTGCTCAACGGCCGCTTCAGCGACGTGGCCCGCGTGAGCATCGACGCCGCGCTGGCGGCCGAGCTGGAGCGGGCGATGTTGGAGTACGTCCGCTGGGTGCTGGAGCGCGACGTGCGCTCCGCGGCGTTCATCGATACGGTGCGGCGGAAGCGGGCGTCACGCCGGGTTGCCGTCGCGGAGAGCGCGGGCGCCGGCGAGGGCACCGACACGTAGCGGCGGGATCGCCGCGCGGCGAGCCGATACACTGGCGGCTGACGAGAGATGTCGCCGTGCGGGGGTGTGAGAGCAATGCCGATCTACGAGTACTTCTGCAAGCCGTGTAACGGCGTCTTCGAGACGATGCGCCCGATCAGCCGCGCGTCGGAGGCAGCGCCCTGTCCGGTGTGCGCGAAGAAGGCCGAGCGCATCCCGCCGACGTCGTTCTCCGCATTCACGATGCGCGAGGGCTATCCGCGCTCGATCCCCGACCGCGGCACGTACTACCACCTCGAGAAGGAAGTGAAGAAGCCGATCTCGGGTTCCGTGCGGATGAACGAGCACCCGGAGCTGAACAAGCCGAAGCCGAAGCGCAAGAAGACGCGCGGCGAGATGGAGATCATCGAGCACCAGGAAGAGGTCGTCACCAAAGAGAACAAGAAGATGATCGATTCCGGCGTGATGCCGACGACGCCCGCCCGCAGCCCCTACCGCGACAAGGACGACTGACTTTCACCGCGGAGACGCGGAAGCCGCGGAGGTTGGAAAGAAGGCGAGCGATCAGCGAGCCCGCCATGATCTCCGCGCGCTCTGCGCCTCTGCGGTGATTCCGTCGGTCCGTTTGAGTTGCTGCTGTCAGTCCACCACGCACTCCGCCGCGTCCAGGTCGGGGCGCAGGGCGCTGAAGATGGGGAAGCGCAGGTGCCCCTCGCGCGTCCACTCGCTGAATCGCACGTGGCAGACCAGCTCGGGCCGCGTCCAATAGATCAGACGCGGGATCTGCGGCGTGTCGTGAAACGGCGACTCGCCCACGGCCAGCGGCTCCAGGTGCGCGATGAGCGCCTTCGCCTCGGTGTCGGTGAGGCCGCCGCTGACGGCGCCGACGTACTCGAATCGGTCCTCGGCGTAGGCGCCCAGCAGCAGCTGGCTGAACGGCTCGCCCTTGCGCCGCGCGCCGCCGATGGTGTAGCCGCCGACCACGAAATCGCCGCTCTGCAGCGCCCGGATCTCCAGCCAGCTCTTCGAGCGGCGGCCGGGCGCGTACGGGCTCGCCTTGAGCTTCGCAACGATGCCTTCGAGCCGCCGCTGCACGACGGCCTCGAAGAAGGCGACGCCCTCGTCGTCGACGAAGTCGATCGCGGCGAACTCGGCGCCGGGCGTGATGACCTGGTGCAGCCGGTTCTTCCGCTGCCAGAGCGGGCGGTCGGTGAGCGATCGCCCGTCGAGCCAGAGCAGGTCGAACGCCTGGAAGGTGATCTGGCCGGCGACCTTCTTGAGCTTGAGCTGCACCGGCAGGTCGGGGACCTGCTCGCGGTCGGGGCCGACGGCGTCGGCCATGAGCTGCAGGCGTTTCCGCAGCATGTCGAACGCCGGGTGCCCCTCGCCGTCGATGGCGACGATCTCGCCGTCGAGGATGGCGTCGGTCGCCTTCAGCCGGTCCGGGATGCACATCAGTTCCGGGAAGTAGGGCGTCAGGTCTCGCCCATTGCGCGCGCGCAGGTGCACGACGCTGTCCCGCACATACGCCATCGCGCGCAGGCCGCCCCACATCAGCTCGAAGATGTAGTCGGGCGAGTCGAAGGGCTCCGGCGCGTCCGTCGCCAGCATCGGCCGGATCGCTTCGGGCATGCGATGGGCGCCGCCTGGGGGCGAGATGCGCGGCGGTCCGGCGGCTGCGGTGACGTCGTCGGTCGGAGGCGTCATCCGGCGCGCCTGCGGCGCGCGGGCTTCGCCGGCTCCGCTTCGTCTTCCGTCTCCGCCTCGGCGGCCGCGACCCGCCCGCCGCTGGCCTTCTCGCGCTTCGCCGCTTCGATGCTCTCGCGGAGCGCCTCCATGAGGTCGGTGACCTTGCCCGCGACGGGCGCAGGGCGCTTGATCTCCTCGCCCTCGGCCTTGCGGTCGATGAGTTCGAGCAGGGCCTCGCGGTAGTTGTCGTGGTATTTCTCCGGCTCGAAGTCGCCGGTCAGCATCTCGACGAGCGATCGGGCCATCTGCAACTCTTTCTCGCCGAGCGCCAGGTCCTGGGGCACGTCGAGGTCTTCGACGCCGCGGATCTCGTCGGCGTAGAGCATCGTCTCCAGCGCGATGGTGTTGCGGTAGACGCGGAGCGTGCAGAGCTGCTCCTTCTGGCGCAGCGTCACCTTCGCCAGCGCCACCAGCTCCGAATCCTTCAACACTTCGCGCAGCAACGCGAACGGCTTGCCGCCGACCTTCTCCGGCTCCAGGTAGTACGTCTTCTGGTAGTGGATCGGGTCGATCTGGCGGCTCGGCACGAAGTCGGTGATCTCGATGGTGTGGGTCGTGTCCACCGGCACCTTGTCGAAATCCTCCGGCTCCATCACCACGTACTGCTCCGGCGCGATCTCGAACCCGCGCGCGACGTCGTTCCACTCGATGACGGCGTCGTCGGCGGGGCAGTAGCGCTGCGTCTTGATGCGCACGCCGTCCTGCTTGTGCAGCAGGTTGAACGAGACGTCTTTCTCCTCGGTGGCGGTGTAGAGCTTGATCGGGATGGAAACCATCCCGAAACTCACGGCGCCTTTCCAGATGGCACGGGGCATCGCATCTACTCCTGCTGCGGGCCGCGGTCGTGTGCGGCCGAAGTTAGGACATCAGATTGTCGCAGCCGGGTGGCCGCTGTCAATGCGGGTCATGGCCTAGGTCCGGTCCGTGCCGCTGACAGCTTCGCTCACCGGGCGTTCCTACAACCTACCACCTACAACCTACAACCTCCCTTCGATTCGACCCATCGCGCCCGCCGATGCACAATGGGTGACGCCCGGCGCTCAGCGACGCCGCCGGACGAGATTGGGAGCCAGTGCCCGTGGCAGACGACCACCCCCACAAGCTTCACGGCGGCACGCTGCGGAGTCTGCGGATCCCGGACGGCGTGGCTGGCATCGATGCCGGCATGACGCTGACGAAGATCGCGCGCGGCACCGGCGACGGCGTGCTGCTGGAGGCGCACGAGACCGGCAGCTCGCCGGCGGACGGGGCCATCGACGCGCGCGTCGGGATCACCGGCGCGCTGCTGGGACGCGTGCAGGAGCGTGCGGACGCCGTGCGCGTGCAGGAGATCGATGCGGCGGCACGTGGTGTCGTCGCGCTGTTGGAGTCGGAGGGCCGCAGCGGCGGCGGCGAGTTCGTGCTGGCGCTGCTGGGCACCGGCACCGCGTTCGCGGCCGTGCGCGACGGCGCCGTGTCGCATCTCGGCGGCACGCCGCTGGGCGGCGGATCGTTCGCCGGTATCGCCCGCCGCGTCGAGCCGTCGCTGGCGTACGAAGCGATGATCGCGGGCGCGGAGCGCGGCGACCGGCGGCGGGTCGACACGATGATCTCCGACCTGTACCCGGAGGGCATCGGGCGCGTCGGGCCCGACCTGACGGCGGCGCACCTCTCGCGCGCGGCGGGGGGCTCGCTCGACGACTTCCTGGCGGGGCTGCTGAACCTGCACGGCGAGAACATCGCGCAGATCGGCGCGTCGCGCGCGGTGATCGCGAAGATCCCGCGGATGGTGCTGGCCGGCGGCTTCGCGCATCACAACCCGGCGCTCGTGGCCGCCATCACGGCGATGGCGCGGCTGTTTGGCATCGACGTCGAGACGTCGCCGGCGCCGGGGTTTGCGGGCGCCGTCGGCGCGGCGCTGGTGGCAGCGGAATCGAACTGAAGACGGACGAGTTAGCACTGGAGATCACATGAAGCTCGGCGTGGTGTTCCCGCAGACGGAGATCGGCAACGACCCGATCGTCATACGCGACTACGCGCAGGCCGTGGAGCAGCTCGGGTACGACCACCTGCTGGTGTTCGACCACGTGCTCGGCGCGCACCCGGACCGCTTCGAGGGGCGCTTCCGGCCGCCGTACACGCACGAGACGCCGTTCCACGAGCCGTTCGTGCTGTTCGGCTACCTGGCGGCGGTGACGTCGAAGCTCGAATTCGCCACGGGCATCGTCATCCTGCCGCAGCGGCAGACCGCGCTGGTGGCGAAGCAGGCGGCGGCGGTCGACGTGCTGTCGGGCGGGCGGCTGCGGCTGGGCGTCGGCATCGGCTGGAACCACGTGGAGTACGAGGCGCTGGGCGAGAACTTCCACAACCGCGGGCGCCGCGTCGAAGAGCAGATCGCGCTCATGCGTGAGCTGTGGACGAAGGAGTTGGTGGACTTCGACGGCCGCTATCACCAGGTGCGGCAGGCCGGCATCAACCCGCTGCCCGTGCAGCGCCCGATCCCGGTGTGGATGGGCGGCGTCGTCGAGGCGGTGCTGCAGCGGGCGGCGCGCATCGCCGACGGCTGGTTTCCGCAGTTCGGGCCCGGGCCGCAGGCGACGGAGACGGTGGAGCGGCTGCGCGGCTACCTGCGCGACGCCGGCCGCGACCCGTCGGTGTTTGGGATCGAGGGGCGGGTCAGCATGTTCAACGCGACCGAAGACCAGTGGGGCGCCGCGATCGAGGGCTGGCGCGAGCTGGGCGCGTCGCACGTCTCGATCAGCACGATGAACGCGAAGCTGGCGTCGCCGCAGGGCCACCTGGCCGCGATCCGGCGGTTCAAGGAGATCGCCGGGTAGGGGCGCGATCTCGTGCGGAGCCGGCGCGCGCGTTAGCCTGTGCCATGACCTCGATCTACCCCGACGTCGCATCGCTGCTGCGCGCCCACGGCATCAGCTCGCCGGAATCGCGTGCCGAGATCGGCGGCGGCTTCTCCGGATCATCGCTGACGTCGATCGAGCACGGCCGCGAGCGATACATCCTGAAAGCGATGCGTGTCGCGGACGACTGGATCATGCGCGTTACGGACGACGCGTCCTGCCGCGAGGCCCAGCTCGCCGCGTCGCCGCTGTTGGCGAGGCTGCCCGCGCGCGTCCGGACGCCCGCGCTCGGTGCCGCGCGCGACGGCGACGGCTGGCTGCTGCTGATGCGCGACATCACGCCGCTGATGGTGCCGGACGGCGGCGTCGTCGAGGCGCCGGTGCTGGATGTGATCCTTCGCGCCGCCGCCGACCTCCACGCGCGCTTCTGGGACGATCCGCTCGCCGACGCGCGCCCGTGGCTGACCGGCACCCGCGAGCGACTGCTGATGCTGTCGCCCGCGACGGGCGCGGCGCTGGCTGTCGACGGCGTGGACTTCGGCATCGTGCCCGGCTGGCAGGCCTTCGGGCGGCAGGCGCCGCGCGAGGCGGCGCAGCTGGCCACGCGGCTGTTCGCCGACCTCACGCCGCTGCTCGATGTGCTGGACTCGCTGCCGGCGACGCTGGTCCACGGCGACCTCAAGTTCGGCAACGCGGGCATCGAGGGCGACACGCTCTGGGTGATCGACTGGGCGATCGCCGCGCGCGCGCCGGCTGCCATGGAGATGGCATGGTTCCTCGGCGTCAACTCCAGCCGGCTGCCGTGTACCCTCGACGAGACGATCGATCGCTACGCGGGCATGCTCGAAGCGGCGCTGGGCGTCGCGCGGTTCGAAGCGGCCGCCTGGGAGCGGCAGCGCGCGGCGGTCGCCGTCTGCGGGCTGCTGATGTACGGCTGGGGCAAGGCGCTCGACGCCGAGGCGGGGCGCCCCGACGAGCTGCGCTGGTGGTGCGAGGGCGCGATCGCGGGCGCCCGCGTGCTGGGGCTGTAGCGGCAGCTGCTACGCTCGCGCGCAGTGGCAGGAGGATGACATGGCGTACTTTCTCGCGAAGACCGACCCGGAGACGTACTCAATCGACGACCTGCAGCGCGACGGCACGACCGCGTGGGACGGTGTCCGCAACCCGACCGCGGTCAACGCAATCAAGTCGATGAAGCCCGGCGACCGGGTGGTGATCTATCACTCGCAGGGGCAGGCGGCGGTGGTGGGACTGGCGGAGGTGGTGTCGCCGCCGCGGCCCGACCCGAACGACGCGAAGAGCTGGGTGGCGGACTTCAAGTACGTCTCGCACGCGAAGAAGCAGGTGACGCTGCGCGAGATCAAGGAGTCGCACGAGTTCGATGACTGGCTGCTGGTGCGGCAGGGCCGGCTGAGCACGATGGCCGCGCCTGCCGAGTTCTGGAAGTGGCTGAAGGCGCAGGGCGCGTTCTAGCCGCCGGATAGTAGAACTCGACATAAAGTAAACGACCCCGCTACGGGCGGGGTCGTTCGCTCCCCCACACCGGCGCCCAACGGCGCCTCGTATGGCGAGCAGGCGTCCGGTCGTCGCCGGATGCCGTCCGCGCTGGCCGAGCGCGCGGCTGCCTCTGCGATAGGAATCGGCCGCGCGGAGAGAATCTGGTGCGCGTCTCGCTGATGTCGCGGTTTGAGGGCGTGTGGGCAGTGCGCTACGAGGCGGCGCGGCCCGTGCCGGATGCGCCCACGGGCAACCCGGCCATGATCAGGTGGGCGATGTCGTTGACGCCGGTGATGCGGGGCCGGTGCTGGCGGCTGTTCACTCGCGTGAGCGACGTGTGGTCCAGCTTGAAGCTCTGGAAGCCGGTGAACGGCAGCCCGAGGAAGTGGTGCAGCAGCGCGTTGATCGTCTCTTCGTGGCAGACGACGACGACGTTGAGGTCGCGTTTCTCGCTGAAGCGGTCCCAGACCTTCTCGACGAACGCCTCGGTCACGCGCTCGAAGAACGCCGCCGCGCTCTCGCCACCGGCCAACTCGTAGCTCTGCAGCGGGTAGGTCTTCTCGAACCACTCCGGGTAGGCCTCGCGCGCCTTCGAGACGGGCACGTCGTGGAAGCCGCCGGCGCGGAACGAGCCCAGCCCCGGCTCTTCGATCGCGTCGATGCCGGCGACGCGCGCGATCGCCTCGGCCGTCGCGGTGGTGCGCAGGTACGGCGTCGTCATCAGGTGGTCGATGCGTACGTCGCGGAAGCGCTGAGCCATCTCGGCCGCCTGTTGTAGTCCCAGCGCGGAGAGGGGGAAGTCGTTCTGGAATGTGTCCGGCGGGATGTCGGATTCGCCGTGCCTGACCAGGTAGAGGTCCATCGTGCGCCCTCCGCTATAACCTATAACCTAACACCTATAACCTCGTACCGTCACCGCCCGATCGTCCAGCGCCAGCGCGTCCAGGCGACGAGCGGGCGCCGCGGCCGGACGATGATCGTGCCCGCACCTTCGATGCCCTGGGCGTCGAGGTTGAAGGCGTCGATGGCGGCGGTCTGCGGCTCGACGCAGACGGCGTACGGCGGCGTGTAGACCACGGCGTGCGTGACGTTCGCGCTGGACCGCATTGTCAGTTCGACGTCGCCCCAGCGGACGCGCAGGTCGCCGCGCGGATGCCGGTAGCACGTATCGAGGCGGCGGCCGCCCGGGGCGGGATAGCCCCGCAGGTCGAGGTCGCCGGTTGCGGGCTTCAGCCAGCCGGTCGGGATCATCTCGTGCGTCTCGTAGACGCGGTCGGCGTCGACGAGCAGGCGCGGCTCGACCCCGGGGCGGACGTCGCGGCGGAACCAGGGGTGCCAGCCGGTGCCCGCGGGGAAGCGATTGTGCGCGGTGTGGATTTCGACGCGCTGGTCGATGCCGTCGTCGCGCAGGGTGATCTCCTGCACGGCGCTGGCGCGGAACGGCCACCCCGCATCGATCTCGACCGACAGCCGGCAGGCGGCGGCGGAGCGCGATTCGACGGTCCACGGCTGGAAGAGCGTGCGGCCGTGCAGGGCGTGGCTGCCGTCCTTCGCCGGCAGCTCGTACAGGCGGCCCTCGAAGGTGAAGCGTCCCCCGTCGATGCGGTTGGGCCACGGCGCCATGACGTAGCACGACCAGCCGGTGGGGTCGGCGAGCGCGCGGCGCGGGTCGGCGGGCGCGCGCAGCAGCGGCAGCCACGCATCGCCATCGCGGATCGAGAGCTGGTGGAGGCGGCCGCCGGCCTCGGGGATGACGGCGGCGCGTGTACGTCCGCGCGAAAGTTCGAGGATCTCCACGCGCCGATGCTACGGTCGAATGCGCGGCCGGGGCAAGCGAGATGTGGCTGCCGGACTAGGATTCGAACCTAGATTCACGGCTTCAAAGGCCGCTGTCCTACCATTGAACGATCCGGCAACGCTGCCACTATAGTAGCGAACCGCGCCGCGTCGCCCAGCACGCGCGGCGATTGCCCGAAGCAGGGCTGCGATCCATAGTGTAGGGCTGCTCGGGATGCCGCTGCAGCCTGCGACTTCTCAGCACAGCACAGGAGGACCACCACATGCCCACATTCGCTTTGAACGTCCAGACCGTCTTCGGCGAGGGCTGCATCGTCGAACTCGGCCAGCGCGCGAAGGCTGCCGGCTACAAGCACGCGCTCGTCGTCACGGACCCCGGCATCAGGGCGGCCGGCATCCTCGATTCGATCCTCTCGTCGCTCGACGAGGCGGGGGTGGCGCACACCGTGTACGAGAACGTCACGCCCAACCCGACGATCCCGGAGGTCGACGGCGGCGTGGTCGCGATCACGGAGTCCGGCGGCGATTTCGTGGTGGGTGTGGGCGGCGGCAGCGCGATCGACGCGGCGAAGGGCATCGCGATCACGGCGGCGATGGGTGGCGGCAGCTCGCGGGAGTACATCTTCATGGTCGGCGGCACGCCGTTCCCGTCGAAGGTGCTGCCGCTGTTCGCGGTGCCGACGACCTGCGGCACGGGCTCCGAGATCTCGCCCGCAGCGGTGATCACCGACCCGGTAACGCACTACAAGCACCTGATGCTGAACTGCACGCCGAACGTGGCGATCCTGGACCCGAACCTGGTGGCAAAGATGCCGGCGCCGATTACGGCGGCCACCGGCATGGACGCGCTGACGCACGCCATCGAGGCGTACGTGAACCCGGGCAACACGCCCTTCACGCGGATGTTCGCCACGCGCGCCATCCAGCAGATCAGCATGCACCTGCGACAGGCGGTCAACGGCCCGAACCGGCCGGAGGCGCTCAAGCACATGCTGTACGCGGCCGACATCGCGGGCCAGTCGATGGCGGCGGGCCTGGGGCAGGTGCACGGGCTCTCGCACGTGGTCAGCGGCCGCCTCGGCACGCCGCACGGCGTCGCCAACGCGATCCTGCTCTCGCAGGTGCTGGACTACCACAAGGAGTTCCTGTCGCAGCAGCTGACCGAGATCGCGCCCCTGATGGGCATCAACTCCTTCGGCCAGCCCGCGGCGAAGGTCGGCCAGGACGTCGTCGACGCCGTGCGGTCGCTGCGCAAGGAGATCGGCGTGACGTCGAAGCTGAGCGACGTGGGCATGAAGGAGTCGGACATCGCGCAGTTCGTCGATGACGCGCAGAAGTCGCAGGGCATCTTCATCGCCGCGCCGCGGCCCGGCTCGGCCGAGGACCTGGCGGCGATCTACAAGAGCGCGCTGTAGCCGCACATCCAGCTTCTTACTGAACCTGACGGGTCCGTGTCCGCACGGGCCCGTCCGCTTGTCCGGGCCCCCGATCGAACCTACACTGAGGCGGAACGAGGCGCCTGTGGGTGTGGATTTTGGCATCGATCTCGACGAGATCCGGCGCGTGATCGACGCGGCCGACGTGCTCGTGGTGCGGTTGTCCGTGACGGACCGGCGGCTGCTCGTCGATGCCCGCACGAACGACGAGCACGGCCCGATGATCAAGGTCGTGCCGCCGGCAGCGTCGGCGGAGGAGCGCTTCCGCAGCCTGAAGATGATGCGCCCGCGGTTCCGGGTGCCGGAACGCATCCTGACGTTCCAGTGGCCGCGTCACGCGCGCGCGATGCGCGAATCCGGCGTCTGGGACCACATCGCGCACCGGCTGGTGGCGCTGGGACGGTCCGGCACGGCGGCGCAGTGCGACCAGGCATACCATGAGCTGCTGGAAGAGGAACGCAAGGTGGAGGTGGTGGCGATCAAGGGCGGGGAGGGGTTCCAGACGCTATGGGCGAGCGACCAACGTGCCGATGACTGAGCGCGGCATCATCGATCTCCGCTCCGACACCGTGACGCTGCCGTCCGACGCGATGCGCCGGGCGATCGCGGAGGCGCCCGTCGGCGACGACGTCTTCGGCGAGGACCCGTCTGTGCGCCGGCTTGAGGCGATGGCCGCTGAGCGCACGGGCAAGGACGCGGCGCTCTTCGTCGCCAGCGGCACGATGAGCAACCTCGTCGCCATCATGTCGCACTGCGGGCGCGGCGACGAGGCGATCGTCGGCAGCGAGTCGCACATCCTGCACTACGAGGTCGCGGGCGCGGCCGGCGTCGCGGGGGTGCAGCTGCGGACCGTCGCGAACGACGCGCGCGGCGGCATCGACGCGGGGCAGGTCGAGGCGACGATCCGGGGCGAGAACGTGCACCTGCCCGCCACGTCGCTGCTCTGTATCGAGAACACGCACAATCGCTGCAGCGGCGCCGCCATCCCGCTCGAGCAGATCGAGGCGCTCGCGGACGTGGCGCATCGCCACGGCGTGCGCGTGCACATCGACGGCGCGCGGATCTTCAACGCGGCGATCGCGCTCAATGCCAGCGTGGCCACGCTTGCGGCGCCGGCGGACTCGATCGGCTTCTGTCTCTCGAAGGGGCTGGGCGCGCCCGTCGGCTCGGTGCTCTGCGGCACGGCCGAATTCATCGCCCGGGCGCGGAAGATGCGCAAGATGGTGGGCGGCGGCATGCGCCAGGCCGGCATCATCGCTGCCGCCGGCGTGTACGCGCTGGAGCACATGGTCGACCGGCTCGCCGACGACCACGCCAACGCGAAGCTGCTCGCGCGCGGCCTCGCGGCGCTGCCGATGGTCGACCTGGACGCCGAGAGCATCGACACGAACATCGTGATCTTCGGCGTGCGCGGCGACTGGCTGGGCTTCGCGCGCTCGCTGAAGCAGGCGGGCGTGCTCTGCACCGTCTCGGCGCCGGGACGGTTGCGGCTGGTCACGCACTATGGCATCGAGCGCGGCGACATCGACGAGGCGCTCGAGCGCGCGCATCACGCCGCGGCGGCGCTGGCATGAGGGCGCCACGCCGCTTCGCACTCCTGCTGCTCGCTGCGCCGATGCTCTTCGCGGCGGCGCTCTGCTCTTCGGGCAGCGCCTGCTCGCGCTGCGTCGATATCGTCTCGACGGTGCCGTTCTCCGGCGCGGAGAGCCACACCTACACGCTGCAGCGGAATGACAAGGAGATCGGCAAGACGGTGCTGTCGATCGAGCCGAGCGGCAGCAACTTCGTGCTGAAGCAGGAGTCGAGCGATGACAGCGGCAACGCGGACACGTCCTCGGTGACGGTGGATCAGGCGACGCTCAAGCCGGTCAGCGGGCACCGCCAAGTCATCGACAAGGACCAGCGCCGCGTGCTGGATGCCACGTACGAGGCGATCGACAGGGACTGCTCGTCGAAACTCGTGGTGAAGCTAAAGCAGGAAGTCTTCAAGCCGGCGGCGGCGGAGAAGCCCGACAGCACGCGCAGCAACCCGCTCTGCGTGCCGGCGCACGCCTACGACAACGATACGTCGCTCTTCGTGTGGCGAGCGCTCAAGTTCGAGAAGGGGTACACGGCCTCGTACCAGACGGTGCTGACGAACCGCCGCACGACGCAGGTGATCGATCTCCTCGTGAAAGATCAGCAGCGCGTCTCGACGCCGTCCGGCGACTTCGACGCGTGGCTCGTCGAGATCACCGCCGAGCGCACGACCCAGCAGGCCTGGTACGCGACGACGCCCGACCACCGCCTGCTGAAGTACAACAACGACGGGCTGATCTTCCTGCTGACCGATTAGGTTGTAGGTTGTAGGGGGTAGGTTGTGGGACGTGCGCCGCTACAACCTACAACCTACCCCCTACAACCTAGCCCAGCCGGACTGCCAGGCACGTCGTCGTGCGCTGGACGCCCTGCGCGCGCTGGATGCCGCCGCTGATCGCATTGCCCAGCTTGTCCAGGTCGTCCGCTTCGAGCTGGACGATCACGTCGAAAGGGCCGGTGACGGTGTCGACCGCGATGACCTTCGCGTCGGCGTGCTGCATGTTCTTCACCGCCTCGCCGACGGCCTTGGCTTTGCCCACTTCCGCCTCGATGAGCACGTACCCGCGAACAGACATGGGGCGCCTCCCTCAGTGCATAGATGCTGCTGGAGAGATCATATCGGCTGCGGGTAAGCGCCGGAAGCGGCGTGCCGCCGGACGGATTACGGCGCGAGCCGCAGCGACTCCGCGATGGCGACGATGTCCTGCGGTTGTGCGTGCAGTTCGAAGAACTGGAAGAAGCTTGAACCGAACTGCACCGGCACCGGATAGAGCAGAAGCACGGCCGCTTCGTTGAGCTCCGGTGACGCCGGATCAGGGAGGATGAGCTTCGCAGCGCCGGCCGGGATCGAGAGGTCGCGGATGACCGGATTCGCCCCGTATGGTCGGAGGATGTGGTGCGCCGTGCTGTCGACCGCGTAGTCGAGGCCTGGCGCCGACACGGCGCCGACCGACGCAAACCGCCCGTTGGGTCCGGTCTGATCCGAGTACCTCGTTACGACGCCATCGAACGAGTAGGTATCGTCCGGCCGCCACGACGCCGGGATGCTCAGCTCGACCTTGAATTCGGCACTCGCCCAACGCGCGAGCGGCTCACTCGTTGGTGGCGGAGTCGATTGGGCGATCAGTGCTGCGGCGACGTCCACCGTACCAACATAGGCTCTACCGCTTGTTCCCGGCAGGATCGCGGACAGTCTGGGATCTATGTATTTCACCAGGATCGTGGCGGGCAGCGGGCCCAGCAAGGTGCGGTCATGTACGGGATCGAACTTCTCGAGTGGTAATCCCGGCCAGGTTTCGGGGAACGGGGATGGTACAACGACCTCGCCGTCAGTCATGACCTGGAACGCGGCCCGCAGGATGAATGGCAAGTCGTCCGCCGTGACGTTTCCAACGAACCCGGTCGGCCAGGCGAGCCGGATGGTGTACGCGCCGGCCGGCAGATCCGTGAAGGAGAATGCGCCATCCTTGGCCGTAACGAGGACAATTTCCTTTGTTGGATCTGACCACGGTATGAGCGACATCGCTGCGGCGGATGTGAGTACGTCGCCTTCGCCCGAAACGCCGTTTTGGTTCGAGTCTTCGACGACGCGCGAGGCAACTTCTGATTTCGTGTTGACAAGTATAACCGTTTTGAGCTGCTCCTGAGCACCCGGATCCGATGTGCGTACCACGCCCCACACCAGCAGCGCCACCCCGATCGCTGCACCGCCCGTGATCACGGCTGCGGCGGCGTATCCGAGCGCTCCGAGGTGCAGCTTCTTGATCGCCGCGATCGGCGCCAGCAGCAGCGCCCAGCGCGGGCGCGCCGGCTCCGGCTGCCAGGCCGCGGCCTCGTGGCGGCTCTCGACGTGCAGGCGGCGCAGGATGTCCGACACGTGGAACTTCACGCCGTCGGCGCTGATGTTCAGCTCGCGCGCGATCTCCTCGTTGGTGAGGCCGCGCCGGAGCAGCGCCAGCACCTCCTGCTGCCGCGGCGTCAGGACCTCCGGGTGGCGGGGCCGTCCACGTGTATTCATCGCACCGACAGCGTATCGGAAGCTACGGTGGATTTACCCTACCCGATACCTGCGCG